>Ga0247734_1003037_pt1 | contig 10241 bp, 13 predicted proteins | sample UWRJL103311B2_FD_180933 | JGI IMG/M metagenome (GOLD analysis project Ga0247734, IMG submission 180933) | Plant litter microbial communities from Arlington Agricultural Research Station in Wisconsin, United States - UWRJ-L103-311B-2 | ecosystem: Environmental > Terrestrial > Plant litter >... | reverse complement strand
ACATTTGTGCTATGTACAGCATTATCTCGATTTGCTATTCATCTGTTATTAGGTATTTACTTCTCACTGAGCTCAGCTACACCAGGGAGGACCTGGATAGGCGTTTATTGGTGAGTGTACCCTGTAGACGAACCACAAATTCCGACGCACCTTGCCCTCCAAAAGCTCAAGAGAAGCTCCACCTCCTGTGCTAACATGGCTAATCTTGTCCTCTGCCCCATAATTGGCAGCCACGGTAGCTGTGTCTCCGCCGCCAATAATGACAGTGGCACCGTTCTGTGCTGCTTCGACGTTGGCATCGAGAAGGGCTTTGGATCCTCCAGCGAAGGCAGGGAACTCAAACACGCCAGGAGGTCTGGAAGCCTTGAGCAATTACTTCCGTTGGATTGACGCACAAACTTACCCATTCCAGAGAATGGTCTTAGCCTCAAGTACTGCCTCTTTGAATAACTGGCGACTCTTCTCTCCAGCGTCTAAACCCATCCACTTATCTGGAATACCCTCTTTCTCGGTCGCAGTTCCGGTCTGTTGGGAATCGTTAGCTCCAAAGCAGAATGTCTTAGGGTAATATTAACTTTGGCATCCTTGTCGAATTTATCCGCGGTAATGAAGTCCACTGGAAAAACGAGCTTGACATTGTTCTTCTTCGCCTTCTCTCTAGCCCGGCTACTTTCTCCGATCCAGCTTGGTCAAACAAAGAATCACCTATCTGATCACCAATGAGACAATAACGGGCTTCAACCGAACTGTGTGCTTACCGCAATGTTCTCTAAGGTTTTCTTGAAAGTGAAAGCCATACCACCACAGATGATCAGAGAGTTGACCTTGAGAAGTCGTCAGCAAGAGCTCTTGATTTCTGTAAGCTCTTTACCTTGTCTAGCATGTTGTCGATGAGCTGGATCTTATCAGAGACCTTGGCACCACCGAGAATCGCGAGGAAAGGACGTTCTGGAGATTCCAGAGCTTTCGCGAAAAACTCGAGCTCTTTCTTGACCAGGAATCCAGCGGCACGCTGAGGAAGTTTCACACCAACCATGCTAGAATGTGCTCTATGCGCAGTGCCGAAGGCATCATTGACGTAGACATCTCCAAGTTTGGTGAGGCCCTCTCGGAACTCAGCGACTTTTGTGGGGTCCGCCTTTGTCTTGGATCCGTCCTTATTCTTGACAGAGCCCTCTTCCTCGATGTGGAAACGAAGATTCTCGAGGAGGATAACAGAGCCAGTCTCTGCGTCTGCGATAGCCTTCTCCACTTCTGGACCAACCGAATCACTCAAGAATACAACAGGTTTGCCTAACTGTTTTTCCAACTCCTTTGCAACGAGAGAGAGGGAGTATTTCTCAACGACTTTTCCGTCTGGACGGCCCATGTGGGACATCAAGATGATCTTGGAAGCGCCTATAGGAATATGTCAGTAATGGCCGAAAGAAGATCTGAGCTGCGCACCATTCTCAATTGCATATTTAATAGTCGGCAAAGCTGCAACAATTCTCTAGCACAGATTGAGTGTCTCGATATCTTGCTGGACGACAGACACCTACTGCAGGGTTGGTGATTTTGCCTTCTTGCTGAGGAACGTTGAAGTCAACACGGATGAGGACTCTCTTTCCTTTCAGCTCAAGGTCTGTTATGGCAAGTTTATTGGAGAGGGACATTTGGAACGTGCTGGTCGTGGTAAAGAGGAAAAGAACGAGGTGTAGACTGTTCAGCCCAGAGTGATATCCAGATTGCGTGACAGATGTGACCCGTGATATCATAACTTGATCCGCCATGTCCACCACAAACTCGCTTGGCCTCGATTTAGGCCAGCTTTCGCTGCAGGATTCTTCCGAGGTCGCTGATACCATCCCTAAGAATCCTTCAGAAATCAAGGACGCTACTGCTAACGCAAGTATAGCCCCCTCTGAACCTACTACAGACCAGCCCGCAGATAACCAGGAGAAAGAGAAGAAGAAAGAGAAGGCGTATGTCAATCATGAACGTGTAAATACTGGAGGAACACCCAGGGTGTGTATCAAGTTCTCCATGTCTACTACCGATGCGCTCACGACAATTTTTTAGGACAAGATGTCTGAGGAAGCATTGTCCGAGAGGATGGCCCGCATTAGAGAGCAGAATGAGAAAATCAAGCAGCGCCGAGTGGTAAGACTCTGAACGGTTTGGCCGAAAGTGTTATTCGAATGTTGTCTCCAGGATGTGAAAGCCGATGAGGAGGCCTTCCGCAAAACTGAGGAAGCCGAACGTGTTCGCCGGGCGCACAACCGCAAGATCCAGGAAAATGTCGATCGTACCAGGGAACAGAATGCGCAGAGAAAGATGGACAAGGTAAGTTCTCTCCGACTTTGACACGGCAGCACCTTCATCCAAACATCCCGCAGGCCCCAACACGCGAATGGGACCAGGAGAAGCCCACGCCGTCTAGTGGTAGAGGAGCACACCGCGGAGGTGCTAGCGACCGTGGTGGACGAGGTGGCTTAAGGAAAGCGCGTGGTGGTGGCCCTGATACTCAGACATCTCAACCTCCTACCAAGCCCGAACCCGCTACATCCACCTCTCTCACTCCGGCATCGACATGATTCAACCCTGTATCCTTACGAGCCCTGCAGCCTTTGCGTGCTTGTCGAGAACTCCCTCAAGCAAGTATTGATCTACGAAGTGCAAAAGCGGGAATACGTACTGACCAATAAATCGGAATAGGGGATGTTCTGGATGAAAAGCACCGTAGTTTATAATACCAAGAAGATATGGACATATATTATACCAATCCAGTGCTATGAATGGAATAATACAGTTTGAGTTGTAAGATAACGACTGTTGACTTTCTTGAATCCTGCGCATTCATTTGAATTCGCCCGAGTGAATACGAGCTGCCAGTGCTAATCCGTCCGCAAAATGAGACAGGCGAGCATCGACAATGCATCCCTGCAGGTTTCTAGTTAGTACTGTTTCCTTCTGCCCTATCAATGCAATAAAAATGTATGTATACCTTGGCATCATACGCTTCGTGACATAAATCAGGAAACGGGATAAATCTGTATTTTCGAGGACTCGGTGCTTACCTGCAAGCTCATCTTTTAACTTCGACAACTCGACAACTCTCCTCACAATGAACTCTCCAGGCTCAAGGTTTTGAGCAGGAGTTTCCATCTTGTCTTCCAGATTGACGGCGAGAGTTACCATTTTCATATTCGTATTGGCCAGACCTAGAATACGATTGAGGTTAACTCAGAATCCAAAAGATATCAGAGAACAACGAGGGTCAAACCGAACCTGGGTCTGAGGCCAACACAGGCGAACTTTCAACAATGGACTCAGCCCGATACCCTGTCTCTTCTGTGAGCTCTCTGAATGCAGCATCTTCAGCAGATTCGGCTTCGTCAATCAAGCCTTCGTTCACTATGTCAAGGATGGTAGCAAAGAAATACGGAGTTGATTCTTACCAGCGGGAAGCTCTGTAAATGCAGGCAGAGCTCAGCGCGAATGCCCATAAAGAATGTTGAATCTTACCTATGACAACCTTGTCCATAGGAGGCCTGTACTGCTCAACAATGACCGTGGAAATCGGGAATGCGTTCGTCTTCGATCTTATGAGCGCCAGAATACACACAGCTGTTTGAGAGGCATTCTAGCGCTCCGTCCGTTGCATGTATGTGATCTGAGGCTTACCATCAATGCCAGACGACTTTCTAGTCTTCCGAGATGCAGATTCCCATTGACGCTGCGCAGAGAAGTAACAATAAGTCTTCGTCCATTGCCGATAGCGCTTGACAGACCTCGACTCCTTTGGCGTCTACATAACGGATCTTGTTGAGGGTTACCCATCTTTGCAACCAATCAACCAAAAGGGAAAGAAGCAAGACAGATGAGGAACCTACTTAGCCTCTGATGCTGACATCTCTGTAACAGAGATGACTTTCGGTGTTTGCGACATTCTCGATACGTGAATGTGTCTGGAAAAGCTGCAAGAAGCACCTGCTCGCCGCAACGCTCTGAGTGGGACAGAAGCCAACGTCATGCTTCCACGTGATCAGTTGAGCCTGAACTCATCTTAGTTTGCTTTCCATCACAACCCTCATTGCCTTGAGTTGCCTGTCACTTTCATAACAATGTCAAGAAAACGTTCTGCTGCAGAAATGGGAGAAGCAGAGGGATCCAAGGCTAGAAAGGGTGAGTTGCATATGGCGAATGGCTCCTTGCACTGACGGTTCAATTGCAAATGTTAGTTCATCCTTTCTTCAGTAGCAACAAGTCATCCCAAGACAAGGAACCAGCCCCAACCGCATTTAAATGGCTAAAACCATTTGACAACTCATGCTTGCACGGTGTCTACTTGGAGCCGGAATCCCACGTCAAACTAGCGGCATTTGATTTGGACGGAACTATTATTGAGTCGAACTTTCGAAAGCCTGGGGTTGAATGGGCTTGGTGGAACACCATCGTTCCTGCCCGTCTTCGTTCCTTGCATAATGAAGGGTACGCTCTCTGTAGGGCTTGGAACTGATGTATGCTCAAACATGCTTAGCTTTTCGATTGTCATTATATCCAACCAAGCACTGAGAGGCAAGAACCTCGACAACTGGAAAGTGAAAATACCTTCAATTGCATCGGCCGTACGTTCGACGTCATTTATCTACTCTACGTCTACCGACACATGTTCGAATCCCTCTTCAGATTGGCATTCCTTTTCGGATACTAGCTGCATCGAAAAAGGATCAATATCGCAAACCTATGCCTGGAATGTGGAGGGAACTCGACGCATTATTCAAAAGCACGGGCGTCGATATCGGTATTTGTCTCGCACATGCGAACTTGATTCTTTATCTGACTTCATTCGAAAAGATCTGACTGCCTCATTCTTCGTTGGAGACGCCGCTGGAAGAAATAAGGGCAGCGATGGTCGGCCTGATTTCTCGGGAACAGACCGAAAGGCAAGACAATGGAAGCTCTGGTGCTCCTAAAGCTGACTCTCTTTTATTACAGTGGGCAATGAATGTCGGAATACCATTTCGTACTCCAGAGGCATGGCTCATGTAGTATCTATATTTTACTTTCGTTCGGCTGATATTTGTCATTAGGAATTTTTCCTGGGTCAAGAGGCTGATCCTGACTGGATATTGCAAGGATTTGATGCCTCTAAGCTAGTCATGGATGGTCAGTCCTCAGAAGCGGTCACTTATTTGGCGGAGGTGCTAACCACCTTCAAGGGCCCATTACTACGCCAACCACAAATCCTCTAATTCCCGCTAATACGAAACAAGAACTTGTCGTATTCGTAGGGTATCCATCATTGGGGAAGTCTACATTCTACGAACGGCATTTCAAGCCTGCTGGATATGTTCACGTTAATCAAGGTCAACCGTGCCAATACTATTTGAGAACCATATCTGAATCTCTAACAGACACTCTGAAAACAAGGCAAAAATGTATTAAGGCGGTCCAAGAGGCGTTACTTCAAAGGCAAAGCTGTGTTGTTGGTTCGTAGATTTCACATTCGTTCTTATTGATTCACTCTCAGTTGTCCTGACGGCAGACAATACAAACCGTGACATAGCAACTCGGAAGTTCTACCTCGACCTTGCTAAGAAGAGCAGCATTCCTGTCAGGTGTGGCTGTGGCTGCGGATGTGCTTCTTGTGGTTTAACGACTCTGCAGATGTTTTTGGTTCGATGGCTCTATGGAACTTGCATGGCATAACAATCTGTACAGAGCATGTAATCTCCCGCCGTCGTTGCGAAGGGTAAGAGTACGTGTCCCCACATTACCGCTCATTGCCTACCATTGACTCTTAGCAGGAGCCGAGAGAGATAATTCCCATTATCGCGTATGCGGGGTACAAGAAAGACTTTCAGGATCCTACTACTGCTGAAGGCTTCACTGAGATCACTAAAGTGCACTGGAAATTTGAGGGCAATGAAGAAGAGCGCAGACATTGGACCATGTGGTTGCAATTGGATGGGAAGTAGAATTGAGAAATTAACGCATGCGTCATGTCGTAATTTATTATCCTCTTAATCCAAGTCTTTCAGCTTCTCCAGCCTGGCCCTTTGCTGGCGTGCTGGCCCAAAACAAAAACAACTTCCTCCTCCTCCTCCTCCTCCTCCTCCTCGTCTTCCTCGTCTTCCTCCTCCTCCTCACCATACTCTTCAGCATCTTCATTGCTTACCCCTGCCTGCTCCGATACGCTTGTTGTGAGAGAAGAAACCGGATGGTCAGTTGGTGATGTGCCATTCTCTGACGTAGTTTTTGGCAAAATCCAACGCTGCCAGTCCCTCATCCGCACAGATAACGCGGCATCAGGGAGATACTCAGAGAGCTCTACCTCTGAAGAGTTGGATAGGACGCTACGGATGAGATTGGAATCTGCTTGCTTACGCTCATCGTCGGTGGCAGTCGTAGGATGTAACCGCATGGAACTCAGCAACTGCTGCACGCGATTGAAAGATGATAAAAGGGAAATTGGTATCCAACCATCCACTGACATCTGTCATAAATAAGCTCATGTTGTCTGCCATGTATGTGGAATGGCTTACTTGCCGCCGCAGCCAAAAGTCTGTTTCCATGTTAGTAGGGGATAAATAATACTCCAATTGTCTCAGCAATGGGATATAGTCTTGGCCTGGAGCGCTTCCGTTATGGACATGAACAACATCCTGGTAGGGTGTCACATATGGGCTATGGGGAGTGGAGGGATTTGTATTGATGAGGTTTGGACTCACGGACCCGTCCAAGGCAGCGGGAGGAGTGAACTGAACGGGAGAAGGTAGATTCTGTTGATTGTTGTGATACCCATTTTGTCGGGGAGGCATATCAATATACGTATCTCGGCTTGGGCCATTATAGTTGTTGTATCCACTGCCGCGCCACTGTCCTCGAGTACCGCCAGCACCACGCATCGGATATCCACGGGAACGAGAACGGCCGCCTCGTCTTCCACCACGAAATGCATTCCCTGGAGTAGGAGTAAACTGTTGATTTTGAGGCGGGTACCATTCTCTGCCAGGTTCAGGCGGTGTATGGTAGCCTGTTGGACTGTTGAAAGGAGGGTATGGCGAATACTGGTTCATAGGATATTGGGCAACGTAATGATAGTTTTCACTGTTAGAGGCCATTTGTTGGCCAAATCCATACCCAAAGTCCTGCACTCGAAACATGCCCGTGGGATTCGCCGTTTCCACAAGAGGGTAATCCACAGGCGTAGGCGAGGTGGAGTCCGGATTTGGAGGCGTGGTACGCGATATTGAAGGGGGTATTGGAGGAATATACTGATTAGAGAGGGCGCTTGGATAGTAAGGTATTGGATAGTGTTGTTGGACGTAACTTGGACCTGGAGATAGAGAAAGGGGGGACAGAACGTCCACAGGCTGCAAGGGCATCAGGGGATGGGCATTTGGGGGATTTGCTATCGGAGGTGGGCTGGGAGTTGGAGTGGAGAGACCGATAGTCCCAAATTGCCAAGTAATTTCCTCAGCGTCGCTGTCTGCATTTGTCTTCACGCGGGGAGAAATAGGGGATATCGATCCAGATCGTGGATGCTCTGAATTCAGAAGATTCACGTTGCCAAATACTACATCGCCAGGTGCAGAGATGATATGGTCTGACTTTGACGATATTAAAAGCGGCCGTTGAGGGGCTGACGATGGGCCTGCCATTGGAGGATGTATCCGTGCAGAGAAAGATGACAAGGGGACAGGGGCAGCAATGTACGATGCGGATCCATCCAATGAATAGGCCTCCTTTGATTGTACATTATATCCAAGGTTGGATGTAGCTGACGAGTCTGTCTGGTGTTGGACCAAACCAGTGGGAATTACATCTTCGTTCGCGCTAAGTGAGGCCAGAGCTGCAGTTTATGCGGGCTCAAGCATCAGAATATAACATAGTGGTGTCATGATATCGTTTCGCACCAGTTTGCCCTACTTGTGGCCAGTCTTCGACGACAGAAGTATCCCTGGGGTGGCTTTCCTGATGTGTGGAAGTCATTTGCTCATGGCGAGTATGCCAGACATTGTGGGACATCACTCGTGTATGTGGGATAGGGCAAGAGGTGTGACCCTGGATACAGATCTTTAAAGCAGCGAAGAATTGAAAAGGGGTGGGGCACCGTGGACGACTGACGGCGCTTGATGAGAGTTTGGATTTTGGAAGGCCTCAAAGTTAGGACGCGGTTTGATCACAGCTGGTCACATGGTCACACAATACATACTGCCAACATTCACTCCAGCTGCTCCACCAAGGAAACGTCGTGCGAAACATCACCCTCTGCGGGCAGTCACAGACGCCTCGAATGTTCATAATCAAGGCTAACCACACCAATACTTTACTTGGAGTACGTATGAGGATATTTTGTTAAGTCTTCGGCTACCTAGGCCTATTGCCATGTTGCCCCCTGCAATCTTCTAACACTCGAATATTAAGTTCCCCTTAAATGTACTGGAATGGATACATATCATAACACTGGCCTTGGGCCACAATAAAAGAGATGTAAGTCTTATTTCCCAGAGCTTCTACGAAAAGACACCGTGAGGGCAGCACAATGGCACGTTTACACTTGGTTCAAGAGCTTCTTGTTTGATCTTCGTCTTCACTAGATCAGTAAAAGGTTGCTTTCTTACCTGCGCAGCATTAGTGAAGTCTTTTACTCTAATACCTGATATAAATCTCCTATGGCAAACACTGTAAAGAGTTTAGTAACTTTATAACGTTGGGCCCTTCTGAGCTTGCCGCCAGCCCCGGCAGCACCTATCATCTTCGTATGACTTGAATACCCCAAGATACGCCCATCTACGTATTCAAAATCGATGCAATAGACCTCTTAAATTTGCTGACTATGGAAGGTAGTGATTTCAGTACAGAGGGGGGGGGGAGGGGAGTGAAGGCATGGCTATTGCTCCTACAGTTCGGTGGTAAACTTGCTTTCTATCCCAAAACAACAGGGGTTTCTGCCCAAAGAAGTACAGAAAATGCCGATCACATATTTAGGAGACAATTGGAATGCCGTTTACGATATTATTTGGAACTTTGTTGAAAGCACCGACATACATACTTCAGGCTGAAAATTCTCGGCAACAACCTGAAATTCGAACTGCATACGCCTTAGGCTTCACGAATTAGAGGGTTTTTCTTCGGCTTATACTGAAGCTGATGATTCCAATGACATGGTGGCAACATTCGCAGCGACATTAGCGACTGTCTTCTGAGAAACACTGTGGCTGTCGTTTGTCCAAAGGGTGCACCATTGATACCCTGCAATAATGTAATGCGTTTGGCTTTTTGGTATGTTTCCTGTGGTCCAATAGCATTCGCCTTCACGGTCTTGGCGAAACCAGCACTCAATAAGCTATGCTTGTGTAATTACATGTGTCCGTCCTCCAAACCGCTTTCGTCCACAGACTCCAGTTAGATGACCAATGTGATTGCTGTATGTCACATACACTGTCTCTTGGTGTTTCAATCGCGCATGAGTAAGCGCAAGATGCTGGCATGGTAAGTACCCTCCTAGTATTCTTCAGCTTTGTGGCCACTGATACCCTCTCGAGTTCTGATAAAAGGAATAAGAGGCATGGACAGGCGGATCTTCATTACCTGGGAACCTGTGTCGCCCTGCGTGGCTGGGTTCACCGTATGGCTGGAATCTGTGCTGCCGCTGATTATCGAGTGCGGATGACGATGCGCCGCTGAGAGACTGTTGAGGCCCAGGCCTGTAATACTCCTGCTCCTGTCGTAACCTATACGGTGCAGCGATCGTAGATCGCTCCGAGTGGCTATAATCTGGAGCCCAGTATGCCTGTGGCCTCGTTGATACCACTGCATTGGTGTTGGCAGCAACTGGCTGCGAGTACCTCGCCATCCACGAGGATTGCCCATAGCCTTTGTACGGATTTCCTTCGGCTAGCGCACTCGTTGACGAGGTTAGCATCGGTATATGTCTCTCAGAGCTGACTGAAGCCTCCAGAGATCCATCTCCAATTGTATTTACCATAGCTTCAGATTTTGGCTGGTTTACCAGTGCGATATCTCGAGGAGAAGTGGGCGTGTCTGTAGAGCTAGAGGCCACTGCACAATGAAGGTTTTCAGATAGGATACTTTGAACACAACCAACAATCCAGACAGTGTTACCTAAAGCGGGTCGAGTATAAGGGCCACGTCGCGTCGCTTTCTTTCGTTGCTTTCGCACAGCATCGACGCAAGTTTCCGGGATGCCATACTGCACACACCGGAGACAAGGTCGTGAGATATCACCT
>Ga0247734_1003036_pt1 | contig 10242 bp, 8 predicted proteins | sample UWRJL103311B2_FD_180933 | JGI IMG/M metagenome (GOLD analysis project Ga0247734, IMG submission 180933) | Plant litter microbial communities from Arlington Agricultural Research Station in Wisconsin, United States - UWRJ-L103-311B-2 | ecosystem: Environmental > Terrestrial > Plant litter >... | reverse complement strand
CACATCGCCAGCACCAGCGGGAAGTTCCACGGCGTGATCGCCGCCACGACGCCGATCGGCTCGCGCCGCGAATAGACGTGATAGTCGCCCGGCGTTGCGGACAGAGTGCCCGCGCGCCCGGCGATCTTCGAAGGCCAGCCGGCATAAGCGCGCAGCCACGACAGCGCCGCCGGAATGTCGACCGCCTCGACGATGGCGACCGGCTTGCCGGTATCGAGCGCCTCCAGCGCGGCAAGCCGCGGCAGGTCGGCCTCGATCGCGTCGGCGAATTTGTGCAGCAAACGCTCGCGCGCCAGCGGGTTGAGACCGCGCCAGGCGGGCGCGCGGAAGGCGTGCCACGCGGCGTCCACGATCTGGTCCACGTCGGCGCTCGACGCGACGGGAATTTCGGCGAACGTCTCGGCCGAACAGGGATCGATGTCCGCAAGCATTGCGCTGGTCGTCAAGCGGTCCTGCCCGGCCGCGAGCGACAAGCCGGGAAGGACGAGACCTTCGAAGCCATGAAGGTTGGTCACTGCAATGTCTCCGGCCGGCGCTTGCGGAAGTCCGTGGGCGTTTCGCCGGCGAACTGCCGAAACGCGCGGGTGAAATGGCTCTGGCTGGTGAAGCCCAGCGCGTCGGCGATGGTGGACATGGGCGCATCCGATTGCTGCAGCATTTGCTGCGCACGATCGAGCCTCGCGCGCATCACGTACTGGTGCGGGCTGACGCCTGTCGCTTTCTTGAACACACGGCAGAAATGCGGCGGGCTGACGCCGGCCTGCGCCGCCATTTCCTCGAGATTGTGCGTCGCTTCGGGCCGCTCGAGGATGGCATTCATGATCGCGTGGATGCGGTACGAAGAGAACGCCGACGTCGGTATGTCCGCAGTGCCCGCGTTGACCGGGCCCCGCAGCATGTGCGCCTTGAGCGCATCAACCAGCGCTCCGACGTAGACGTCGCGCTTGCGGGTCTCCGGCGCGTAGAGTTCGCCCAGCACCTGCCGCGTCAGCGCCACGCCCAAGGGATCGGAGAACGCGAACCGCATGCGCTTGAACTGGTCGAGCGCCGGCGCCTGCTGCAGGTCGGCCGAGGCGACGCTGAGCGTCACCACGTCGAGTTCGCCGTCCACCAGCCAGCCGGTCGGATGGCCGGACGGCACGATCGTCGCGCAGCCGGGCAGCGAACTGGTCTCGCTCCAGCCGTCGCGCTCCCACACTCGCACGTTCGGCTTGCCGGCGATATGGACGACGAACATCGGGTCCGGCAGCGCCGGCAGCGTATAACTGCCGACGAACTGGCGCCAGCGGCACAAGCGCCAGCGGCCGTGGTCGGCGCCCAATTGGATGTCGGGCGCGCGGCCCAGGGCGTCGGAGATGATCTCCTCGTCGTTCGAACCGGCAGGCAGGGCCATGGGCGTCCTCTCATTTATGCCGGCGACAGTCTGACATCGAGATTCTTCAGGCCGTTAATGAAGTTCGACCGGAAGCGTCGCGACGGCGCCGTCACCTCGAACCGTTCTACCCGGTCGGCGAGGATGCCGAAAGCGACGCGCAACTGCATTTCGGCCAGCCGCGATCCGACGCAGACGTGCTGCCCGGTGCCGAAGCCGAGGTGCGCGATATTGCCGCGCGCGACGTCGAAGCGGTGAGGGTCGGGAAACACCGATCCGTCGCGGTTGGCGGCGACGTACCACAGCACCACCTTGTCGCCCTTGCGGATCGCTTGCCCGCCGATCGTGGTGTCGGCCGTCGCGGTGCGGCGCATGTGCATGACCGGGCTGGCGTAGCGCACCATCTCGCGCACGCCGTTCTTGAGCAGTTCGCGATCGGCGCGGATCCGGTCCCACTGGTCGGGATTGTCGGCAAAGGCGATGATCGAATGGCTCAGCGAATTGCGCGTCGTCTCGTTCGCGCCGACGAGCGCGAGGATGAGATTGCCGACGAACTCCTGGAACGTGACCGGACGACCGCCCACTTCCGTCGTTGCCAGCAAGGTCGCCAGATCCTGGCCCGGCGTTGCACGGCGCTCGTCGAACAGCGCTTGCGAAAACGCCATGAAATCGCCCAGCACTTGCGCCATCGCCTGCGGGGACTGGCGGAAATCCGGATCGTCCTCGCCGACGAAGGCATTGGTCCAGTCGTAAAGCTTGACCCACGTATCGGCGGGCAGGTCGAGCAGTTCACACAAGGTCAGCAGCGGCAGCGGCGCCGAGAGCAGCGGCACCACGTCGACGCTCTCGCCCAGCGGGATCTTTGCGATCAGCGCCTCGCAGCGCTCGCGGATGCGCTCCTCGATACCGGCGAGGCGGCCGGGTGAGAGCGCGGGCATGATGAACTTGCGGTACTGCGTGTGCACCGGCGGGTCGACCGAGATGAAGGGGATGCCGATGGCCGCTTCCCCCGCCCCGGTCAGGCCCACTTCGTTCTCGTTGAAGATGCGATGGCCACCGTTTTCGTAAGCCGACGAGAAAAGGCCGGGATTCTTCGAAACTTCGACGATGTCTTCGTAGCGGGTGAGCGACCAAAAGCCCGGCCCGTCGCTTTCCGGGTTCCAGTAGACCGGCTGCTCCTGGCGCAGCCGGTCGAACAGGTCGTGCGGCACGCTGTCCAGGTACAGGTCCGGATTCTTGAGGTCCGGCGAAGCGAGGGTCGGGTTCATGATCGCACCGCTTAGAAGCTGACGCGAGCGGTTACGCCGTAGGTACGCGGCGCGGCGGGGATGAGCAGGTTGTAATTGAATCCCGCACCGCGCAAGTCGAGGCCATAGGCCAGGACCTTGCGGTTGAAGGCATTGTTGATCCAGCCGCGCAGTTCCAGGTTGTCGTGCTGCCAGGCCAGCGCCGCGTCGACCTTGGCATAGGCGCCCTGCTGCAGCTCGGAATTGACCTGGCCAGTGCCGGGCGTGTTCGACTCGTTGAAGGGCGAGAAATACTGGCGGCTGAAATAGCTGGCGGACGGCGAGAAGGTGACGGTGTCGGCCCCGGCGTCGATGATCTTCCAGTCGAAGCCCAGTTGCGCGGTCCACTTCGGCGCGAACGGCAGGGCGTTGCCCGAAAGGTCCACATCCTGCAGCGTCAGGTCCTTGTACGTGGCGTGCAGATAGCCGGCCGACCCATTGATGGTGAAGGTCGGCGCCAAGCGCAGCGTCGCTTCAACCTCGCCGCCGTAGACCTGGGCCTTGGGTGCGTTGACGAGGATGTTGACCGGGCCGGCGCGCAGATCCTGCACCTGCTGGTTGGTGTAGTCGTAGTAGAATCCGGCGGCGGACAAGGTCAGGTGATTGTCCAGGAAGCGGCCCTTGACGCCCGCTTCGTAGGCGTTGACCCGCTCCGGCTCGACGTAGTTGACGCCCGAGGACGAGGTGTAGCTGCCCCCGTTGAACGCGCCCGAGCGATAGCCCCGGCTGTAGCTGGCGTAGACCAGGACGCCGTTGTCGAACGTGTAGCTGAGCGCGGCGCGGCCGGTCAGCGCGTTGTTGCGCCCATTGAGGTTGTACCTTGCGGTCGGATCGTAAGCGCAGCTGCCCGGCGCACCGCCGCACGGCACGGTGGAGGCCAGCGGGGTCATCGGATCGTCCACTCCGCCAGCGAAGAGGTACGCGTAGCCATCCCGGTACTGGCCGCGATCCCAGGTGTAGCGGGCACCCAGCGTCAGCACGAGCTTGTCGGTCAGATCGTAATCGCCCTGGAGGAATGCTGCGTAGGAGCGGCGGGACTGGCGGTAGTGCTGGAAGAAGCCGCCGTCGACGCCCGGCGCCAGCGCGCTGCCGATGTTGAAGCGGTTGTCGGTGACGGTGCGATCCCAGCCATAGAACAACCCGCCGACCAGCTTGAGCGCATCGCCTTCGTAGTTGATCCGCGCCTCTTCGCTGAACTGGCGGAAGCCTGACTTCCAGTGGATGTCCAGCACGTCGTTCGGCGAACCGTCCGCCGCCTGGTCGAGGTCCAGCTTGCCGCCGTCGTACGAGGTGATCGAAGTCAGCGTGACGGTGGGGCTCAGTTCGAGCGAGACGTTGCCGGCCACGCCCCAGGCATTGGTCCGGCTCAGGCCGACGCGGTTCTCGTTGATCTGGAAGAAGCCGAGGCCCGACGCCGCGCGCTCGCTGGGGATGCCCAGTGGGGTCGCCTGCGTCCCCCGATCACGCCCGGCATAAGCGCGGATCTTGATGTCCAGCGGACCATCGCCGGGCTTGGCGCGCAGTGCGACGCGGCCCTGCAGCGAGTCGACGCTGTTGGCGTCGCGCCCGCCGGGATAGACGTTCTTGATCTGGCCGTCGCCCTTTTCGTAGTTGACCGCGACGCGCACGCCCAGCTGATCCTCGACCATCGTGGTCTCGATCGCGCCTTGCGCCTTGAACGTGTTGAAGTTGCCGTAGCCCGCCTGGACATAGCCCTCGGTGCCGTTGAGCTTGGGCTGGCGGGTGATGAAGTTGATCGCGCCGCCGGTAGTGTTGCGCCCGAATAGCGTGCCCTGCGGCCCGCGCAGCACTTCGACGCGATCGAGGTCGAACAGGCCCATGCCGTGGCTGGTGCGCGCGGCGATGTAGACGTCGTCGATATAGACGCCGACCGGCGAGGCCTGGTTCGAATTGAATTCGTTGGCCACACTGATGCCTCGCAGCGAGAAGTTGGGCTGGGTCCGGCCGAACGAGCTGCTGACCTGCAGGTTGGGCACCGCGGTCGCGAGCGAGGCGGAATTGGTGATGCCCTTGGTTTCCAGCGCGTCGCCGCCGATGGCCGAAATGGCGAGCGGCACGTCGAGCAACGACTGCGAGCGCCGCTGCGCCGTCACGATGATGTCGGACGGGTCGTTGCTGGCCTGCGGCTTGTCCTGAGGCGCGGTCGTGGCGTCCTGCGCCATCGCGATGTTCGAGACGCCGCAGCACAGGACGACGGCCGCGATTCTTCCGGTGGTGATTTTCATTTTACCCTCTCCTCCCTCGCCCTTATTTTTTACCCAAGGGCCTGTCCGGGTTGCCCCATCACTAGCGGATGCAAGGGGGCGTGGCTTTACCCGGCCTTGATCTCGATTTTGTCATTTCTTGCGCTCTGCTTGAGCTGCCCGCGGTTCTGGGTCTCAGTGCCCTCACGACGGCAAGGCCGATTATCCGCGCACGGGCGCGCAGCCCCTGACGCAAGCGCACGCCGATACGAAAACGGCGGCAGAGTGGAGAGTTTGTACATGCATCCCAGGCACTTCGCCGTGACCGACGCGCACCGGCCTGCCCTCGTCATGGCCGCAACCGGCGAGACCGTGACCTACGGCCAGTTGGAAGCCGTGGCCAATCGCGGCTCCCATTTGCTGCGCAATATCGGGTGCGTGCGCGGCGACGTCGTCGCGCTGCTCATGGATAACGAAACCGCGATCTTCGATGTCGCCTGGGCCGCTCAGCGGACGGGGCTCTACCTCACCTGCATCTCCACCAAGATGACTGCGGCCGACATCGGTTACATCCTGCGGGACTCGGGCGCACGCGTGCTCGTTTCGTCCGACACGCTGGCGAACCTCGCCACCGAAGCGCTCGCCCATGCGCCCGGCGTCATAGGCTATGGGGTGGACCAGCCGGACGGCGCCCTGCCCGGCTGGCAACTGGCCGCCGCGCCTTATCCCGCAACGCCAGTCCCGGATGAAAGCGCGGGCACCGACATGCTCTATTCCTCGGGCACCACCGGACGCCCCAAGGGAGTCAAACCCCCGCTACCCGATGGCCCGCTGGACGAGACGACCGCGCTCGAAACGATGGGCACCACGCTTTACGGCATGAGCGAAGGGTCGGTTTACCTGTCCACCTCGCCGCTCTATCACGCCGCGCCCCTGCGCTGGGCGATGACGATCCACCGGCTCGGCGGCACCGTCGTCATCATGGAGCGCTTCGACGCGGAAGCCGCGCTGCGGCTGATCGAGGCGCATCGGATCACTCATGCCACCTGGGTACCCACGCATTTCGTCAGGCTGCTCAAGCTGCCGGACGAAGTGCGTCACCGCTACGATCACGGCTCGCTGCAAGCTGTCGTCCACGCCGCTGCGCCCTGCCCGGTCCCCATCAAGCAGGCGATGATCGACTGGTGGGGGCCGATCGTGCACGAATACTATTCCGGCACCGAATGCTGCGGCATCACCGCGCTTTCCTCGCCCGAGTGGCTGGAACGGCCGGGCTCGGTCGGCAAGGCGGTGCTGGGCACGGTCAAGGTCGTCGACCCCGAAGGCGCGGAACTGCCTGCGGGCCAGACCGGAGACGTCTACTTCGCCGATGGCCCCTCGTTCGTCTATCACAACGACCCGGAAAAGACCGCGGCCGCGCTCAACGAGCGGGGCTGGGCAACGCTGGGCGACATGGGCCACGTCGATGCGGAGGGCTACCTGTTCCTGACTGACCGCCGCAGCTTCATGATCATCTCGGGCGGCGTGAATATCTATCCGCAGGAGATCGAGAACTGCCTGGTCACGCATCCCGATGTCGCCGACGCGGCAGTGATCGGCGTGCCGGACGAGGAAATGGGGGAGCGCGTGCTCGCAGTCGTCCAGCCGGCGGCGGGCGTCACCGCCGGGCCGGCGCTGGCCGAGGCTTTGAGCAAGTATGTCCGGGCTGCGTTGGGCGGGGTAAAGACCCCCAAGAGCTTCGAGTTCCGCGCCGAACTGCCGCGCGAGCCGACCGGTAAGTTGATGAAACGCACGCTGATCGAGGAGTTCCGCGCCAAGGCGGCGGCGGCCGGATGAAGGGTCGCTGACACTCCATGGACCGCCTGATATTCGAACCCGAGCACGACCTGTTCCGCACCTCCGTCGCGCGGTTCATGGCTGTCGAGATCGCGCCCAACGCCGAGGCCTGGCGCCGACGGGGCATCGTCGATCGTGACGCTTACGCGAAGGCGGGGGCGGCGGGGATGCTGTGCCTGTGGGCCGACCCCGCGCACGGCGGGGCGGGCGTCGCGGACTTGCGCTTCGACCAGATCGTCATCGAGGAGAACGTGCGCGGCGGCGAGACCGGGTTCTATTTGCACCTGCACAGCAATCTGGTGGCGCCTTATATAGACACGCTGGGCACGCCCGCTCTGCGCCACCGGCTGATGCCGCGCATCGTTTCGGGCGAGACGATCCTCGCCATCGCGATGACCGAGGCGAGCGGCGGCAGCGACTTGCGCGCGATACGCACCAAGGCGGTGCGCGAGCGGGACGGCTGGCGCCTCAACGGGGCCAAGACCTACATCTCCAACGGTATTCTCAGCGACGCGATGGTCGTCGCCGCGCGCATCGGCGACGAGCCGCGAGGACCGATCGGCCTGTTCGTCGTCGAGCGCGGCATGGACGGCTTCGCGCGCGGCCAGCCGCTCAAGAAGATGGGGCTGGCCGCGCAGGACACCGCAGAAATCTTCTTCAACGACGTGTGGGTGCCCGACGAGAACGTGCTGGGTGATCCGACCGCCGGTTTCGCCGCGCTGATGCGCTTCCTGGCGACCGAGCGCCTGATTGCCGCGATCGCGAGCATGGCCGCCGCACAGACCGCCTGCGACCTGACCCTGGCATTCGTGACCACCAGGACTGCGTTCGGCCGTGCCGTGGGTCAGTTCCAGCACAATCGCTTCAGGCTTGCCGCGCTCAAGGCGAAAATCGATGCCGCGCAGACTTTCGTCGACCAGATGGTGCTGCTGGCGAACGCCGGCCGGTTGTCGGCCGAAGATGCGGCGGCGGCCAAGCTGCTGTCGAGCGAACTGGAAGGCGAGGCCGTGGACCTTGGCGTCCAGTTGCACGGTGGCGCCGGCTACATGGACGAATACCGCATCAGCCGCCTCTACACCGACGCCCGCATCAGCCGAATTTTTGCCGGCAGCAACGAGATCATGCTCGAGATCATCGCCCGCGGCATGGGCCTGGACGAGCGTGCCGGGTGAAATGCGGCGGCGCGCCCCGGCCCTTCGCAAGAAATGCAAAAATCGACGCGCATTTTTGCAAAGCATGCCTGCGCGTTTTCTAGTAAGAATGGTCGATTGAGAGAGCAGCCTAGCTGCCGTACCGGGATAGCTGAAAGGAGCACTGCTTCATGATTTCCCTCACCCGTGGGTGCGCGCTGCAAGCTGGGTGGCCGCGTCGGTCATCCACCCTGCGCACCGTTGAGCGCGGGACCGCGAAATGATCGCCCGCCCAGGCACCGCGACGTCGCAGCGCTGGCATGGCGAAGCGATCATCGCCGATACCCTGCGGCGCGGGCCAGAGGTGAAGCTGGAATCGACCGACGGCCGCTGGCGCTTCAGCCGCTGGCGCCAGTTCGTCGGCAGTTACGCCCTGCCCGGCCTGCCCGATCCGATCTTCGTCGTGCAGCTGGGCGGCAAGACTAACGTGCGCATGTGGGACCGCGACGGCTGGAGCGATTCGACCTCCTATCCGGGCTCTGCCACCATCGTCCCCGCGACGATGCAGACCAGGTGGCTGGTCGACGGCGAGCTCGATGTCGTGACGCTCAGCATCGATTCCGACGATTTGCGCTCGGCCTCGGTGCTCGACCAGTTCTCGCAACTGCGCTTCGCCTTCAACGACCCGCTCGGCACCGCGCTGTCCCGCCAGATCCTCGCCGAACTCTACGAGCCCGAATCCGGCGCGCGCGACACGTATGTGTCCTCGCTCATCGATGCGCTCAAGGCGCACATGCTGCGCGGTCCGGCGAAGACGACGGAGATGGAATTTCCCGTCTCGGCGTTTTCGTCCTACCGCATCCACCACTTGATGAACGCCATCCGCGAGCATCCCGAAGCCGAACATAGCCTCGAAGACATGGCGATGCAGGCCGGGATCACTCCGTCGCATCTGTGCCGCGTGTTCCGCCGCGCGACCAACCTGACGCCGCACCAGTTCGTGCTGAAGACCAGGCTGGAGCGCGCGCAGCAATTGCTGTCGCAATCCGACGCACCGATGAACTCTATCGCGGAACTGCTGGGCTTCAGCAGCCAGAGCAGCTTCAACCGCGCCTTCCGCAAGTTCACCGGCGAAACGCCTTCGTTCTATCGCAACCGTCGCGACGTCGGCTTCTCGGCGGGAGGCGAGTAGAAGTCCGTTTGTAAATCCGGCCTTGCCCGGATTTGCGGCACCAGCCCGCTCCCCCACCCGGCCACCCACAGGATAATACCGATGGGTGGCCGGGTGGGGGAGCGGGCTGGTGCCGCCTCGAAAATGCCATTCGAGCATTTTCCAGACGGGCTCTAGCCCTTACGAAGCGAGCGCGGCGATCCCGGCGCGGGCGATCTGCACGTCCTGCTCGGACTTGACCCCAGACACGCCGAGGGCACCGACGAAATCGCCGTCGACGATGATCGGCACGCCGCCTTCCAGCATCGCTTCGAGCGCCGGGGCGGACAGCATCGACACGCGCCCGCTCAGGATCAGGTCCTCGTAGACCTTCGATTCGCGCCGGCCGAGGATCGAGGTGACGGCCTTGCCCGGCGCCATGCTCGCAGTGCTGGCCGAGGCGCCATCCAGTCGCAGCAGGCCAAGCAAGTGCCCACCGTCGTCGACCACCGCGATGCTCACCGCCCAGCCGTTGGCCAGCGCTTCGGCTTCGGCGGCGGCCAGGATCGCCTTGACGTCGGTGGCTTCGAGGCTGTGCTTGGTCTTCATGCGGTCGTTTCCATTCGTGACGCCGACGATCGCCGTCGGACGGGCCGTTGATACGATCCGCCCCTTAGCACCCCGCGCCGTCGGTTCCAGAAAAATGGGAGGTAAAACGGTGGAACCGCAGGACGCGCTACGCGGGCTTGTCGAGCCATTTGCTCATGATGACGCGCGGCGAATCCTCGTAGCCGAGGCGTTCGTAGAACGGCAGCACGGCCGTGTTGGTATCGCGCACCATGAGCTGCACCTTGGGCACGCCGCGATCGCACAGCCATTGTTCACCGGCGCTGACCACTGCGCTGCCGAGGCCCTCTCCGCGCCGGTCCCCGGCGGCCGAGACGTAATAGAGCCAGCCGCGGTGTCCATCGTGGCCGACCATGACGCTCGCCAGAATCGCGCCTTCGGTGCCTTCGGCAACCAGCACCGTGGAACTCGGCCCCGCCACCGCGAAGCGGAAGTCGGCGCCAGGGTCGTTATAGCTCGCGACCAAGCCGCACGCCTGCCACAAGGCGACGACGGCCTGCTCGTCCGTGGGCAAAGCGTCCCGGACGGTCATGCCGAGGGCCCGATCTCGGAGCCCAGGCGCTCGAATATTCGGCTGCTGCCCGTCGCGGCGTGGGCGTGCGCGCGCATCAGCCGTTCGGCATCGTCGACGCGGCGG
>Ga0247734_1003035_pt1 | contig 10244 bp, 7 predicted proteins | sample UWRJL103311B2_FD_180933 | JGI IMG/M metagenome (GOLD analysis project Ga0247734, IMG submission 180933) | Plant litter microbial communities from Arlington Agricultural Research Station in Wisconsin, United States - UWRJ-L103-311B-2 | ecosystem: Environmental > Terrestrial > Plant litter >... | reverse complement strand
CGGTGAGGCCGCGGAAGCCCGCTTCCTGCCGCATCTCGCGCTCGATCCACAAGGCAGGCAGCTGGAAGACGGGCTCCTTGGTCGCCTCGCCGCGCAGGCCGGTGTCGCCGCCGCCCGCGTTGATGACCAGCAGCTTACCGATACGCAGCTCCCCGCGCGCGATCTCGGTTTCCTTGACGTAGACGACGTATTCGTTCGCCTGCAGCGCCATGTTGTCGAGGATGCGCACGGCGGGCAGCACGAAGCCGTAGTCGATCGCCATCTGCCGGCGCAGCGCGCGCACCTGGTCGTCGAGGCGCGGCTCGGCGCTCGCGTCGTTGATGAGCGGGAGCAGGCCGTAGCCCAGCTCGATGCGCAAGGCGTCGATCGCGAGGGTGCGGGCGATCGGCTCCTCCGCCTGCGCGCTGGCCTGGCGGGCCTGCTCGGCCGCCTGTTCGACGCGCACGGCGGCGGCCTCGCCCTCGGCGCGCTTGGTCATGGTCCAGGCGAGCCAGCCGCACAGCCCGCCGAACACCGCGAAGGGCACGAACGGGAGGCCGGGCATCAGCGCCAGCGCCCCCATCAGCGCGCCGGCGATGCCGAAGGCCTTGGGATAGCGGCCCAACTGGTCGCCCAGCGCCGCGCCGGTCTTGCCGACGACGCCGCCCTTCGACACCAGCAGGCCCGCCGCGGTCGAGACGATCAGCGCCGGGATCTGGCTGACCAGCCCGTCGCCCACGGTGAGGATGGTGTAGGTGGTGAAGGCTTGCCCGAACGGCACGCCGTGGATCGCCACGCCCACGATCAGCCCGACCACGATGTTGATCGCGGTGATGAGCAACGCCGCCATGGCATCGCCCTTCACGAACTTCGAGGCACCGTCCATCGCGCCGTAGAAGCCGCTCTCCGCCTCGATCTCGGCGCGGCGTTCGCGCGCTTGGGCCTCGGTGATGGTGCCGGCGTTGAGATCGGCGTCGATCGCCATCTGCTTGCCGGGCATCGCATCGAGGCTGAAGCGCGCCGCCACTTCGGCGATGCGGCCCGCGCCCTTGGTGATGACCACGAAGTTGATGACGACGAGGATCGCGAAGATCGTCAGGCCGATGACCGTCTCGCCGCCCATCAGGAACTCGCCGAAGGCCGCGATCACGCCGCCCGCCGCCTGGTGCCCCTCGTGCCCGTGGCCCAGGATCAGGCGCGTGGAGGCGAGGTTGAGGCCCAGCCGCAGCATCGTCACGATCAGCAGGATCGTCGGGAAACTCGATAGCTGGAGCGGCTTTTCGATGAACAGCGCGGTCATCAGGATCAGCACCGAAGCGGTGATCGACAGCGCCAGCCCCATGTCGAGCAGCCAGCCCGGCATCGGCAGGATGAGCATCGCGATGATGCCGCCCACCCCCAACGCCAACGCAAGATCGCGCCCCGGCCCAAGCCGTGCGAGGATCGGCGCGACGCGGCCGGCGAACAGGTCCTTCGCGGAAGGGGTGGGGGTGGATGCCATTGGTTAGCGGGGGGTCTGGGGCATCGACAAGCTCAGCCCGAGCGGATTTTGGAGGCGTGTTCTCCCCCCGCTCAGGCTGAGCTTGTCGATGCCCCCGCGGCCAAGCGCTGACGGGTTGGAAAGAACAAGCGGGGTCCTCGCCTTCGCGAGGACGACGGGGGTGTGGGGGTTGAGTATTTGCACGCCCCCTTCCGTTCGTGTCGAGCGAAGTCGAGACACGCCCGCCCCGCGCTGTGGTGCCTCGACTTCGCTCGACACGAACGGGGGAATCGCGGGCAAATCCGGGCAGGCCAAGGCGCTCAGGCCCCCGCCGCCAGCGAGTGCCGCACAGGCGCGCCGAGCGAGGGCGGCACCGCCATGCCGTCCGCCAGGAACGAGCGCAGCTTGTTGCGCATGGTGCGCACCGAAATGCCCAGCATCACCGCCGCCGCGCTGCGGTTGCCGCGGCAGTGGCGCAAGGTCTGGAGGATCAGCTCACGCTCGACGTCGGCGATCGGCTGGCCGACGAGGCCAGACACCGATGCCGACACCGATGCTGCTGCCGTCAGTCCTTCCGGGCGATCCCCGTGCGCGATCTCGGACCCCATCATCCTTCCTTGCGGATGATTTCGGTGAGCGTGATCCCCAGCGTCGCGTCGATCAGCACCACTTCGCCGCGCGCGATGAGGCGGTTGTTGACGAAGATGTCGACCGGCTCGCCGACGCGGCGGTCAAGCTCCACCACCATGCCGGGCTTGAGCCGCAGCAAGTCGCCGATGTCCATGCGCGAGCGGCCGAGCACCGCCTGCACCTTGACCGGCACGTCGAACACCGCCTGCAAGTCGTCGGGCGTGGGCGGGGTGGAGGGGCGCGGCGGCAGCGAGGTGGCGCCAAGGCCGGCCGCGGCGTCGCCGGTGGCGGCGTCCTCGGGCAAGTGCACGGGGGCGAGCTGTCGGGTCTCGGGCTCGTCGCTCATCGGATACCTTTCACGTGTTCATCCACTGGCGGATCACCGAGGCGGATTCGGCCGGGTTGGCCGAGATCGCGTCGCCGATGCGCCGCAGGGTGGAAAGCTTCACGCGCCCGTCGACGTGGGCGAGCGAGACTTCCTGGTCGAGCAGCCCGCCGGGGCCAGGCATGCCGTCCTCGCCCGCCTCGAGCTGCGCGAAGCTCACTTGCGCGCCTACTTCGCGGCGCTCGTCGTCCTCGCGGCGATCGCCGGGGGCGGGCAGCATCGCGGGCGCGTTGGGGCGGCGCAGCATGCGGATGGCGAACAGCACGATCGCGCCCACCAGCAGGATCTTGAGCACGTCGAGGATGCGATCGACGGTCAGGCCGAAGGGCAGCGCGCCGTCGATCCCGTCGAGGTCGCCGGGCGCGGCGAAGGGCATGTTCTCCACCACCACGCTGTCGCCGCGCTGACCGTCGTAGCCGACCGCGTTCTCGACGAGGCGCTGCAGCCGCTCGATCTGCGGCGCGGGCAGGCCCTTCTCGCCGCCATCGACCATCACCGCCACGGTCAGTCGCTTGATCTGGCCGGGGGTGCGCACCGCGACTTTCTGGGTGTGGCTGTTCTGGTACGTGACGTCCTCGGACGTCTCGTTCTGCGCCGAGCGGCGGGTGTCGCCCGTGGTCGCACCGGGGCTCGCCTGGCTTTCGGGAAGCTGCGTCGCCACGCTGGCGCCTTGCGCGCCGGCGGCGTTCTCGTTGCTCTGGTCGTTCGATTCGACCGTGACCTGGCGCTGGATGACCTGGGCGTCGGGATCGAAGGTGTCGGATTCCTCGCGCACCTGGTCGCGTTCGAGCAGCGCGGACACTTCGGCGCGGACCTTGCCCCGGCCGACGATCGGTTCGAGCATCGTCTCGATCTGGTCGCGCAGCCGCGCCTCGACCGCCTTCTGGCGATCCTCGAGGTCGCTCGCCGCGCCCTCCCCCTCGCCCGCGCGGGCCAGCAGCGCGCCGGTCTGGTCGACCACCGAGACGGCTTCGGGCGACAAGTCGGGCACCGCCGAGGCGACGAGGTAGCGGATCGCCTGGACCGCTTCGGCGGGCAGGCGACCGTTGGTCTTGACGGTCACGGAGGCAGTGGCCTTGCGCGCCTCGGTCTCGAACATCGCGCGTTCGGGCATGACGACGTGGACGCGGGCGCGGGTGACGCGGTCGAGGCTCTCGATCGAACGGACCAGTTCGCCCTCGACCGCGCGCGTCTCGTTCAGCCGCGCGCGCGACGAGGAGATGCCGAAAGGCTCCTCCTGATCGAGCACTTCGTAGCCGATCTTGCCGCCCAGCTGTTCGGAGGCCATCGCCATGCGCAGTTCGGGCAGCTTGTCGACCGGCGCCATGATCGCCGAGCCGTCCGCCGAAAGCTGGAAGGGCACGCCCTGGCCCTTGAGCTTGTCGGTGATGGTCGCGGCGGCGGCGGGGTCGAGGTCGGTATAGAGATAGCCCATCGCGCTTTGCGGCGTGTGCATCGCCATCCAGCCGAGCGCGACCAGCAGCGCCAGCGCGACGCCGCCCATCGCCATGGCCCGGCGGCTACCGATCTGCCCGATGAAGTTGCGTAGCGCGTTCAAGCCCGGCCTCTAAGGTCAACGGCCTCGCTACCGCACGACGCCTTGCGGGCATTATAGGATGAGAACTAGGCAAGACTTGCCGGGCGGGCGGAAAAATCTGTCGGAGGTGAACGGAGAGCTTAGGCCCCCCGCGCTCAGCCCAGGATGCCCGCTAGTTCCGCCATCACCGCGGCGTGGCGGGCGGCGGCGTCGACGTCGAGGCCGCCGGCGCTCCATTCGATCCGGGCGTCGCCTTCGGGCACGGCGACGTCGTCCACCACCGTTACCGCGAGGCTGCGCCCGGCGCGGGCCGCGCGGGTGGCGAGCAGCGCTTCGATCTCGCCGCGCATCGCCGGGTTGGCGCGGACGACGAGCGCGGTGCCGCGTGCGACCTGGTCGAGCGCGCGGCCCAGCGCCTCGTCCACCGCGCGCGCGGGCGCGGCGTCGACCGCGTGGCCGGCGAGCAGTTGCGCGGCGTGGAGGACGACCGCCCCGGCCTCGGCCAGCATCGCCTGCGCGGCGGTGTCGAACCGCGCGTCGATCGCGTCGAGTGCGCCGTGCAACGCGTCGGTGGCCGAAAGCAGCGCCTCGGCGCGTTCGGTGCGGGCCTGCGCGGCCCCGGTCTCGAAACCGTCGGCGCGGGCGCGGGCGAGTTCGGCGCGGTGCTCAGCCTGCAGGCGCTCGATCCGCATCTCCAGGTCGACGACGCGTTCGGCCAGCGCCTCGCGGCTCGGCTCCTCGTGTCGCCGGTCGTCTTCGCGCCGCCCTTCCTTGCGGCGATCCTCGGGCGGCAGAACGAGCCCCGCCTCGGCGCTGCGCTGCGGTTCTGGCGCTTGGTCGGCCTCAAGCTCGAACACCCGGTCGAAGCCGAAGGGCTGTATCGTTGCCGAACCTTCCATCGCCGTCACCCCCGCTCCATCAGTAGATCATCGCATCGTCGCTCTTGGGATCGGCCAGCATGATCTCGCCGCGTTCGCCCAGTTCCTTGGCGAGGCGCACGAGGTTGCCTTGTGCCGCTTCGCATTCGCGCGCGCGGACCGGGCCCATCGCCTGGATGTCATCGCGCATCAACTTCGCCGCGCGCTCGGTCATGGCGCCGAAGAACAGCTTCTTCATGTCCTCGGGCGAGCCCTTGAGCGCCAGCGCCAACTCGCGCTTGTTGCAGTTGCGCACGATCACCTGGATCGCGGTGGGCAGCAGGTTGCCCAGGTCCTCGAAGGTGAACATCAGTCCGCGGATGCGCTGCGCCGCATCGGGCGCGCGCTCGTCCAGCGCGCCGAGCATGTCTTCCTCGGTCGAACGGTCGAGCGCGTTGAACAGTTCGGCCATCGCTTCGTGCGGATCGCGGCGCGCGCTGCGCGACAGGTTGGTCATGAACTCGCTCTTGAGCGTCTGCTCGACCTGGACGATCACGTCCTTCTGCACCGTCTCGGTCTTGAGCATGCGCATCACCACTTCGGTGCCGAAATCGCGCGGCAGCGCCGCCAGCACCCGCGCGGCATGGTCGGGTTTCAGCTTCTGGAGGATCACCGCGACGGTCTGCGGGTGCTCGCTCTTGAGGTAGCTCGCCAGCACGCCTTCGCTGACGTTCGACAGCTTGTCCCACATCGTCCGGCCAGAGGGACCACGGATGTCCTCCATGATGTCCTTGACCTTGTCGGCCGCGAGCACGCCTTCGAGCAGGCGCTCGGTGGTCTCGTACGAGCCGTGCAGCGTGGTGATGCTGGTCACTTCGCCCGCGAACTGGCCGAGCAGGTATTCGACGACGACGGCAGGCACGCGGCCGAGCTGCGAGATGCTGCCCGAAAGCTCCTTAATCTCCTCGTCGCTGAGCTGCTGCCAGATCGGGATACCGTGCTCCTGACCCAGCGCCAGCAGCAGCGCGGCCGCGCGCTGCAGGCCCGAGTACTTCTTGAGTTCCGGCGGCTCGCCCACCGCGGTCATCATGTTCACCTGCGCGACCCTTCGAAAATTGTCCGATTTCATCCGATCCCGGAGAGTTCCTTCTATTTATAGGAGGAACGCCCGCGCAACCGGCCCAGGAGGCACAATTGACGATAAGTCTGAATAACGGGTTGATAGGATTGTCGGTCCTGGGCGGCACTACGGCCTATTCCTCCTACCTCAGCACCGCCTCCTCCACCGAAAGCCCCGCCGTGATCGCGGCCAAGAAGGCGTTCACCACGCCCGCCACCACCGCCCCCTGGCTGGCCGCGACCGAGACCGCGAGCACCAGCGCGCAAGTCGCCGCGATCAAGCGCCTGGCCACGATCATCGACACCACGACCGACAGCGCCCTGGAGGATCTGCCCGACGTCCAGACTGCCTTCACAGCCTACAAAGCGTTGGAAAATCTGCGGATCCTGGCCGACGCCGCAACCTCCAAGACGATCTCCGACAGCGAGCGCGCGGCGCTGCAGAAAAGTTTCTCCAAGGGCCTGACCGACCTGCAATCCTACCTCGGCTCGGCCGATACGGACCTGCTGACGCTGGCTTTCGGCAATGCCGCCAGCAGCACCCGCACCCTCGGCGTCGAGGCGCGCTATTCCTCCAGCGCCACGGTCGGCACCGGCGTGTCGAAGACCCGCGCGGCGGCGGTCGAGGGGCTCGCGGGCAACGAGATTCTCCAGATCACGCTGACCAAGGGCGGGGCCAGCGAGGTGGTGAACGTCGACCTCGCGCAGACCACCCAGCCGCCGACGCTCGATTCGGTCGCCGCCGCGATCAACGCCGCGATCGGCGCGCGCCCCGCGCTCGATGCGCAAGGCAACCCGGTGCTCGACGCGCAGGGCAACCCGACCAGCCACTGGAAGTCGAACTTCACCGTCACCAAGACCGACGGCAAGTGGGGCCTGGTGTTCCACCCCGCCGGGATCGAGCAGGTCTCGATCGACCAGGCCGACGCGGGCGATGCGCTGATGGTCGCCAGCGGGGTGACGGGCCCGTCCTCGCCCAAGGCCGCCGACATCTATCGCATCGAGGACCTCGAAGGCTCGCTGACGTGGGAGCGGCTGAGCAAGATCAACGCGGTCGACACCGCCGCCACCGCGCGCGCCACCGCCGCCGCCAAGGCCGCCACCGCCTCCGACGAGGACGCCTCGACCAAGGACTACACCGTCTTCGCCGATACCGCCGCCAACGGCATCGTCACTGATGCGCAAGGCTACAGCTACGTCGTGGGCACCAGCGCCGGCGATCTCGGCGCGCAGCTGTCGGACGGCAAGGACGACCTGTTCCTCACCAAGGTCGACAGCGAGGGCACCGTCGTGTGGCAGCGCAGCCTGGGCGCGGCGGGCAGCGCCAGCGGCGCGGCGGTGGGCATCGCGCCCAATGGCGAGATCGTCGTCGCCGGCACGGTCAGCGGCGCGTTCAGCGGCAGCGACGATGACCAGACCGACCTCGTCGTCACCCGCTTCAATGCCAAGGGCGAGGAACTTTCGAGCACCGCGATCCGGCAGGTCGGCAACGAAACCGCCAGCGCGCTGACGGTGGGCAACGACGGCGCGATCTACGTCGCCGGCCGCGCCTCCAGCGGCGGCGGCGACGCGGTGCTGGTCAAGCTCGACGCGAGCGGCAAGCTGATGGAACGGCGCACGATCGACAGCGGCGGGTCGGATTCGATCTCGGCGCTGGCGATCGACGGCGACGGCAACCTGCTCGCGCTCACCAACGAGGGCGGCACCGCCACCTTGCGCAAGATCGCGGCGGGTTCACTGACGCAGGACCTCGGCTCGGTGGCGCTGGGCAGCGCCTCGGCGCGGGCGATCGCGGTGTCGGAGACCGGCCAGATCGCCATCGTCGGCGCGGCCTCGGGCACGCTCAACGGGCCGCAGGTCAATGCGCCCAGCGGCGGGATGGACGCCTTCGTCACCCTCGTCGACGCGGACCTCACGATCGCGGGCACCAGCTATATCGGCACCGAGGCGAGCGACCAGGCCGACAGCGTCGCCTTCCTCAACGGCGCGCTCTACGTCGGCGGGCGCACCGCGGGCACGCTCAGCGGCGACAAGGCGGGCAAGGTCGACGGCTTCGTCGCGCGCCTCGACGCGGGCGACGGATCGATCCAGACCGTCTCGCAATGGGGCCGCCTGTCCTCCTCGGTGGAGCCGGTGCGGCTGACCGCGGTGTCCGGCGGATCGACCGCGCTGGGCGCACTGGGGCTGCACCGCGGCCTGCTCAACCAGCAGACCACCGGCAACCTCGTCGACGAAACGAGCCTGCGCGTGGGCGATACCTTCAAAATCGGCGTCGATGGCGAGGCGCCACGCACGATCACGATCGAGGAAGGCGAGACGATGGTCACGCTGGCGCAGAAGATCCGCAAGATTACCGGCAACGACGCCAAGATCACCACCCCCTTCACCGACGGCGCCTCCAGCCTCAAGATCGAGGTGGCGACCGGCCACACGCTCGAACTCGTCGCCGGAGCCGAGGGGCACGACGTGCTGGCGAAGCTGGGCCTCGATCCGGTACGGCTGGTGCCGCCCAAGGTCGCCGCCAAGAACGCCGCCAAAGTGACGCCCGGCGGCCGCTACAGCCTGGGCCTGAGCGACGGTCTGACCCTGCTCGACGCCAAGACCGCGGCGACCGCGCTATCGAAGATCAAATCGGCGGTGTCGATGACGCAGACCGCCTACCGCTCGCTCTACTGGGATTCGACCAAGGCCTCGCTGGTCGACGGCACCGTCTCCACCGGCGGCGGCTCGGCGTACCAGAAGGCGCAGCTCGCCAATTACCAGGCCGCGCTCTCGCGGCTCACCGGCTCGTAAAGGAACACCCATGTCCTCCTTCCTCCCCCCGATCTTCGACGGCATGGGCCGCGCGATGAAAGCCATGGCCGAGCACCAGCGGGTGATCTCCGAGAACATCGCGAACAGCGAGACCGCCGGCTACAAGGCGCGCACGGTCGAGGCCCCCGACTTCTCCGCGCTGGTGGAAAGCCAGGCGGCGGCGGGCGGCGTGCCTCGCGTGGCAAAACCCCGTGTCGAACAGTCCGCCGGGATGGCGGCGCTGGGCGCGAAACCGCCGCTCGCAGGCGGCCGCGTGGTGCTCGACAGCGCCACCAGCGAGACCAAGCCGGACGGCAACAACGTGACGCTCGAAGACCAACTGCTGTCGCTGGGCCAGGTCCAGTCCGACTACGCGGCGATGACCGGCCTTTACCGCAAGCAGATCGGGCTGATGAAGGCGGCGCTCGGCAAGGGCTGAAGACTCGCTTCCGGGAACCGGCGCGCCGCTTTGAAGTTAAAGGATCGGGCGTCGAATCCTGCGCAAGGCAGATCGAGGCAGGCATTCGATCCCATATTTTCTATCCATTTCGGAGGAACAAGGACTCGCTCGCCGGGCCTTCGGAGCTATCTCGAAATAGCCGTTTTCCAGGCTTTTGCGTGTTTCAGATACCCTTTTGCGGATGAATCAGGGGTGTCTTGTGAAACAAACTGGAAATTTTAAGGAGATCGAAGGGGCATAGCCGGCACTTTGCGAAGGTAAGCGCGCGGTCGGCGTCGGTCGGAAAAAGACCCGTTTCGGTACGGCGCCGGTTTGGCGCATTGACCGGGAAGGTAGGGCATGAAAAGCCTTCCTTATCCCATGGATGGACAATGAACACGATGAGCGGGAAATCGCCAGGGTTACACCAGCAACCCGCACAGGAAAAAGTAACGGGGACAGCCGTGGCTGAAATCGATTGCTACCGCACTCTGGTCTTCCCGAACCGCATCCGCAAGTTCCGCAAGCAACTCAATATCGGGTCGCTGCTCGAACTGTCGGAGCGGCTTCCGAGCATTACCTATATCCGCCTCTCCAAGATCGAGCGCGGCGAAATCTTCGCGCGTGCCGACGAATTGCGCGCGCTGGCCAAGGCGCTGGGCGTCGAGCCGACCGACCTGCTGGTGGACGTCGACGATCCCGCCTTCGACATCGCCGCCTGGGCCGAGCCGCTGCATGGCGGGGCACCCGGTTCCGCCGATGCCGCCGCCGAAATGGGCGCGGTCCTGCTCGCCGCCGCCGTACGCACCCGGCGCGGCGGCGACCCGGCGCTGACGATCGCTGTGCTCGAACAGGACTATGGCATCGCCCCGGTCGTACTCTCGCGCATCGAGAATGCGTTGAAGCCGCTAGACCGCTGGAACGAGGACGTGCGCGGTGCCCTGCGCCGCTTGTTCGGCGTGGCCGACGACGCGGCGCTCGTCGCCCAGGTTGAGGCGATGCACGCGCGCGGCGACCTCGCCACC
>Ga0247734_1003034_pt1 | contig 10250 bp, 10 predicted proteins | sample UWRJL103311B2_FD_180933 | JGI IMG/M metagenome (GOLD analysis project Ga0247734, IMG submission 180933) | Plant litter microbial communities from Arlington Agricultural Research Station in Wisconsin, United States - UWRJ-L103-311B-2 | ecosystem: Environmental > Terrestrial > Plant litter >... | reverse complement strand
CAACACCTGCGACTGGCGGAGAATCTTAAACTCCTCGGGCGACATGATAGTACTGGGCAGCAATTCCCGTTTCTAGTAAAATCATCTTAATGGTCACTAAATCAGTGAAAGGAAGAAAATAGCGCATGCTGCCACCAATCGCAGCTTCTTATTACTGGGATGGGAGTTTCGAGTAGTTTAGGCCGTCCTACTTTGGCAGCGGATGATAACTGGTTTCTATTCTTCTTTGTACGTTTGGTCTCTCATAACTCTTTGCATCCTCGCCGCTTCAGCGTTGTACTTTAGGTCGGCGGAAAGGCAGGGGCATGGCTGGCGAAAATTTGCGAGCTTCGTAAAAAATACCACAATTCTTTGTACTTGTAGATAATGAATGCATTTGCTGCTACCAACGATCATGTGTTGGTGATCGATCTTTAAAACACAACTCGCCAGGAGTCTTGCTGTCAAACTCTTCAGTAGAAGTACTGGTGGATCGGTTTGGAGATAATGATTCACATATATGCATTTTCAATGGCTTACATCTATTCATGGATATTATCTATTTTCCGGATATCATACAAAGTGTTGCACTCAAACAAACATTCCCCATTATACTTCAACCGGCTTAACACCCTTATGAATCGCCGCGATACCTCCCGTCAAATCCTCCCACCCCTTGCCTGGAACTACAAAACCCGCCTCAACTATCATATCCCTAAATTCCGCCTGTTTTGGGAATCTCTCAATACTCTCAACTAAATACTGGTAGCTATCCCTATCTCCTGCCACCAACTGACCTATCAATGGTATTGCGCCAAAACTCCAACGCTTGTATACGGCATTGAAAAGTGGGTTTGTGACACCAGAAAACTCTAGACAGGCGAATACTCCACCAGGTTTGAGCACTCGGTATGCTTCGCGGAGGGCAACATCTTTATTCGTGAAGTTTCGAATACCAAAAGCGACAGTGTAGAGGTCTATGCTGTTATCCGGTATTCCAGATAAGTTCTCAGCGTTGGCGATCAAGAAATCCAAACGGGGTGAATTCGCGTAAGAGGTTTTTAGGGAGCGCTTCCGCCCCTCCGCAAGCATTTCGGGATTTATGTCGCTGATTATTATGGTGGATGAAGGGTTGGCATTTATATCTGTGCTGTGATCAAGCAGCCGGAAGGCGATGTCACCAGTACCGCCGGCTATGTCAAGCATTTTCCAAGGAGTAGGTGAGGGCGATGTGGGAGAGCAGAGGCCTGGATTTATGGAGCGGACAAAATGGTCTCTGTAGCATTGTTAGAAAAGGAATTGCAGGGGAATTATGATAGAAGGAAAAAAGAGAAGGTATTGGGGGACAAACTTCCATAGCCTGTGGATTCCGAGGGACATGAAGTCGTTCATGGTGTCATACGAGGCTGCGATATTGCTGAAGACACCAGCGACTGGAGCCATTAGATTCTGTAAATGCCTTAGGAAATATGTGGAAATCTACCTCTTTGTTCCTTCTGCGCCTCGGCAACGGTCTCGAACCCAAAATGTGTTGTTCTTTCATGGTTTGGGGGTTGTGAGTGTTGAACTAATCTTTGAGTCGTCGAGGAAAATTGTCGTACTGACCGAGAACTCGGGAAATGAAGCCTTGCAGACCGTATAACCCGCCCAAATGGTAGCATCAATGCCATTCTGATCAAGGGTAACGACTTAGGTACGAGAGGAAATGCGTTGCTTTGTCAATCAGTCTTCATGTTGAAGCTTCATTTTATGGTGATGTCCTTTAAATCCAAAATTGTCAGCCTTGTCAGCCTCATGTTTGAGGCGTAAAACCTCGCTTATTAAATGTTTATTTAAGGGGCTCGCGAAAGAAAAACTTGCAGGAGAGTTACACAAGAAAAGAAGCAGAATTTAATTGCCTGTTTTTAGCAAGATCAAAATCCTGGAAGTTGTTATGGCTTATGCCCAAAATAGCCTTCAAAGTTTCCTGCTTTCTAATGGGTTAAAGTTGAAGAAAGAGGCTTTTTTTGTCAGGGCTACAAAGGCAACTATACACGTTGTTTCTGCTGTATATGCATTTCTAAATAGTTTACTCATACTCTCCCAGCTGAACTGGGTTTCGTTATTTTAGTATATACTCGTATTTAATTCTGGCATGAAGTTGATCACAAATAAACTTCCTCCATGTACTCGATAGTTGTGCTGTGAGGGGCCTGATGTAAGAATATCTCTTATTTATTCAGGAGCAACTAGTTAGGTTCTGCTACCCAATTATCTATTGTTCTAGAGATTCTTTACCACCCTCAAACTCACTGACATCATACTCGTTAGGGTATCGATCAATAATATCCCGCAGTTCGCTCATCTGCCTCTTTCCATCCGGAGTCATTTCTTCATAGATATCCTCAAACATGTACTTCATTGGAGGCTTCTTTTCCTTCTCGGCCTCCGAAAATGCCTTTAAGACCTCTTTTCTTAGTCTAGCTCGCGCTTCTTTATCTTTTTCATCATCCCATATACCTTTCTTCTCTAAGTATTTTCTTAATCGCGTGATCGGATTGTCTCTTCGTTTCCAATCTTCGACTTCAACTCGGGCCCGGTATGCAAACGAGTCGTCACTTGTGCTGTGATGTGATATTCTGTATGACATAGCTTCTATCAGGACTGGTTTACCGCCGTCGGTTAACGCTAGTTCTCTCGCTTTCTTGGTTGCTTCCCTTACTGCCCATATATCATTGCCGTCAACTCTGATGGTATCTATGCCGTAGCCGGTTCCTCTGCTAGCAATTCCATCCCCTCGATATTGCTCTAATGTTGGTGTGCTGATCGCGTAGCCGTTGTTCCGACATATGAAAATGACCGGACATGATCTAGTTGCAGCTATATTCAAGGCTGCATGAAAATCCCCTTCGCTAGCCGCTCCTTCACCAAAATAGCAAGCTACCACTCGAGGGGGTATATTTGGATTTGTAAGACGCTGCATCTTGAGTGCGTACGCTGCACCTGCTGCTTGCGGTATTTGAGTCGCTAGCGGGGAGGAAATTGTATGCTAAGAACTTGTTAGTGACGACTAGATGTTAACATATTGTGAGACGTACAATGTTCAGCTCAGCACTTCCATAATGAACGGGCATATTTCTTCCCCGCCCACAATCGTTTTTGTTCGCGAAGAGCTGGCTCATAAAATGCTCAAAGGTCCAGCCTCTCTGCACAAACATGCCCGCCTCTCTATATTGCGAGAACACCACATCTTCTTTCTCCAGGGCGCTCGCAGATCCTACACAAGTACCCTCTTCTCCCTGACTTGTCATATAGAAGCTCAATCGACCTTGACGCTGTGAATCGAACATAATCAAGTCCATTATGGATACAGCTACCATATTTTGATACATCTCAAGGGCCAGCTCATCGGAGTCGGGAGTGAAAGCAGGATCTATGATGTCTCCATCTGGATTCATTGCACGGTATGTAGGAATGGCGGAGTAAGTAGAGGGGTGTTCGAAGGAGAGCGCATTAGTGAACTTGCTGTCAACTGCTCCCGGGAAGCGTACGCTGTTTACCTGTCAGGATTGCGCTCAATTGGAATTTTAAGAAGCTTACCCTGCAGCACCAGGCTTTTGAGAGAGCGAGGAAGACCATCTTTGAGTTCTATTGACATATGATGTCCGTCGGCATGCTCGCACTACAAGGCGAGCGGCCGTTTGTTGGGTGTTCATTGCTGTCATGAATTCGATTTTGTAAGACTGGATGTATGTGAATAACTTTAGCTGACCATCCCGATTGCCCTTATGAGAAAGAAATCAGAATCTGAGGCATAATAGAGTGTAGAGGGGTGAGGTTTCCTGGATTGTAAAGTACCAAGATACTAAGCCGATCATTATGCCGAATCTAAGCGTGACGTGCCGTGCCCCGCGCGGCCGCACTGTCCGCCCCCGCTACCCCAGATTCGGATATACTTCAAGATACTCTCAGATACAACGGAAGGTATAACATTCCGTTATTGGTAATTTATTTAAATTCGATAACTAAGGTGATGTGAGTTAACTCCAACGTAGCAGAATAAATTGATGGAATTGCATCTTTTTCATAACTAACTGGAGATGGTGAACAACAAATGGCTTTTTTCTGCCCTTCGAATTGCACATTTATATTAGCGGAGATGCTGAAGCAATAGTGGTTGAATATGTACAGGAAATGAGCCTTTCTTACACTAACTCACCGAGAGCAGACATAATGACAGATGCTCCAGGCTCTCAAGGCTTCTTTACAATCAATTAGCAAAATGAGGAGGACGTATAGACGTTAGCGTCTACACTTATATTTATGAGATAAGATTTTGTAACTAAAGGTAGATAGGGTGTTGAAATTATCTAATACACCTGAGCTTTGCAGGCAAAGGAAGCGTACCATTTTAAGGAATATGAATAGACACAACCGATCTTCGAGAGTTGTGTTAAATTCACCGCAAGAAAAGAGCAATATAGTCAGTTTGAATTAGATTACAACCTGTTGTCTAATCTGTACGATATATCATGAAACATGTTCGTAGGGCTAGATCTGTAGATAATCGTGGTTCATAGGCCACACCAAATATGCAAAGACAATCAACGTCCTTTACAATCCAAACACCGCTCACACCGCTCACACCCAAACAAAAACCTCCACAGAGTGTGGAAATAACAAAAACACCCTTAGCCAATAAAAAATACGTTTACCTCCTCTTGACTGCTTGCGCAATGCCAAGCACAAACACTTGTCCAGGTTGCACCTCCACTTTCCAGCCATCACTCACCAGCATCTTACATACTGCCGGGCCGAGTTTACTCACGCCGCCATTACTATGATGTCCCATCCCAGTAACGATATGATATCTTGAACCAGCAACAGGTCTTCCTCCCTCCGTCATACCCAGTTCATGCCACCAGGTCGTAACCCGCTCTTTTACAATACGCTTCGCATCACTGACATTCATGCCATGTAAATCCAACTCTGTCCTAGAGGTCTGCTTTTCAACGAGCGCATCTGCGATATCACTTCTTGCACTCCGAGCCAAGGCATCGGCATCGCGGCCTTGTTGGGAGTAGTAAGCTGCCGCTGCGCCCATCAAATGATCAGATTTGCCTCTTCGGTAAGCTTGGCTTGCTTTCTGGAAATTGATGTCGCGTTGTTCTGTATGTTTTGCTGCATTGGCGGCTGCTTGTTCTATTGAAAGTGCCTTTGAACGGCTTGTTACTCTAGGCTCAGGTATGGGATCCAGGTTCATAGGAGCGTGTCTGACTTTAACCTCAATGATAGGTTTGCTGTTATTAGGGTGTACTTCTAACGTCTTTGCAAGCTCGCGAGCGTATTGTATTGAAGGATTGGTAATCTGTACAATGGCCTCTAGACTTGTAGGTGATACGGTTGGGAATTCGTGAGCCAAATCAATTGCTTTGCTATGAAGAACCGGGTCATCAATCGCGGTTTTCAAAGCCTGGTGAGATTCAATGATATGTGCAATAGTTGCTGCGGCTGAAGCCCCATTCTTATGATAGATCGAGCTTATTTGAGCAATCGGCGTGGCAGTCCTTGTTGATATGAATTCAATATCTTGCTTTCCCGTATCCCATTTGCCACCCGGTGAACCTGGAGATGCCAATGTGGAACCGTTCGTTTCCTGTTCGACCCATCGCCCATTTTTCTTCTTCCCTTTTCGTTTTCGGGGTGCTTTGAAATAACTGGCATCGGAAAATGCATCAATCCCCTGCGATTTGCTACCGGTTTCTTCGAGAAAAGCCCGTGTCATAAGATCGTCAACGGTTGCATTCAAGTTCATTTTTGCCTTCTTCAAGCTATATTGAATATCGTATGGCTTCAGGGTAGGGAAAATATTTGCCAAAAGCTTCACTTTCCCATCCTCATCTAGGCTGTCTGATTCCACACCAAACGCTCTATCTTCTGACCCATTTTGATCTAGGTCACTTGATGAGGAAGTTTCAAAATCGAGCGATGAAAAACTATGAATCAAACGCGTCTCATCTGTACGCTGAGACCAAGGTACACCACCACTTGCGCTCCCACTCAGATTATCTTCGTCTCTCTGATCATCCATAGCTTCAACAAGAAGGTCATATATTTCGGTATGCCCTCCATGATCGTTCTCTTCCGTTCCCTTCTTCAGAGCATCAAGAATCTCATGCGCATTCTTCAATTCAGTAGGGTTTGAAAGGTTGTGATCAGAAGCAATAGTCAAGATAAGCGCGGTATCAAGCGCCGAGGAATATGCATCCTAAGTAAAATCCTTAGTAAGATTGTTCATAAATGTGCTGAAGGAAAAAATTGCATGCATAGATTGTGCATACCAGCAATTCAGTTGTTAGGGATTCTACGTCTGCCATTTTGGAATAGGCGAGATATTGTGCCCGTAAGATGTATTCAAAAGAGCATATATCTACCCTTCTTCCTAGAAGACAAAGGAGTGGCTATGGTAGTTTCAGATAATTGGTACATGTTGGCGTGGGTCTGAATATTGGTCGCGGAAAACATTGATAGCTTTGTGGTTCTGAACTGCATCGATCATCGCCTGGAGCTAACTTCCGCCAGACACTTCCATAGCACACATGAGGAGCGTTTCACACAATTCTGGTCAAACATGAAAAGAATACTTATGAGCTAGAAGATGATGCATTAGCATATAATCAAGATTTAATAAATGTATTTAAGGCAGGTTCTCAAATTATGTACATGTCTTGGAGGTGAGGTTGTAGGGACGGGGTTTACTTACGTGTGCCGTCCCACAAGGCTACACACAGTCCATTGCTTTAACCTTACAGGTACATACCCTGGAATTCTGTACAGTTCAGCCTCGCGAGACCGACTTGGAAGGTCGCCAATTGCTTCCGCAGATCCCCAGACCACATCAATACTATCAACCGTTGAATTAACAACACCGCATCTCCTCATCATCTCTTCACGCGGATCTACTATTAGCCTCTTATACGAATTTACTATTGGCATTATTGTCTGACATCTCGTCAGAGCAAGAACGCTACCTTTGCAGCTGTTTGTGTAGCTCTCTCCCTTCCGCATTTCGCACATCGTTCAAAATGGCGTCTCCTCCCTACCACCATTCACTCTCCGCCATCTCCCCTCCATATCCTTCACATTCACCGCTTCCTCAACCGCTTAAACGTCGGCAATCAGACATGCCCAAAGGTCCCTCCACCAAGCGTCGCAAAGCTTCCATGCTCTCCACAACCTCCACATCGTCACATCCTCTACGCCAAACCAGTTTCCCCCCCAGGGGAGCTATTAAAGACGAACGCTATTCGCGTTCTCCCAGCTTCGACAGCATGTCTCTCGTGTCCGGAGTCTCTGGAACAAAGCGTAAACGCGGGCAGAAATCAAAGGGTCAAGATGATGCTTCGTCTCTTATTGGAGGCAGGGCTAAGAGTGCTTTATCTGTGGGCAGTGGAAGGGCAGCAAAGCGGCGAGCAACTTCAAAAGAAGTGAATGAGGATATGGAGGAGGAAGAAGATACTAGTCTAGCAGACTTGGGTGTCGACATGGTATTACAAACGCAAGAGGAAAGAAGGAAGGAACAAGCCAGGAAAGCTATGTTTGTACAGGCTCTAGACCAACCCCAAACTGAACGATACTCTGCATGGATGTCCTCCAGGCTCCCTGATGCTGTTGTGCGCCGAGTGTGTATTCCCCTCATCCCTTGTATTAATATCTGCTAACATATCCTAGATCATCAACCAGACGCTTTCACAATCTGCACCAGCAAATGTTATTCTTGCCATAAAGTCTGTCGCCAAGGTCTTTTTAGGTGAAATGATTGAAGGTGCTCGGAAAGTCCAATCTCAATGGGATGAAAATGACGAAGAGATAAAGGAACTTCATCAAAAGGTCAACCATCCTGCGACGCCGGCGTTGAGAGCACCATTACAGCCAGATCACCTTAGAGAAGCACTGCGGAGACATAAGGCATCTGGTGAGGGTGGTGGTACCGGTCAGTTGGGATTATGGCAGTTGCAGCAGCATAGTGGTGTTGAACGATTCGCTTCAAGGGCTGGAGGCAAGCGGCTCTTCAAGTAAGACAATATTTTATAGTGAGCGAGAGGAGACTTCTGCTTGGCGCAGCAGCATGTAACATACGGTTGTTTCTGCTCATAATTAGTCTTTGCACTGGATGACTATTTTTAATTCCACCTGGACTTCATAATCATATTGAGGTAACTGGCTTGATAGAATCTTTATTCGATTCAGACTATCAACGGAACTCAGATAAAACAGCGGGACTATTCTATTTGCACAAGCTAGTACTAATCCCCATAACATATCCCAAAGCATGCGCCAAAACTACCTTCCATGCAATCTGAGTATTGACCTAGGGTCAAGAACGCTAGAAATAGTGATATGTGATATGTAAGGAAATACACATTTTAGTGCAATAAGGGAAGCAACGTTGGTCTCATGAAAATGCCCCCAAAACAATGCTCCACTGACTATGCTCCCTTTGAACCCGCAGGACTCCCGTATTCACAATCAGACCTATGATAAATGGAAAGCCCCTTGTCCTTCCCTGATAGCAGTGCCCATTTGACGCCGCATTACCTCAAGATCGCTATAATCTGGCAATTTGAGGTAATTGACACAGGTCATAACACTTGGGAGGTAATCATCTGACGTGTATGGTGGTTCGCTGGGCTTGCAGACCACAGTGAACATCGGGGTGAGACTTTTAAAACCTGAATATATTAGTAACAAATCGTTCAAATCGATAAGAGTTACTTACCGCCAATAGGTAACTTCGGACTGCCAGTAGTAAATTGTAAGAAGTCCCGCCGCTCAGGCAGTGTGAGCTCACTCATGGTTTGGAGCAGGTTCCTCACACTCTTGCTATCCATGTTAAAGCCATGATCTGCCTTAATGGAATCCATAAGAGCTGCGTTAATGTTAGCCAGACTTTTTGACAAAGGACAAACAGGGAAAACTGACTTTCTAATGACCAATCCTCTTCAATTCTACCAAACAACATAAACAACTCCTCGGGGGTAAATGCACTAAGAGCGGAATATGGAAATACTTGCGTAAAGCCGGCTCGGAATGCATCAATCTGTCTATGAACACCACTTCCAAGAGTCATATCAATGACCTTCTCAAGGTAAGACTCAACGTTTTCAATGGTTACACCGATTTGTGATCCATTTGGTAGCAACTCAATGGAATAGCCAGGAAGAGTGAAGTCAAGTCCCAAATCGTCAATACGAGAACCTTCGACAGTCAAAGCTTCTGCTGCAGCGACTTTTTGGGCAGGTGTAAGATTTCCGTCCTCGTCAATAGCTTTCTTTGCGACAGCAAACTTCTTAATCAGTTTTAGAGACTTCGCGAGCATAGGGTCAACGGTTTTCACAGCTCCCAGAGAAGGTGTAACAGGCTTCGACTCGTCTCCGATGCGGAAGAATGTGGGGTTGAGAGAGACATCAATGATACGAGAGTCAATCATGGATCTAGCAACGAACTTTCCGAGCATTTTGAAGAGATGAAGAATGCGCTTTCCGTTTTCGTTTGTGGCCTGATCTTCACTCATAGGTGCAGGGAAAAGACCACGGGCTCCGAACGCATACTCGTCATCGTTTGCGTCATTCTCCCGCCATAGCTTGATTTTCTTCTTAGAAAACTCCTTGGACACCGTCGAGTAGAATTCCAAGGTAGGCCCAAGTCCGGTTCCAACCTCGTCAAAGTATTCGACCTCGAGAATGCTTTGGGATGCGCCATAAAGTTCCATGACTTTCAATGCAGACTCTAATATCTTTTGGCGAGAGATGCGGACCTTTTGGCGCTGAAGACGACCAAGGAATGGTCTCTCATCTCGGTGTCGATCACGCCGAGATTCATCAGCTGACTGAGCGCTTTGCCATCTGCTCATGGATCTGGCGTAACCAAAAGACGTGGACTGTAAGAAAAGGTGCCGTGACTCAAAGGGGAAAAGGAAAGGGTACAGCCGAGCAAGATCCTCGCTCCAGCTGGGAAGACAGTTGCTAGCCACGATCAAGGGCTCCTCAAGTTGACGATTCAACTTGGCGGTTAGTTTAGTGTTTACAAATTGTGACAATGGTTCAGCGTTAAGCTTGAGAGCATCCTTGTTATCCGCCAATACATCATCTAGATTTTCGTTCAGAGCATGCAAAATGTTCAATAATCGAAGAATGGAGGAAGTAGCTGGATGTTTGTCCAATGACGCTGGAATTCCAGATGCTGTGGTTTCCGTGCTTATTTCTGTTGCCTGCGTGAGAGAACTTGGCTCG
>Ga0247734_1003033_pt1 | contig 10251 bp, 6 predicted proteins | sample UWRJL103311B2_FD_180933 | JGI IMG/M metagenome (GOLD analysis project Ga0247734, IMG submission 180933) | Plant litter microbial communities from Arlington Agricultural Research Station in Wisconsin, United States - UWRJ-L103-311B-2 | ecosystem: Environmental > Terrestrial > Plant litter >... | reverse complement strand
AATTATCGAGTACTCTGGGTCGACGCACTCTGCATTAACCAAAAGGACCTAGGCGAAAAGTCATATCAAGTGCCGATGATGGGAGAGATATACCGCAGGGCGTCAACAGTTAGGAGAAGCCGATCAACAAACTGATTGCGTCTTCAATGTTTTGCAGGAGTTTCGGGATCGCAAGAGAAACACGAAAGTGGCGGCCGATTTGGATGCTGCAGAACAGCTCTCGTTCTATAGGCAACTGTTTTGCGATATATATCAGGAGGAAGTGGGTGCCTTACCCGAAGCGAGTGAGTTGGACGATGACAGTTTGCACGAGGAATTCAACTGGCTTCGTCCCTTGTATATGCGACCCTATTGGCGCCGTGTCTGGATTGTACAGGAACTTGTTCTAGCAAAGGCAGTAATGGTCCATTGTGGAGACAAATGCATCGAATTTAACGAAATCTATGGACTCAGCCCTGATTGGGGCTCGTTTGAACAAGGCTTTGATCTGACGACTTATCACATGCGAAAACCACATGCAAGAGGATGGAATACCATCCAAGCGATTCATGGGCACCGACAACGAAGAGAGTTGAAATGGGAGACACTCGAAGAAGCCCCGCACCTGGCAGGCATTCCCATGTCAAAGCGGGGTGATGTTGTGTATTTCGATGAAGTGGTTAGGGTATACGCCCAATACCATGAGTGCAGTGATCCAAAAGACAAAGTCTACGGTTTCCGTGAGCTAGTTCCACAGTGGAGAGAAAACCTTGTAGTAAACTACAATCAGTCTAATTTGGAAGTCTTTTTGGACGTTGCCAAAATTGAATTAATCAAACCTAATACCCAAGGGGGAAAGCATATAGGATTTAATTTATGGTTTGCGATGGGACTGGGAGATCGTGAGGCGTTTGACGGCTGTTTACAGCAATATTTCCCTCAAGCTTGTTATACAAATAATGGAGCCAAGTGTAGTAAGTAAAAGAAACATTAAACCTCGGGTATATTTAAGTAACACGCGTTGCTAAACCGACAATATTTATTCCTAGCCTGGAGCTCTATTTAATTTGCATTTCTGCTCAGGATTTCTTAATATAACAATATCTTGAATCAAATATCTTTATTTTGAGTGCTATAAAAAACAATTAAGTTTACTATTCTTTCTTCCGCGGCTGTTCATTTAATAACGGTTTATTAGACTTATTGTTAGGGCTCTGTATAAGATGTTGAGCAGGGTCACCTAACTAAAGATCACCTGTTTGGGCAAAAGGAAGAAGGTGTAAGTGTTAATGTTAGTGTGAAACAGTATGCTTTATAATACCCCGTATCTTATTTAATAAAGCTTCAACTGGCCTTCGACATATAGTAAGGGGAAGCAAAATTTTATAGGGGTAGATTGTTAGAATAATAGGGACCGAGTTGGCTATATTGCTTGTATTGGGGTGTGAGAGCATGTGACTCCTTCGAGTAAATCTGTACCTAGTATATATAGTAGGCAGCCACATGTGATCTGGGATCCAACTTTTTTCCGCCTCGCAGGGTGGACGTTACCTCTTCTAAACCTTTAAATATGTCCACAAGAGGAAAAGAAGAAAACAGCAAGCAAATACGCCAGAGAGCCTCGGGAAGAGCGGCAAGCCCGCCTTGTACACTTTTGTAACATTCATCTGGTTCTTTCTTTGCGTCTCCAATTCAGCTTTCCACTTTTCGAGCTCGTCACAAGCGGGCTTCAACTTTATCCCCTTCTTCATGAAGCGCACGGTTCCCTCCCTCAACGATACTGCATCTTCCAATCGTCCAAGTCTGTATTATACGGACCCTAAAACATCTTCAATACCCTCAAGTACTGGGTGACCGGGCGTGCACTGCTCTTTCCGTATTCTGAAAGCCTCTTCTAGAAACCCTTGAGCCATTTGAAGATTTCCAAGGTTAGCATGCGCTTTTCCAAGGTTCGCAAATGCAGAGGTGGTTTGAATATGACTTGGGCATAGAATTTTCAACAGGCCGTCATATGCCTCCTAACAAGTTTCAAAAGCTTCGTCCCACCGTTCTTGCATTATGTAAAGCATCCCTAGCTGGTTTTTGGCATGCAATGTAGCAGAAAGCATCTTTCCAACAGCAGCACTCCGTCCAGATACTGTCGTTCTCAATAACGCTTCCGCCTGGGGATACTGCTTCATACTTCGCAGGACCAGCCCCAGGTTGTTGGCCGTAATCAGGGTTTCAAGATGGCCCTTACCTAATACTCTCATCTTAATAGCCAGCGTGTGCTCGTATATCATCTTCGCTCGTTATACGTCGCCTTGACTGTGAGCAACACCAGCCAGAACTTCACTGGTCTTCAAAGTTGGGACTGCGTCGGCACCAAGGAGAGCTTTCCTCCCTTCCAGAGCCTCCTCGAGATAGGCTCTAGCTTCGTCGTACTCAGCTCCCACAGCAAGAATGGCTCCCAGCTCGTGAAGTGTTGCCAGTCTGGTCGATGATGTGTCTCCACTAAACTCTTTCCTTCTTAACAAGTCGACGAAAAGATCCCTCGCTTCTTTGAATTTGCCCACCCATACCAAGGTTCTCCCCACGGAATTCAAAACTGAGATTGTCTGCTGATGGTGTCTTCCAAATCGTGATTCGACTCGCTTCACGTGTGACAGTTGATAACCAATCAGGCCTTTTTTCAGAGACCCGCTTGTGGAAGTCATCTCTTTCGGCAATGTTGCAACGATGTCTCTGAGATCAGCTTCCAGAACCAGTAGCCGACCACCCCAGTTTTTGCCTTCAAGTTGCATTATTCCCTGAAACCAAGATTCGGTCGCTGATGATTTCAGAAACTCTTGAAGCTGTCCAACAACCTCTATATAGTTTGGAGATAAGGTGCCCCGTACAAGATGATAACAACAAAATGAAACCGCATAGCTGATAAAAGGATAAAGTCGTTGAATCTTTTCAGCAGTTATCGGCGCGGCGAGATCAAGCTGAGGTCTTAAGATGGACAGATAGGCCAGACAAGCAGAGGCCACTTCTGCATGAGCATCGTCTTCGCAAATTCCGTTCTCAGCAATTTGCGAAGGCGATGGCGATCTCGAAGGTTCTAAATGGCTTCTATCCGTCGAAAAGAAGAGAAGTTGTCTCAACGTGCCATGTATAGGTCTCACCCTCTGGCTCCCACCGACAAACTCCAATAACGGCATGCATAGTCCCAATAACTTCTCTACATCCAAGACCTTCTCAAGCTTGTTTGCATTTCTCATTCCTGCATCAATGGAAATTGCTTCTTCGATTTGAGGCAAGGTTAAATACTATGTCGACAGAAGATCAAATTTGAAATTTTTGAATATACGTCGCAGCTGAGGTTGCGCCAGGTTCTGGATATCCCTAAATATTTGCTGATAAGTATCTTGCAGACCTTCTGGGATCTCCTGGGCAGCGCTCAGTAGTTCAGATAACGTAGTCTGATTACGCAGGTTATCAAGAGCAAGCCTTGAACTTAAGTGATGTCCGAAAGACTTTTTCACGAGGACTTGCTCAAGGTGCTGAAGATTTATGCCTTGATTCGAAGATTTGGTTAGATTTTGAACCTCCTCCTTGTCTATAAGCGAGACGTCCCTTGCAGTCTGATCCATGCTGACACGAATGAGTTCTGCGTCTTGCATCATATCACGCAATCTACGGATCTCCCTCGTGAAAATTACCGTGGGACAAAGCTTCGACATGAACGAAATGATTTCAATCATTTCGTCGAGGTCCGCAAGTGAACACTCGTCCAGGCCGTCGAGGACAAATATGACGTCAGATATTTTGCGTACAAAACTCGTTATGATGATGAGGGTTTCCTCGGCAGAGCTCGTCAGTTGTGAGCTTTTACTATAAATTTGATCCATGTCGAACAGATTTATCTGCTCCTCACCTGCCAACAGTTGGCTTAGCCAGCTGCGTAGCATACGCAACATCCTGCTCTTCCCTTCTAACGGGTCTGAGCAGAAATAATGTATATCACATCTCCCAGCTTGCTGCAAGTGATTGATCAAGTAGCTGGCTAGGACATCACATGCAACAGCCTAGTCAGCATCATGTCCTTACTCCTCAAGCAATAGGGCTCACCACTTTTCCCACATCCTAGCGGACCGGAAACTTGTAGAAATCTCGGAGTATGATGATCAACCAGGGCTCTGATTGCTGGCTGCTCGGCAAACCACTCGCAGGTCGCAGGGTGTCTTTTCTTGCCAATCACAAGATATTCATGACTCGGGTTAGGTGGAAGTGACAACCACCGAAGCAGCTCCCTTCTTCTGTTATCTAGACAATATCAGCTATGATGGGCCACGGTTAAGAAACATGCACCACCGATTTCTCTTTGCGCAATTAAATGATAGAATTGGTTGCGATTGTTCTTATCATAGGAAGCGAGGAGTCTCTCTTTTGACGTCAAATACCTCTCTGCGGAAGCTTCATTTCGCTCCTCCCGCCACGCAACACTTTCACTCTTTGACAAATTCAAGTGCTCATTGGCTTGAAGAATTGCGGAAGCCTGCACTTTACTGTCAATCAATTCCGAACATTACTCAAAGCGGGCTAGAGTTCCCTTGAATCCGGACTCGAAGTCTCGCCACATGTGTGTCACAGAGAACTTCCTAATTCCAGAACGATGATCGTCTGATACACCACAAAGCTTTAGTATAGAGTTTCTCTGCCTTCTCGAGGATAAGGGCCATACCGGAATCCTTCTTATTGAAAATCTTAGTATCTCCGTGCATATGCGGATCAGAGCTGATTGGAGGCCTGGACTGGTCGGAAATAAAGTGGAATACGTATGAAGTCTAGGAAGGCTGTCCCCAATTCTCTCAAGTATTCCCGTTATGCGACTGACGAGTTCTTTGTAGCCCGAGATTGCCTTCATCAACGTAAGCTGCGTTGCCTTCCTTTCATCGATTTATTTCCTGCTCTTAACCTACCTAGATCACAAGCAACAGTGATGCCCAGATCGACGTCATAGCCAGAGGATAAGTCTGAATTAGGAAAGGAGTCAATATTATTTAAGACTAGTATATGCTCTTGTTAATTTGTCTGCTTATACTAGCTTTCTTATTAATACGTAATTCCTACTTATAATCTAGACTTGATTAAAAGTTTAATTAGCTAAAATACGCTAGTTAATTTGAAGAATTAGGCTTTGAAATTTATATAATATATGCCTTAGTAGAAGTTATGGAGGAGTTACGTAATATAATATGGAATATTAAAGTCAAGCTTTATATAAGCGAGATTATAGAGCAGATTCAGTTACGTTTTTTTAAAGTAAGCGAATATTCTAATTAATTAAACAAAGATAAGAAGGTTTCTCTTATTAAAGCAGTAGGGCGATATATTAGCAAAGTATTCTAGGGCTCTGATTAATTAGTCACTTGATAAGTAGATCGCACGTGAACCGGAGATCATTCTGTTCTTATATTATACGCTCGCTTACTTTAACCTTAAATCCTAGTGTTGCGCTAATGAGTGCCATTTCAATCGCACCTACTATATCAAGGCAAGGTGGCGTGTGCGTGAATAACTCTTCTATTTTCAGGGGTCTCTACGGAGTATACTACAAATGATAAATAGAGTGTTGATTCACGCGCCCCCCCCACCCCCCCCTCCACTTTAACACTTAACCTTCAACTACGTGATATAAACATAACAATCCATAGCCATATGGGGGGTCAGACACCCCACAAACCCCCTGAGACTAACCCTAGCCCTAACCCTAACCTTTAACCCTTTAGGGTTTTATTAAAATATTTAATTTATATTACTTTATAATACTGTTTCATTCTAAGATTACATGATTTAGCGTTAAAAGCTCCAATATTAGTCAGAAATTACTTAAGAAATAAGAAAGAGTGGAGAAAATACTTTAAAAGTGGAGAGGGGGGGGCGTGAATCAACCCTCGATAAATAGCTTGTTTAAGTATGCCATCGATGGTGGAGAACTTACCAGGGTGCAATCATTTGAGCCTGTATGATGTAAAATCCCTCGGCTACACCGTTGTACCTAGCTTCTCACTCTCCAGCACCTCGTTTTCTTCTCAAATATATTTCGGCGACTATATCAATAAGTGCGCAATTACATACCTTTGAACCCTCTATCAAAATGACATCACCAATCGAATCACTCACAAATGAGCTTTTTGATATGATCATTGTTCACTTGATTAGTCCTGAAATAGCAAACTTGTTGCGATGTAGTACACATCTTCAACACCGTCTTGAGCCCGTTTTGTATGGACAAAAATCGCAAAGCGATAGGGCGATGCACTGGGCCTGTTTAAAAGGTGTTAATAACACTATTCGACGAGCGGCTTTATATGGCGCCTCTATCACCGTGTCTGAGGTAACAAGACAGAAGTGTTCATGGGAGTGGGATAGCAATTTAAACGACACCAGACGGAATTGGGTGTCATTCACAGTCAAGCAGCTCACCTTTTACCTGGCAACCAAACGAGGCCATTTGGAAACTTTCAAGCTATTATTGGAACTCGGCGCCAGATTGGACGATTCGAATGTGGATCGGAAGCAAGTTATGCGCCTGTTGAAGTTTTTATGCATGGAAGGAAATACGAGCATCCTCTGCCTGCTATTCGAATCAGGTGTTTACGCCCAAATCAAATCAGTCTCTGCAGCTGACTGGTGCCTCACGAGAATAATAAAAAACGCCACGTCTCCCGATCTCGTACGCCTGCTGCTCGACTGTGGTGCGGATCCCAATCATGTGGAGGTCATCGGCAAGCAACGTCTTTCTCCCATCTCCGCTGCTATCATAGCCAACTCCATGCCCGTTTTTGATCTACTGCTAGACCGAGGAGCTGATATCAACGGCAAAGATTATCATTGTCCGAGCGCCCTGCTCCCATGGAATATTCCAATTTTCGCCGCTGCACAATCAATGGCTAAGAACGGTATAATCTTTCTTCAAAAATGTCTACATAATGGTGCAAACATCAACCACACCGCCCATTTGTTTAGGAGTAGAAAGTCCCGTGGATCCAATTACTTATGTTCTACGCCGACACCAATTTACGTCTATCTCGATTCCATAAATAATTGGGATGTGGCACAAGCTATTGCGCCCTTTAAAGGACTCACATTTCTGCTTGAGAACGGTGCATCACTAGAATTCCCTACCATAACCCACGACTCCCCATATTGCTCATGGCGTGGCTTCCGTGAGCCGGCAATGTATGAGACGTTACTGGATAAGCGGGGACCCAAGTATCTTGCTGTGCCCGAGTTCTTTAGAACACTCGAGCTTTTCACGCAGAAAGGCATTTCTAACGAAGATTTTATTCGGTTGTCACTCAAATACAAATACGATAGCAAAGGACAAAAATCAGATTTGGTCATTCAGGGGTGGAAAAGCCTTCTACTTGTACTCCTGCAGAATAAAAAGACAGTGGAGAAGGGCCAGCTATTTGTTACATATATTGATAGAATGGGGAAAGACAACTACAGGAAATATTATCCAATATCCTCTGGTATCAAACCAGACCCACCCAGGAATCTCGGAAGCATCCAACTCGCCACCGTGGACGCCCTTGTAGACTCAGGAATCGACATAAACTGCCGTAAAGACGATCCTGACGGGGGTACAGCGCTTCATAACATATGCTGGGTAGAGAACTTTGAAGAGAGTAGACAACGAATATACCGCAGTTGTCATTTCGGAGACTTTCCTACAAGGCGATATGCAGAAGAGACCCAAGAACTAGTTCAGCTGCTGATGAACAAAGGAGCCAACCCTATGTCACTCTACCAGGGGAAAACTACTTTTGAGATACTATTGTGTAATGACGAAAAGTTTACCAAGGAGGGGAAGGAGTATATTCTTGGCCTTGTGGACATTATGCGCAGGGGTGTGCATAAGTTAGAAATTAGGGATTGATAACGAGGGCTTTTTGCCTTCCAGATGTAACATCTACAATTTTGTTGATCTTCTTTTAGGCTTGTATGAACTTATTTTGTATTCCATACTCATTGCAAACTAACCACATTTGGTTGACTTTTACGACGTAAGATTGCTGCACCGTACCTTGCATCTTTTATCTACTGTCCTTGGCAACATAATTCAAACTGCAGAGTATTCAAACTCGGCGTCAATCAAACCGTGGAGGAGGGGCAATTCTGTACAGATACCGAGGCGTCTGCCTTGTGACATACCCGAAATACCCAAGACTCCTTATAGGGTCTTAATGCAATTTGAAATATGTAGCCCACTACTACGAAGTAAAGAATGGTACTTGGCAAAGTCTTAGCTACAAAGCACAAACTCATAATCCTAACAGAACAAACAGCCGTGCACATCTCATAGCCGATTCAGCCTGGACCCTCTGGGGTTCAATATCCGGGCAGTTACAAACAAGGCGTAAAAGTTTGGAATGCATTTTTACCCAAGGAATGCGAAATCATTATAATACACTAGAGTTATAGCGTTGATCTTAGTATTCTTTATTAAATAAAGCTATTTCATTTTGTTCCCGAATACACTATAATAGGGCACAAATAGTCTACGAAGTAGAGACACCATAGTTTGGCCCATAGTAGTTGTCGTGCTTATCAGCCCTAAACCACCCCCTGGCTGACCGGGTTGTTTTGGAGGGATCTCTAGGTTACCGGTATATGGAGCCATGGGATAGATCTATTCACCGAATTAGGTAAGGCACATCTTGGGTGAGATGACAGGAAATGATTTGCTGTAACGGGACTGAGCTTTACGGAGTACTGTACCGGTTACCCCTTTCCCTAACGCAGGGGTAATAATATTTTTTATTCAGTTTGAAGGCTGTGTACAGGCTCAAATACGCCTATTTCATAAAGTAAAAATCTCTTTTACCGGATTTAGATTTTGCTGTCATGAAAGTCACTTTTATTCACGCGAATAGAAATTCCTCTAGTAAGGGTCGCTTTACGGAGTACATGCAAAGACAGACCCCAGTCGCAGTGTTCTGTTTGTGCCGAACTGTTGCAAAGGCCGGAGATGGAATACGAAGTGAGGTTATTCCGTAACTAGTAACTCGTCTTCTAATGAAGATAGCAAATAAATACCTTCTCCTCCCTGCCTTGAATGAACTAATCACAGGTGCCAACTCCTCTAACTTTATCTAAACTCTTTTAACATGTAGTTCTCCTTAATTGCTGTTGCTGCATCGCTGCCAGTTACTTTGGTAGGTGCTGTCCTGCAAAGACAATCATATCCTGTTAAACCCAAAACAACCACATATTGCACATGGTTTATGGATAATAATGGATCCAAGAACTGTTCAAGTACCCTCGGCACATATGGTATTTCTTTAGCGGATTTTATCAGATGGGTAAGTAAAATACCAAGTTGCTCGTGCTTAAATATGGCACTGACAAAATATTTAGAATCCCTCCATAACAGCAAGTTGTGGTAATTTCAAGGTCGAGCAGTCATACTGTGTGGAAGCCTTTGGAGAACCAGTCCCAGTTCCTATCACCAGCACCACAAGTAAGCCAACTGCTGGCCAAACGACAAGCTCCGTAATTACCACTACTACCACTGCTACTTCCAATGGTGTTTCAACCTCACTTCCTATTCAACCTGGCATGGTCTCAAACTGCGTAAGTGAGAGCTGTTCAGAACAAGGTGTATTTGTACCTTATTCGTCCAATCTCTAACATGAAGACCAGAATCGATTTTACTTCGTCAACGCTGGAGACGGCTGTGCAGCAATTGCCTCAAAGCATAGCATTAGTTCTGCTCAATTTCTAACGTGGAACCCGCAAACTGGTGCCAGTTGTGAAGGTCTTTGGGCAAATGTCAATGTATGTGTTGGCATTATCGGATTCGCACCAGCACCAACAACCACCAAGCCCTATCCAAGACAACATGACAACAAACTATAACAAATTATACTTGGTCAAGTCTGGAGACCAATGCGGTACTATCACTACTAGTAATAGTATCCCAATTTCAAATTTCTATACATGGAATCCTGCTGTCGGCAACACATGTGCTACTCTATGGTTGAATACTTGTGTATGTGTTGGAATCATCGGAGGTACCGCCACCATAACATCAAAACCAGCGGCACCAACTGGGAAGCCCATTTTCGAAGATGGAATCTGCGGAAGCAATGGCAAGACATGTGCAGGAAGCAAATTTGGGAGCTGTTGCTCCAAGTACAATTTTAGCGGCTCTGGGTTAGATTACTGCTCCGTATCTAATGGCTTCCAGACTGAATTTGGAAGTTGCCAGGCTGTTACTGAAGATAGTATTTGCGG
>Ga0247734_1003032_pt1 | contig 10253 bp, 8 predicted proteins | sample UWRJL103311B2_FD_180933 | JGI IMG/M metagenome (GOLD analysis project Ga0247734, IMG submission 180933) | Plant litter microbial communities from Arlington Agricultural Research Station in Wisconsin, United States - UWRJ-L103-311B-2 | ecosystem: Environmental > Terrestrial > Plant litter >... | reverse complement strand
CACCCTCTGTACGTGGCTCTGAGCATCCAATATCTGGCCTTCAATATCATCCATATCTAGGTGTGCCGAGGGGCTCGGATGCAACAAAGTTGATTCAGAAATGGAGAGAATATCCAATTTCTGTTGCCATGCCTTGCCCACATGCGTAATCAGATAGAACCATTCATTGACGTCGACCCAATCAATGTGGGGAGATCTAAGTGATACCTGGCCATCTGAAGGGAGTTCGGAACGCGGCGTACGTGATCTGCCAGGGCTATTGAATTCCGACGAATCCCCCGTCCACCATGAACCATTCTCAGCAAAATCCCCTAGGAGAAGAGTCTTCGCATCTAATTCTGACATGGTTTCGTTTGTCCGAGCTTGCCTTTCACATGATCTTGAAGGTGGGCTCTTTCTATTTCCCTCACTAGCTGATCGTGGGTTTATGCCTGGTCGTATCGTGCTAAATGAACTGTTAATACACTCGAATGACCCGAAGCATTTTATAATATACTCTTCTACTGGCTTGAAGATATTATTCACTGTTTCCCTTCCGCCTCGTTGTCCTTGTTCTTCTTTCTGATAGCCGCCACGGTTCATCTCAGGGAGCTCTGTGCTTTCTAAAAGGTCCCCTTGGGCAGATCGAAGCTCACGGTCTCGTTCCATGTGAGATCCAAAAAGATTTCCAGGTGAAGAAGTAGAGTACGGAACTGACTTTGCACGACTGAAACTCGGGGCCATCTTGCGCTTTGAAAAATATGGATTATCCGCATCAATTGGAAATTCCGTTAAATGAATTGGTGGTGTTTGTGGACCAGCAAAAGGTGTTCCTGGGTCATTGATAGGCATTTTTCTAAATCTTCCACCTTCGAGGATGTCATTGTCCTCTGGAGACAGGCAAGAATCACCATGCTGTAAACGGGCAAGTAAATATGAAGTAATGCACTGGTCGATTAGTTGTTTGGTCTTGCCGAGTAATATAGGGGGTACTGGTTGCTTATTAGCAAGGTCCTCATAACTTTGATTCTTTGTTCGAGATGCTTACCTCTGGTAGGGGAAGGAAATGCCGTGCCTCGATAACTACCGCCAGCTTTTGGGGCAGCAGGAACCCTGTGTCTATCTCCGTTTTTGCTTTCCAACAATATGGGCTTCAGGTCATTGATAGTCAAGCACACCGTACACCTAAAGACGTTCAAGTCTTTTGGCCAGCGTACTGTTGAATCACACGTCATGCATGGCCCAATTGTTAAATCGCTATCAGGGACCTTGGCTTGTTTTGCTGTTGGGTTATACGCCGTGTGGTGTGCCAATGAGGGAGAAATGGTAGCTTCATCATCTGTCGACTCGAAATCCCCAGCAGTTTGTTTTCCCTTTCCATCCTTATCCTTCTTGCTGAACAACGAGGGGAATGGATGGCTCATAGACCTATAACTTTGTCAGATAGTTATTTGTACGATGCGGCCCAAGCAATAAAAGCTGGTATCGCGTCCTGTACTGTAACGTACCGTCCATGGCTATTCTTCTTCCCGTTCCTCCCAGTCGGAACCTGCAACGTTGGAATCCCATAGGCATTTTCTAATATGTCTGCCTCTGTAATCCTAGCGCGTGACTTTATTGGTGACACTGAATTGAGACCACTAGCCGTACTTGGGCTACCTGCCGGGCTTGCTTCGTTATTTAAATTATTGCGAGAGTTTGGAGACAGTATTCGACTCGTCCAGGGAGCCATTGCACTGGTTGCACACCTCTCATCTATACAAATGGTATGGCATGGGTTGTAGACAGGTTATTGGCACTATGCTGATGAAGAGGGTAAAAAGAAATATTTAGCAGATCGGAGGGCCAGCCTGTCTGTTTGCGCGCGCGTCGGCTGGGTTTTGAGCAGGTACAGCTACATACGATTTGGTGTTAGTAGTTGCCTTTGGCGGGGGGAAATAGCGGCGAGTGAATAAGTGAGTTGCATGAAAAAGAATGGTCAACACATCAACCAAGAGCAAAATCATACCTCATTCCACGATTCTACAAGTCCTAAAGCACTAGATAAACACTTAATAAAGAATAATAAAAAAGGTCTTCGTATTAAGAATGAGAGTCTTCTCAGCTAACAATAAACTTCAGCTATTCTACCCCAGTTTCAACTGCCGCCAAGGCTGTAGCTTCGGAGGGGTGCGCCATTCAAGGATACGAGGTTACGCTATGGGATAGGTTTCGAATTATTGGTACTCGTAGAATAGGCAAATAATACGCATTGATCTTACATGGACGCACTTCAAAAATCAAGATAATCACTGAAAAACTGCTTGCTCTTAATGGTTTTCATTCATCAGCTTATGATACGAGCAAAGCCTAACTGCTTTTGAAAGTCCCCAGACCAGGGGAATATGCATCTCCACCCATCGTAGCAACCCAAACCCAAACAAACTCCGGCTAATACACCTATCTGTATCGTTGAAGCTTGAGAGTGTTGTGTCTCTTCCAAGTCTTTCTGCGACCTGCGGTGGTCTTGTTGTATCCGTGACCCTTGCCCAAACCACGGGACTTCTTTCCAGTGGCGGTGAGACCGCGGGATTCGCGGTGCTTGTGAACGGGGTTGACGATCCAGTTGATGCGAGCATCACGGCGGATGGCCTTGTGTTGAGGGTCAACGAGGATGACCTCGAAGTACTTGTAGGTCGAGTCCTGGTTGATCCAGTACGAGTTCAAAACACGCAAATTGGCGCATCGGCGACCAACACGTTCTTCAGCGGTGGACTTGAGGGATCGTTGGTACTTAAGTTGGTTAACACCCTGGTTGGTTGGTTTTCCTATATTGAAGAATCATATCAGCAGCCGTTTTCGAAGCAAAACCTTGACAGCAGGCTAAAAGGATTAAACAAGATTTCCGTACCGAATGTAGCACCCTTTGCAACAGGCTTCTTGCGACCTCCACGGCGGACACGGACACGGTAGACAACATATCCCTGCTTGGCCTTGTAACCAAGACGGCGGGCCTTATCTGGGCGAGATGGTCGTGAAGCACGGTGGATGACGTTCAATTGTCGTAGCTATAACTCTCAGTAAGTATATTAACGTCAACGAGTGTATAGCAGGCTCATCAAGAAGATTTCCCAGGACGCCGAAAAGACGCCCTGTGAAACCAGCAGATGCCCAAGTCCAAATCCAAATATTCCACAATATTCTCATATATTCAAAGGAGCATGTTCGAAGTATTGGGTATCGTTTGAACTCGTCTTATTCTCAAGGGTCGCAAATTCTTACCTCCCAGCATCGCACACGGAGGAGGAAGCGCAGAACATCAGACTGCTTCTTCTTCTGAAGCTCTTCAACCTGGAACTTGTCAGACTCGGATTATAGTACTGTCAATGGGAATAATCACGTATTTGAGGGCACCCATCTTGACTGATTGGCGTTGACGTTGGCGTTGGCGATGGTCGTTGATTATCTTCAGTCAAAAATTGCGTGTGGACGAATTTTGGTGTGGGACTTTAGCGAAGCTTGGCGTCAATTCCACCACACTTATCGTCACGTGGGTTTTGTGTGCCTCGCCTCTGCTATAAAATTTCCAGGAGTGGAGTCGGTGCTTCCTTAGGACGCTACTTCTTACAAAATCTACATAGGACAAATTTGTTACATCTCTCTAGAGTACGCACTCAATTGATTAAAGGTCCATTTGCATAAGTGTTAGAAGGTTCTGCTTGATTCTACCTCATGATATAGATGTGTATAATAATAATCATAATATTCTTCTGAGGGTTGCCTGAGTCAAGACGTCACTGGTATCCTAGGCTGCATTTGCGGTCTGACTATTAACGTTCCGAGTGGGATGTATAACCATGAGGTATGTGTTCCATGCTATTGCATGAACAACATTACCAATTAGGACATATTATACTTCCAAGTTGCTGCATAGTTCCAATATACTGTACTAGCCAATGGCACATTTTACAGAGCATAGTTTCAATACTTCGATTATATAAATTTTGCGTATCATATAGACGAATTGAGTCACCTTCTTTGCATTGTAGCCTCAAAGCTTTTTCTGGTTATTTCCTGTCATGTAGTATCTATCTGGTAAAGATATCTAGGTAATTTTCTTTTCAACTTGTTACTGTGTACCAACATATTAGAAAATTATACATGTCCATAAAGCGAATCAATGGCATCGATGTAACTTTGCACCTGTATCTTTCTCAAATTTTGCAAGCACTGTCTTCGATTGTATTAAAGCCAGAATACCTCTGCATATTATTTCTATCATCCATCAACTTATTCTCAAGCAAAACCTCCACTTAAGCAAGCACAACAACAGACTTCACGAGTTTTCTAACAGCCTTCTCCTGCTTCCTCGCAACCTCACCCCACGCACCAGTAGCCCCTTCCATAACTCGCTCTTGCGAATAGAACTGTGCACCAGCTTGGTCCTCATCTACTTCCCTACCCTTGGCGATCAAAATTCCACGATACTTGGCAACACCAATATCTCTGCCTTCACTAATCAGTGCGTCTATCTTATGATCTTCCTGCGCCCACTCATTATCCAGCATACCCACTACGTCCATCTCAGCGATCTTCTTCTCCACATGTTCGAATATAGCCACTAGTTCGTTTGCGCCTGCCACTAGCTCCAGGCTCTTCGTATGCATGGTCGCAAAACCTGTAAGTCCATTGGTATTGCGTGTTTGCAAAGGCGTGACCTTGGAATAGATGCTTTTAAAGGCTTTAAGAAATCTTGTATCTGTCTTAGATCTGCCCATCTTTCCGTTAGGCCATGCAATTCTCGTTTGATTTTCGAGTGCGTGAACTTACGCAACATCACTAAGCTCCTTCAACTGGTTGTTCAACTGCTCCTCACCCTTTGCCAAAAGTGCTTTGAAACTCTCGAGATACAACGCGTTCTCCTTAGCAGCTCTCTTCTTCTTTTGTTTTTCAAAATCTACGAGACGACTTTCTGCTAGGCCGAGGAACTCCCTGCCTTCGTCAGTATTTTGACACCCGCCAAAAACCGCCATCAGAAGAGAAAATCCAAGCAGAGGCGACCCACTTGCTCTCATTGCGGCCGATGTCCTCCTCATACTCATCATTTGGCTTCTTCCGCAACACCAGCTCGGACTTCCTGCCTTTCTTTGCCCGCTTTCTTTTATCTTCTTCATTCTCTGGTCCATCATGAGTAACGCGCACGGCAGGTTCCGATTTGCGTTTCTTGACTTGCTTAACATGCCTACCGATTTTGAATTCTTGCTCCTGGGACACGGAAATTTCATTGGAGGACGAGCTCAACGGGTCGTCTGACTCGTCAGCCTCATCCTCGGATACTTGAACCTTTGGCTGAAGTGAGGAAGTTGGGACTATAGTGTTTTTCACATGTGAGAGGCAATACACGGAGGGAGGCAGGAAGGAATGGAAAAATACCTGTAGATTTACGTTTTGTGAGTTGCTTAGCCATCTTATTGATGGCAGTGAGGTGGTGAAGGCGAAATTAATAATCTGTCGAAAACAAGTTTTTTTGGGGCTTCTTGATGAGAGGTGATGCGGTCCCCGTTTGGAAAAGGAAGGAACTTCAAACCTTCGACCCCCAGTCTAAAATTCACCACCTCCACAACACAACAGTCGCCATTAATGATTTCCAAGTTGGCACTCGGTATCTAACTTGATAGCTGAACCAAGTACGCAATAGAAGTGCATGGAAAATCCCCTAATTGACCTGCACAATGAACAGTCCACAATGCGCACCAGGAAATGGTACTTAGTACGCTTCATGCGCCAAATACTGCCTTTATAGCACCTTCTGCGCTATGAGAATTGTTTCCACTTAATAACGTCACCTAGTATCCCAGACTCATTTGCAAATCTCTAACAACTCTGAAATGAACCCACAAGTTTTCGTTGGATTAGATAGCAGTCATAGCACGGCCCCGTTGTGGATTTCAACCCATTTGTATAGCTTACTCTAGGCTATGCTTTACATGATTTGCTCTCGTGTTACGTATCCAAGTTTCTCTACCTTCTTGCAGTTTTAGCTGACGGTGAAGCAAATATATGTACTGTGTTGCTCGCTTGTAGACATGTAACTCAATAACTGAAGAAATTTACTCTGTTGATGATTTGTACACATTCACATGAGCTCCAATTCCTAACCATGACTTCACAATTCCAGTATTGGAAACTACTTGCACGTCACTCTTCAACGCGCCCATAAACGAGAGCCCAATGCGGGCATCTAGATCTAAACGTGGATCCGCTCCATGTGCAAGAAACTGATAGATTGTCTCAATCCAAGTGAAGCCGAGCGCACCATTATTGCAAACAGCTCGAACACCGAGACGAGCTGTTTCTACAACTTTGGCGTGGTGCCATCCCACGTTCTTTTTGGGTGCCCCTGGATGTACATAAATTTTTCTGAGTCTGGCAAGCTCAATTTCGCTTTTGTCTTTGGTTGCTTGTCTTAAAGCGCATTCGAATACACTAGGATGGGATGGTGTTTTCTTCCAATTCGGATTGGCTCCACGTTCAAGAAGAAGCGTAACCATAAGGAGGTCTGGAAAAGTCTTGATGTTAAAAAAGGTTTGGAAATCAGGCTCAACTATAACGGCATCGCTCAGTAGAGACCATAAACCAGAGCTCTGAGTCACCAAACAATTCTCGGTGACCTTGGAGTGTACGTAAAAATATAACTTGAGTTTGACTGCGAGAGACAAAAAAGTGAACCCTCGATCGTCTGCATATCCGGCAAATGTACATGTCCAATGTGGCCACAAAGTTCTACCAGTATCAACAATCCTCGAATACCTAGCTATGAAGGTTGAGCCGTCAAGGCATGGAGCATTGGCAAGTTTCGAAGCTGATCGGTCTAGCTCATCAAGAATATCTATAACGCTTTGTTCAGTATGTTCATTAACCCCGACATACTCGATGCATCTCCTTATAGCTGTCCAGAAAGCATCTCTATCGAGGTTGTTGGGATTCATGTGTTTGAACTGTGAAACATACCCCCTTAAGAGCGCCAAATTTGGATCAAAGTTTTCTGGACCATGTCCAAGTAATGCTTGCCAAACACTTGGAAGCTCCAGGAAGTCTTTGACAGTCCTATGTAGGTATTGTACAGTCGACCCGGCGAGAGTAAGTTCTTCAGCTTCCTCAAAATGGTCTGATACTTGAAGGGGGTTGGCAATCATCCCCCGATGATGGATTGTTGTAGAACTTGCCACTTCCAACAGTCCTTTACAGCGGCTGTTCAAACGTCGGCGCATAATGTCAGCTCTGGCAATTCTTTCCTCGTAAGTAAGGGATCTGACTACGCATTCAAAGATGAAATCAGGTTCCTCATCTGCAAATGATAGAGTCAGAAGGGTAGGGCATTCATGCGCCGCGCGTATGATCTGAAAGAATTGAGAGGCATGAGAGTAGTAGAACGGATCAAGACTGTTCAGCATCTTGTGGTAGAGATCTTCCAAGTCTGGTGGCAAAAGGTCCAGTCGCTTCTCAAGATCTGCCACTCTATCACCGTTAACGAGTCCAGCAAGTAGAGACTTGACTACGAGATAAACCCAAAGAAAGACACCAGACGCCTTCTTTGAAATGTGATTCTTCAGTTCTCTTGCATATTTCGGTTCGCGAACTTCGAGCTCTGCAAACCCTGGATTGCCTTCGAATCTTGATTCCACATATGCTTGAATATCGCCATGTGTAAGATCTTGAAGCATTAGAAATGATCGCTCCCCGAAAGCATCTTCAAAAACGTTCCAAGGTCGGCTTGCAACACATATTTTCACGTACCCTGAGGATGCAGCATCTTTAAGAAGAGTGTTCAACTCCGAGTGATCACCATCAAACTCATCCAGGCCATCAATAAAAAAGCAAAACTTTGTTCCCACGGCTTCTTCACTAGCTAGCAGTTTGAGCGCCTTGCTTAATTCTTCTTGCGTCCATGGCTGAGGATCATTGCCAAATAGTGTGTATGCCTCCCACCGCTCTGGAAGTATTTTGGGAACCAGATCCGGATGCTTGACAAGTAATTGATATAATATTGACTGTAATAAACCAATCAGAGACATTTGCATTTTAGATCCAGAATTCCAAAAGAAGAAGCCTGCGGTCACCAACGGAGTTCCGGAGCTCCAGGCCCTTAAGCTTGCAAAAGTTTGAGGATTGTTAATGATATACTTCATAAGTGTCGACTTCCCAGAACCGGCTTTCCCGGTGATCCAGTAAAGACCTGAACCGCTGTTTAACCACTCTATGAAGCTTGGCCAGGGTGTGCTGCCCACTTCGGGATCACAATAGATCCAGCGAAACGTCTTCTCATGAGCCTCAACAATTCGGTTCTCCCGGTCTCCCATCTCAGGGAAGTAGAGCCGTTCCAAAAGGTGGTTTTGCAGCTTTCGTGTCCTCTCTGTATCGGCCTCAATAGGAGGCAAGCCGCGATCTTGAGCACTCAAGTCATCGCGATGTATTGCCGCGATAAGATCCTCTTGCCAGCGTCTACTCTCCTCTACGTACTCTAGAAACCGTTCCCCTAAGCCTTGCGTACTTCGATTAATATTACACACATGCTCTTGCATCAATGATTGTTCTGAGTGTGAATGCCTCGTCTCGTCGCTGTTAAATATCAGTTCAGAAATTGTGTCACTAAATAGCCTGCGAAAAATGAAAATAAAACCCACCGAAGAGTCACCAGAATACGAAGAACAAGCTGCTGTCTAAACATGTCTAATCTGTGTTCAAGTGCCTTGACCTCATCTTCTTTCCATACCGCCTTCAGTGCTGAACGGAAGTTCGGCCATTTTACCAGCAAATGCTGCGTTTTTGTTTTTCTCCAGCTTCCCCATAAAGATGTAGGTTCATCTTCTTGGACTTTCCAACTTTCGTATACCTTTGTCTCCTGTACTTCCAAAGGGTCTAAAACTGTAAATAGGTCTGTAGCAACCAAACTACATTGCCCAGCTAGACTCAGTAGCTCCCGCTGATTTTCAGTCGGGTTGGTTACTTGCTGTTCCTGTATAGACTTCTCTAGATTACGCAAGGTGCTTCGAAGATCATTGTTGACATTCTTAATCAAGTTGAGGTCGCTTAGCGCGCCGTATTTGGACTTGCCTGACGCAATAACCTTTGCGGTAAAGTCTATGAATCCGACGATATTTGCGGCAACTCCAAATGCCAGTATCGCTTCGGCCATTTGGGGAAACTTTCGGCTGGATTCCTCTAGCAATAAATATCTTACAGAAATCTCGAGAAAGAACTTGCAGCCTTATAAAGTTCAGAAACGTCAAGTCAGACTTAAGTGAGGCTGAATTGATACATGCAGCCACCGAGGATGGTGAACCAATGAAAATATCTCGACACGGTAACTTCAGTACCACAATCAGTCGATGCGCAAGCATGAATTGGACCGTGCTTTGTACAGCCTCAGGCCTGTATTTTCTAATCTTGACCTAGCTTTTGCTTTTTCTCCGGGTCCTAGGAATTGAAGTCTAGGATTTTGTTGTGCTACAAACATTTGAGACTTACTAGCCTTCGATACCTAACTTGCTACCTTTTCGAGGTCCACGTTAAGCTAAAACGATACACAGAAGGTAGCTGCATCAGGTGTTCTGTGAGTCACCATGAAAGTATTACACTCTGGCAAGGATTCTATGTCAATGAAATATATTTATGCTAAAGATTTAGTACTAAGAGGTCTTGTGACGTGCTTACTGGGCAATTAAACAAAGACCTTGAAAACAACGAACTTTTTATAATATCGTGGAGCAAAGATCTCATTGCTTTGATACTTCTACTCAGAAGTCTCAAGTAGTTCCAACTATCAACTTTTGGAGAGCTACTTCAATTACTGGAACCCTTATAAATTAAATTGTGTCACACCTGCCCGAATATTAAAACACATACCTGAAGTTTGACTATTCTTCACGTCGATAGTGTAAGATAATACACCGAACTTCTCTGTATATTATCTTACAGTATTGAGTGGTTACTTTAACAAAATGGGTTACAAAATAGAGACAAGAAATAATCAGTGATGTTGAACTTGTACAATTATCTACCTCCACTCCTTATTCTAATAAACCTCTCCCTAATATCACCCCCATATCCCTCCTCCCTCCTCCCTCCTCCCTCCCCTCATCGTCGTCGTGGGCCAGTATCCTTCCTCCGTCTCTCCTCGAACCACATCTAGAATATAAGTAAGCAATATCACTTAGATCTCCAGATCTGTATGAGTTGTTTACTTACGTCCACGTTCTCTTTTGTGATGGGTTTACCATCCTTTCCCCCCGTCC
>Ga0247734_1003031_pt1 | contig 10255 bp, 19 predicted proteins | sample UWRJL103311B2_FD_180933 | JGI IMG/M metagenome (GOLD analysis project Ga0247734, IMG submission 180933) | Plant litter microbial communities from Arlington Agricultural Research Station in Wisconsin, United States - UWRJ-L103-311B-2 | ecosystem: Environmental > Terrestrial > Plant litter >... | reverse complement strand
AAGCAAAGGAAGCCATGGATACAGTCTCCTCAGAGTACCTGGCCCAGCTCTGGAGTCGGACAGCGGCAATTCAAGGTTCCTTCACCCAGCCAAATAACGATGGGTTTATGGTTGGATATAAGGGCGACTTGAATGAACCGTTTGATAAACGAAAACTCCTCATACTCCCCCATCAAGCCAAGGCGCGGGAGCAAGCTTCCTCTGCCTCGACGGTGAAAGGTCTCACCAGTCCACGAATCGAACAAGAAGATGGTTCCATCACTAAACCAGAGCACGCTGTTATCTTCACAGATTTGACGACAGACGCCGCTTTTGGATCGTTGAAGCGTCATATTTCTCTCACCTATGGCAAAGCGGTTAGGGATCCAAAGTCGAAGTGGGCAGGCTACATGTCAGATTCCCTTGAACCAAACCGGTTCTGCCTCAATATTCGAGGCCATGGGGACGTATACTTACCTATTCGGGAAGGGAGTGACGATATGAAGGAGACTTTTTCCAAACTGTTCCAGAGTTCCTATCATGGAATTACCATTGATTCCAGGATTGACTCTTCACACGTCCAATGGCTGGATGAGTTGTCCAACATGCAGTCTGATCGCTTTCGTCAACATACGTCCGACTAGTTTACCATACAAGGGAGCATTAAAGGATCACGTTCCAAACTCACCCGAGACTTAGAGCGAATTGGTCTCAAAGGCGAATCTTCAAGATACGGATCATCATCAGTCGAAAGCATAGTAACGCAGAATCCCCTGAGTGCGCTGTACTTAACACAATGCAATCCAGGCATGTACATAGCACTTTAAAATATATTCAACTCCTCCCACCAAGCTGAGCTTGCGGGAGCTACCGTTTGTTACCTAATTTCAAAAGTTGCCTGCCTAGATCACTCAATCAAGCTGATATCATCGTCAAAACGAAGGTAGTGTACTGATTACCTGCCTTTTGCGTTCTCAAGGTCTGGAAGCTTCGAGTGAGAGGGTTCGTGTTGCAGGTAATAAATGCTTCGTACTTATTTCTGTTCCCACTTTTTATTTGTGTATATAACTCGCTAATCTTCTGCTGCTCCATGCAAGGGGAGGATGCGTGGTTGTGATTGTTGTACTTTACCAGTTGTCCAGATTGCTTTACTACGTCTTTCACAAATTGAGAATCCCATACATATTTATTACACAACACCGTAAGCCAATTATTTTGCATATTTACGGCTTTCTCAAGCTAAAATAAACTCTATTTTCAACAGAGCGGACGCGAAGTAGTAAGATTAAGCCGCGGCGATGATGACCTACGCAACGAGTTAAAAGGATTCGCCACCTGGCGCTAGATAGAAGATGCTCACCGAAATAAACTTGAGAATCTCGTCTAAGAGAATGACAGGGGCACTAATGTAAAGAACTGCTTTCCATTCAGTCCAATTAAGAGGAGTAATGGCGAAAAGAGACTACAGTGGCGTTAGTATATCGTGAGCTGGCAGTGGGGGAAACGGTCGCATACCGTGAAGAAGGGAACGTAAAGAATCATGACATGCAAAGCCATACTCAAAAGAATGGCTCCAACAAGATACATGTTCTTCCATACCGGCAAACGGAGTAAGCTCTCGTTCTCGGACAGCGAGTTCATAGCGTTGAACATTTCCACAGTTACAAGGATCGATAAACTGATCGTCGTCGCAGTATGGGACATAGAATTGGTAAACATTTCACAGCCAATCTCAGGGAACATAGTCGAGCATTGGTGAAAGTTTGTCTGCAGAATGCGAGTTAGTATATCTGCAAGGGGGTCGGACTGCCAGGACTGACCAATTGGTGGAAGGTGATCTGAGGGCCTTGTTCATAAAACATGAACCACCAAGCATAACCAAAGACGGTTGCGCAGCCGACGTAGATACCAATCACCATATAGCGGAAGAAGAGCCAGCCTCCAACAAGGGGCTCACGACTATTTCTGGGAGGAACTCGCATGATAGAATGATCTGCGGGATTGAAGCCCAAGGCGGTGGCGGGTAAACTGTCGGTGACCAAGTTTACCCAGAGGAGTTGCACGGGAATCAAAGCCTCAGGCATACCGAGAAGAACTGTCAAGAAAATACTGACAACTTCTCCAATGTTAGACGAAACTGGAAAATTGAAAATTAGACGTCGACGCTCCATTCATTTTGTATCGTGCTTGCTCACTTAAATAACGGATGAACTGTTTGGTGTTGTTGTAGATGAGTCGTCCTTCCTCGACAGCTTTCTCAATGGTTGCAAAGTTTGAATCGGCAAGAACCATGTCGGCTGCAAGTTTGGCTACATCTGTTCCACTTCCCATAGCGATACCGATATTCGCTTTCTTGAGAGCGGGCGCATCATTGACGCCGTCTCCAGTCTTTGGTCAAATTAGCTCGAAATACCTTGTGCAGAAATTACTTGTCAACTCACCATCGCAACGACAAGACCTAATCCCTGAAGAAGGTCTACCAGCTGACTCTTGTGGCCAGGTTCTGTGCGAGAAAAGAGGCTAGCACGTTTCACTGCAATGATCTTCTCTTCGTGTGTAAGATCCTCAAATTCGCGACCGGTGTAGCTCTTTCCTGCCAGGTCCTCATCGGGGCCGAAGATTCCAATCTGCCTGCAGATAGTCTCCGCTGTGCCCTTGTTGTCTCCTGTAATACAAATCACCCTGATCCCGGCTGCTTTGCAGTTGGCGATAGCGAGCGGCACTTCAGGTCGAGGAGGATCCAACATGCCGACGAGAGATACGAAAGTGAGGTTTTGCTCGAAACGTGCGTAGTCCTTACTACTCTCTGAAGCGTAATGGGACGCATCAGTATCGGCAACGTCAACATAGGCCAAACAAAGTGATCGCAAGCCATTGGCACCGTAATCCAGTGTTTTCTGGATGAGTGCTGATCGCAAGGTAGTGGTGAGAGGGATTCTAGAACCATGAACGAGAGCAAAATTGCAACGTTCTAAGACTGATTCGGGAGCTCCTTTGACAAACAAGGAGCCGTTTCCAGCCTTGTTCTGGACTAGAACTGACATCATCTTGCGATCTCGAGAGAACTCGAATGTGAGAAGGCGGTTGATTGAGCGCTCGAAATGTTCATTGACGGCATTTGCGCGGGAGTAGGGACTCATGCCAACAAGCGAGGCAGTAACGGCGGCATCAGTGCATCCAATCTTTTCAACGAGCACTTTCAAAGCTGCTTCGGTTGGCTCTCCTATGTTAGCGTATGAGCCTTTCTCCTGAAATAAGGAGTTAGGTGTGGTAAATGCCAGCGTATGTGAATAGGGCTTACTTCGTTGTAGACGATCTGTGAGTCATTGCATACTGAGGCAATCTCAGCGAGGCGTTGGATGGGCTCTGACTGTAGTTCAGCAGCATTTCCTTTGCCATCAGAAGACTTCACCGACCCAGACGGTGCAAAGGTCGTTCCCTCAACAAGATACTCTCGAGGAGCCATAGTGGCATTATCAATGATAGTGAACTGGAAGATAGTTAGTACTGAAATGTGAGAAGAACTGGAAAGCGTACCTTCGATACACTCATTTGCCCAGTTGTCAGTGTCCCTGTCTTGTCCGAACAGATGACATTCGTGCAGCCAAGTGTCTCAACACTAGGGAGGTTCCGTACTATAGCGTTGTTCTGGGCCATTTTCTTGGTTCCCAACGCGAGACATGCAGTGATGACAGCCGCAAGACCTTCTGGAATGGCTGCAACAGCCAAAGCCACAGCAATCTTAAAGTAGTATATCGCGCCCTTGAGAGCACCTTGATGCGAGGGGTCCCAGAAGTGCTTGAAGTTGACGAGCCATACGAGAACGCAAATAACAGTGATGACTTTAGCCAACATGTCGCCGAAGTCATCCAGTTTGCGTTTGAGAGGGGTCTTTTCAGTGATCTGAGAAGTAATGGATTTGTGAATATCACCAATGGCGGTTTTCTGGCCAGTGAAAACAACAATTGCTTGGGCAGTCCCGTTAACGACAGTGGTTCCCTAAATAAACAAAAACGTTAGGGTATATTTCTCTGGGAAGACGACAAAAGAACAAACCGAGAAAAGAATGTTCGTCATGTCTTGTTTAACAGCTCTCTCATCTGGCACGACAATGTCTGATTTGTGCACGCTCTCGCTTTCTCCTGTTAAAATAGCTTGGTCGACACGGAAGCTACTGGAGGAGACCGAGAGAAGACGACAATCGGCAGGAACTTTGTCACCAACAGCAACCTGCACAATGTCTCCTGGAACGAGTTCGGAAGCATGTATACGAGCGAGATGGCCGGCACGGAGAACTTTTGCTTCATCAGGAGAATACTCTTTTAATGCCTGGAATACATCTTTCAGCCATTGCAACAGTACACATATACTCAAGGCATGTACGCACATCAATTGCTCTTTCCGCGTTTGACTCTTGTATAACACCAACCGCAGCGTTGGCGACCAGGATGAGGAGAATGACCATGGGCTCCACCATAGCACCCAAAAGCCCTTCCTTGGAATCGAGAAGCGCGAGGATAAACGAAACAACGGCCGACCCAAGAAGAATAAGCACTAGCTGATCTTTGAACTGCTCAAGTATCATCTCCCACAAAGGAGTGGGCGGGTCTTCAGGAAGTTCTATACAATGTGCCCTCTTTAGCCCTGTAGCAGACATTCAACGCAAGTTAACACACCATTCTTGCCATACAATTCGGCGTGTTTCTCTGCTTGTTGTGCGTCCAGTCCATGAGTAGAATCGACGTTGAAATGCTCCAACAGCTGGGACGTTGACTTCGTCCAAGGTGAATCCATGGTGGTGGGCGGAAGTAAGAGGATCTGGTGAATTCAAGAAATTTCCAAGCGGTTAAGCTCCTCGCGGTCCGCCCTGTATGCCACGTGATCATGCTGTCGTGGCACTAACGAGCAGTAACGTGGCGCAATCTGGCACGCCGCACGAATCCGATCCAAGCTACACGAACGTTGCGCAGATGAAATGTACATTCCATTAACACTACCCTATATCTACAAGGCGCAAAGAATAAAGAGGACGAGCGTTGGGCAGCGACAGAAACAGAAGGACAGCAAGTAATACAACAAACAGGCTAGGCTACAATCCTCACCGCATACCGGCGGTTGCTTTTTGCAGAGCACGCTTGATTCCGAGCTGAGCCTTCTTCAGCTCATCAGCGCTTGAATCTTCGATCTCCAGCTTCTCTAACGCTCGCGCAAGCTCAGACTCGACCTGAGCCTTAGCACCACGCTTCAACTTCATTCCGTACTCTGGCGACGAGATGGTTCCCTCAACCTGGTGAATGTAGGACTCGAGATCAGACTTGGCTTCATGACGAGCAGAGAACTCTTTGTCGGCCATCTTGAATTGTTCAGCATCCTTGATCATCTGGTCAATCTCAGCAGACGACAAACGTCCAACAGAGTTGGTAATGCCTAGGAAACATAGATATCAGACGCTTCACTCTGTGGAAGGAACAAAGCTACGCACTGATAGATGCTTTCCTTCCAGAAGCACGGTCCATTGCCGACACTTTCAGCAAGCCATTGGCATCAACTTCAAAAGTGGTGACGAGTTCAGCCTGGCCACGGGGCATCGGAGGAATGCCGTTAAGCTCGAACTCTCCGAGCAGACGGTTGTCACGGCATTGCGTGCGTTCTCCTTCGTAACTAAACCAATTGCATAAGATCATGAAGAATTCAGCGAAGATGAACTTACACTGGGAAGGTAACGGTAGTCTGGTTGTCCTCGACAGTGGTGAAGGTCCGTGACTTGTTGGTAGGGATAGGAGTATTTCTGGGAACGACAACTCCGAAGACATCACCCTGCATAGCAACACCGAGGGAAAGGGGAGAGACATCGAGAAGGAGGAGATCCTTAGTCTGCTCAGAAGTCTGACCAGTAAGGACGGCAGCCTGAACGGCGGCACCGTATGCAACAGCCTCATCAGGGTTGATGGACTTGTTCAATTGACGGCCTCCAAAGTAGTCGGAAACGAGCGATTGAATCTTGGGGATACGAGTGGATCCACCAACTAAAACAATATCGTCGACCTTCTCCCTGGACATTTTGGCATCCTTGAGCACTTTCTCGACAGGGTCAAGAGTGGACTTGAACATAGTAGCGTTGATTTCCTCGAAACGAGCACGGGTAATGTTGGCGGAGAAATCTTCACCCTAGACATATGTGATGAGCATGTCATTTCCCCTTAGAACCTGCGTTTCTCCTTACCTGGAAGAGGGAGTCGACTTCGACAGTGGTCTGGGTGACGCTGGAAAGAGTACGCTTAGCACGCTCGCATGCCGAGCGCAGACGACGGAGGGCACGAGGATCGCCGGAGATATCGAGTTTCGACTTGCGCTGGAACTCATTTTTGAAATGATCAAGGAGTGTGTTATCGAAATCTTCACCACCAAGATGGGTGTCACCAGCGGTGGCTTTCACGGCGAAGACACCTCCGGAGATGTTCAAAAGGGAAACATCGAAAGTTCCTCCTCCCAAATCGAAGATGAGGACATTCTTCTCGGTCTTAGATTGACGATCAAGACCGTAGGCAATGGCAGCAGCAGTGGGCTCGTTGATGATACGGAGGACATCGAGGCCAGAGATGGCGCCAGCATCCTTGGTAGCAAGTCGCTGCGAGTCATTGAAGTAAGCAGGAACGCTGTATACAGGTCAGAAGAGGGGGCCATGTAGCCATTAGTATGTAGTTACTGACGTGACAACAGCCTTCTTGACGGTCTTCCCGAGCTTAGCCTCTGAGATCTCCTTCATTTTGGCGAGAACCATCGACGAAATTTCCTGGGGGCTGAAAGTCTTGTCTTCACCGAGATAGTTGACCTTGATCAGAGGTGATCCATCCTTCTCCACAACCTCGAAAGGCCAGTGGGTCATGTCCTGAAAAACAATAGGTTGAGATATCCAGTAAGAGTCCTGCATGAATAAAATTTCACCTTCTTGACATCGGGGTCACTGAGGGAAAATGGTCAAATCGGGATCTAATATGCAGGACGAATGTCACTCACTCAAATCTGCGACCAATGAGACGCTTAGCATCAAATACGGTGTTCGTAGGGTTCATGGCAGCCTGATTCTTGGCGGCATCACCAATGAGACGCTCCTCAGCAGAGAACGCGACGTAGGAAGGTGTTGTCCGGTTACCCTCTGCGTGCAAATGGGATCAGATCTTTTCGAGACGCTCAAGGATATGAATGCTCACGGTCGTTGGCAATGATTTCAACCCGGTCGTTTTGCCAGACACCAACGCAGCTATAGAAAATTTTTAGCCTATCAGCAGATCGCGAGGATACAGTCCAGTAAAGTGCACTAACGAGTAGGTAGTACCGAGATCAATGCCAATGGCACCCTCGAAGACGTCTTCAGCGCTCATTTTGTGGTTTTTAAATGGAAGGATGTAAAGAGGAAGTGGGAGACCCGCCGAAAACTTTTGAGATGGACAGAATAAAAAGATCAGATGCTTAGGTAAGCCAGCTGCCAGTCGCGTGTTACCGGTCTGCACTGCCACCAATAGCTAGCTTTGCTGGACCATCATGGCTTCTGCACTGGCTCGATTTGCGCCTCAACGCTCAGTGCGTACACTCCGACGAAAACTTGGGCCAGTTCTCTCTACACGCGCAATTGGGTCCTTGCACGAAGGCACTGAAATAGAGGAAGAATATGTGATGCATGAGCCCCAAGAGTCGCTTGTATCACCCTCAGACTGGCTGGAGTTTCAGTCGAATCGGGCGCAGTACAAAACCCTCAGTATGTGCATGCCCCTCTCACTTGAAACTCTGTACTAAATTTCTGACTCTAGTTGATGTTATGAGCAAATATGGCTCTACACAGACGCGAGAAACATCATGGAAACTCCGCGACTCCTTCCACAAGCCGGCAGCAAACGCGACCGTATCCGCTCTCCTTGCCTCTGGCGCTCACTTTGGCCACTCCACCAGCAAAATGAACCCCAACTTCATGCCTTACGCTTATGGCGAACGAGCCGGAATTACAGTGATTGATCTTGACCACACCCTCCCGTTGCTTCGTCGAGCCGCAAATCTCGTCCGTGCTGTTGCCAGCAATGGGGGCCAGATAGTATTCATTGGCACACGACCAGATATTCGCCCAATTGTCGAGAAAGCATCGCAACGCATGGGAGAACAGGCATACCACGTCGGTGAACGTTGGCTTCCTGGTACTCTCACCAATCGCCACCAGCTCTTCGAACCCGAAGTTACCTCCAGCACCAAAATAATCCCTGACCTTGTCGTTCTTTTAAATCCCCTCGCCAACATGACTGCCATATATGAGTGCGCAAAAGAGCATGTGCCGACTATCGGCATCATTGACTCGAACGTCGATCCCCGTATCGTCATGTACCCAATACCAGCCAACGATGAGAGTACCAGAACAGCCGAGCTCGTGGCGGGTGTTCTCAGCATAGCAGGTAGAGAGGGCGTTGAGTTGCGGAAAGAGAAGGACCGGTTAAAAAAGGAGCGGGCAGCAGAGCAAGAGCGATATGAGGGTTCACAGCGGTCAAGAAGAGGCAAGCTTGAGGACGAGAACTGAGCTTGTGATTTATAATATCATATTCTAATAGACATACAATCATAATGCATGCCCGTGTGTTACCTTTTGAGTCCCATGTATATATGCTGCCAGCGACGGGTCAGTGTGATTTGGGAAATTATTTGAATTTGTTCACTGACTTTCTGCAGCGTTCAGTGCTCGTACGTTACCCCCAAGCTTGTTCACAGTTTCAATGTACTCCTCTTCCTCGTTGCTGTCGAAAACAATACCTCCACCTGCTTGCAGATACGCGACACCATCTTTGAATAGCATTGTCCGTATAGCAATGCAAGTGTCCATCTCATCTGATGCAAAGTCGAACCGACCAACAGCACCAGCGTAAATACCCCGCCGCTCCTGCTCGAGAGAGGAAACAATTTCTATGGCTTTAATCTTGGGTGCGCCTGATACAGTTCCTGCAGGAAAAATTGACCTGAAGGCGTCGAAACTAGATCACGGCGTATCAAGCGCATTCTCGACGAAACAATGTGGAGGATGCTTACCGATCACATCCCTCTCGCAGCTTTCCAGACACTTGAGAAGTGATATGTATAACATGGCTGAATTTCTCGAGCTTCATCAAATGGTCAACTTTCACCGTTGCTGGCTGACAGACGCGATTGACGTCGTTCCTTGCTAGATCAACTAGCATAATGTGTTCTGCTCTGTCTTTCTCAGAAGCAAGAAGTTCAGCACCTAGCCTTGCATCCTCTAAGTTTGGGGTGTAAATATCAGAAATGCAGATTTATACAATGACTGACCTTCAGGAGTCTTGCCTCTGCGAGTGGTCCCCGCAATCGCGTGATTGAACACCGTGTTCTCGTGGACTTTGCAAAGCGTTTCTGGACTGGCACCTACTATCTGCATCTCTCCGCAGTCCAAGTAGAACATATAGGGACTGGGATTGACCTGCCGGAGGTGGCGATACGCGTTGAAGGGATGCAATGACGTAGGTCTGGCAATTCGCTGCGAGGGAACAGCTTGGATGATATCTCCAGCGACAATATGCTCCTTGAGCTTTGTTACGAAGGCTTTATAGCCCTCTTTACCTACGTTTGATACTCCTTCATTTCCGAGCACGATAGGCTGTTGGGGAACCTCTGGAGTAACGTCCACGAGCAACGCTTTAGCCAAGCGGCGGGCTTTTGCAACGGCAGTCTGATAGACGAAATTGAGATTCTGCGCCCCTGCAGTCTGTTCACAGAATACGTGCGAGACGACCTTGAGTGTCTGGAAGATATGGTCGTAAATGAGGAGAGTGTCAACAAGCATGAATATAGCTTCTGGGATATGAAGATTGTCCTCTAGTTCGCGCTTTGTCTTCGGTTCAAAGTGTTGTATACAATCGTAGGCAACATATCCAATTGCCCCACCAGTGAAGGTAGGAACTTCAGGGATCTTGATGTATTGGTGAAGAGCCAGTTCCTTCTGCAGTACAAGCATAGGATCGCCTGGATACTCCTCGTTGGGTCCGGTCTTTATGACTTTAAATGGATCTTGATGATGCTCATATCAGTAGAGAACGAAAAGCACGAAGCGCAAGCACGCACCAGCGCCAATGAAACTGTAGCGTCCAACATTCTCGCCACCAACTATAGACTCGAGGAGAAAGCTGTACTTGGAGTCTTTAGCGATCCGCAAATAAGCCATGCATGGAGTAATGAGGTCTGCAGGGATTTCGACATAGACTGGCACGGTATTGCCCTTCTTCTGAGT
>Ga0247734_1003030_pt1 | contig 10259 bp, 7 predicted proteins | sample UWRJL103311B2_FD_180933 | JGI IMG/M metagenome (GOLD analysis project Ga0247734, IMG submission 180933) | Plant litter microbial communities from Arlington Agricultural Research Station in Wisconsin, United States - UWRJ-L103-311B-2 | ecosystem: Environmental > Terrestrial > Plant litter >... | reverse complement strand
TCAGAAAATCACGCAGCAGGCCCTGGATGCGATGGGCGAGTTGATCCGCCGCTATCCGGAAAGCAAATATGCGGCCGATGCGCGGCTGAAGGTGGATCTCATCAACGATCACCTTGCCGGCAAGGAAATGGAGATCGGGCGCTTCTATCAGCGACGTGGCGAGTGGCTGGGATCGGTGATCCGCTTCCGTACCGTGATCGACCGTTACCAGACGACGAGTCATACGCCGGAAGCGCTGATGCGGCTGACCGAAAGCTATCTGGCGCTTGGCGTAATGGATGAGGCAAAGCGTACTGCAGCGGTGCTGGGCGCGAATTATCCGGGCAGCGATTATTACGAACATGCCTATGCGCTGATCCAGAAGAAGACCAAGGCGGGCTGATCGCCCGCGCATCGGTCATCTGGCATCGTGCGATGTCTCGTCGCCGCCGTGAGTGACGGGAACAAGTCCGCGATGACGAAGCTGTAGCGCTCATGTCGCTTCGTCCACCTTCCGTTCCGGCGTCGCCTCTCGTACAGATGGCGGGATGCTGACCCGCCTCGCCATTCGCGACGTCGTTCTGATCGAGGCGCTGGACCTGGATTTCGGGCGTGGCCTTGCGACGCTGACCGGCGAGACCGGGGCCGGCAAATCGATTCTGCTGGACGCGCTCGGCCTGGCGCTCGGCGCGCGTGCCGAGACCGGGCTGGTCCGCAACGGTGCGGCTCAGGCGAGCGTATCGGCCAGCTTCGATCTGCCCGCCGGCCATCCGGCCTTGGCGCTGCTGGAAGAAGGCGGGCTGGAAAGCGAACCGGGCGAGCCGCTCGTCATCCGCCGGCAGGTGCGCGCCGATGGCGGCAGCCGTGCCTTCGTCAACGATCAGCCCGCCTCCGCCGGTCTGCTGCGTTCGCTGGGCGGGACGCTTGTCGAGATCCACGGCCAGCATGATGATCGCGGGCTGCTGAACCCGCGCGGCCACCGCGCTCTGCTGGATGTCTTTGCGCGTGCGCAGACCGGGGCTGTCGCCAGTGCCTATGCACGCTGGAGGGCCACCGAAGAGGCGCTCGCGCAGGCGCAAGCCGAGAGCGAGAGCGCCGCGCGGGATCGCGAATGGCTGGAACATGCGGTTGCCGAGCTGACCAGGGCCGCGCCGGAGCCGGGCGAGGAGGCGATGCTGGCCGAGGCACGCGCCGACATGCAGAAGGGCGCCCGGCTGGCCGAGGAGCTGTCGGCCGTGAACGAGCATCTGGACGGCTCCGATGGCGCGCTGGCTCTTCTACGCCAGGCCACGCGGCGGCTCGACCGGATCGCGACGGAGGATGCGCGTCTGGCGGAGGCATTGGCGGCGCTGGATCGGGCGTTGGTGGAAGCAGGCGAGGCGGAAGATCGGCTGGCGCAGGCGGGCGAGGCTTTCTCCTTCGATCCCGGCCGGCTGGAGGCTATGGAGACGCGCTTGTTCGATCTCAGGGCGCTCGCTCGCAAGCATCGCGTAGAACCAGATCAGCTCGCTGCCCTGACCGAGGAACTGTCGGCCCGGCTGGATCGCATCGACGCCGGGGGTGCGGGCATGGCCGCCCTGGCCCGCGAATTGGGATTGGCCCGTGAGGAATATGGCGCTGCTGCCGACGCACTGACGGCAACACGCAAAGCGGCAGCGACGCGGCTCGATGCCGCCGTGGCTGCCGAACTTGCGCCACTTAAGCTGGATGCGGCGCGGTTCCGCACCGTCGTAGAGCCGGTGAGCGAGGCGCAATGGGGGCCGGCTGGGCGTGATCGGGTGGAATTCGAGATCGCGACCAATCCAGGCGCACCGTTCGCACCGCTGATGAAGATCGCCAGCGGCGGCGAACTGTCGCGCTTCATCCTCGCGCTGAAAGTGGCGCTGGCCGAAGAAGGCGGCGCCGGGACGATGATCTTCGACGAGGTGGATCGCGGCGTGGGCGGGGCTGTCGCCAGCGCGATCGGCGATCGGCTGGCGCGCCTGGCATCGACCACGCAATTACTGGTGGTAACGCACTCCCCCCAAGTCGCGGCCCGCGCGGATCGGCACTGGTTGATCGAGAAAAGATCCGACGGGCTGGTCGCGCGGACCGGCGTGCATGTGCTGGGCACGGCCGAGCGGCGCGAGGAGATTGCGCGAATGCTCTCCGGTGCTGAAATAACGGACGAGGCAAGAGCGCAAGCGGATCGCTTGCTGGCAGCCTAGTCCGGCACGTCGGCAAGCGCACGATCGTGCCCGAACGGCTTCCGAAAACTGTCGTATTCGATGATACCTTGCTGGTTATTTTGCAAATTCAAAGGTGCGCTATAGGACGTGCCTGCCCTTATTCACAGTATACGAAGAGATAACTAGAATAGCGTTTCCGTCTCGTCCGGCGTATGCCACGGCAGTGCTATCGGCTCGACCGCGACGATGTCACAGCGTCGTCCTGCTATCCCTCTCAGCCGCATCGAATTCGCAACGAGGGACTGTGCCGCCCCCAGCACATCCTCCAGAACTTCATGGCGAAATCTGCGGGCAACGTCTTCTTTATGTCGGTGATGATGCATAACGACTTCCCCCAAAGTCAAGCGTATCAACTCGGCCTCATCATGCCGATCTCTTCAGCGAGAGTCTATAGCACTGCCGGAAGCGGCGAAAATCTATGAAATCTGTTAGATGTTGTATGGCCTAGCTTGATAGGCGGGCATCCTAGTTCATGTTAATCTTGATCTATCTTGCGGCCACCCCGCCTGAACGCATGGCGCGCCCAGAGCGATGTTTCAGAATGGGTACGTTTGCAATTCATCACGCAGCTGCAAAGGCGGGCTTGGCGTCAGCCCGTCGGCTTCATCGAAGGTCGTGCCAGCGAGATCAGAAGAATGTGGCGCGCCCGGCAGGGCTCGAACCTGCGACATCGCGCTTAGAAGGCGCGTGCTCTATCCAGCTGAGCTACGGGCGCTCGCGCGGGTCGATAGCGCGGATTGCGCGGCCCGGGAACTGCGATAGTCTGTTCTCATGGCGGTTGGGGTGAGAAAGCCGGCGGGCATCGCCGCCGTGGATGCGGAGGCGCTGGCCGGGCGACCATTGCGCTATTTCGATTTCGTGATGTGCGCGTTCGTCGTCATCCTGCTTCTGTCGAACGTCATCGGTGCCGAGAAGCGCTCGGTCATCGATCTGCCCGGCATCGGCCAATGGCCGTTCGGCGCAGGCATCTTGTTCTTCCCGATCTCCTACGTGATCGATGACGTGCTGACGGAGGTCTACGGCTATGCCCGCGCCCGCCGCGCCGTATGGGCGGCGGGCGCGGCGTTGCTGTTCATGGCCGTCATGGAATGGACCGTCGTTCATCTGCCGGTCGCCGAAGGGTGGGGCGGGCAGGCGGCTTATGAGCGGGTGTTCGGCGCGGGCTGGCGGATCGTCGGCGCTTCGCTCGCTGCTTTCTGGGTTGGCGATCTGCTGAACAGCTTCGTGCTCGCCAAGATGAAGGTCGCCACCAAGGGACGGTGGCTGTGGACCCGCACGATCGGCTCGACGATCATCGGCGAGGGCGCGGACAGCCTGATCTTCTATCCCCTCGCTTTCTATGGGTTGCCGGATTGGCCCGTCGCGGCGCTGGGCGCGGTGATGCTGAGCCAGTTCGTGTTGAAGGTCTCCTGGGAAGTGCTGCTGACCCCCGTCACCTATGCGGTGGTGGGATTTCTCAAGCGGCGCGAGGGCATCGATGTGTTCGACACTGCCACGAACTTCTATCCGTTCAAGACGGGCCTTTAAGAAAGCGGGGCGGCCTTCAGCTTGGATGGAGACGTTGCTGATTGGCGTGTGGCTAAGGATTTGCGCGTTTGATAGCGTGCCGGGATGATCAGACATTGGCTTCTACTGCTGATCGCAACCTACCCTATGGTTGCTACCGCGCAGCCTCACGAACCTAAATGCCTATTCCCCGATACCCGCACCCTCGCCTTGATCAGAGGGCCGGAATTACGAAAAACGATCGTCGGTCGAAGGTTCGACGCCCTTGGTCTTTCGACTTGGTCGTTCGGCCAGAATGGCCGCTTTCAGATAATTGGTCACGGTCCATCCGATATGGAAGGCGGTTACAAGGTAAGTTACGATCGTATTTGTATCCGGGGGCTGGGGGCGAGATGCTTTCGTTTCTTTCGAAGCTCTTCCGGCGATCTTATTGTCATGACGCTGGCGCCGAGAGACGGGCACTGCCACACTATTCCCTGGCGTAGTTTAACAACCGAAAGTTGGGTCGCTTCGCTTAACTCGCAAACAGCAGCTACGAATGTTCCTCGGTCTAAATAGATGCGGGCAGCTTGTTGATCCGGCTTCGTGGCATAGCTGATTTTCGCTCTAGGCGAGATGCGGCTAAGGCTGGGACATGACCGATATTGCCACCGTTCCCGCTCGGCTGGAGCTTGTTCGCTCCGCTCTGTTTCTGCCCGCGTCCAACGCCCGCGCGGTTGCCAAGGCGCGCACGTTGCCTGCCGATCTCGTGATCCTCGATCTGGAAGACTCGGTGGCGGAGGACGCCAAGCTGGACGCCCTCGATGCCGCCATTGCAGCGGCGGCGGAGGGTGGCTTTCCCGGCCTGCTCGCAATTCGGATCAACAGCGCCGGGACCGTTTGGCACGATCGAGATGTTGCAGCGATCACGCGGGCTGCCGGCGTGGATCTGGTGGTAGTCCCGAAAGTGGAAGCGGCGACGGGCATATCCGCGCTGGCGACCGGACTTCAGCGGTCCGTGCTCACGATGATCGAGACGCCGACGGGTGTGCTCAACGCCCCGGCAATCGCTGCCGCCCAAGGCGTGGCGGGGTTGATCGTCGGCCCGAACGATCTCTCCGCCGCGCTTCGCCTGCCGCCGGGGGCACCCCGGGCGAGCCTGTCTTATGCCTTGCAGGCGATCCTGCTGGCGGCACGGGCTTCGGGCGTCGTGGCTCTGGATGGTGTGTGGAACCGGCTCGACGATCCGGAGGGGTTCGAAGCGGAGTGCCGGGAGGGGCGGACGCTGGGCTTCGATGGCAAGACGCTGATCCATCCCAATCAGGTCGAGGCCTGCAACCGCCTCTTTTCACCGGACGCATCCGAGGTGGAGGAGGCACGCGCGCTGATCGCGGCGGCGAACGGCGGCGCGGAGCGCTTCCGTGGACGTATGGTGGAGACGATGCATGTCGATACCGCGAGGCGGCTGGTGGCGCGCGCTGGCAAGTGACACGCGCCATGCCTATAGAGGCGCGAATCCTCTGATCCTCCGACAGGATTCGCATTGCACATGATCGAGCTCGGCCTCACTTTCGACGATGTTCTCCTGCGGCCGGGGGCATCCGATGTGCTGCCCACCGATGCGGACACCCGTACTTTCGTCACTCGCGAGATCGGGCTGACCATCCCCGTTCTGTCGGCGGCGATGGATACCGTGACTGAGGCGGACATGGCCATCGTCATGGCGCAGCTGGGCGGCCTCGGCGTGCTTCATCGCAATCTGGAAGTGGACGAGCAGGCGGCGGCCGTGCGGGCGGTCAAAAGGTTCGAGGCCGGGATGGTCGTGAACCCGATCACTGTGCATCCGAACGAGACGCTGGCGCATGTGCTGGCGCTGATGGGGCGGCACCGCATTTCCGGCATTCCGGTGGTGGAGGCCAGCGGCAAGCTGGTCGGCATCGTCACCAATCGCGACGTGCGCTTCGCCGAGCGGCCGGATCAGCCCGTATCCGAACTGATGACCCACCAGAATCTGGCGACGGTGTCGGTGGGTGTGACCACGGAAGAGGCACGGCGGCTGCTGCACCAGCGCCGGATCGAGAAATTGATCGTCGTGGATGAGGCCTATCGCTGCGTGGGCTTGATCACCGTCAAGGATATCGAAAAGGCCGTCACCTATCCTTCGGCCACCAAGGATCGCTCCGGCCGCCTGCGTGTGGCGGCGGCGACGACGGTAGGCGACAAGGGCTTCGCGCGGACCGAAGCGCTGATCGATGCCGAATGCGATCTGATCGTGATCGATACCGCCCACGGCCATAATCGCGACGTGTCCCGCGCGGTGGAGCGCGTGAAGCGGCTGTCCAATTCGGTGCAGGTGATCGCCGGCAATGTCGCCACGGCGGAGGCCACGCGCGCGTTGATCGATGCCGGCGCGGACGGGATCAAGGTCGGCATCGGCCCGGGATCGATCTGCACCACCCGCGTGGTGGCGGGCGTCGGCGTGCCGCAGTTGACTGCGGTGATGGAGGCGGCCGAGGAAGCGTGGAAATCCAACGTCCCGGTGATCGCTGACGGTGGCCTGCGTACCTCGGGCGATCTCGCCAAGGCGCTGGCGGCAGGCGCATCGGTGGTGATGGTCGGCAGCCTGCTCGCCGGCACAGACGAGGCGCCGGGCGAAACGTTCCTGTATCAGGGGCGCGCGTTCAAGAGCTATCGGGGCATGGGATCGGTCGGCGCTATGGGCCGGGGTTCGGCGGATCGCTATTTCCAGGGCGAGGTGAAGGATCAGCTGAAGCTGGTGCCGGAAGGGATCGAGGGGCAGGTGCCGTATAAGGGCCCGGCGAAGGACGTGATCCACCAGCTTGTCGGCGGCGTAAAGGCGGCGATGGGCTATACCGGCGCGGCGACGCTCAAGGATCTGCGTGAAAAGGCGCGGTTCGTGCGCATCACCAATGCGGGCCTGCGCGAGAGCCATGTGCACGATGTATCGATCACGCGTGAGGCTCCCAATTATCCAAGCATGGGATGAGCCGCTGATCACCTGCTTTCCCGTTGCTCTAAGTTCGTCGAAGGGCTGTTCCCCTTGCGGAGAGGGCAAAGAAGGACGGTGCTTCGACAGGCTCAGCACGAACGGTACGGGAAGGGGGTAGCATGACGCCCGCTGCTAGAGCTCAGGGCGCGATCGAAATTCTGGATGAGGTCATCACTGCCGCCCGCACCAGCGGCGCAGCGGCGGACACGATCGTCGCCCGCTATTTCGCGACGCGCCGTTATGCGGGATCGAAGGATCGCCGCGCCGTGCGCGATCTCGCTTTCTCCGCCATTCGCCGGGCGGGAGAAATTCCGGTGAGCGGGCGGGCGGCGCTGATCGGCTTGGCCGACGATCGGCCGGATCTGCGCGCATCCTTCAATGGAGCGCCGCACTGCCCCGCGCCGATAGCGCCGGAAGAGCCGGTCGCGGCGGCCGCGCCTCTGCCCGCGTGGCTTACCGAGCGGTTGGCGCCCGTGATCGGCGCGGCGGAACTGCCTGCCTTGCTGGAGCGCGCGCCGCTGGATCTGCGCGCCAACCGGCTCAAGACGAGCCGCGACGCCCTGATCGAACGTCTGCCGGAAGCCGCGCCCGGTGCGCTCGCGCCGCACGCGTTCCGCCTCCCCGAAGGCACACGCGTCGAGACGATGGCGGATTTCAACCAAGGCCTGTTCGAAGTGCAGGACGAGGGCAGCCAGTTGCTGGCCGAAGCCGTGCACGCCCGGCCCGACCAAACCGTCGTCGATCTGTGCGCCGGGGCGGGCGGCAAGACGCTCGCGCTGGCTGGAGCGATGGCGAATGAAGGCCGCCTCATCGCCTGCGACGTCGATCGGATGCGCCTGTCCCGGCTGGGCCCGCGCAAGATGCGCGCCGGAGCGACGATGATCGAGGAACTGCTGCTCGACGCCGGGCATGAGGACGTCGCGCTGGGGCCGCTGGCCGGCACCGCGGATGCGGTGTTGGTGGATGCGCCATGTTCCGGCAGCGGAACGTGGCGGCGCAATCCCGAGGCGCGTTGGCGGCTCACGCTCGATCGCCTTGTGCGGCTAAGCCAGACCCAGGCGCATGTTTTGGCGCTTGGCGCGGCGCTGGTGCGGCCGGGCGGGCGGCTGGTCTATGCGGTCTGCTCCTTGCTGCCCGACGAAGGCGCCGATCGTATCGCCGCTTTCCTTGCCGCCGAACCGGGTTGGGCTGCCGAGGCGCTTCCGTTCGGTCGCGCTTCAGGTGCGGGCTTTATGCTCACACCCGCACGGGACGGGACGGACGGCTTTTTCGTCGCCAGCCTGATCCGGGCGTGATAGCCATGCCGGCACACCCCTTCTGGGAGAAAGTAATGCGTTTCTCGCCTGCTGCCGTCGCGCTGGCGCTGGTGCTTGCCACGGTGTCGTCGAGCGTCGAAAGCCAAAAGCCGGACGATCAGATCGATCCACGCAGCGTGGCTTTGGTCGCGAAGGCCGAAGCGGCGCGTGGCGCGGGGCAGTTGTCGCAGGCGCAGGATATGCTGGAAACGGCCCTCGCGATCGATCCGAAGAACCGCGGCGCCTATATCGCGATGGGGCATGTCGCCACCGCGCAGGCGTTGCCCGGCAAGGCGGTACGCTTCTACCGCGAAGCGCTGACGATCGATCCGAACGACGTTGCGGCCTTGTCCGGCCAGGGCGTGGCGCTGGTGGAGCGCGGCGCGGTGGAGCGCGCCAAGGCGAACCTCGCCAAAATCCGGACGCTGTGCAAAGCGGATTGCGCTCCGGCGACGACGCTGGCGGCGGCGATCACCAAGGGACCACCGCCGCCCGTCGTCACTGCCCAGAACAATACGACCGTGCCGCCCAAGGGCAAGGAAGAGCAGAGCGCGAAGCCCTGAGCTTTCAATAATTTAGCACCTAACGGCGCGCCGGGGCGGCTGCGAATGCCGCCCCGGCGCGCCGGCCTTTAGAGGTTTGCACCGCCGCTGGTTTCGATCGAGCGGCCATCAACCCAGCGGGACTGATCCGAAGCCAGGAAGAGAACCGCATCAGCGATATCGTCCGGCTGGCCGATCCGCTTCAAGGCCTGTATGCTTTTGATAAATTCCCGTCCTTCCTCGGTGCCGAGGAAGGTCTTGGCAAGATCCGTGTCGATTGCTCCCGGCGCGATGGCGTTGACCCGGATGCCGCGCGGGCCGAGTTCCTTGGCCAGATTGCGCGTCAGCACCTCGATCGCGCCCTTGGTCGCCGAATAGACCGACGTGGAGTCGAAGGCGACACGGGCCACGACCGACGACAGGAAGATCACGCTGCTGCCCTCGCCCAGCACCGGCAGAAGCTGCTGTACGAGGAAGAAGGGCGCACGCACGTTTACCGCAAAATGGCGATCGAACGATGCGATCGTCTCCTGCTCGATCGGGGCGAGATCGGCGATGCCGGCGTTGGCGACAAGGATGTCGAGCCGCTCGACGCCAAGCTCGCGCACAGCGCGGGCCAGATCGTGCGCGCCGTTTGGGGTCGCCAGGTCCGCGCCGAGAGCATCGGCTTGCCCGCCTTTCGAGCGGATGTCAGCTACCAGCGCATCGGCCGCATCGCGGCTGGCGCTGTAGTGGACGATCACGCGCGCGCCGTTTTCGGCAAGGCGCGCCGCCGTTGCGCGACCTAGCCCGCGCGATGCACCGGTGACGAGCGCGATACGATTTGAAAGATCAGCCATGTTTTCCTCCGTGAACGAGGCTGGCAACATGGCCCGACTTTCCCGCCATCCAATCAGATGATTCTATACCGACCGTTATAAAAACTTCGTTGCGGCGGCGTCGAACTTGATCGGGGCCGTATCAATCCATCGTCAGCACCACCTTCCCCACATGATCGCCCGCTTCCACATAAGCGTGGGCCTCTGCCGCCCGCGCGAACGGAAAGGTGCGATCGATGACAGGGCGGAACTCGCCGCGCTCGGCGAAGGGCCACACTTGTTCGCGAATGCTGGCGCAGAGCGCCGACTTGAAGGTGGCATCGCGGGGGCGGAGGGTGGAGCCCGTCAGGGTCAGCCGGCGGACCATGATATCCACGATCGAGATCGTTGCTTTCGCGCCGCCCTGAACGGCGATGGAGACGTGACGGCCATCGACGGCGAGGCATTTCATGTTGCGGGGCAGATAATCGCCGCCCACCATGTCCAGCACGACATCCACGCCTTTGCCGCCGGTGATGTGCGCCACCTCCTCGACGAAGTCCTGCTGCTTGTAATCGATCGCGTGGCCGGCGCCGATTTGGAACGCGGCCGCGCACTTCGCGGCGCTGCCGGCGGTGACGATCGTCGTGATCCCGAACAGCTTGGCGAGTAGGATCGCGGTCGTGCCGATACCACTCGTGCCGCCATGAACGAGCAGCGTTTCCCCAGCCTTGGCGGCCCCGCGCTGGAAAACGTTGTGCCAGACGGTGAACAAGGTTTCGGGAATCGCCGCCCCTTCGATCAGGCTGAGCGCGCTCGGTACGGGCAGGCAGTGGCCGGCTTTGGCGACCGCGTATTCGGCCTGCGCGCCGCCGGCCACCAGCGCGCAGACGTTGGTCCCGATCAGGGCTTTTCCGCCGGCA
>Ga0247734_1003029_pt1 | contig 10261 bp, 8 predicted proteins | sample UWRJL103311B2_FD_180933 | JGI IMG/M metagenome (GOLD analysis project Ga0247734, IMG submission 180933) | Plant litter microbial communities from Arlington Agricultural Research Station in Wisconsin, United States - UWRJ-L103-311B-2 | ecosystem: Environmental > Terrestrial > Plant litter >... | reverse complement strand
TCTAACATGTTATATCCAGTTCTTTTCTACCATATCCCTGATGTGGTAAGTTGTGATAATACTTGCTCCTGCGCGTGCAAAAGCATACATGGTTTCCATAACTACCTTCTGCTCATCAATCCAGCCTCTTTCTGCCGCAGCTTTCACCATTGCATATTCCCCGGATACATTATAACAGGCAACTGGCAGGTTAGCATGTTGTTTCAGGTTATGCATGATATCAAGATAAGCCAGTGCCGGTTTCACCATCAGCACATCTGCGCCCTGGTTTTCATCCAGCAAAGCTTCTCTGAGTGCTTCGTTAGGATTTCTGAAATCCATTTGGTAAGCTTTTCTGTCGCCTTTACTTGGCGCACAGTCGGCCGCCTCCCTGAAGGGCCCGTAATAAGCCGAAGCAAATTTCGTGGCATGTGACATGATTGCGGTGTTCACATATTTATGCTCATCCAGTAATTCCCTGATCGCAGCAATACGTCCGTCCATCATATCTGAAGGGGCCAGCATATCTGCTCCTGCCTGTGCATGTGCCAGTCCCATTTTGGCAATCAGCTCAACGGTTTCATCGTTCTGCACATAATCATCTTTCATGATACCGCAGTGGCCATGTGTAGTATAGGAACATACGCATACATCGGTAACGACGTACAGATCGTCGCCAAATTGTTTTTTTAGTTCACGAACGGCTGATGGTACCAGGGAATGGTCATGATACGCACTGTGTGCATCCTCACTTTTTTCATCGCCCACACCAAACAGCATGATCTTGTTTACGCCCAGTTCCATCCCTTTCTCCACATCCCTGATCAGTGTGTCCTGCGAAAAATGATTGACGCCGGGCATTGAATCAATTGCATGCCTGACCCCATTTCCAGGCACTACAAAGTAAGGGTACACAAACATATCTTTTGACAGCCTTGTTTCAGCCATCATTTCTCTGACTATTGGGTTTTTTCTTAATCTACGCGGACGGTGCAACATAATCAACCTCTCTTTTTTTCATGAGTAAATAATTGTTCTATCGGCTATGAACCTATCGGTAATGAAGTTATCATGATCTTTTCATTACTGATGATGACCGGTAAGGTCATGATGATTTTATTTGATATCAATTCCAAATACAGCTTCAGCAAGGCCAATTTCATCAGGTGAATAAGGCAGCGTATACTGAACGCCCATCTCATCAAATTTCTTTCCTGTGGAATTCCCTATGGCAATTACCTTTTGTCCCGGCTCCAGCAGGTTATCGGCAAAATAGGCCTCAACGTTGGATGGGCTGGTAAATATCAGGATGTCTGCATGGGTCTGATCTATATCTTCTTCAATTACAGTTTCATAAATAGGCAGATCTACCACTTTGGTGTCTGCTGACAGTGATTTCTGGATGGTTTGCAGGGAATCCTGTGCACGGGGGAACAACACTGTTTTTCCTTTGACCAGCGGGGCATACTCTTCTGCAACCTCGGTGATGTCACCTGTTTCACCTACAAAGTCTGCCAGGTGGCCGAATTTACGCAGCGCATCTTCAGATCCCCGTCCTACCACGCCAAACTTCACCTGTTTTGGCAATACCGGTTTCAGGTTAAAGAAATACTCTACGCCATTGCGGCTGCTGAAGAATATCCACTCTATATGTTTCAGGTAGAAAGGATCAAGTACGTTCACGATAGGAAAAGTACGGATCAGCGATCTGCCTTCAATTTCAATATTATTTTTTTCTAATGCTCTTCTGAAATAGCTGTGCTCTCCGATCTCACGGGAAATAAAAACCTTGGATGGCAATTTCCTGCCTGCATCAAATTTGGCAACAATCTTTTCTGCTATTCCTTCGAGGCTGTCTACCCGCAGAAATAAGCGGTCCGGAAAATCATCACCGGTGGCAGCTTTGGAAGTCCAGATTTCAAACTGCCCGTCTTCCTTTTTGCAATAACAGCCTAAAGGCATATGACAGCCGCCTTCAAAAAGGTTAAGCACTTTGCGCTCCACAGCAATAGAGGCCGCTACATCAGCATCATTGATCTGCTGAAGCAGTTCGAACAGCTCATGGTCGTTTTCCCTGATCTGAATAGCCAGTACGCCCTGTGCAGGCGCAGGCACCAGTTCGGTAGGGTCAATTATTTCCTGATGGAATTCACTCAGATCGAGGCCTAAACGTGCAACGCCTGCTTTGGCGATCATGATGGCATCATAGTTCTCATCCCTCAGTTTCTGTATCCGCGTATTTACATTTCCGCGCAGGTCTTCAATATTCAGATCTGTACGTAAGGCCAGCAGCTGTGCTTTACGCCTGTTGGATGATGTACCTACCTGGGCACCTGTTTTTAAGGAAAGTTTTTGCGTAACATCTACACAATCCTTCAGGATCAGTAATAATTCTGAAGGGTCTTCACGCTCAGATACTGCGGCAATGATTAATCCCGCGGGATGTGTTGTGGGCAGATCTTTATGGGAGTGGACGGCGATATCGATACCGCCGCTTAACAGTTCTTCTTCCAGCTCTTTGGTAAAAAAGCCTTTTCCTTCCAGCTTATCCAGCCTGAGGTTAAGAATTTTGTCGCCTTGTGTTTTGATGATCTTCAGTTCAGATTCAACTCCGATTTCAGCAAGTTTGTCTTTTGTGAAATTCGCTTGCCATAATGCCAGGTCACTTCCCCTGGTGCCGATAATAAGTTTTTTCATCAAGGTATATATATTTTTAACGGTGATGAAGCTTGTACAAGCTTGTTTTTTATTTTTTGCTCAATGTAAGCTTTTACAGGTTTCATCAGAGTATTTAGGATTTTAACGGTGATGAAGCCTGCATAAGCCTGTTAATTGATAAGTTCTTGCTGTTAGCTATTGTAGATATCACGTATTTAGATTTGCCCAAATTTAACCTAAAAGATTTATAGTGTTAAATAATAAACAAATAATGTATTTACAGTGACTAATCTAAAGCTTTAGCTATTGTTCACCAGGATCTCTTTTGCCATCACCATCGGTACACTGATATATTTCTTTTCCATGTAATCCATTACACGTTCCAGTACCAGTCTTGAATTTTCATCCAATGTATTGATTTCATCAGCAAAAACGATATCAAGCGCTTTAGTTTTGATTGCTTTTATTTTTTGGGGAACTTCGCTCATTGCAATTTCTATTTTGCGCTGGCGGAGGTCAAGATCGAATTCTTTGATATTCTGGTCGATGATCTGTTCGGCACTCACCAGTTCGTCATAGCGTTCCTGGATATTCTTGCGGGCAATCTCCTTTAGAGATTCCACTTCGATATAATGAATAGGGAAATTTTTGATGACCGAAGGTGCAACATCATTCGGGATGGCAAGGTCAACAATCACTTTTTTACCAGTATCGCCGTTGAGCAGCTTACGGTAGATTTCCTCTGTAATGATGGGTTCGGTAGCCCCTGTGCAGGTAATGATCACATCAAAACCCTGGGTAAAATTTTCCAGTTCTGACAGTGGATAGGCAATACCGTTCAGGTCTTTTGCAAGACTTTCTGCATTTGCTACTGTTCTGTTGAAGATAGAGAAATTGGAATATTTATGTTTTTTAAGATACTGCGCTAAGTTTTTGTTGGTTTCTCCTGCGCCGATGATCAGTAACCTTGAGTTGGCAGTGATGGTGAGATCGCGCAGCTTGCGGTAAGCAAGGGAAACAACAGACACCGGGTTTTTAGAAATATTGGTATGGGTATACACTTCTTTGGCTGTTTTTACTACACGGTTCATGATCATCCGCATATAATCTGCCGTAAATCCTGACATCCGGCAGGCTTCATAAGCCCTGCGTACCTGGGCAAGTATTTCCTTTTCACCAACCACCAGGCTTTCAAGCGAGCAGGAAGTACGCAGCAAATGGTTAAATGCTTCCACCTGTTCGTATACCGAAACGTTCTCAATGAACTTATCCATATACTCCTCGGGTAATCCCATATTCAGTACGGTCAGAAAACGCAAAATAAATTCGCGGTCTACCTCACGGCCGGTTGTAAAAACGAATTCTACACGATTACAGGTACCAATATAAAAGACCTCTTTAACATCCAGTTCCTTTTGAATATTCTTTAGTCTGTCATCCAGTGACTGCTCGCAGATAACAAGTTTGCCCAAGGATTTCAGGTCAATCTGTTTGTGTGTGAAAGCAAGTATCTTTAAATATTCCAAGTTGTTCTGGTATTATTTCATTAGTGCGAACAAAAGTAACAAGACCACCAGTATCGTCTGTCATTATGCTGTAATTAAGAATAATTTAGAAAGATTTTAAATTGAGTAAATATAGACTAAACAAGGAGCGTTTATGTTTGTTAATATACTATAACATTTATAAAGCAGATATGATAAAGAAAGAGCAATTTATTTTGTCGGGCGCCGGAGATAAAACGATCACCGGAGATGTTACCTATGACGACAGTTTCAGAGACCAACCCAGCATTATATTTGTCCATGGTTTTAAGGGTTTTAAAGACTGGGGCACACATAACCTTGTTGCAGAACGTTTTGCCGCGGAAGGTTACCGGTATTTAAAATTTAATTTCAGCCACAACGGCGTTACCCAACAGGCGCCCAATGACGTTACCGACCTTGAGGCCTTTGCATCCAACACCTTCAGTATGCAATTAAAAGACCTGGATACTGCGATCAATTATGTTGCCCATACCTATCCTTTAGCTCCAATTTATTTAATAGGCCACAGCTTAGGCGGCGGACTGGTGATACTCAAGGCTGCTGAGGATGAGCGTATCAGCAAGATCATCACCTGGTCATCCGTTGGAGATTTTAATTTACTCTGGAAAAAGGAACAGGAAGAAGAATGGAAAAATACAGGGCGTATTTTTGTGGAAAATGCAAGAACCAAAGAAAAAATGCCATTGAACGTGAGCCTTCTGGAAGATTATGATGCCCATAAGGATGAGTTTGACATTATTTCTGCAGCCTCATCCATTCAGGTACCATGGCTGATCCTGCATGGTGATGACGATGTAAACGTACCTTTCAGCATTGCCCAGCAACTGGCACAGGCACAGCTAAAGGCCAAACTGCAAAAGATACAGGGTGCAAACCATGTATTCGGCGCATCACATCCTTATACAGCAAAAGAACTTCCGCCCCATTTGCAGGAAGTATTTGAAAGATGCCTGGCTTTTATCAAAGAAGGGTAAACCTTATTTTACTTCTGTCCAGTTCCCGTCTTCTTTGATCAGTTCAATGAGGGCATCAAGGGCAAAGGCTGCGCTCAGGTTCTTTTTCACCACTTCCTTACTCCGGTACAACGTGATCTTATCGGGGCCGGCACCTACGTAACCGTAGTCGGCATCTGCCATTTCACCCGGTCCGTTCACAATACAACCCATGATAGCGATCTTGATCCCTTTCAGATGGTCTGTTCTTGAGCGGATCAGCTGGGTTGTTTCCTGCAGGTCAAACAGTGTTCTGCCGCAGCTTGGGCAGGAGATATATTCTGCTTTAGAAATCCTGGTCCTGGTGGCCTGCAAAATGATAAAGCTTACCGCATTTACGGTTGACAGTGCAACTGTCTGCGGTGCATCAATCCATACACCATCTCCAAAGCCGTCCGTCAGCAAGGCGCCGAGGTCCGTTGCGGCATATAACGTCAGGTCATCGGCACTGATGTCTGTATAAGTTCTCTTAAAGATCACCGGAACCTGGATTGTATTTGCAAGCAGGGCAATAAAAAACGCGCGCTGTTCGGCCATCCCATGTGCTGCACTGGTTTCAAGCACCAGTACCGTGGTCTCATCCAGTGACTGCAGTAAAGAAGGGTCATAAGCACCGGCGTTTACACTCAGCAGGTTCAGGAAAGGATCTTTTTGTTCCGCCCCTGCATAGGCTTCCAGTTTCAGCAAAGGATGACAATTGGTTTTATCCTTCAGCCCCAGCCAGGTGTTATAATTATAGATCTGCCGTAAGTTTCCCGGAAAAGAAAAAGACGGAAGGGCATCTCCAAGGTATACGAGGTCGCAGGCCTGATCGGCCATATTGTATTTATCTAAAACGGCACTGTACTGGTAGCCTGCCTCCATTAAAATATACGGATCTTTTAAGTTTTTTGCAGAAAAGTCCAGCATGACTACCGGATGATGGTGCCCGCCGATGTGCTGTACCGGCTGTGTGACCCTGCGGCTGTAGACATAAGGGCTATACGACAGATCCTTTACAGCAATCCTTTCAGTTTCCGCAACAGGAGCGGCCCGTCTTGCGTAACGGTCAGCCAGGGCCTTCGCTACAGGGGCTTCAAACTCAGGATCTTCAGTTAAGGAAACCCGGATGGTATCTCCAAGCCCGTCTTCCAGCAGGGTACCTATCCCTACAGCAGATTTAATCCTGCCGTCCTCTCCGTCACCCGCTTCAGTTACCCCAAGGTGCAGCGGGTAGTTCATCCCCTCTTTCACCATTGTTTCAACCAGCAGGCGATAGGCCTGTACCATTACCTGTGTATTACTGGCTTTCATAGAGATGACCAGGTTGTAATAGTTCATGTCCTCGCACATCCGCATGAATTCCATGGCAGATTCCACCATTCCGCGTGGAGTATCACCATACTGGCTCATGATCCTGTCAGACAGGGAGCCGTGATTGGTACCAATGCGCATCGCAGTACCATATTCCTTACAGATCTTCACCAGGGGTGAGAACTTCTTGTAAATACGCTCCAGCTCTGCCTGATAGGCCAGCTGCGTATATTCTATATTTTCAAAACGTTTTTTATCAGCGTAATTGCCGGGGTTTATCCGCACCTTTTCTACAATACGGGCAGCAGACTCAGCAGCATTGGGCGTAAAATGGATATCAGCCACCAATGGAACAGTATAACCGCGGGAACGCAGCTCCTTTTTGATCTGTGCCAGATTCTCTGCTTCCTTCATACTTGGGGCAGTGATCCTTACATATTCGCAGCCGGATTCCACCATCCTGATGGTCTGCTCAACCGTTGCCAGGGTATTCATAGTGTCGGTAGTGGTCATTGACTGGATCCTGATAGGGTTCAGGCCTCCCATCGGCACATCTCCGATGTAAACTTCACGCGTTAAGAACCTCGAATACTGGTCTAAGTTGTTGCAATATCCTCCGGCTAAATCCTTTTGTACTGATACGTTTTCCATGCACTGCAAAGATAAAGATTAAATCAATCGATCTTTAATAACTAAAGTATTTGCTGCAATATCATGCCAGCTTTGCTGTTTTTTATTGAGAAAAATATAGAGGTACCCAAAAAACAAGGGAAGCACCGAAAGGATCTTGGCTATATTCCTGACCACTGCCACCCCAAAACTGAGTCTTTTACCACCCAGATCGGTTACCTTAATATTCAGCAGCCGCTTGCCGATAGTTCCCTGCCTGGCAGAAGACTCTGCAAAAACACCGTAGATAAATTTCAGCACAGGGATCAGAGGAAGCAGTAAAACACCTGCCATGATACGTTGGTCCTTATCCCCTATGAACATAAAACCGATCAGCAGCAGCAGGATGTATACCAGCAGCAGCACAAAATAGTCGATCACCGCTGCCAGCAGCCGCTGGTCAAAGGATGCAAAATACTGGGGTGCCGTCTGCTCATAGCTGAAACCAAAAAGCGCACGGAGTTCGGGGAACTCATGCGCTTCTTTATAATCGTCCATGCCGGGTGTTCTGATAAATGTTCCCGGCAGGATATTCATTTTTTTGATGCTGTCCAGGTCATAGGGCCCTTCAGGTTTCCCATTGACAACAACGGTATAGGCAATAGATTTTTGAGGCTCCAATGGGTATTAATATCTGTTCACCTCAAAATTACTCAATCCTCCGTCCAGATTAATAAAAATCTTTTTGGCAGCTGTTTTATAGTTAGAGGTTTCATAATTGCCGTTGTCAATTTTGATGAAGCCCGGAAAGTCTTTGGCAGAAAGCCCGGTTTTGGTTTTGATCCTGCATCCAGACACTTCAGGAATATTGATCTTCACATCGGCCACACCTGTTTTCACTGTTACATCCGTTACCGGCAGCAGCGTACCAACTTTGATATCGATAGATGCCGCTCCGCCATCGAACCTGAAACTCCTCAGCTTATAGTCTGAAAGATCAAGATCAACTTCTCCAGCTCCCATGTTCAGGTTCAGGTTCCATTCCGGCTTTTTGTTCAGCCTGAGGTCTACATCATTTCCACCGTCGCCGAGTGACCATTTGTTCTGTTTGTTCTTCATCTTAAACGTCAGCGTGGTTACTGAATCCGAACTTTCGCGCTGCAGGATGAAATTGCCATATCTGCGTTCCACCTCGGCCTGGATCAGGCTGTCTGATTCACCGGCCAGTTTGAATGAGGTACCCCCGCCGGAGATGTTAAGCACAGTTTTTTTAGCACTGTCACCCGCAAGCAGTGGCTGCACAAAGGAAAGTTTATCTGCAGTACCGTCCTTATCATCGTCGATATCAATATCCAGGTCTTTGGTAAACTTATCGCCTATCCAGAATTTATTGGAAGGCGGCTGCTGGCCTTTGTAAAATACCACGCAAAGCATCAGTACCAGTACGCCCAGGCAGATCATATTGCCCACCTGCGATTTATTGCGGTTGAACAGGATATTCACTCCCGAGATGATGAGGAACACCGGCCAGAAACTCCATACGTTTCTCCAGTAAAATTCAATTACATTAAAGTTTTCCAACAACAGGACAACACCTACGAACAGTAGTATTACGCCCCACATTACTCTATTAAGCTTCATAACTTATATTTTTAAGTTCAGGCAGGTTTAGCCGTTCCGTGAATCTCTTCACCATCAGGCCGGGCCCTTCTCTATTTTATTAATTCGGTCAGTTACAACTGATCTTTAGGTTCTTCTTTTGGCAGGTCCTGGCTGAAATCAGCAGCTTTCTTTTCTGTGTATTCCGTTTGCTGCGTGGTCTGCCCGAACGTTTCTTCCTGCTGACGTTTCCATTCTTCCCAGCTGTTCTTCCGTTTGGATTTCAGGATAAAGCTCAGCCCGATGGCAACAAATACCAGCGGCCATAATTTCCCCAGTCTGAACCAGTAAGGAATGATATCAAATTCATTCATCAGGAAATACAAACCTATCACCAGCAGGAATAAACCACCTACTGTTCTGCCTGTACCATTATTTTTCGGCAGGGTTTTTAAATCCATCGGGTCCTGCCAGCCGGGGCCGGTACCTGGAGTTGCTTTTGTTTCAGGGGCCTCCTCTTTAACAAAGGGATTTGGGCCACCAAATGGCGGTGTGTTGAATCCTGACGCAGGCGGTTGTTGTTTAAAATAATCATTGAACCTGGAGAATTTTGCTGCAGGGTCGTTATTTACAGGTACCACGATCCACATGACCAGATAAACAAGTACTCCTGTTCCTACTAAAAATATGGTAGACAGGACAAACAGTAACCTGATGATCGTTACGTCTACCTCCATATAAGCTGCTAATCCCGATGAAACGCCGGCAATTACTTTGTCGTGCTCGTTTCTTAATAATCTGTTGTCCATATATCTCTCTCCTATATTAAGCGTTATTTTTTAGGTTGTATTCCGGTAAACTTGCCGTCATACATGATTAAGACTGAGCAATGCTGATTTAGTTACAGCACAAATGCCACCATTTTCCTCAATTTCTTTACTTTCTGACGTACAAATACCAAAGACATGCCTGAATTGCTGTTTAGACACCATTCCTTCAAAATACATGGCGCAATAATAACTATATTTATACTCAAAAATGCCTGAATCTGCAGACGGCCTGCTTGCTGTTGCCCTTCTTATTCCCTTTAACTGCACCGGTCATCATTGCATTCATAAACCCTAAATAGCAGAATATTTTAAGAAATAAAGAAAGCCACAACAATTTTTATTGTTTCTTTGTAGTATTATAGTAAATATACCCTAGCTAATTTCTCACCGAATGAACTTCACCAATTTTGGCAAATACCTGTTACTGTTAAAAGCGGTTTTCAGAAAACCTGAAAAAATCTCGATATACATGAAAGCCATTTTTCAGCAAATGAACTTTGTTGGCGTTGGTTCATTAGGATTGATCTCCATCATTTCAACCTTTATCGGTGCGGTAATGACCCTGCAGATCGCCTTTCAGCTGGTGAGTGATTTTATTCCTAAAACCATTATTGGTTCTGTGAACCGTGATTCAAGTATCCTTGAACTGAGCCCAACCATTACAGCCATTGTTCTGGCAGGTAAAATTGGCTCTGCCATCTCATCAGAGATCGGTACGATGCGGGTGAGTGAGCAGATTGATGCACTGGAGATC
>Ga0247734_1003025_pt1 | contig 10266 bp, 12 predicted proteins | sample UWRJL103311B2_FD_180933 | JGI IMG/M metagenome (GOLD analysis project Ga0247734, IMG submission 180933) | Plant litter microbial communities from Arlington Agricultural Research Station in Wisconsin, United States - UWRJ-L103-311B-2 | ecosystem: Environmental > Terrestrial > Plant litter >... | reverse complement strand
CAATTCCTTGAACCGTTTCCTTTTTGAGTCACCCAAGACCAATGACGCTCTGCTTTTCATGACAATACTCATGACCGACCTTAATTCTCTGAGACGGCGGGGCTACAACGGTGGGCTTTTTCAAAGGATGGCTGATGACATGCTCAATTCCACCAGTGAGCCGTATATTGAAGCAGCAAGAGGTTGCTCGAGAACTGCGCGCCAAGCAGGCCGCTCCTCTCCCTCCTCCCCGCCCTCCGTCTCCCGCACCTTCCTCGTCGCAATCGACGCTTGTACCATCGTCAAAAGAATCGTCGGTGCATTTACCGCCAACGACCTCTACGCCTATTCAGGATCGTGCCCGAAGCCCCTCACCAAATAATCTCGTCCAAAATTTCCGCCGGTTCATCAAAGGCTCAGGGTCAGCAAGTAGTCCTGCAGAGTCTTCTGGAGGTGGTCTTCGACCAACGCAGCAGCCCACTCAAGGAGGGAAGCAGGGTGCTACGCCTCTGAGCAACATTAACTCCAATATCAGTCAAGCCGTGAATGCCTGCCGCCCTGAAAACGGAAACATGTTGCGGAATAGAGAACAGATGAGCCAAGTGTCCGAGTCGTTGCAAGATGGCTATTGCGACATTTCCGGGCAAGCAGGGGATCTGAATTGTGTCGGTCAGATTGGTGAGACAAAAGTCTACTTGCCTCCTGGTGAGTGCCTTGTGTAGCGACCTTTCCTCATTTGGGCACTTACACCCTTTGTTATTAGATGTCCCTGACCAGCGAGCATTTTTGTTACACAAACACGAATCTTTGAGCCGTTTTGTGCGGATTATTGGGGACCTGAGCACGATCTACGAACTGCCTATCACAAGCCTCCATGTCTTCTACGATGTCGAAGGCGGGCTGATTGCTTTCAACCGAAATGCGAGCATTTTCTTGAACTTGCGATACTATGAAGCCTGGCGTGAGTCCATTCTCTATCAACCAACGATTAGTTGGCTGACCACTAGGTAGACGACGAGTCCGTTTCTCGTCACGACACGAACACAGCTTTCATATCCTGGTACTTCACGCTGGCACACGAGATCGCTCACAACCTAGTGCAGCCACATAACTCTGAACATGAGTTCTATTTCTCCGCCATTTCGGAGAAGTATCTACTCAATCTGAACCGTCATCTGAAGTGAACATCAGTTGTTTTGAAGGATCACTACACATACAAATGGGAGAATGGATGACATGCTACTATTCTTTTTGGATGAATATATATTTTACAGGATTGGAGCCTGCTACATGGTGGGATATCAAAAAAAAGTCTTGTAGGATTCAAGGTATTCTAGAGATCCTTGTTGTCCGGATTTCCTTCCATCCTCTGTATGCTGCCGCGAAGATGGTGAATCAAAGCAAGCGGGCCGATCACGCTAATTGACCGCGTTATGTCACGCGTTACATGAATATGATCAGAGTCGGATATGGCAGAGCATTTGGTCCTTGGTCCTTGTTCTTCTTACCCGTCGTCCTCCTTCCACACGCCACCATAGGCATTGCGCCTTCTGCTATACTGCATCACTTGCAGCCAGTTCTGTGAACGCTGTTGCCGCCCATCTAGCCAGCGTACGCAAGCACAGCAGGCACTGCGACATCTTGTACTTTTTCTTGAAACTTTGAGTCTACTAGGCCACCAGGTACGTGTACGCTATCTCTTTCCACCGAAACACAGACGTCTCTCATGCTTCACCCAACCCAGCACTCACCACAAGCTTCTCATGGCTACTGCAGTTCAGCAAGCTACCGTGGCGGATACCTCCAGCCCAGCCTACCTATCTTCGTCCGTTCGTCGTCGTAAAATTCAGCATACGTTCAGATCTCCTCTTCCCAACGAACCATTCCCGCTTCCGGACTCGCATCCAGCAGCTCTAGCTCGCCCAGTCTCGTCCACAACCCCGCCCCGTGCGACTTCTGCTTCCTCGTTCGCCAGCCTGCTTCCGAAGATATCGCGTATTGAAAAACACTCTACTTCGCCCCAGCATCATGCTTGGGCAACGTCTCTGCCGTTATATCACCCCCAAGGTGCATTGGCGCGTAGCCTTCAGCCTCTCGACCCGATTCCTCTAGGGCTTCCTCCTCTGCCAAAACGCGACTCCTCACCTTCCTCTAAACACCGACACTCTTCCCGCGACATGAGCAGGGAACATAGCCCCGCTAATCTACCTCCCACTGTCATGGAAGTTGCTGCTGTTGCAGCACGCGAAGTCCGGGAGATGTCGAGAGCTGTCCCCGCACCCACAACTGCCAGTCCTAAGAAGAAGCGCGGCGGTGCGGCCGCTGCTGCAAAACGCAAGCGCAAGGATCAGGACGATGCCGACATCGTTCAGCCTGCAAAGCGTAGCAGGGTGGCTCGAAAGTCTACTATTGTTACCCCATCTCCTGGTCCGCCACCGGTATTTAATCGCCAAGAATCTGCAGACAGTGTCATGCTTGCCGAGGAAGAACGCCCTGCTGTTGGTAGACGATCTACCAGATCCAAGCCAGCAGCACCTCCCCGTAGAGCATCCACGGTCAGCGAGGATGCTAGCAGTGGTGGAGGACATAACGTGGTCAGGCAGCGCAAGATCAAGGAACCAACTCCTCGTGTCCCTTCCCCAGCCGTGTTTCCAATGGATGAAGAAGTCAAAACAACTGTAGAACCATCTCAGCCTCCACGTCGAAGCCGCAGTAAAGAGAGCAAAGAAGAAGGCGAAGTCAGCGACGAGGCCAAGTCATCCTGAAGGCAATGTATCATGTAATTTCTTGTGTTATTCTCTCTTCTTTCTGGGCATTATTTACGGTTACCTCTTCATTTGTTTACTCCCCATCCCATACGCATGTTCCTCATCCACTGTACAACCTCGCGTCGCATGAAGCCCCTTTCTTATTCTTTTCAGTTTATTCCCACTGTCACCTGTAGTACCTATGACACTGTACAGACATTGAATGTCACTGCATTGTAGCCCTGTGCGAAATACCGCTTCAAGTCCAGCCTGTTCGAGGTATGCAAACGTCTTGAAATTGGTGGTTCTCATAGTTGCTCTCTTCGTTCAAGAGCTGCGCTGCGTAATTCCGCAGATGTAAGCCCAGGGTGCAACTGCGCATTCAAGTATGCTTTTGATGCCACTAGCACACTCTCTGCGACCGTAGTTTCCGACGGTACTGTACCCTCCCAGTACTTTTCCATTACTTTTCCAGACTGGTTGACCCACTCTGCTGACGTTTCGATAGTCATCAACCTGAGGTCCATCTGGAATTCTTGCACAGACACGACATCCAGCTCGTCGCCTGCCCATGTCAACCCTAGGACTAATCGGTCTAGTAGCGTGGGCGTCAACACTTGATAAAAGGCAATTGTGGATAGATCGAGAGCTTGTGGACTTTTAGGGAAGCATTTCTCGAAAACGGATCGTAACGGCTCTTCCAGTACGAAGATCTTCTTCGTATGATTTCGTAGCACCATACGCCGCTTCTCAGATGGTAGGGTAATCGGGGGAGGAATTGTGGTCGGAATGTGGAACATGAGTGAGCGACATAAAACTAGGGCTTCTGGTATATCTGTGCTGATTGCTGCTGCGTACGCTGTGCTGTAATCGGCTGAAGAGAATATGGTGCTCAAGTTCTCATGGTCAAGGAGAATCCGATCCAATATCCTCTTCCACACTTTGTCTCCCAGTTGACGCAACAAAATTGCCAGTGGATCAGATTCTGGAGTTGTCCCACTGGCAGAAAAGGGTTGTGGAAGCACTGGCATGCGGTCGATGACCTTTTCCACTGGAATAGTTCTCTCCTCCAGCGGAAGGAAGGCGTCGGCATCAAATGCATCTTGCGTGAGCTGAGACCCGAACTCGAAATTGAGGACCGATTTGCGCTCATGCAAGCCCTCGAGAAGGTATGCGCAGTGTTCGGGCACATGCGCCCATCCAACGCTATCTACTGTGACAAGGAGTTTGGGACGCCGAAACGCTTCGTGGTATCTTGACAGCCAAATTTCCTCGCAGATGGTGAACATCCTGCCGCATGAAAGACCCAGGCAATAGCGATCCACATGATCTGCAACCGACATTAGAATGCGTGTCAGCAGCTCGTTAGGAAGGCGAAGTAGATAAGAGCTAGAGAGATGGATCGCCCTAAGCATGCAACGTGTAAGCCACTAGTCCAGAGGAAAACACTTACCTCTGGTGTTGGTCGGACTCAGGCAACTCTAGTGCCTTATATCTTCTCCCACCTAATAAGTCACCTTTAAGAAGTGCCTCGAAAGAACGATCAGAGCTCCCCAAGTCAAGCTGGTGCATGGAATTCAGAGTACATAGAGAGAATTTCGGGCCCATTTGTGATGGAAAGGTGGGTACAGCAAGGCAGGATCCAAGGTGAAGGAAAGAGCGGGGAGACTTCAAAAACAGGGCATTATACGAGGATTATGCCGCACAGCCCATCGAATTGCGCTGGAATCACGGAAGATGGTAGGGCAGTGTCGTTGACACTGACACTAGTTGTAAAGTTGGTCGCTGTATAGATGTCTGTGAGTGTGCAACGTATTAGAGAATTATAGTAAGCTGCAAGTTAGTCAAGATTTTCAGTTACCGAAATGGTCAAGGCTCCAGGCAAGTATCAGGCCATCGGATCCCGAAAAATACTTGTTTCGGCTTTTCGAATTAACTTTTGAACACAAGGAGGAGAAATCATACAGTCCATAGCGAACAGAGGGTCCGATACGACGACAACTGCATTGCACTGATAACAGCGAAAGGAAAACAACTGACAAGAAAACTATGACCTATAACACCAACAAACCCACGTCCTCCGAAGTACCCATAGAAACAATGCAAGCATCCTCAAAACAACCAAAGACTCGACAACAATACAATAAAGATATTACACCTAATCACGGCTTGGACCGCAAAAACTCCACATACTCGAGTAGGAATCGGACTTGTTCATAAGTCTCGATGGCCTTGATACTTCGCCTCCTTCTCATCACCGCTATTACTTTCTCTACTAAATGCAGAGCATCCAAGTGAGCGGGACCAGCCACCTTGCTCCCTGGAAGGCAGACATATTGACGCATACTCGTGTCAAGCCATCCACAAAGCCCTAGACGAATTAGAATGCATGACGCAACGACTGCTGCACGACCTATACCGCCACGACAGTGTACTAAGAAGGGTCAGAGCAGGGTTAAACTCGGAGAAATCGATGCCTAACCAAGTACAGAGACACCTCGCAAGGTGTACTCTTTAATTACTTTTTCGACATGAAAGTTCATAGCCGCGGGCGAGGGTCCAGGAGCAAGGCCTTCTGGTGTTGGCAATCTAGCAGTACGCCCACGGGTAAGAATGCTTTCATTTTCCCAAAATTGTCACTTGCACGAACCTAAGAACATCCAGCTTAACTTCTCTGGCTACACGCTCGTACTCGGGCCACGATGCTCCCAGAAGTTCCAACTCGGAATCGTCAAGGCAGCTATCATCTGGAACGTAAGCTACGGTCTGCACAGAGCGAATGAGAATGCCGCTTGCCATATTACACAACCGACTCCGAGATCCTTTATGCGAGTCAAGTCTGTAACGAGATCGCGATGTATGCCAGGCCGGCCTCTCACTGGCCCTTCCAAGCGCACTGCGGGATTGGATTGATTAAGTTATCTTGCCCACGGCTGGCGATGAACATTGGTACCTTTCTTTCCAGGACACGATGATAAGAGGATATTTCCAATCGTGAATGGTGCAGGAGACGTGTTGGCTAAGGCCGCAGGCAAACCTTCCGAAGTTTGCCCTTCGATTTCGGGCCTTATTGAAATGCCCGAATTCATCGCGGCTTCCAATTCTGAACGAACATTGGATCGAGAAAGTAAGAGGTCGTAGAATGACCGTGGTGGGGACACTGGCTGGGCTGGTAGTGGGGCTGTTCGAGGTGTGGTTGCGGCAGTAGGGAGAGGCGTTGTGAACACAACTTTGTCAAGCGTGAAGGAGGGGGATATATCCAGTATATTGGGATGTGTCGATTCCGACGAAGAAAGCAATACGTGCGATGAGATTAGCTCAATGGATTCCACGGGGATAATGGCGGAGACACTAGACGCGACATATTAGATGGTATATTCCCATTGAGACGATACGATGCACACACTTGATGGGGTGGCTTGAAGACGTTTTTATGGCTAACTCGGCTTCTTCTCGTTGCGAGACCACTATTGAATCGAGCGCAAGGGCATCCTCCATGGCTGCTGTGAGCTGGGAGGCCAATGCGCCATCGGCGTCTGGATTGCCCTGTGGCCCTAACAGCAGTGCTGGCGGCTGCACTAAAAGTTCTTGCAAGTCTGGACTGGAGGTAATGAACCAAGCCTGATCCTTCGCGCACTGTGTTTGCCTAAATTGCAAATGGCGATAGGAATCCGGAGCCTGTAGAGACAAGGGCACATAATAGGCCGGGCGTCCATGGGGTCCAAACTTCAGCCTATTGTATTCGCTGAGTTGGTGCTGAGAAGCCAAGTGGGAGAACTAAAGAGTAGGCAGAGTTATTTGTGAGTTGATGCTGATGACAGAAGAACCAAGCAAGGAGTCTAACCTGATGTGCGGCAAGCTCCTCGATAGTCAGAACATTGAAAGGGCCTTGCGAGACGGCAGGTTCAATGTAGCGCACTGGCAACGCAAGCGCTGTGTCAACGATAGTCGCCATGTTCACAAATTATTATTTCGGCGTCGTCGTCGTCGCACCACAGGACCAGCTGTCACGCGTGACCAGTTGCCAATACAACTTTCTTCCAACATGATGTTCTGCTGCAATCGTATCCCGCTACGCGTGCCACGGCAGAAGCAATGTCCCTGGTCGATGCTTGAACTCAAGCTCTATTCTAGCCGCTCACGCATAAGACGCGAGGCTCACACGTAATACATGCAAAGCTCAGAATTGTTCTCCGTTCATTGAGGAAATCGCGACAGTTCTCTATGTCAAACCTTCCAACGTCTTCTATCCATACAGATGTGCATGCTGCAGTGGTTCACCCGCCAATACTGGATGTCAAATTTGGACCCAATCGGACTGGGTTGCTTATCATTACGCTGAGGTGCCGGAGTTGTTATAGACCCTTTAGTGTTCCTCGTCGCAACGTGGGGCTTAACGGAGAAATAGCTTTCCTTCAAGCCAAGCTGGGGAGGTGAGAATTTCTTTGCCATATTCATGTCTACTTGCTGCCTATAGCCAGCGATCTTACCATAACATCAGTAATTTATGGTCGCTTTATGAACACTTTTATTGCGGCAATTGCAAATTGGCCCGTTGGTTGCGGTCCGGCGCCACCTCGCCGGGGCAGAAGATTATCCCGCGGGCTTTTCTCTTTACTCAAATAACAGTGGCTTGCAGGCGAGGCAGAGTAGATACCCCAGATCCCCCGTCGTGCCCTACTTGCCCACGGCTATCGACTGTCTTATAAAAGCAACCAGTTTTCTATCCTGTTAACTACTTTCCAGCGTTGGCTGACATTCCATGGACCCGCGAGATGAATTCCTCCCAAGAGATCTCCCAAGTTACCAGCAGGCCACAAGTTCACATGCCTCCAGAGGTCCTTCTGGCTGCGCCCGATGCCGCCAATCCTCGCCCAGAACCGCCTCAATATGACGACAAGGACGATGAAGCAACTCTGCGTGCCAGTACGGTCAACCTCGAACAGCTCGACAAGGACTATAGCTATCCCGATGGAGGTCTCAGGGCTTGGCTTGTTGTTTTGGGCTGTTTCTTGATGGCTGCCTCTGGAATGTGAGCATGCCGTGCCGTTTCTGAACAAGAGCGAATTCATGAACATATACTTTAGGGCGTTTGGACTGGTCTGGGGTGTTCTCCAAGACTATTATCATACCAATATGTTCCCTGAAACTTCGCTCAGTATTCTGAGTCTAATTTGCGGTTTGAACAATTTCGTGAGCACAACAGCATTTACATCGGGCCATGGTCTCATGGATTTCAGGCAATGACGGGGTCTTCTTACCTTTCTGGAGGTCTCGGCGACAGATAGTGAGCATTCCATTATCTCTCTAGTCGTTGTCGGATCTCACACTTATTCCCCGCCCAGCGGCTACAAGGTTAGCAAACTGCCCGGTAGCTTTGATGTGATTCTGAACCAACTCCCTGCAGCGAATGATTGGCCTCAGCGCATTTCTGACCTTCCTGTGTCTATTCGGATCTGCCTTTGCAACCAAAGTATATCAACTATTTTTGCTACAAGGCGTCTTCCTTGGTCTTGCTCAGGGCTTGTCAATGCCCCTTTATATTGCATTACCTTCACGTTGGGTAAGTGTTTCCTGCAATAATCTATTGAATGACTGGCTCAAAGGGTATTGCAGTTCGACAAGAAACGGGGCCTCGCAAGTGGCATTGCCGTTGCCGGCTCTAGTTTTGGAGGAGGTGTCCATTCGCTCTACGTGAGACGCCTGTAAGCCTCCTTTCGCGTGCACCAAGCACCTACATACTTACATGCTCCCAAGCCTGACAAGTTTAGGATACCGAAAGACGATGATAATATTCAGCTGCATTTTGGGCTTGTTGTACTCTATTGCTTTGTTGCTTATGAAGGAACGGCCTTTGCCTCCTTCAATCCAAAACGCCAAAAGAAGATGGCTGCCGCGCAAGCTCAATGGGCAGTTCTGGAGCGTAGGCTTTAGCGTGTTCTTTGGTATCTTCGGCTATCTGGTATGCGGTGTTTTTGTTATACACATGCTCAAGTTAATGATTTCTTGCTAGCCTCCCTACTTCTTGAGCTCGACATATACACGATACAGGGTGCCGTCGATTCCCTCGGGCTCATTGCTCATTGCTGTCCCGCTTGTTACCATGAACTTCTCAGGTTGGCAAACATGAATCACTTTTCCACGTTACAAACGCTGACTCCGAGCTAGGATTCGTTGGACGAGTACATGCTCCCCATCTCTTTTTCATAGTTGCGTCTAACATCCTTTGCTCCAGATTGTCTCCGGTCTTATTGCAGACCGCTTTGGACCTATTAACACTTTCTTTGCCTCGTTCTTCTTCGGTGGCTTACTACAAATGGTTGGCTGGACGTTTGCACGCTCCTACAGTGCCATCATCGTATTCTCAGTTCTCAACGGTCTTATCGGATGCTGGTTCCTTGGTCTCCTGCCCGTTGTTTGTGCTGAGCTATTTGGTGTCGAAGGCCTGTCTACAATCACAGGATTTATGATCCTAATGAACAGTCCAGTACGTTCACCTCAGGCCGATCATCAATTGGGACTGGGTCTTGACCGGTCTTTTTAGGGTCAATTCACAGGGCCTTCCATAGCCAGTGCCATCCTCTCCGCTTCAGGAAACAACTGGACGGTAGTCACAATTTATTCTGGTGCCACTGCCATGATTGGTGCTTTCATAATTCTTTACGGTGCGCCAGGGTTTCTTTCGTGTTGTCCGCCCCTCTGAGCACTGTATGTACAGCACGATTCTCTCATGAACCACGACTCTGGGCAAGGTGCTGATTACGCTAATGTGGAATAATATGTTGTATCAAGTATCTCTAATGAAGGGTTTAAGCCTTTCCCATAGATCTAGATTCTTTCTCTTTTCACCTATGTACCCTAGACTACTTCTTGTTACCTGCACTTTACGTGTACAAAATAGATGGGTCCAACGATTGCTTTTTCTACCTCCCCTTGAAACTATTTGAAACTATGCCGGCGGAAGAAAAACACTCCAGAGAACGACAGAAAGCGCTCCCCACATCAAGCTCCATGTTATCCACCATCGGCCAAATCGTTCATGCTCGATCACAAGCCAAGCTGCGCCCCAATATGTCACCGGCATCGAAGCTGCCTGGCGCAGGGTGATTTGAGTGTGTGAGTTTAGGAGGAGGATGCTACATAGCACGAGCGAGTATATCGTGTGAGAAGTCAACCGCACTGTCCAGAAAACGGGATGCGTATCGGCTGGTTTGTTCTTCAGCAAGCGCGGTAGAACATGTCTGAGATGATTTGAAGAAAATGTAATGATGACAAGAAGTGGCGGGACTGCCATGAGAATGTTGGGGGACTGTTGTAGTGTCCAATATCGAAGGAATCCCACGTCCCAATACTTCCGCTGAACGTAGGAATAGATTAAAGGCAGTCGATTATCACAGAATTCAGGACCTGTAGAGTTGCTTTGGCCGGTGCAAAAGTGCTGATAAGCGGAGTATTGGTGATGAACAAAAGGTGCAACTATGATTGCAGTTCCAATGAGAGAAGCGAGTACATTTCTAAAATATAGCTGAAACATCAAGTT
>Ga0247734_1003024_pt1 | contig 10268 bp, 13 predicted proteins | sample UWRJL103311B2_FD_180933 | JGI IMG/M metagenome (GOLD analysis project Ga0247734, IMG submission 180933) | Plant litter microbial communities from Arlington Agricultural Research Station in Wisconsin, United States - UWRJ-L103-311B-2 | ecosystem: Environmental > Terrestrial > Plant litter >... | reverse complement strand
TGGGAATGGAGGTTGGTCTGCTTTTGCGTACTCTTGAGGCACTTACTGATAGCAAATTCAGGTCGTCGATCCTCGCGCTGCTCTCCTCTCAAATTATGAAGTGCTTGAGCTGCTACGAGAGCAACGCGCCGACATTTTTGTTCGCCAAAAAACGATGGAACGAATCAAGCAGGAGGAAAAAGATCCCTCGATGCAGAAAACACATGGGCTTAATCCCCCAAGCACAGTAGAGATTCCCCAGAATCTTAACACCATCGAAGTCGAAGTAAGCACGGTAATGACTGGTCTGGTAAGCTTGGTTTCTGATTTGAATCACAGGCGATGAAATACTTGGCGAGCACTGAACAGCCAACGCACCGGCAAAGTACGAAAGGGATCTCAAAGCTTCTCAAACATCTAAACAAATTTGAATTGACAAAAGGGGAGAAATTGCAGATTGTCAATCTCGCACCTACTCAGACTGTAGAACTATATGTTGTAAGATTGCATGGTCGGTACGGTTTATGTCCGTTTGCTGAATACACGTTGTAGATCGTGGACGAACTCGAAGATAGATTTGGGGATTCGTGCGATGGAATTCTGGAGCGAGTAGCCAAGTCACTGTCGAAAACTCCAACGACCAACGATACATCTGCCTTAACACAAAATGGGAACCATGCTAGTGGTAGCCAAGAGCAAAACGATTATCCGATGGCAGAAGAGCAAGTTTTGGAAGAGGATGAATTTCTGGACGACGGGGAAGGTGCTGGAGTTGAGGGAGACTTGGATGTGGATGACGAATAGACAGAGTTCTGCATAATGATAATGTATAACATATAGGTATATAGAGCACGAGTCCTATCGTACAGGCATATCTTCATGTTTCTTCATACTAGAAATACAAAGCCTTCCTTTACGAAGTCCATCGGTCTCTCATCCAATGTCTAACACTTCTAGAACTTGTACTGAGGTTGCTTCGTAAACTGCGTATACTCCTAGATCCCGCACTCCTATTGCTATTCAGACTTTCATTCGAAGTCTTCTTCCTAAGTGTCCAAGTTGCGCTGGCAGGCACATCTACTGGGAGGGAGAGAGATGGTGCAGAGGAGTACGACATTGCACCAAGAGGTAAAGGTCCGGAAATGGAGGGGCGTGCACTGTCGGTAGATCTGCGTCTATCTTTGGATTTAGGCTTCGCTGGCAAAGGTTTTGCAGGCAGAGGTTTTTCAACCACTGGCGCGGCAACACGCTTAGCATCTGGAGTGGGTGCTCTAACCTTGCGCATGCGCTTTAGAGAATCCTGTCGGCCAAACATGCCCATAACCCTGCTACGACCTCTCTGCTCTTCGTCTTGGTCGACATTCATGACACCAGAGACTGGAGGCGCTTGCTCATGCAATGAAGACTCTTCCTCCTCTTCCATTGTTTCGTAATCCCAGTAGTTTCGACTTGCGTAGTGGATAGTAGGCTCTTCGGCGAATGTAACAGACTTGCTGCTACTTGTCATCGTATTCAGGCTATTCTTCCTCATGCCGCCTTTTCCTGAACGTAATGAACTACCCAGCAACGGAGGGGTACCGATCATGGGGGTGCTATTCGTGGACGACATGCTGCTTCGCCGAATGCTTGGCAGGCTCAAATGCCCCGGACCCAACGAAAGGGGGTCGAACAGGGTATCCTTGCAGATTTCTCCAGGAAATAGTGGCTGCATATCAGGTGTTGTCGGTGTTTGAGGGCGTGAGGAAGAGGAAGCAGTCGAGATAGTAGACTCCGAAGAGGCTAGAGATGTTACTCGGACGTGGGGTTGAATGGATGTAATGGTTGGGGGAATGGAGGCAGGCGGAGACTTCATTGCAGTCCGTTCAGTCTCAATTGTCAACGGTTGGGGCCGCGAGCGACGCAGGAAAGCCCACATCTTGCTCTCTGACTTCTTCGGCGATGATGGAAGTTTCAAGGATACTGGGGAGCTGTTCCTTGAAGTGGACTCGAGTTTTGGCCGAAGGTGGGAGGTGGGAGGTTTGGGTGATCGGTATATCAATTGCGTGCTGGTGCTCTTGTCCGACGAGGAGAGCGTCGGCATTGCGGTCTTCGTTGACGATGTGATCGATTCCTTCGGCGAGAGTTAGTAAATGATCATACTCATTCACGTACAACTCACAGCATCGTCAATTGAGATAGCCTCCAACGAAGTGTCAGCCACAGAAAAAGACCTGAGACTGGATTCTGCAGGACTTGTATCTCTGTGCCGAGGAAATCCATTCGACCGCAATATTGATAGCGAGTTATTCGCGGATATTGGAGACGGAGCGGTCAAGATGATCGGCTGCGCGGCCAATTAGCTGGCGACAATGTGGCATAGAGCGAAATTTCGCACAATGTTAATAGGAGAGCTTCGTTGCCCAGAAACATCTGGAAAGACGGAGCCATAGGCATGTAACCAGCTCAAATCATCACCAGATATTGAGAATCGTGCGTCATTGATTTCCTGCATACCATATTAGCACGCTGGAGGCAGACGGCAACCAGCAACCAGTCAGCAAACCGCTCACATTATGCATGATGCAGGGAATCTTCAGTCTTCACGACAGAAACAGAGACAGAGACCGAGTACGAGAACAAGCAAGAGGAAGTACGAGTAAGAGAGCAGGACCGTGAGAAGCTAAGCATATACCCCAGTAGCGCAGGGCAGCAGTATAACATGCGCAGTTCATGGCAGCCTCGCGTCCAACACGTGTAGGAAGGTATCTTAATTGACTCGACCAGCCGGCGGGGGGCAACTAGTTCCGTGCGCGTGGCTTACACGATCAAGAGACATAGCCATTGGGATCATAAAGAACGGGGATTAAGGGAGGATTATAATATCGGCCGGTCGGCGTGTAGGCCACTCCAGATGCCTCTGGCTGCTTCTGTCGTACTCTCCACCGGTTTCTTCAAGTGCTTTATCTTCGCACCGGAAGAGTCGAGTAGCAACTTGACTTTGCTCTGTATTGTAGTGACTTCGAAGCCTTTCAACGATATCACCTTGTCTCGGTTATTCACTAAAAGGGGGACCTTTAGTTGTATGCACCAGACTCAAATTGTAGTCCGACACACCATAGAGACCACGAATGACTGGTTCCCTCTCCATTCGCTGTCTAACCACAATTTCTACGTGCGGATACTGCCGCGCTAGCTCTTCTATATGGTTTGAAACGAAAGTGCGGGTATTGGCGGACGAGGGCATATTGTTTGTGTACTCGACAACGAGCTTCCGTATTTGCGGCAGAAATACGACATGTCCATTGGAAGGTGAAGAGCCCAGCTTTGCCCTCAGCAACGGACGCACTGGCCCAAGATTAGGTGTAGGCATTTGAGTAAGACGAGTGACGGAAAGTGAGTGAGTGACTCTGAAGAGATACACAAACAGAAATTGGAGTTTCTCACAAAATGACCTAAATTGGAAATTTTGGTCAAACGGATGAGAAATTGACCCCAAATAAACTCCGATTTGGCGAAAAGGGGGCAAGACTCTGTTGATCCCGCACCAAATTGACCTCTATTGACCTCCAAACGCGTCGCGTCCAATGGCTCGCACGACGCGCTCAACAGTGACTTTAGACAAGCAGGAGGAAGAGTCTAACAAACCGGCCCCAAAACAGAACGGACAAGTGAAAAAGCGGAAGCGGCCAGTCGCTAGTCAGGACGAAGACCAGCCAACCGCGAAACTAGTCCGGACAGAGGATGCAAAAGCAGAGCTTCCAAGCTCAGACTCTGACCACATTTCATCACGGCCTCATGTCGAAGAGTCAATCGGCGAGGACCAGGCTCAGCGAGTTCTCGATGTGCTTCAAGCGTGCGCTATTTACTCTCTATCCTTCTAAAGAAAATGTTCTGAGGACCGCCACAGGATTGACGGACAAGGTCTGCTTGACCGAGTATTTCCTTCCACCTCGACATCTTCGACATCGCTCTCTTTGCGGGAACGCCTCAATAATAGCTCAGAGCTCAATCTGACGTCTTTGAAGGTGTGCCCATGAATGTTCGCCTTCGTTTACACACGCTCATCTCACTGTCAGAATCACATCTACGAGCTTTTCCCTATCACCATACAGTCTCGCTCTACACCCTCAGAACCTGCAGCCCAGCAGCTCCGGTTCTGTCAGCTTGCGCTAGAACTGCTCGAGCAAGCGAAAACTCGCCATTTACCCCTGGATGAACTCTCAAACATCTCAGATCCTCCCGAGAAAGCTGTTCCTTCAGAAACCAATCCTCCACCAGCAGTCAAGTATGCTCTGCTGCAACATCTGCCTCAAGGAGAATACTGGTCCTCCTTCGCCTCATCGAAGGACGACATCCCAGATCCCAGCAGTTTCCGAACTGGCCACGCTGAGCTAGTTGCTATTGTTCCAGAGCCTGCTGTCGCTGCAGCCGACGTCCCCAGGTTAGGCTCTTATCACACGAAAGCTTTACCAGTCTACAAGGACAAACTGCCGAAGGAGCGGCGGGCTACCGTAGGCTCGTTCCTTGATTATGGACCATGGCAAAGCTTTGCTCCGGCGTTTAATCACGAAGGGACTGAAATCGGTCGACGTCAATTAGGTGAAGTTGCGTATGGAAGGCAGATGCATTATGGCGAATCATCTCGTCTGACTGAAGCAGATGCCATGGACTGTGACAGCCCTGAAGTAGTTCCAGCCCGCATTGGAAGTCAGGATTTAGAATTGGAGGGACTTTTCTCCGAAGAAGATATCAAGAGTATTAAGCAGGCACTAGAAAGCGAAGAGCTGGAGCTGGCAACTCAAGAACTTCTGGACCGGAACAGCCGTGCTCTACAACGTCTTCAATCACTGCAATGGCAACGTCTGGCGGGGGCAGACGTCCAGTCGCGAACAATCGAAGAGGGTTCAGAGGAATATGAACTTGGTATGTCCAAAATTCAATTCTGAGGAGATAGGAACTCATTTCCAGCAGCTCAAGGAATTGTAGAGTCACTGGCAGTTTTGACTGCTCTTCGGCCACGCAGCTCTACCAATGGTATCACACCAGCCTCATCAGCTCTCAGAACGTTACAACGTACTCTACCTACCACTGCGACGCATGGCTGGCGAGGATGTTTACCACCCAGCAGTGCACCCATTCTACGCGACAACTCTACTGTGAAAGTGCAGCCTGTTCCTGCATCTGCGCCCCCTGCACCGGTAGCTCCTTCTACTCCCGCTGCCGGGACACCCTCCTTCTCCGGTTACTCCTATCCTTATAACCAGCAGCGAGGGGCTACCTCAACCAATCCGGCAACACCGTACAAGGCCAACAACGGCTATTATCCACCTGTGTACGGGCAACCTGCGCAGCAGGGAGGGTACTACGCATCGGCGACACCGGCGTATACTGCTTCGAATTACAATTACTACAATACCTTTAGTGCTGGGGGTAATGGTGCAACCGCACAGCAAGCCGCACCTGCGACTACCTACAGCCATTTCTTCAGCTCTGTGGCCGCTACTCCTGCCAATGCAAGAGGCACTCCTGTTGTTGGGAACACCGTCCTGGGTAAACAACCCACGCCTGGTGGTTTCCAACAGCCGACCTTGCCAGCTCACCTTCGTGGAAATCAACCTCCGAATGCACATTTCGGGACGTTTGCGGTCCAGCCTCAGTGAATGGCCCGCGATTATCTATATATAATTACTTCTCGCGATTTCTGTATTCTACATTGAGGTAATTTGAGAATTTAGAGTCTGTATTTCTTCATGTAAGATCCTGCACTCGTCACTGTGGAAGAGTAAAAACATCAATCCCTCTGACCCATAAATCCACCTCATAATTCCTAATTTCTAGAGAAGCTATCCCTCGATGAAAAGGAAAGCTCTCGACCCGGTGTCTGCTGAGTAAACTTGCAAACAACGTGGTTCGAGAAAATGAGCGTGAATTGTGACATGACTTTCTTTTTTCGAGTTCCTGTCGTCAATGGCATTATATAGCCGAAAGTTCAATTGCTTGCCATTCTAGAACATTTTAAAAAGGCTATTATATATCATCAAACCAGCCCTCAAGGCCTCAAGCCTTACTACCGTAACGACGACAGTCAATTGCAAGAAGAGTTGCTCTAACGCTAGTTGAAAGAAATACGGTTCGTTCACTAGTACTGTTTCATCGTGGGAAGTTGTTAGTCCTCAACGCATATGAATCAAACCCGAATAGGATATCCAACTCGTCTAACTCGTCTATTCTTCCCAGGACAGCCAATCCACGTATTACGAGTGCAGATCAACATCCTTTCCAAAGTCGTTCAGACCAGGATCAGTGAAGGTCCTTGTGATGGTTAGACATGAGCCTCTCGGTCTTCGTTGGCGGTCCTCGTACTGGTTTGTAACGCTTGTCGTCTTCCTAGGTATGTAATGCCATGACAGCTCACTGCACGGTCACATTTACAGTATTCCAACAGGCATTGCGACTGATTTACTGATCTACTCCATCGTTGTTCCCGTTTTTCCATTTCGATTTGCGGAATTAGGCTATGAACATGTATCTTCTCTGACTGGATGGCTTCTCTTCGCATACGTGAGCTCGACGTCTTGCTTGGGCACGGAAACACTAACTCAGGTAACAACAGTCCGCAGGATTGGTGCTATGTAAGTTCATTTTAAACATGCTAAAAGCTTACTCATATAATTCTCTCAAATAGCGACGTTCCCTATTGCATGGTACTCCGAGCGCAATCAACAAAGAAAATGGCCTTTGGTAGCTGGGCTGGTTATTATCATCGGTTCCCAGATCCTCTTAATGGAAGCCCCAAACTTTGCTACAATGTGCGTCGCAAGAGTTCTACAAGGTATAGGGTCAACTATAGTCTGGGTTCTTGGACTCGCGCTGCTCTGCGAATCAACACCGATGCAATTGATTGGACGTAAGTGCTTGAAATCTTCATGGCTTAATGAAATACACTCAAGGTACCATTAAGGCCAGCTGGGTATTGTGGTTGCTGGAAACACTCTTGGGTATGGAGTTTCAAGCCGGCAAAACTGCTGTTCTCACGTTCTACGATAGGTTGTTGCTTGGCCCAGTCATAGGCGGCGCATTGTTCGACGCGTTTGGTTTCCGTGCACCGTTCATCTTTGGTGTCATAGCAGCAGTATTAGACTTGGTGGGAAGACTACTTATCCTAGAGAGACGAGAGGCGCTGGAATGGGGACACGATCCAGCACTACTCTCGACTACGTCGGCTCCCGTGGTAGAGCAGCCTGAGAAGTCTCAGGACGAAAGCCTTTCTAATGGGCAACATCAAACACCTGAACATTCTTCGATCGACCCTGCTGTAGAGGATATCCCGCAATCTTCAGATCTTTCCCTATGGGAAGTATCTGTGATCATCCTGAAATCCCATCGAGCCATGGTTGCTTGCCTTCTGGCCGCTATTTATGGGTATGTTGATTTCCATATTATATACTAGTTAAGGATCTTTTCACACCTTCTTGTTCTTTAGATTGATTTTCAGTGCGCAAGATCCAACACTTCCTGTGCATTTAGCAGAAATCTGGGGCCTTAAATCTACCACCGTCGGCTTGGTGTTTCTAGCTATGGTCGCTGCCACGCTCATCAGTACGCATTTAGATGTCTTCCTTCTACTTCCAAGCTCAAAATTTTCTCTATCCAGCTTCGCCAGTTGCTGGTTGGATGTGTGATCGTATTCCGGCTGGTAGAGTCGTAGTCCCTTGCTTCATACTCTGCATACCATGGTGGGGAATTTCCATCATTGAAGCACATCTCGCGCTATTCATTTTTGCTTTTGCAGCTCAGAGTAGGCGCTCAGAGACTTCCTTGAAATCCCTCAAACTGATTCACTTGAACAGGTGGTCTCACTGGCGCTGCTGTGGCACCAATCACGGCCGAGTTGGCTTCCGTTGTTCGTAATGATCCTCGTATTGGATGTGAGCTAGGTCATCACTACATCCTGCAGGCTTTGAAATTAATGATGAATCCACAGACGCTCACATTTATGGGCTGTTCAACATTGCATTTGGAGTGGGGTCTGCATTAGGCCCAATATACGGATCTCAGGCGAGTAAGGTTATTAGCTGCATGTTCATGTTGAAGCTCACGTTCATAGATCTTTGATAATGTTTCCAATGGCTGGATGGTCCTTTGCGTGATTTCTATGGCTCTTATGGCTGTCTCAGTAATTCTGGTGATTTGCTTTGTGGACGAGAAACCACTTCTGTATGTTGCACTCGACAAGTTGCGATCGCACAAGCTCCAGTCCGAGCAAAGTGCCAAGGCGATGAGCTAGAGTTTGAGACGGAACATGATGTCGACCAGATTAACCAGCGTTTCCACTGACTAGTTGACATCATGTTCTCTCTGACGCGGGGAAGCTGTGCTGAGCTCAAGCATGAAGCGCTTGAGGCTGCTTTATTCTTTAAAATTAGAACACGTGGCTGTTATACTGTAACCCCATTAGACTGGCCTATGTCAGTAACCATCACCTTACTCTGCCTTTCTCGTGAACCGCGTCCTCGACTGAGTGAATCTGCAGGACAACTGCATGGGGCCTTGTAGAGCAGAATCCATTCAATCGCAAGCTCCTTGTATTCAACAGGGTACAGGGCTCTGATTAGGTCCGTGGCTATAGCACCTGTCTACTAGGAAGCAGTGTTCTCACAATAGTTCTTATGCAGACTAGAATGAGCGGTACGGGATATCCATCGCCCCCGTCTCCTGCAGACGAAGTCTCGAACTCTTCAGGTCGTCGTCGCCAACATCTGCTGCAAGCTGCCACATCTCTTCGAAATATGTACCGAGATTTGCGTGAAGTGCACGAGACTCTTCTGCAGCATCTAGAGCAGAGCCAACGCTCAGAAGAGAGGAACCCTTTCCAGCCTGATCACGAAGCCATTATACTCACTGGAGAAGACCCTGAGTACTCCCCAGCTCCGGTGCAAGATGCATCTACCAATGCATTGGAACATGCCATGGCTCGTCTCGTTATGTTTGAATCCAGAAACCCTCCTACTTCAACGCCTTCTAGGGCTTCGTCCAGAATACGAACGGATTCTCCAGGAAGCAGCATACCACGACCACGTCGATACCAAGATGTCATGGGCCGGCGCATCCCTTCCCGTACTTCAGAATACAATGCCGTCGATATGCAGGCACCCATACGTCGACCAACTGCTCCACGAGTCTTACCATCCCGCACTCCTGACTATATTTCTGAGGACCTTTCCTCCACGTCAATAGGGCGCGCTGTAGCCAGAAGAGAGGCGGCAACAGCATCTCTACCGTCTCCTACTCCATCATCCCTTGAATCCCCCTCTTACTCTACTTTCCTCCCTTCTGAGGAATCCCTTCGCAGGGCCAATTACCACATTCAATATCGTCGTAGTGATCCTACGTCTGATGCAGTGCGTCGCGATTTCCAGGCAACAGTAGCTCGGAGAAGTGCCGACAATACACTTCCAGTGCAACAAGGCTCAGCTGGTGCTGCTGCTGCCAGACGTGCACGGTGGATTTCAAGGATGCGAGAGCATCGAGAGGCGTCTAGCCAGTCCGCTGGCACCAGACTCTCCACTCTGTCTAATTTCTCTGTACAGAATCTGTCTATTCCCTCTATCCTGTCTCCCGACCAAGCGTTGCTCTTTGAAGAGCCTGAGCCAATGAATGACACCGAGTCTTTGGACGGACAGCCATCATCTAGTGGTAGCTCTTATAATATCCGGCGAACGCTAGATAACAATGGGGAAGAACATGTTCATCAAATCGACAATCTGGTGAATTGGGGGCTCACGGAAGTGGTGGACGTCGGTGAACGGGTCCAGAGCTGGGCCGAGTCTCGAGCGGCGCCGCTGGATGTTTATCAAAGGCTTCGCCAGGCTCAAACTAATGGTGCGTCGTTGTTTTTTTCTTTCTCTGATAACGGGACGCTGAAGACGTGTTTTCTAGGGGATGCTCCTGCAGAATTCGAGGGCGTAGGTGTTATCACCACAGCAGAAGAGCGCAGCTTCACTGACGGGCTTCGTGAACGAGTACGCCAAAGAAGGGCACTGAACTCTACAACAAGAGATCCTTCTTTAAACGAGACGGATCCTGCCTCGCCTCGCGTCAGGTTAAACAGAACGGCAAATATCCAAGACCTTTTCGTTTCCCTGGATGCCTTGGACGGAGGCGCTATTGACGAAGATTCCTTAGAGCCGGAATATTACGGGAGAAGGGAGCCATTTCGCCCACGAGTACTCCCTCTACCTCTTGTAGAGAGGAGGCAGAAACCGGCGCACATCCCGAACACTTTGCTCCTGAGGAACTCCATGTCAGCA
>Ga0247734_1003022_pt1 | contig 10276 bp, 8 predicted proteins | sample UWRJL103311B2_FD_180933 | JGI IMG/M metagenome (GOLD analysis project Ga0247734, IMG submission 180933) | Plant litter microbial communities from Arlington Agricultural Research Station in Wisconsin, United States - UWRJ-L103-311B-2 | ecosystem: Environmental > Terrestrial > Plant litter >... | reverse complement strand
AAGTTTCGAAAGCCGATGAGGCAAAACAAGCGGCCATTGTACCCACCAGCGCGCGACTTATCCACATGTCGGATGCTGCGATACACCTCAAAACCGAGATTTGCGGGTGGTAAAAGTGAGGTCATGGCCTGTGCATAAGCTCTGTGGATAACCACAACTGACCTCATTGCATAACTCGGGTGCGAAATCTGTGGACAACCTGCCTGTGGATAAAATGGCGTTCCACGCACAGGTTTTCCGACCGCGCGACACAGGACCAGCACGGCTTTTCGACAGGCTTTAGTCTCTCTGTACATCACGAGTATCGGGACCTACAGACACTTATCCACAGATGCCTGAATCACTAGTCTTTATAAGCTCTATAAAAAAGCTTTAAATACTCTCCTTCTTTATTTTTATGTCTGTGCGATTTCGGAAGCGTCCGGCGAGGCCATCGAGGGGATGGAAATGCATCTATCAACTAAATGCAGGAAACGCTGGTTGGAAATTGACCTGCGAGCTTGCTTTCTCTAGAATCCCCGCTCTCTTAAAACGGGGTCATTCCGGCCCGTTGTGGACGAACCAGGTAACACACCATGAAACGTACTTTCCAACCGAGCACCATCAAGCGCGCCCGCACCCACGGTTTCCGTGCTCGTATGGCCACCAAAAACGGCCGTGCAGTCCTTTCGCGTCGTCGCGCCAAAGGCCGTAAGCGTCTGGCAGTTTGATTAATCGGCACAGGTGGTGAGTCAGGACTTCAGTCGGGAAAAGCGCTTGCTGACACCCCGGCATTTCAAGGCAGTCTTTGACTCCCCCGCCGGCAAGGTTCCGGGGAAAAATCTCCTGCTCCTTGTGCGCAACAACGACCTGGATCACGCCCGCTTGGGTTTGGTGATCGGTAAGAAGAGCGTCAAGCTCTCCGTCGAGCGCAATCGCTTGAAACGCCTGATGCGCGAATCGTTTCGTCTCCACCAGGACAACCTGGTTGGATGGGATATCGTGGTCGTCGCGCGCAAAGGCTTGGGCGACATTGAAAACCCCGAGTTGATTCAGCATTTCGGCAAGCTCTGGAAACGTCTGGCGCGCAGCCGACCCATTCCAGAAGCCAAATCCGAAACTGCGGGGGTAGACAGTCCTGATGCGTAAACTGGCGCTCGCTTCGATCCAGTTTTACCGCTACGCCATTAGTCCGCTGATGGCCAGAAACTGTCGTTTCTACCCGACATGTTCCTGCTATGCGTACGAAGCCATTGAGCATCACGGCCTGGTACGCGGCGGCTGGCTGACCTTGCGCCGTTTAGGCCGCTGTCACCCTTGGAATCCCGGTGGTTTCGACCCGGTTCCACCAGCTCCCACCTCCCGTTCCTCTTCGATGGCCGAGTAATCATGGATATTAAACGCACGATCCTGATCGTCGCCCTGGCAATCGTGACCTATGTCGGTGTCCTGAAATGGAACCAGGACTATGGTCAGGCTGCCTTGCCGACTCAGAATGTTGCCGCCAGCACCAACACATCCGCACTTCCCGACACTCCACAAGGTACCGCTGCTGCCAATGCGGACGTGCCCAGTGCATCAGGTGAAGTGAGTGCACCGGCTGAAACGCCTGTGGTTGCCAGTAAAGACCTGATCGAGGTCAAGACCGATGTATTGAACCTGGCAATCGATCCTGTAGGTGGTGACGTGGTGCAGCTCCGCTTGCCACTTTATCCTCGTCGTCAAGATCATCCGGAGATTCCGTTCCAGCTATTCGACAACGGCGGCGAGCGTATTTTTCTCGCACAAAGCGGTCTGACGGGTGCGAATGGCCCTGACGCTCGCGCTGCAGGTCGTCCGGTTTACTCGGCCACACAGAAAAGCTTCCAATTGGCAGAGGGTCAGAACGATTTAGTCGTCGACCTGAAATTCAGTGATGCCGGCGTCAATTACATCAAGCGTTTCACATTCAAACGCGGCTTGTACGACCTGACTGTCAGCTACCTGATCGATAACCAAAGTGCTCAACCCTGGAACGGCAACCTGTTCGCCCAGCTAAAGCGCGATGCCAGTGCGGATCCTTCGTCGACCACTGCTACCGGTACCGCGACATATTTGGGTGCGGCAATGTGGACACCTTCGGAGCCTTACAAAAAGGTTTCGATGAAGGACATCGACAAAGGCTCGATCAAAGACACCGTTCAAGGCGGTTGGGTGGCGTGGTTGCAGCACTACTTCGTGACCGCGTGGATCCCGAACAAGGCTGACAACAACACTGTTACCACTCGTAAAGACAGTGCAGGCAACTACATCATTGGGTTTACCGGTCCTGCCGTGAGCATTGCCCCGGGTGCCAAGGCTGAAACCACGACTACGTTGTACGCCGGTCCGAAGAGCCAGGCTGTTCTGAAAGAGTTGTCCCCAGGTCTCGAGCTAACGGTCGATTACGGCATTCTGTGGTTCATTGCACAACCGATCTTCTGGCTGCTCCAACATATCCACAGCATTGTGGGTAACTGGGGCTGGTCAATCATCTTCCTGACCATGCTGATCAAAGGGCTTTTCTTCCCTCTGTCTGCTGCCAGCTACAAGTCAATGGCGCGTATGCGTGCCGTTGCACCGCGTCTGGCTGCTCTGAAAGAGCAACATGGCGATGACCGCCAGAAGCTTTCGCAGTCAATGATGGAGTTGTACAAGAAAGAGAAGATCAACCCATTGGGCGGGTGCTTGCCAATTCTCGTTCAAATGCCGGTGTTCCTGTCGCTGTACTGGGTATTGTTGGAAAGCGTCGAGATGCGTCAAGCGCCTTGGCTCCTGTGGATAACTGACCTGTCGATCAAAGACCCGTTCTTTATCCTGCCGATCATCATGGGCGCGACCATGTTCATCCAGCAGCGGCTGAACCCTACGCCTCCGGATCCGATGCAGGCGAAAGTCATGAAGTTGATGCCGATCATCTTCACCTTCTTCTTCCTGTGGTTCCCGGCAGGTCTGGTGCTGTACTGGGTTGTGAACAACACCCTGTCCATCACCCAACAGTGGTACATCACCCGCAGCATCGAGGCGAAGACCAAGAAAGCGGCTGCGTGATCTACCCTGTGTACAAGTAATCCAGAGCGCCCCCTTGTGGGGCGTTTTGCTATCTGCCATTTATGCGGGAGCCGGACCATGAACGTCCCTCGTGAAACCATTGCAGCCATCGCCACCGCGCAAGGTCGGGGAGGCGTAGGCATCGTGCGTGTGTCGGGACCGTTGGCGAGCGCAGCCGCCATGGCCATCATCGGTAAACTCCCTGAACCTCGTCGTGCCCATTACGGTCCGTTTCAGGACGGAAACGGTCAGATCATCGACGAAGGCATTGCCCTGTATTTCCCAGGCCCGAATTCTTTCACCGGTGAAGACGTGTTCGAGCTTCAGGGCCATGGCGGCCCCATTGTGCTCGACATGCTGTTGCAGCGCTGTGTGCAGCTTGGCAGTCGGCTCGCACGACCTGGCGAGTTCAGCGAACGGGCATTCCTTAACGACAAGCTCGACCTGGCCCAGGCCGAAGCAATCGCCGACCTGATCGAAGCCAGTTCTGCACAGGCGGCGCGAAACGCGTTGCGTTCACTGCAGGGCGCCTTTTCTCAGCGTGTGCATAACGTCACTGAAAAATTGATCAGGCTGCGTATTTATGTCGAAGCCGCCATCGATTTCCCCGAAGAAGAAATCGACTTCCTCGCCGATGGTCATGTGCTTAGCATGCTCGATGACGTACGTGAGCAGTTGTCCACAGTCCAGCGGGAGGCTAACCAAGGCGCACTTTTACGCGACGGGATGACCGTGGTGATCGCTGGCCGCCCTAACGCCGGCAAATCAAGCCTGCTTAACGCCTTGGCCGGTCGTGAAGCGGCCATCGTCACCGAGATTGCGGGCACCACTCGGGATGTCCTTCGGGAACATATCCATATCGACGGCATGCCCCTTCACGTCGTTGACACGGCCGGGCTACGGGATACAGAGGACCATGTTGAAAGAATAGGGGTCGAACGAGCCTTGAAAGCGATCGGTGAAGCCGATCGTGTTCTGCTGGTGGTAGACGCGACAGCACCAGAAGCGGTGAATCCGTTTGCATTATGGCCAGAATTCCTGGACGAACGCCCTGACCCTGCAAACGTAACGCTCATCCGGAACAAAGCCGACATCAGCGGGGACGTCGTGGGCCTGAATGTAAGTGCTGATGGCCACGTCACGATTAACCTAAGTGCCAAGGCAGGCGGTGAAGGGCTCGAGCTTCTTCGCGAGCATCTAAAAGCCTGCATGGGTTATCAACAGACCTCTGAAAGCAGCTTCAGCGCGCGCCGCCGCCATCTCGAAGCCTTGAATAATGCCAGTGAGTCACTGGACCATGGCCGCGCTCAATTGACGCAGGCAGGTGCCGGTGAACTGCTGGCCGAAGATTTACGGCTTGCTCAGCAGTTTCTGGGTGAAATCACCGGCGCATTCAGCTCTGACGACCTTCTAGGGCGCATTTTTTCGAGCTTCTGCATCGGAAAATAACGTCTCATCGCCGGCCCTCCGCAGCTCTTCACCAGGAGCTGCTCCCTTACGTTCCCGAACTTTTCCCGTTTTATTGCGCTCCGGTTCCCGAAGCGTGATTTCGCTTGCCCGTTATCAAGCGTGCGCGGCTGACGGCACCGTTAAGCCCTGTGCATAACTCCGCATAAGATCCGTTGATAACAGGGGCTGTTACCGGGGGCTAACCCCGCCTGTGGGTAACAGGCCGTTTAATCCACAGGCTAAATCCTGTTATCCAGAGGCCTCCTGCCTACATCAACACAGGCTTTAAATTCTCTGTACACCAGCACTGACAAGGCCTATAGGGATCTATCCACAGAAAGGATGCTCTCTAAACATAAACATAAAAACAAAGCTTTTATAAATTTCTTTCCTTTTTATTCTTTTAACTCCCGTTCATCCACAGCTGGTTAAATTTTGTGCAAAAGGTTCCTTTCGAGGGGGCTAAGTCCCTATACTTGCCGCCAATTTCCTATTCCCCCCATTAACAGGCACGAGGTGCGTGGTGGATTTCCCTTCCCGTTTTGAAGTGATCGTCATCGGCGGCGGTCATGCCGGTACCGAGGCAGCACTGGCGTCTGCGCGCATGGGTGCTAAAACCCTGCTGCTTACGCATAACGTGGAAACCCTCGGGCAGATGAGTTGCAACCCAGCGATTGGCGGCATTGGCAAAAGCCATCTGGTCAAGGAAATCGATGCACTGGGCGGTGCTATGGCCACTGCTACCGATTTGGGTGGTATACAGTTTCGGGTACTCAATAGCCGCAAAGGCCCAGCAGTAAGGGCGACTCGCGCTCAAGCCGACCGCATTCTCTACAAGGCAGCCATTCGCGAAATCATTGAGAACCAGCCCAACCTGTGGATATTCCAGCAGTCCTGCGACGACCTGATCGTTGAACAGGATCAGGTACGCGGTGTGGTCACTCAGATGGGACTTCGGTTCATGGCCGATTCAGTCGTGCTGACCACAGGGACATTCCTCGGCGGACTTATCCACATCGGATTGCAGAACTATTCGGGTGGCAGAGCTGGCGATCCACCGTCCATTGCGTTGGCACGCCGTCTTCGCGAGTTGCCTCTACGTGTCGGACGTTTGAAAACGGGCACGCCCCCTCGCATTGACGGCCGATCGGTGGATTTCACGGTCATGACCGAGCAACCCGGGGACACTCCGATTCCGGTGATGTCGTTCCTGGGCTCAAAAAACCAGCATCCCCGTCAAGTGAGTTGCTGGATAACGCATACCAATGCGCGCACCCATGAAATCATCGCAGCCAACCTTGATCGCTCGCCGATGTACTCCGCTGCGGGAGAGATCGAGGGGGTCGGCCCGCGCTATTGCCCGTCGATTGAAGACAAGATTCATCGCTTTGCCGACAAGGAAAGCCATCAGGTGTTTATTGAGCCGGAAGGGCTCACCACCCATGAGCTGTATCCGAACGGTATCTCGACCTCTCTGCCGTTTGACGTGCAATTGCAGATCGTGCGCTCGATTCGCGGCATGGAAAACGCCCACATCGTGCGCCCCGGCTATGCCATCGAATACGACTATTTCGATCCACGTGATCTGAAATACAGTCTGGAAACCAAGGTCATCGGCGGTTTGTTCTTCGCGGGTCAGATCAACGGCACCACCGGTTACGAAGAAGCCGGTGCGCAAGGCTTGCTCGCCGGAGCGAACGCAGCCCTGCGTGCACAAGGCAAAGAAAGCTGGTGCCCGCGCCGCGATGAGGCCTACATCGGTGTGCTTGTGGATGACTTGATCACTCTGGGTACCCAAGAGCCTTACCGGATGTTCACGTCTCGCGCTGAATACCGGCTGATCCTGCGTGAAGACAACGCGGATCTGCGACTCACCGAAAAAGGACGTGAGCTGGGCCTGGTTGACGACGCTCGTTGGGCGGCTTTTTGCGCCAAGCGCGAAGGCATTGAGCAGGAAGAACAACGCCTCAAATCCACCTGGATTCGTCCAGGAACGGAGCAGGGCGATGCGGTATCGGCCCACTTCGGGACGCCGCTGACCCACGAATACAACCTGTTGAATCTGCTAAGTCGCCCGGAAGTGGACTACGCGAGCCTTGTCGCTATCACCGGGAACGGCTCGTTTGATCCACAGGTCGCCGAACAGGTTGAGATCAAGACCAAATACGCAGGCTACATTGATCGTCAGCAGGATGAGATTGCCCGTCTGCGCGCCAGCGAAGACACCAGATTGCCTGCGGACATCGATTACACCGGCATCTCGGGTCTGTCGAAAGAAATTCAAAGCAAGCTGGGGATAACTCGGCCTGAAACCCTCGGTCAGGCATCCCGTATTCCAGGCGTCACGCCAGCGGCGATCTCGCTGTTGATGATCCATTTGAAAAAACGCGGCGCGGGCCGTCAGTTGGAGCAAAGCGCTTGAGTTCTATGGTCACCCCGCAACATGCAGAAGAACTGACCCATGGCGCCCGGGAACTCGGCGTTGAGTTAACCGAGGCTCAACATGCACAGCTGTTGGGTTATCTGGCGCTCCTGATCAAGTGGAACAAAGCGTACAACCTGACCGCCGTCCGTGATCCGGACGAAATGGTGTCTCGGCATTTGCTGGACAGTCTGAGTGTAGTGCCCTTCATTGAAGGCCAGCGCCAACTGGACGTTGGCAGCGGCGGCGGGATGCCGGGCATTCCCTTGGCGATCCTGTTTCCGGACATGAAGGTCACGTGCCTGGACAGCAATGGCAAGAAAACCCGATTTCTCACACAGGTCAAACTTGAGCTGAAGCTCGATAACCTCCAAGTTATCCACAGCCGTGCGGAAGCGTTTCAGCCAGAGGTGCCATTTACTGGGATCATCTCCCGCGCGTTCAGCAGCCTTGAAGATTTCACTCAGTGGACGCGACACATGGGCAACAGCGAAACTCGCTGGCTGGCGATGAAAGGTCTGCATCCTGCGGACGAACTGGTAGGATTGCCGGCAGATTTTCATCTGGAAAGCGCGCAAGCCTTGGCTGTCCCCGGTTGCCAAGGTCAACGGCATCTGCTGATACTGCGCCGCACAGCATGACAGGGAACACACGCAAGAATGGCTAAGGTATTCGCGATAGCGAACCAAAAAGGGGGGGTGGGTAAAACCACCACCTGCATCAATCTCGCCGCGTCGCTGGTCGCCACTAAGCGTCGGGTGTTGTTGATCGACCTCGATCCACAGGGCAACGCCACCATGGGCAGCGGTGTGGATAAACACGCGCTGGAGCATTCGGTTTACGATCTCCTGATCGGCGAATGCGACCTCAATCAGGCTATGCACTTTTCTGAGCATGGTGGCTATCAGCTTCTACCGGCCAACCGTGACCTGACCGCCGCCGAAGTCGTACTGCTTGAAATGCAGATGAAAGAGTCCCGCTTGCGCACAGCATTAGGGCCGATTCGGGAAAATTACGATTACATTCTCATCGACTGCCCACCGTCGCTGTCGATGCTGACACTGAATGCTCTGGTTGCGGCCGATGGTGTGATTATCCCCATGCAGTGCGAGTACTTCGCTTTAGAAGGGCTCAGTGACCTTGTGGATAACATCAAGCGAATCGCCGAACTGCTGAATCCTCAGCTCAAAATCGAAGGTCTGCTGCGGACAATGTACGATCCGCGTCTGAGCCTTATCAACGATGTGTCCGCTCAGCTCAAGGAACACTTTGGCGATCAGTTGTACGACACAGTGATCCCTCGCAACATCCGTTTGGCAGAAGCGCCAAGCTTCGGCATGCCAGCTCTGGCCTACGACAAGACCTCCCGCGGCGCCCTGGCTTACCTGGCTCTGGCGGGTGAGATGGTTCGTCGTCAACGTCGCGGTAGTTCACGCGCCGCAGCCCAGCCCACTTAAGGAAATCCCATGGCCGTCAAGAAACGAGGACTCGGACGTGGGTTGGACGCGCTTCTGAGCAGTCCCACCGTCAGTGCTCTGGAGGAACAGGCCGTCAAGGCCGAACAACGTGAGCTGCAACACATTCCGCTCGACCTGATTCAGCGTGGTAAGTACCAACCTCGGCGGGACATGGACCCGCAGGCGTTGGAAGAACTGGCCAATTCGATCAGGGCACAGGGTGTCATGCAGCCGATCGTAGTGCGCCCGATTGCTGACAATCGCTATGAAATCATTGCGGGTGAACGTCGGTGGCGCGCGAGTCAACAGGCCGGCGTAGAAAACATACCTGCAATGGTGCGTGATGTACCTGACGAAGCGGCCATCGCGATGGCGCTTATCGAGAACATTCAGCGTGAAGACCTGAATCCGATCGAAGAAGCCATTGCCTTGCAACGCCTACAGCAGGAATTTCAGCTGACCCAGCAACAGGTCGCTGAGGCTGTGGGCAAATCCCGGGTCAGTGTGGCCAACCTGCTGCGTTTGATTGCGTTGCCTGAGGTGATCAAAACCATGTTGTCCCACGGCGACCTCGAAATGGGCCACGCTCGCGCATTGCTTGGCTTGCCGGAAGAACGGCAGGTAGACGGGGCGCGACATGTTGTCGCACGTGGTCTAACCGTGCGCCAAACTGAGGCGTTAGTCCGGCAGTGGTTGAGTGGCAAACAAGAGCCCACTGCGCCTGCCAAAGCCGATCCGGATATCACGCGTCTCGAGCAGCGTCTGGCCGAGCGGCTGGGCTCTAACGTGCAAATCCGCCACGGTCAGAAGGGAAAAGGCCAGCTGGTCATTCGCTACAACTCACTGGATGAGTTGCAAGGTGTTCTCGCTCACATTCGTTGAAACAAATAGACCGTAGCGTGTAGTCGGAAATCACTACCCAGCAGTTGAATAGGGGCTGAACCGCCCCTATACTCTGCGCGCATTTTGTCGGCACAAATTATGCCAAGTTATTGATTTTGGCGGCCGACATACGAGGAGCCCATGTGATGGAAACACGCACGCCAAACCGCTTGCCGTTCCATCGTCTGGCCGTTTTCCCGGTATTGCTGGCTCAATTAATTGTCCTGTTACTGGCCGCGGTGACGCTTTGGCAGTGGCATGGAGTCGTAGCTGGGTATTCAGGGCTGTGCGGAGGCCTGATAGCGTGGCTGCCCAATTTGTACTTCGCTCATAAGGCGTTTCGGTTTTCCGGTGCCAGAGCAGCCCAAGCCATCGTTCGGTCGTTCTATGCCGGCGAGGCAGGCAAACTGATTTTTACGGCAGTGCTGTTTGCACTGACCTTCGCAGGAGTGAAGCCGCTGGCCCCGCTGGCGGTCTTCGGCGTGTTCATGCTGACCCAGTTAGTCAGCTGGTTCGCACCCCTGCTAATGAGAACAAGACTTTTGAGACCTTAGGGCGTTTGAGGCAACCATGGCAGAGCAAACAGCTTCGGGCTATATCCAGCACCACTTGCAAAACCTGACCTTCGGTCATTTGCCTGACGGCACTTGGGGCTTTGCGCATTCCGCAGCAGAAGCAAAAGAAATGGGCTTTTGGGCTTTCCACCTCGATACTCTCGGCTGGTCGGTGGCCTTGGGTCTGATTTTTGTCCTGATTTTCCGCATGGCGGCCAAAAAGGCTACTTCCGGTCAACCTGGCGCGCTGCAGAATTTTGTCGAAGTGCTGATCGAGTTCGTCGACGGCAGCGTAAAAGATAGCTTTCACGGCCGCAGTGCCGTCATCGCGCCACTGGCACTGACCATTTTCGTCTGGGTGTTCCTGATGAACGCGGTCGACCTCGTGCCTGTGGACTGGATTCCACAACTGGCTGTCATGATTTCCGGTGACCATCACATTCCTTTCCGCGCTGTGTCGACCA
>Ga0247734_1003021_pt1 | contig 10277 bp, 10 predicted proteins | sample UWRJL103311B2_FD_180933 | JGI IMG/M metagenome (GOLD analysis project Ga0247734, IMG submission 180933) | Plant litter microbial communities from Arlington Agricultural Research Station in Wisconsin, United States - UWRJ-L103-311B-2 | ecosystem: Environmental > Terrestrial > Plant litter >... | reverse complement strand
TCATTGAAGGTACTCCTATTCAGGTTAAAGTGCTCTTGGCAAACAGAGCCGCATCAGCGACTAGACCATATATCCTCCTCCTACCAACCACCAAACGCTTCTACACCACTAGGCGAGAATGCGACGCTACTGAATGGTATATTTACAAATTGATCTCGGATCCGTTTGACTCTAAGAGGTCCAAAATACGAGTTATGATACTGATTATATCAAGGTTGAACCCGTAGGTCGTCGTTTACTCTTGGTATCATTGCCGCCATTGCAGATGGTACCGACACGTTATACAACACACACATAACCGAGGCAACAATCCAGGAACCAATGCGTAGAAAACGAACGCCCTGTTCTTGGTATCGGACCTTTCCAATCAACCTTGCTCTCCACTCAACCGGCTCAAGAGTCAGCCCTACATAAGGGAGCTCAACTATGAGAGGCGCCCCCTTTTTGCGAGGATGAGCAGCAGCTCACTAATAACAATCGAGACCCAAACCACCCTCCCCAAGAGAGTGGCACCAGGCAGATGATGTGCATATCAATTAGGCTGCGGCGTGGCAATAGCAGTTGGCCACTCGCGGGAGGCGTTCCGATGTTCAGCCTTACCACTGGAGATATTAATCTGCTATTGTGGGGCACCAGGATTATATTATCCCTTACAATTAAGCTTCAACAACCATGGATTCCTCCCAATAAACCACAGAACAGAACAGTGGCCATAACTCAATTACTGGTCCAACTGAGATTGTTAGTTTTCACAAGCAAAGAATCATTTGTATATGATGGCTTGGCTCATCTTACGGCAGAGCAACATCAAGGAGGTCTCACCATTTCTCGGCCCCCAATTCCGCCATTTCTAGAGCAGCATCCACACAATTTTTGCAACTACCCTATCACATCTACTAGATGGGCAGTCACTGCTGTGCTAATCTAAGTGACTGGTCTCTTGGTCCTGCCATGCAACAAATGGACCTGTTCCTGTCAGCTTGGAGAGTAAGTTGCTTTTCATTCCTCTACTGCCTTCCTTGCTACTTTTGCTTTCTGTTACTTCTTACTAGTAAGTAATATCGCTCCTGTGGTTCACGTATATACACAGAGTCCAAGTGTTATCTCGGTAACACGCAAAGCTTCCCATTTAGCCGATAACTGCTAGCTCTCTTGTGATATCTCGCACAACACCCATGCGTTAGTGGAATGTAGTTTATTATTCCCTAGTACATAACGAAGACCTTCAAATGGTGTTTCGGATCTTGGGGACTTATGCACAAGGAAGCGGCTGCACCACTGTTCTTGGAGGGCAGATGATTAGCTCTAGGGTAGCCTAGAAGCCCATGCCTTTGTATCCTACTTCCAGCAAATAGTTTACTGCTGACCACCTATTAGGTAGGTAGGTGTCGGCTTCCCCGTTGCAAGGTTTTTTGATTCTCGGCGAATGGGACATCTCTTATATCATTGTGCGTGCGTCGTCGTTTCATCGTATATGTCTCCTTCCAGTCATTGCTCAGTGCAGAGTGTGATCTTAGTTCTTCCTTTGCAAGATAACCTATCAACATAGAACGGTTCCCAATCTCCAATTAAGTTCTTGTAAGATCAAAGCGATCGCGAAGTTTCATAAAATTCATCCACGCTTTAGTAATCAAAACTTTAGCACTTGCTCCTCACCATTTTGTGCGACTGTTACATTTACGCAGGTACAGAACGGTATAAGGCCTTCTGCAGCATTGCCTTATTATATCTAGGCTGGAAACGAACGGGGCAGTATCTCAAGATCCTGAATGATTCTTAGAAGCTTTAAGGCTAGCTAGCACTGTCCTACATTGCTCTCGGCCGTACTGAAATATTTTCCCTTCTTTCTAAGAAGTACCTAGTCGTGGCTATCATTTCTCACCAAAAGCTTTCGAAGCTGATTCGCCACCAGGGTATCATCCCAGAGACCTTCTAATACTTCAAGTTTTTCGGCACATGCCTCTCGTAACGCATGTACGACACCTTGGATAAGACAGACCCAGAAATCCAAGGAACCAAACCAGGGTGTGGGAGAAGTTCTCAGATACTGGGTTGTTCTTTGGAAAATCATCCATTCATAGCACACGTCCATCGTTTTAGTCACGCGATGACTGTTTGCCTTACCGTTAAGTCCATCTCTACGCTCACTTTCTGAAAATTTGGGTAGTTGCCTTGACTATACGAGGAAGAACACAATGAAGGATACCAAGGTCAGTGCCGTTAAAAGGAGACCGGCGCCAGCATCATATCTTCATATTGAACCATTATCCAACAACAATAGCACCATGATTCGAATAGCGATAGCTGGCTCCGGCGGATTAGCGCGAACACTCGCGTATCACCTTAACGAAACAGCCCACCAGTTCATCATATTATCCAGAGCAGTACGCAAATTTCCGTGGCTCAAGTCTACCTGCACCCCCAGCTGACCTTTCAGGCTAAACCAGACTTGACAGCATATGGCTACCAAGTCATAGTAGTAGACTACGACAACCAAGAAGATCTCCAATTCAACCTCCGAGGTATAGATTTAGTCATCTCCACTGTCTCCGGGACACCCCAAATGAATCTCATAGACGCAGCCGCAACATCTAACGTTGGACGCTTCTGTCCAGCCGAGTTTGAAGGCCCGCCAGTGCGCCGAGGGCGTAATGATCCTCTTGATCGCGGTAAAGCAGCTGCGCTGGAACGGCTGCGACATTGGGCCACCCAGCGACAATGTATCATGCGCTTCACTATCTTCACCTGCGGCGTTTTTTATGAGAGATTTGCACCCAACGGGTTATATTCTGCTGGTATTGGGGACTCTACTGGCGCTACTTACCAAGGCGCTTATCTGATGGACATTGGCACCAACACCGCGGAAATAGTGGAGCGAAACTCGGCTGGCCGGCCCATTTATATCTCTATGATATCACTCAACGACGTGGGAAGATTTGTTGCTGCTGCAGTAGATATAAATCTCCAAACTTGGCCAAACGAGCTGCGGATGACTGGCGAGCGCAGGACAGTTTCTGAGGTTTTACAATGGGCTGAGGCGGTCAAAGGGGGTATGAGTCAATACTCCCCTATAAATACTTTGAAAATCGGATGCTAATAAAGCTAGGCAATCTTTTCTCGACTGACATAATCCAAGCGCGAGATCTTCAAGCCCACCTCGATAACGCAATCTACTACCAAGATCTGTACAGGGCCAACCGTATCCAGGAACTAATGGCGACGGAGCAACGTCGATACGATTTTGAGCGGCCGAATTTGAATGCGATGGTGAATATAGTGCCGGAGAGATTTTATGATTGGTTGACTGCCCAGTGGGTTGCAAATCCATAATATGAATGCTCTGCCCTATACCAAATAGATAGGTTGGAGATGAGTGATCATTTGTAGAGGTGGAAAGCATCATAGGACTATACTTCAAGTTTTGTATTATCGTAGAAGCTGTTCGGGTGTTGTGAATACCCACATACATTAGAACAATTCATATCATTACTCTATACGTCTGCCCTTATTCGTAATTGCAATATTCTCTTAATTTGCAAACTGTAGTATATAATAACTCTTAAGAAGACTATTTCCCCCCTTTTGTTCGGAGTGGAAACATTTTTGTCTAATCAATTCAAATACGTGCAACATTACGCTTGTAGCCTGATATGCTCATTTTATTCTTAAATGATCGCGGATTATATTAGACCTTATAGGGACGTAGGATATACACATACTTATTGGAAAACTTGTTTTCCTTTTACATCAACTTTTCTAGGGGGTCACGTGTTACCTAGGGCTCGAGAAATTCGATACAATCCGAAAAAAGTCAGATCATGTGGTTTTAGTCATCCTCTTTCGTCTTTTCCAATTCCCCTATAAGTGCTATTGTTCGTAGTGAAGTCTGGAGATACAACAGAACAAGAACATTGTTCACTTCATCAGACCTGTTGATCCATCAGAGGCTCAGAGCACTGGCGTCGAGTAGACTCTAGAGTTAATCAAGTTGCCAAGGATTTTTGAGTGAGTACTTTAAACGCTAGGTCAAGTGGGATAGGAAGGAAAGAAGAGATAAAGGAAAGAAAAGGTTCGTATAATTAGACATCTGCCTTGTCAGGTACCGCAAGTTAAGGGGTAACTCACATTTTAGCGAGCCCCACTCCGGTTATTAGTGTTTGCCACCAATTACTTTGTTTCTCTCAACCTATTACTCCCCTTCCAGATATTCATCACCTGACGAATTCTTTCAATGGCAATAACAATCAACTTCTGAACCTGCTTTTTTATTTGAACGATTGGAGCATCTAGTGCAAACCAAAAGCTATTTAGGTCAGTTCAAATGTTCAAAAAGAAAAGCATCAAAGGCTCGAAGGCTCAGTTTTTCCTGTTCATACTAATAGTGAGCTTCAACAATCTTTTCTCTTATTTCTGGAACATGCCTGCCTGCGTTCCTTATTTGTTTTTACCGACCAACCGCTTCACATCCCCTTTTCCTAAACTTGGCTCTATCAGTGATGGCAAGTCCATGTCCTTCCTCTTCAGACCATCCTCTGCTCCTATTTTCACATTCCAACCCAAGTTTTCTTTATCATCTTCAACCTCGCCACACTTCTGATTACAAGCTGAATTTTTGGAAGTGGTATCACTTTCCTGGCGTTGGGGAGCCTTGGACTCCGTTGTTGTCTCTTGAGACCAACGATCTACCAGATCATCAGCTTTCTCAGCAGGTTCGTCGTCCGCTCTATCGCTAGGCTCAGGTTGAGGGCTCGGTGGCGCGCTGCAACTTGGTGTCGTCTGGTAGGATGAGGCTTCAATGGTCATACGTGTGGCACGTGCGCTGCCACTGACATAGTAGTATGGATGAGGAGGCCAGAGTTGGCCATTTCTTGTTTGAGGATGCTTGGGATCCAACCAGGTATTTGTTGAATTGCTTTTTGGTTCTTTGTTCATTTTTCTCTTTATATGGTTTTAATTTGTGTGTTGACGAGAGACTGCAAGTGGCAGCACCACCTGTCTGGATTTATAGGTGTATGAACAGCAGCTAGATTGCAGGATGACGAGAAAGGCAATTACACGCGTTTTGGTGAACAGGTTGCCCATGGCGTGCATATTACCTAATAACAGCAGAGACTTAATACTATCATATCATGGATCCGCAAACAAGTGCGGGGAGAATTTTCGGAATTGGGTGCCAGACAATAATGTCACGCCACAATCATACCATACCAAACCCAAAATAACAACCCATAATAATAAGCTACGGCATGCTTTGAATTCTAAATTCTGGATTGTCTCTATGAGCCACTGGAACTATTCAATTACGTACTGAAGACCTCAGCAAGCATAGTGCTCGGTGCCTAGCCAACATGGCACCTACTGTCCCCTTGAGCAGTGAAAAGTTCATTCTCACAATCAAATATCCACGGGATCAAAATAACACAACGAATACAAAAGAGCCCTTAACGACTTCGTCGGCGATCACAATTGTGTGCACATTTTTGGTGGTTATTGCGGTAATGGTTTTAATGGTGTGGTTCGTATCTTGTTTCGTATCTTTTAATCCTAACCCGCCTATCTCTATAGTCGAACCTTATATCAGAGTAATATAAGGGAGACCGGAATGATTTTCGTCTTGCGGAATATTGGAATATACAGAAAATCCAACACAATTCGCAGTGTCGCTGAAATCTTTTGGCATACCGACTTCCGAGACGAGGTTTGACTGTGTCCATCATATGATGTTCACGGCAACTTCAGATACAATCTGGTTTCAAGAAGCAAAGCTAACTCTGTTAATGTAGGCTTGCTTGGAGAATGAGAAATCAAGATCCGGTATCGGCAGCGAATCGAGACCCAGCAAGGCGGTTATCGCATTTAGAAGAGATTATTCCTGCACAGAAATTCTCTGCGTGGCGAGAGCAACAACGTCAGCACCCAACGAATTCAACGCCTTTTCCTCAAGATTTCCGATGGTTAGTCCATTTAATTTGCACCCCTATTGTCCACCCCAAGTTCTTTTTATGTGTTACTATTTCGGAAATATTTACTCTATAGAGTCTGACATTGTTCCCACCGTAGCGTGATTTGTCTGTCGGATATAATCGAGAAAGATATAATCCGAGGCCTTCCCTGTAAACACGCTTTCCATCGCAGATGTATCGACCATTGGTTTCGGGAATTCCACACATGTTGTCCGCTCTGCAAGAGACCTTTTTATGCTGAAGCAGGAGTAGAGTAGTTATTAATCAACTAAGAAGTACCCCTAGTAAGCGAACTCACTTCTTCGATAGGGTTTATTCTTTCCTAATCGAGAGTCTTTGGGACTTTTCCGCATAATTGACATTGATTCCTCACCTACTAAATATCAAGAGAATTTAATAAAGCTTTTATTCACAATAAGTGGATATCGAAGGTATAGGATAACTATCAAAAAATCAAGACTCTCTTCATGCAAAAGAAGGCACCGCAGCTCAGAAATCCACTCGGAACTTTCAAGGGATGAGTTTTGCTCAAAACAATCAAGATAAATTACTATGGGCGAATAAGAATTACAGGTAACTGAAACACCTAGCGACAAGTCATAAGATTATTACGAGAATCGCTCTAAGCAATAGCAACCTCCATAGTCCTCCTGAGACCAACCCTCACTATTCTCAATTTCTTCATTAAAATTGAACGACTTGAATGATCTTCTTTGGCTTGCTCAAATGATGTTCCTTCTTTGGAATGAGTATCCGCAAGATACCGTCCTCTAAACTTGCTTGTATGGCGTCCTCCTCTATGGGCATTGGAAACGTAAATGTTCGACTGAACCTTGTTACAGCTGTCCCTAGCCGCTCATTCAACAATAAAGTGAACTCTGGGGCGTGCCCATCTTTCTCAATATTGCTCTCAGACTGAGTTCCCGACGATTTACCACCACGAATATGCGCAAAGGAGGAGAGATGAAGTGGAAACCGAGCACGAGATGGTGGTGAAGATGGGATGTTTGGTGTTTTAAAGGTCTCTTCTGGACTTGTAGAAGACTCCTTGTTCTCGGTATTAGGGGCTGCTTGAGTTGGTTTTGCGTCTGACTTCTCGGGTTCCTCCGTGTCGCTGGTGGAAGTATGGACGTTTCTAGAAACTACTAATGTACGCTCATCGCGAGGCTCGATGATAATATCTTGTGCTTTCGCCCCAGGTATATCACCAGTCAGAAGGAAGAAGTGGGAGTGATCTTCTAGATCGAAACGGGGACTGAAGCAGTGCATGAAGCGATGGTGGTGGAAGAAACGGTCAATATCTTCTATATAGTTGGTCATAGTAGCAGCTTCGTGTTCGATAATAGATTTTTGGCGTGGAGTAAATGCAAGAGACGGACTGAAGAATAGTGACATTTGCTTGGATATGACGGGCAATATTTTGTAATTCCTAGACATTAAGCAGGACCTACTCCGAATATATACCAGATTGAAATATGCAACAGGGTGTGAGGCGAAGCTCGAGATCAATATCAGTCCATAGACCAAAATTTTCAAATCTGCTTGATCACATGCATTCAGAAGGGATCAGATCATACACGCCACTGGATCCTTCCACAAAGTTACTATGCCCGGTGGTAGGACAAAGGATGTCATCGAACGTCAGGCCACGATGATCATGCAACCACCTTATTTCGGACTCAAAGAAAACATAGAATGTGTCACGCCACAGAAGTCAGTCACACCTTTAATTCATTGATATATGAGACTGGAGTATAGATTTATGACTGCTGCATCTGAATTACCAAAAACTCCAACAGCAAAAGACATTATACTTAAAATAAATATCATCATGTCAGCTACCACAGAAAGCCAAAACAATACTTCAGAGTACCTCTATCATGTAAAGTCTACTATGATAGATTACCCTGGGGATAAATCCGGAGCAACTCGCAGCACTGAGATCTTGGGGACATATGTCGACCTTGCCGCCGCCAAAGCTGCGGCGAGCTCTGCTCTCTTCAATCAAGGTTTCAAAGAGGACGACTTTGTGACGTACGAAACGAAGAATAGCAGCGGTAATGAAGAATGGAAATTTGGCGATGGAATTATCACATTCGCTCAAACGCCCGCTGGCCACGAATTCAGAATTGGCATCGATACAAAACCAAACAGTCTGGGTTTGAAGGGCAACCCAGAGGGCAAAGTTGAGGCGATCCTTCATTATGGTATGTATATGTTTGTATTTACCCAACTAGAATGAGGCCGAGGGTACTGACTCAATGGACAGTTCTCCAAACTACAATCGACTACAATAAAGATACCGCTGGCGCCATCCAGAATACTGAAATCGAGGGCACTTATCTCACTCGTAAAGAGGCATACGAAGCGGCGAAGACAGCTCTTCTCGATGAGGAGGTCACCAAAAACTCGTTTGCTGAGTATGAGGAAAGGACCGACCCAACAGAGAAGGGTGAGTGGCCATATGGGGAGGAGGTCTGGGTTCATGCTGTTGCGGAAACGGGCGAGAACTTTAATGTGGCAGTAAAGACCCCACCCCATAGCCATTTGAAGCATAAAGGCAAAGGCGATCAAACAGGACAATCCTTAGGTGGTTGGTTGTAGGATGTGTAATTTAGTCGATTTTTTCTCGCTTCACATGTCATTGTACGAAATATATATGCAATCGAAATTGAGTCTAGTTTACATTTTATATAAGGATTCAACTTCGTAAAAATTGGATCTCCAAACAACTACAATTGCATAAATTCAACAGTCTAATACTGACGCCGATCCACTGAACATATTTGCCCTGCTTAGCTCTTGTGTAAACTAAATCCCAAATTGCAGTGTCATAACTAGCGTTCCATAAATACTTTCTATTTTGATCAATTGTCAGAGACTTGGCTGTACTGGAGATTGACGATGAGTCTTGAAGTTTCTTTTTAACTTTTTGAAGTCCATTTGTTAGAGTGTAGAGAGCAAGGTATAACAGTTTCAGAAATAATCAAGCGTATCCGCTTTTCGGACGTAAGAAGTGAACGTAGATAGTTAAGAGAGTACAAGGGGTTGAGACGGAGAAGATCCTCCGCGTTGTAACTTTAAGCATCAATCTGACACCATTATCATAGGTGTCTTTCTTCTATCTTGGAGTTGGAATGAATCCAAGACATTCACCTAGTGAGGATTTAAATCTCTTGTGAGTTCAGATCGACAAGAATCCATCTAACTTAACCTGGGAAAAGTGCTGTATGGATGTACCACCTTTTGCGTCATCAAGATTCCGACACGTTAATCATACAAGTTATTTATGCATACAGGGGAATTAGAGAATAAAATAACGAATACGGAACAAGCCAAATGACCAATGCTTTCTAGTTTTCCTAAAAAAAAAACATATTATACACCTAGCAGGGGAACCTTATGAGTGTTTCCCACAACTCAACAAAATCCTTCCTATGGATGTTTTGGTGCTTTATAGGCCCTATTAAAGGCCGAAAAGGAGTTATAGGTGGAATTTAGTACATCTTCAGCCCTCTAGATAAGTCCTTGAAGAGCATAGTCTACACAAGATCCAAGGCAGGATTTAGCTAAAAACTTGGCATCGGTTTCAGTTAGCATATAATGTAAAATAATTTCGGAATTCCCTCAGCAAGACTACAGACGGCAAACATGCTAGAATATGGGATCGAAAATAGATGGAAATATCCCTTGATATACATGCTTTTCCTTCTTCTTATTTAGAAAATCGGGAAGATAGATTATCGCTCCTTTAATATGAAGCAGATTTAAAACATACTTACCAATGGTATGCGCTTAAGTCAATTTCTGGGGGCTTGCGTCGCACAGGAATATCCGTATAGTATTGTGAGTCGCATCCGTGTACTGCTGAAATGCTTCCTACCATCTCTAAGGTAAGGTTGTGGTCACTGGGATACCTAACAGAATCGATCTCCAGGTTCGACAAGCCGTAATTATCAGAATCATTAAGATCTTTGCAGTTTCTAGTATCAATGGGATTAAATGCGATTCCATCTACTGGCAGGTTTTTATACCTGAGCTGCAAGTCGTCGCTGGAAGTCATCCAGGCATTCGATCCCGAATTACCGCCTCCACATAAGCCGTCTTCACAAACCGGAGCTTGACAAAGGTCCGAGGTTTCTGTAGTATCTGAACTGTCCGATCCTTGAGATCCTTCTGAGTCATCCGACAAGCCTTGCTCATCAGATTCCCAGCTCTCCTCAGCATTACCAATGCGGCCTTCATCTACACGCCTTTCATATACCAGTTTATCAAGCTCTAAGGTAAGCTGTTCGAGCAGATTTACGTGGCCAA
>Ga0247734_1003020_pt1 | contig 10295 bp, 7 predicted proteins | sample UWRJL103311B2_FD_180933 | JGI IMG/M metagenome (GOLD analysis project Ga0247734, IMG submission 180933) | Plant litter microbial communities from Arlington Agricultural Research Station in Wisconsin, United States - UWRJ-L103-311B-2 | ecosystem: Environmental > Terrestrial > Plant litter >... | reverse complement strand
GGTGGATATTTTTGTACAGTTGTGAGAAGCGCGCCCTCGAGCGACGGGAGCTTTGATCCCCGCCAGAACTCAAACTCCGTAATCTCTAGTACGGCTGATCATGACCACCACCAGCGCAGTTTCTCAGCAACAGCCCCAACCCTGGCCTGGCTTGGGATTTGGTCTGTGTGCGTGTGTGTGTGTGTCAATGTGGACCTCATTCAACCTCATCTCCACGTCCTGTGTATCCATATCATATAAAAACCCAGCCTGTCGTCTATTTGCCATCACTACTGCCAATGTATCGTTGAAGCATCTGTTGCATTGGGTTACCTTCTTCCAACATTGCTGGTATTTGCTCTTTTGCATTTGTCAGAGCATTGCTCCACTTGGGTGGAAAGTCAACTCGCCGCTCACGCCCGTGGACGAGCAATCAATCATAGAGGTAGCTACCCTAGCCCATCAGCCTCCTGAGCATACGATCGACTTTTCGGAAGCATACTTGGTATGTGTAAATGTAGCCAGATGAGATATAACGAGGTGACGGGCGTATGGGTTAGATTCGGGACTGACATGGAAGATAGGAGGTCAACCGAGATATATTTGCCCACCTGGGAAAGCAGACCACGAATAAACTTTACTTATATCGAAGCTGTATTAGGGGAACTAGTTGATCTGAAAGGGGCCGATTTGGATTGTGATGGGTAGGCTATATGATTCTTCGTTCTCGTCTCCATCCTGTTTATGCCTTCCCCAACGACTGGCGTTCTTCGTTGTCACTGCCAACTCAGCACCCCGACTACTTTATAATCTTAGCTTCCCGACTCAGGAAAAGACCAGCGTCAACAAACCATAAGAAGCACAATTCCCCTTGCTGCGTATTTAAGGATGCCTCTACCTACTTTCTCCATTCGGCGCTGGCTAACTCATTCATCTTGGTTTTCTGTAGGATATTCTCCCGACTCACCACGAGACATGTCTCCCAGTCCAGTTTCCCCATATGCAGACCGCCCAATCCGCCCACTGCCTAGGAAGCCTCTTCGTGAACGTCTCTCCCCAGAAGTTGCCCAAACTATTAAATATCCACCTGCCCCGAAGACTACAACGCCTTTATTCCAGTACGGTTATAGCCGGGAGGAAAATGGAGCAAATGGAATGGTAGAACCACCGCACCCCAGTGAGCGCGAACGGGCAGATGAGATTGAAAGAAACTACATCTCAAGGAGGAATGGAGAGGAGGTGGACAGTGATGAAGATGAATCAGCATATCGTAGCCGGATCTACTCTAGACCATCAACAGATACTCCCGGCAGATCATACCGCTATGTGCAAAAGCTAGAAACCAAGCATCCAAAGCCACAACCCCCAGGCTCTACAGCATCGTCGGCAGATGGTTATGATTCTTTTGAAAACACAAATAACAAGAAGAAGCGGAAGATACCAACGCCAGGGGATTCCATTGTAAACGGGGCCCACCTGTCAAGTGATTTGGCCGGGATGGGAATATCTGGGCCTGACGACCTATCGGAAGAGATTGGGAATGGAAATGGGCCATATCATACCTCTGGAATTGGTCAAGGTATATCTGGGCCTGGCAGAGGCAGATATGGTCGCGTCCGAAATGGAAGGAGCCCTCTTAGAACACTATCCGATGCTTCAAGTAATTGGGGGAATGGCCGAACACCTAAACAACGACAGCCTCAATGGCCTTTGTCCAGTAAGTTGGCGCCCCACTTGTCATATATATATTGGATTCACTAATACTTGATAGATGAGACTGCTGGTATTATTTCTCAATCAATCGCTACAGCTGAAAAGTATCCTATAACGCCATCTCGAGGACAGGAAAATATCAGCATTCTCTCAGAAGCTTCTCGAAAGTCTAGCCCAGCTTCCACCCAATTCACTTTTACCTGTGACTCTCAAGTTCCTACTCCAGTTCCATGGCCTGGACCAAGTAACTCTGGAAATATGCCTATGCACCAAAGCGCCGCCGCCAGCAAAATGACAAGCACACATGGCACACAAACGAGTCCTAGCATGCACGCTGGGCATGATCTTCCGCCTTCTGCTGCACAGTCAAGGCAAAGTCAGCCTACTGGTCATCCACCAAAGCAAAATCCTCCTCAACCTGGTCCGAAAAAGAACCGCCGCCCAAAGATCAGAGAATTTATTATTGCAGCACGTCAGCGTCGGGAAGCACAAAAGTGGAGAAACGAAAACCAACCTGTCGCAAAGGAAGACCAGTGGATGTGCGAATATTGCGAGTATGAGCAAATATTTGGTGAGCCACCTGTAGCTTTGATTCGACAATATGAAATGAAGGACAGGAAGAATCGCAAGCTGGAGGCTGAGAGACGAAGATTGCTGGAGAAGGCAAAGACTAAAGGCCGGAAGGGAAAGAAAGGTAGCAAGGCTGCATCTAAGGCTGCTCCTCTTCCACCAGATCGCCAACCACAGCAAAATCCACACCATGCCCAGATGAACCAGAATCACAGTCAAGGCACTCAGAGTGAAGAATATTTCGATGATCAGGAGGATTATGATGAGGATGATGGACAAGACGACGTTGGAACTTCGCCGTCTGGTGCCCGTGCTGCTCGGCGAGACAATTTTGTCTATCCTCCCCTCGTTATGCCGGAGCTCAAGGAAAGACCTGGCTGGCAAGAGGCTTTAAGTTGACACGGAAGATAGAACTGATTGAGTGTGCCCAACTCCAATTACGACTTTCTAGTCTTTAATTTAGGCCCAATCCTGGTTCTCTCTTCCCCCATCGGTCAACGCTGCCGCTTCATTTTCCTTGCGTCAACTCTAAACTCCGGAACTGCATATAGCGTTACATTAGCAACAATGTCACATCATCACGGCATACTCGGCCGATTACACCAAACCCCATCACAAACCCAAATATCTCCCCCTTCCCCCCCTAATCAACATCACTCCCCTCATCAGAAATATGCAACATGGTCTGGCAAACTGGAAACCGTCGATCGCTTCTTGGGTGTTTATACTTGCTAGGATGGTTACTCTCTGATAACATTCTTTGGAAGAATTTACACCAGGATTGTAACATTCTGATAGTTTATTCTAGATCAACATTCATCCTACCATGCCTCCTCATTTTTCTTGAATATGAGTATGATGTTCTATTGTAGATATATTATTATCTACCATCTGTGTGTCTATCTGGAGGACTCAGACCGTGATTTCGTGCTGCATGAGTCCCATACGACCAGTTGCTCTCTTCACAAGAAGATTGGGCGAAGTAGACAGACATAATTAATTGAGAAGATATAAAAAAAATTGGCTTTTTATTATCTTAGTGATTATTTGTGCTAGTTTCAATCAATTTCCTCTGTCAGATATCTCAATCTATTGTCGTTAGTGGTGCATAATTCCCAGCTCCTTACTGATTATACAGGTGAGACAGTTCAACCCGTTTTGGACAAGCAATTCAAAATATGATTTTAAAAGATACCTTACTATACTATTTGATCAGAATGAGTACTTTTGACTGCTCTGGAGACGACTGACAGCCTTGCGCCGTTTCGATGGCTAACAGATATTTGGCTTCTAGCAAAGACTCGCATCTAGAAGGAGCTGCAGTGCCTAGATTGTGTATTTGATTTATCCCCTATATCTGTCATGGTTATTTTCAAGCAGCTGTAATTTTAGCTTTTTGAATCTGGGCAACATTTAGGTACAGTACATTACCTAAATTCCATCTGAGTCTTTCACACCTTCATACGATTCGTCTTAGCTGGACAAGAAGGCGGCCGGCCGTGAATTCTTTTACAGTTCACTAACTGAAATATTTGGAATGGAACTCATGCACTGGCCCAGTTGATCATAGTTTGATGTTGTTTCTACGAATAGACTCGACTTATCAGAACTGGAATCATCGAGGGCACGTTCGTTACCATGTAAGCCAATTCATTGTAACACCAAGACGGATTCGGGTATGATGGTTTGTTAACCGCCAACCAGAGGGCTTGCTTTGATAACGGTTTTGATTTTGGAAACCTTTTCCGGCATTCAAATATATGCTGTCGTCGAAATGACATAAATCTTTTAAGCATAAATAGAGATGAAAGTCTTTTTATGGCTAGGTGTTTGAACAAGAGGCGCGGCACAAGAGAAAACTTATTTTATTTGATTATTTTCTGACATCAGGGTCGCAACGAACTCACATAAGGTACAGACCATTGGAATCCTAGAGTACACAAATACGTAAATTAATCTCCTTGAAACGAATCTGGGTGTACCTTAGTAGACAACTCATTCCTGTGCTTCAAAACCTGACACGACTGCTAAATGTATGATGGTAAGACATGAAGCGTCGCCTGGTTTTAAAGAAAAGTCAAGTGGTATACCATAGAAACTTCCAACTAGATAGATACAGCAACGTCCAAGATGATTGCCGGAGCCTATATATTACCGTGTGAGATAGCAGCTTCTTAGGCTTTAAATCCAATGACTCGTGAATCCTCAACTTTGGTATCTATAGATGTAGCACCCTCGACACTAGCACCCAAGGCTTGAGTAGTCTCCACTTTGAAGTCACAGATGGTGAAATTGTTGGAGCCAAACTTTCGACGCTTCTGGTATTCAGTAAGTCCGTGATGGTCAACTTTCGACTAGGATTTGCACTGCTCAAAGCCTCCAACTCAGACCCCAAGACGCTCTCATCATCGTGTTAATCTTCGTCGAGTGCGTGGGTCATAGTAGGCTTTGCGGACTCGATATTGTAAAGGAGAGGTGCAAATTCTGTATTCGTTGAGTGGTCAGCTAATTCACAGTTGGAAATGCGAGATATATGGACTAATTCCTACTTGAATAGTGTCCTCCGAGCATCATCTTTAACAACTGGCTTTTTATCACTACTTGCCATTCTCTTCTTAAGCGCATAGGCTCCTATCAGACTAACGTAACGCTTTCTCTGATGGTCAGGAACAAGGAATGGATCAGGTGAGAGCTTAGGCTTATGAAGGCTCTGACATTGACAGATTCCCAACTGTTTCGCAGATGTAGCGAGTGTGTTGCTAGGCTGCATTTGGCAATTCTCGCCAAGTTCGAGAGGAATATCAATCGGATTGGTTCGGTCTTCTCCAGGTCGCTTCTTGGTCTGAATTGTATATATTTCTGGCATTGTAGATGGTGGTCCATCGAAGTAATTTCCTTTTTGGGTTTAATCAACAAAATGTAAGTTCTGTACTACATTATCTGTTAATGAGGGCTTTATAGAGACTTAAAGAGCGACGGGTACTGTCGAAGTTACTTGTATACGTGTTTGCTGATTTAGAAAGAATTCTGGCAGGCCGCGGCGTCTTCAGCGAGGATGTGCGAGGAAAGAAACCACATGGCGGACGGCTTGGAGGAGGGCTGTAGCTTAATTTAGGAGATTTATCACATTTTGGTAGAATGTTAGTTTTCTCATGCGGTAGGTTTTGGTATTGTGGGTTGTTGGTATTGTAAACGTGACTTGTGAGGTATGTGGCAAGCACGAAGTGAACTAGGCCCTGGCTGAGCCTGATTCGGGAAACAAATGTTGTATTCTACCTTCTTGAAAGATTAGCTAAATTGATTTTTCCCTTCTTCTAGGACAGATTCTTATTCGTAGAGAGCAGTGAGTGAATCTCCTGCGCTGCAATCGTTGAACGTCTTGTTCCAAATGCTCTTTCTGAATATTCCTTCATATGACACCATTGAAAATGATAGTATCCCCAAACATAACAGTAGAATTTTACAAAATACCTACTGATTAATCAAGCTACGAATTAAGTATATTACTTCTAACTTCTAACTTCTTCTTGAGATTCTTCCTTTGCTGCATACATGACATCAACAAATTCACCTTCCCAACATAGGGATAGATACACCTATACAGCTATACAGCTCTAAGATAGAAATACAACTTGACAATATATTATTATAATTCTTCTCGGTTGAATGAATCAAACCAGACGTGGCGTACAAATGTCTACCAGGCACTTCATAAAAGTCGCTAAATTTTGAGTTCGGGCCCAACAACGTGGAGTAACTTACCCCTTTCTGAAGCGAGCGAACACCCTAGGATCTCGGTTAACGACCAACTCCATATCAATAACCTTATCTGTTTCTATAAAACAATACTGTTGAATTTTTATGAGGTGCAGAATTAGAATACATTTAAGTATTGAACGCTACTCAATACTACAGAACCTGGTCAAAGATGCCTCCTTGTGCTACAGAATTAAGATGCAGAGAACTTAAATTTCCTTGATGTAGTAGCCTCAGCAATGGGCAGCATGTGGGTGGGATCATGGTATAGATCTCACTCAAACTTTGCATTGTATTAATATAGTAGAGAAGTTTAGTAAAGTACTGCTGATCTTAAAATCATTCCAGACGTGTATGTCAACTAGTCACGGCTTTTGGGGTGTTCCTCATACTGGAAATACAAATTATTCTTTAGTCTCTTGTCCTTCTTATGCCAGTAAACTATATATCATCTCATTTAGCTCATAGAATATAATGACGTGTACAAGAATTATTGCATGTGTCTTGGCATTGTTTTGCATTATATTTCGCTTAATGACTATTTTCGCACGCTCTTCAAACCACACATATCGAGACGAAACCAAGGACAGCACAAACACTGCGCAAACCAAATTCTCCCAGAAGGTTAGTATATTATCAATCCAAACATGGCGATATTATAAGCGCACGTTTACTTTCATTCATACTATCAGATATAGCTCGCGACGGGTGGAGGAAGATTACACATCACAAAAGCCACAGCTCTTGCATCCAGGTCAGCGCAGTAACTACGGACCAAACTCAGGAACAAGTCTTTTATCAGAAACCTGATTTTATCCAACAGACTGGAGCACTTTAATTTTACAACGCTAGAGCCGGTGGTCATCATAAGAGCTACAGCATCTGTATTCGAGTTGCCAGAGAGAACGAGCCCTGAGGTTAGCTACAACCGAATGAACATTTGAAAGTGACAGAATCTATTCTTAGACAACTAGGCGATATGGCGCACTCTGTATATCTAGTGTTATATTGAAGTAGCGTTCGGTCCTGGATTGGAGTTGCATAATTAATGGCTTAACTGTTTGGCGAGTACATACTGTCAACACATCAAAACTCTTACACAATAGATTCCACGTCAACGGCCATTCTTCCACATATTTCTCCATCAGTCATAACGCTGCAGCAGTTGCATAGTTCGAATTACAAGTCAAAAAAGGAAGCCATTACTGCGACTGCTGACACAATGTTTCCACTCACCATGTATTAGGCACCACTGTCAAAGGTGCACTGAGTGATATCCAATTAACTGTCGTCTTTTTCAAGTTCATGGTACTTAGCAATTTGCCCAAATTAGCAAGTGCTATACACTCATAGCAACTATTCCATTTTGGTATAGAGATCCAGGGACCATGACCTGTAAATTCCCCTTTGGGAAAGATTAAAGGATGAGTTTATACACTCTTATCAGCTCCACACCAGTCTAAAACTGAGCTATTAGTCCATCTCCTTCCTTGCAAGTATCTTTCTTCATCAAACTTTTGAAGATTCTGCAAGTCGAGCAAGTTTCTAAATCAGACAATGGAACACACAATTTGACCAGACTCCAATTCATCGGTGTTTCACCTTCTTGATGATACTAAAGGCACTGGTCATCGTTTAATTCTCTTTCACTTGAGGTATATATACCAATGTAGCAAGTGCTATACTACAATGGAAGCCAATATTGAATGTACCCACAGAGAGAGCAGTAGAGCAGTAGAGCAGTCGAATAATTGTTGGATTTTGCGGACTCTCAGGTAACTTCTATGTGTTCCACCATAATATTCATTGGTTTCAGCTTTGATATTCATTCTATCAATGTCGGCCCTCTTTAACGAGTTCTGTCTTAACATAAAAAGTTCCGCGTCCTTACTTCAGCCATTATTTTTATTGAACAGTAGGGATCATGCAAATAAAGCTACACATGTTTGGTCTCAAATTACTAGATACATTAGAGAGCCATTCAACGAGACATCATATGAAAAAAGGAACCCTTAGATCGGAATACCAGACGCATTACTAGCATCTCCTATCAAGTTTCATGTATTACAATCTAGGGCTTATTTGGTTCAAGAGACTGGGTACAATAAGGCGATCTCTTTACGAGTTGATAAAATAACCCCTAAGGACCAATTTTAAGACTCGGGATCACTTTAGAAAATTGGCAAATAGCCTTAGCATGTCGAATTGCATCACAAGAATCTTGATTTATACATTCATGTTACTAGAGCTAATCGGAGGGGGCTATTACTGACCAGTGTCGTATGGCAATGATGCTCTCTACTTGCTCCAAGTCCCTGAAAATAATAAAATGGCTGTAGCTTAAGACAAGGTTATTGGAGACTCTAGGTAACTGGATTAAGGAGTTTTCACCTGAGTCACAATTTGTAGCTTGTTCTATGACACAATAGATGACATCGAGATAATAAGCTAACATACCAGAATAATAGACTCTTAAAAGTGTCAAACGATAACGGAAAAGATGAGATGCACGTTGAAGAACACTGCAGCACCATCCCAAGTACCCGCAGGTAAGAATATAGAGCTTAAAACATAGGGTACTTGAAGCTAAACTCAATTAGCCACCATCGTCAATGTAGCCAATGTTGCTGCTGCAACACTAGTTTGCCCACTCAAGCGTCCACATTTCCTTATTCGTAGAAAAGAGCTCACTGTCTCTTAGACACTCAACGAGCTCGATGAGATTCAATTATTGGTGGAGAGATACAGGGGCAACGGCAGTAATATGTCGATGGAGAAGTGGACTCAGGTCACCGTTGCCCTCAACGCAAAGTTCGAGGGAGAATATCACGAGGTTGGTGATATAATCATTGGAGGAGCGCTCACATACTATGTGAATGGCAACTGGGAGCGTGGAATATGGATCCCTGTGGTCCAAGAAGGTGAAGAAAACCAGATCCCACGGAGATCCGAAAAGGTTACGAAGGCAGCGACCCAAAACAGAACTCATACGTGCTTACCACCAAGGTCCTTTGGGCAGCTGGAGGTGGAAGTTCTACCGAACTATAGGTGGATAAATTGATATTTAATTTTCACGTAATAGTGGAATAAGTTTTGAGAAATTTCGAGGTGGGCGTCTATGCATTGTTGATGATATTGGACAAACTTTCGTGGGTTTTGACTAAGTAGTCGGCTTTGGCCAACTTAAAAAAGAAACACCTTTAAAACAGAATGAATTTTACCGTAATTTGCTGTAAATTCAAAAAGTGCCTTGAGATGCTGGACTTGAACTTCATGTTATGCGTCTTTATTTTCGCAGGACAGTAAGTATCAGACTTAGTTAAGATGTATTATTGAATTTCAAACTTGTCATCGAAAAACATCTATTACGAGTTTCAAATAAGGCTCGAAATCCCTGCTAGTAATCTGATGCTACAACCCTTGATACGCTGCTTAAAAACCATTCGTAAAGCTGAAGATACACAGAAACACAAGGTTTCTGCCTAGTAAGGCTGATCCGTCGGCAGTCGCATAGATTATAGCGGTCAGTAGATTTTATTGATGGTTGCCTTTATAGTAGATTACAAAACTGTATAAGTACTTGGCATAAATTTCGATTGATTTACACATGTGACAAGTTGAAAATTCTGAAAGTGCAGATAAAACAAAAATGATATTGGCAATGCGTCTGAAGGGGCATATTTCACATTCATCACTGAGCTTGTTGCTCTAATTCTAGTCCTTTAAACATACTTAAAGCTAGTAGATGCTTGTAATCGTTGGAATATATGTGTTTTGCTAACTTTATCATTAGACCTTTGGGGTTACTGTTCCAACTCAACTCTATCCAGCTCGAACCATCGGAGCCTGCTGGAGTAATAGCTACTATAAAGTTCGATGATAGAGATGCTACAAAAGCCGTGGCCGACATTATTAATCAAGTGAATGGCGATGAAAGCGGAGACCTTGTTGTCAAGATGATCAAGCCTACTGCTAGTTTCGGTAATCGATTGCACCTCAGTGCAATGAACTTGATATGGTAATCACCTCTAACCAGTCAAACCGCTCTCTTGATATTTATGCGATATTGAACTACAGCTAGGCATCGGTCTTGTCGAAATGTATATTTCAGACACGTCGATCCATATGGTATAGTTCTAGCTTAAATACAACTAGATCCCTTGGGGAAGATCCTTGGCCGCGGTATCAAATGATTTAAATCAGCTTTGAAGAGTGGCCTAAGGTGTATGCAAAACACGGGGCTTCCTATTTGCGCCACCGAAAACGACATATATAGA
>Ga0247734_1003018_pt1 | contig 10301 bp, 4 predicted proteins | sample UWRJL103311B2_FD_180933 | JGI IMG/M metagenome (GOLD analysis project Ga0247734, IMG submission 180933) | Plant litter microbial communities from Arlington Agricultural Research Station in Wisconsin, United States - UWRJ-L103-311B-2 | ecosystem: Environmental > Terrestrial > Plant litter >... | reverse complement strand
CCTAATGTGGTCAGCCTCAACGACCCCAAGCTTCTGCGTATCATATATAATACCAGAGGGGACTATTTAAAGGTATTTATATCTCTCTCATACTTACATACATATATAGACCGAAAACTAACGATACAAAGACCGAGTTCTATGGTGTAAATGATACGAAAGTTGGAAGTAAAATCATACATAATGTTTTCAGCACTCAATCTAATGAGTATCATACTCGAAACATACGACCGATCCAAAAGTTTTACAATATGTCTAATTTGATGAAGTCGGAGCCACTCGTAGACGAAACGATCAAGTCATTTCTACAAAATATTGACCAGGAATTTGTACTTGGTAACAATGCCAATAAACCATGTGAGATGGATAAGTGGTTGCTGTTTTTCGCCTGGGATGTGATCGGACAATTGACTTTCAGCAAACCAATGGGATTTCTTGATGAAGGTTTTGACCATCAGGATGGCCTCTTACGCAAGTCCGAGAAAGCGCTTGACTATTTTGCAGCCATCGGTCAGATGCCATACCTCGATCAGTGGTTGGCAAAAAACCCTGTCTATCCTATCGGACCACCTAGTTTTGATCACGCAGCCATTTTCTGTGCGCAGCAGTCTATTGCTAGACAACAAGCTGCAGGAGACAAAGACGCACCCAAGAGCAAAGATATGCTGGAAGATTTCCTTGATATCAAGAAGTCGAATCCAGAGCAGCTAGATGATAATGGCGTCGTGGGTGCACTTTTGGTGAATATTATTGCAGGTGCTGATACGACTGCAATCTTGTTGAGAGCAGTCATCTACTTTGTGCTTAAACATCCGCTTGTATACAAGAAGCTGCGTCAGGAACTTGACGCTTCGAACCTCACGATACCAGCTCCTTACGCCGCCCTAAGCCAGCTCCCTTTCCTTGATGCTGTCATTCGGGAATCAGGTCGCATACATCCGGGGGTCGGGTTGATTCTTGAACGTCTCGTTCCGGAGGGCGGGCTGAAACTCACAGATGGTCGAATTCTCCCACCCGGAACCATTGTGGGTGTATCTCCCTGGGTGATGAGCCAAAACAAAGAGGTTTATGGCCAAGATGCTGCATCATTTAACCCACAACGCTGGCTACGCAACGAAGCTGAGGCAGAAACAACGGAAGACTTTGAAGCTAGGTTAACTTTGATGAAGAATACCGATCTGAATTTCGGAGCCGGGAATCGCATTTGTCTAGGCAAGAATATCACCATTTTAGAGACTTACAAAGTTATTGCGAGTTTGTTCTTGACTTATGATGTAAGTCCAACTTATACACTGAAATAAATTATGAGCTTTGGCAACTAACCAATTCTAGATGAGTTTGGTCAACCCAGAGAAGGAATGGAAAGTACAGAACTCGTGGTTTGTGAGACAAACTGATATGGACATCACGTTCGTTCGTCGGAATGGCGCCAAAGTCTGAGACTGAGTAAATGAGCACTTGGAATAGCAAATTTTATCATATACTCTATACTGAAATTCAATCAGCCTGGGAGCGTGAGAAATCTTCGTGCTAGTCTGCTTCGCACTTGCACTGCTCCGAATATCCATACTAGATGAAAGGAATACGTTTGCTTTTAATATAACACCCGGACCATATTTGCAGAAAATATTGCCAGATAATCAAGTATTCAGAAGGAGTTGTTGCTTACTTAGTCTTGTAGGACAAGAGTGGAAATAAAAGTAGGTTCCGTAGTCTCGGATATCACAGGATATCACATCTAATAAGTTTCGTAAAGCCCTTCTTTCGTTTCCCCAAGGCTAACTGCCAGAACGAGGCAACGCTAAGGCTTGATTAATAATAATTTAGTCAGTTAATTGTTCCTCCCTGTGCACGCTAAAATTGCAGTGAGCGGGAGACAAGGTTAATAGCTTCCGCGTTGGTCACTATACAGCTCTCTAGGAGTGCACAGCCGGCCCACTGGGGATTATTTGGCGGTATAGGGATGCATTGAGTATGTATGTACTGTGTACATGGAAGCGCACCAGTCGTTGAAATTGCCAAGAATATTTGGTGTTTGCCACTACTCGGGGCCAGACGTACACGTTGTACTGTACGGAGTACAACATAATGCGCACCGTCCCCCAATTAAGTATCACGAGATGGCTGGACCACGTTCAGGCGTTCTTGGTAAACACATCTGCATAGTTAGACGGCAACGGCACTGCAATTTTAGTACAAGCGGTGAGAAGCAAAGAGAAGCAATAACTTACCTGCGATATGCTTAATAACATTTAAGTCATCCAACCCCTCCTTATCTGGTGTATGGTTGTCGGATCACTCTTGAATACGTGGCACCAATACGTATTGTACGTAAGTGCTAGTTGTATTCGGTGGTGATGATGCTTAATTGAACTAGATCTACGTACAACCTAGTGTATATGACTTCACCGGAACCGGGGTTACTATAACCCGATGCTTATATCAGCATCCCCAGCTTATGTAAGTCGATTCGGAAGGTCAGTATACCAATATTGGAGCCTCTCTAAAAAAGGCTTAAAAACGTTAAATATAGTATTTCTAATATTAATCAATTACTTCTTCCTAATTAGGCCTAGCATATAACTCATTGCTTTAATATCGAAATACTAAAATTCATAATTATAATAATTGTAATTGGGACATATAACTTATCCTTCTTTTGGTGCTGAATTTATAATTATAATAGAGGCTCTCTCAATTTACTCTTTAGTTTGTAATTAAATTATATTAATATTAATTAGTTATTATAAAGCTATATAGGCCTTCAATTTTATTATGGCATTAGCGGGGTTAGAATCTTCTATGATTCATTTAACTTTTGCAATTTCTCTTCATTTATATAACTATTATAAACATATTATATTAATTATAAGATATTTCTTTTAAATAATGTCTAACTTAATAAGGCAATTATATAGAGACTTTAAGTTTATATAAATCACTAGTGAAAAGTTAATTTATAATATCTAATTAATAATAGCTTTAATTAAAATAGCAATATTAAATTTGTAAATTATAGCATAAAGCTTTAAAGCTAATATACTTTTCGTGATTCTCTTATATTTGATTAATAATTAGTAAAGAAGATTGGCTCGATTTATACTATTATCTAATATTAATATATAACTGATTTGTAATAATAGGTCCTTATTATTAGTAAATAATCCATTTATAAATATTAAAAGTTTAAGGGTTTCGCGATTAAGCTTAATAAACTTGAAGCTTCTTATAAGGTTATTAATCTGCTATTATAAATATCTATTAAAGGCTCTAATATTGAGATTTATAGGATAGGTTATTTAAATAGTATAAAAGAGATTGAAGGAGGCTTTAGGTTGCAATATTAATATAATATAAGTTTCCCTAGCTTATTAAGCAATATATTACTCTTCTATTAAGAGGTTGTAATATATATTACCTTATAAGCTTATTAATATTATTAAGGCCTTTAAAACTAGCCTAAGATTCTTATATTACTATTCTTATATAAGTATAATATAATTACCTTCTTATTAAATCAACTTTCTATTAAATTTAATTAACTAATTAAATATTAATTAATTATACTCTTTTGTTAAAAATTAAACTTTCTTAAGGTTAATTTACTCTTCTTTAATGAAATTAATATTGTCTAAAAATAGAGTATTGTTAGTTTGAAGGTTTACAAGGCTAAATGGTTTATTCTTATATAATAAGCAAAGATTATAAATTAACTAGTTTATTCTAAACTCTTATAAGTGATAATTATGATATATTTTGAACTAATAATTGCCTGCTTTAAAAACTCTATATAAGAATTTAATAATCTTTAATATTACATTATTCTTAATTTCTAATTATATTATAAACTCTTTTAAAAGTGAAATATAGAAATCTCAATTTAACTTTATTACTAATTATATATAAACTTATAATATATCTCGAAAGTAAAAGTTAATTCTTTTATTTTGTATTATTATAATAATATAGAGAATTATTTATTAGTTAACTTATTAGAAAGTAAGTAATTATATTAGTATAATATTCTTCTTAAAATTATTATACACTTATATAATAAGTTAAAACTTTTCAAAAGCCTTATTTGTATCTTTATTTTTAATTTTATTAATAAATCTCAAATTAAAGATTTATATATTCTTAGAAATTGTGATAAAGTTAGCAATTTTAAATATTTCTTTTTTAAAGAAATTTACAACTTCTAATTGTTGTGATATTATAAATAAGCTTTCTTTAAATAAATATATTATAATATTAAATTAAGATTGCTTACAAGATTTGCCATAGCCTCTTTTTGCACTTCCTTTTTATTATATAATATATATAGGTTATATTCTAGGGTTAGAAAGAGGATATTTATAAAATCTTTTATATTCATATTTATATGTCAGCTTTAGCTTATTAGTATGTTAAGGAGGAAAAGTTAAAATAGAAAGTTAAAAGTCTTTATATGGATTTTTAAGGCTTAGCGCAAACTCTAGCTCTTCTTTTATACTTAGTTATATAAGGAATAGTATAAATTATACAAATTATATAAAAACAGAAATTATATTATTACCTTCTTCCACTTCTTCTTCTTCTTTCAAACTTTGTATATAATATGATTTAACTAATATAGATCAGAAGATAATAAAGTTATAGGATAATTTAATTATGCAAGATTTTCTATTAATTACAAATAATATATAAAATTCTAACTAATAGCTGTTTTGGCTTATATTACTTTCTTTCTATATTAATACTAAAGAATTAAAAGGTAAATTATAAATTATATTAACTTAAAGTTTATTACAAAAGTTAAAAGCATTAAAAATTTGATATATAACTTTTAATTTCTTGATCTCTTTTATCGCTTTATATAAGGCTACTATTTATTATGCAATAGTTAATAATAAGGCATTTAATTCAACTATGCGAAAGTAGGCTCTAAATATTAGTAAGATAAATATAAAGCTATTAAATTCTATTAAATTATTAAGAGCTTTAAGGGCTATTTATAGGGCTATATTATGATTAATATTATAAATCTTAGTTGTAATAATTAAGTAAGCTTATTATAATAAAGCATAATATTGCTCTATTATGCCAATTAAATTATAAGCCTCTATTAGTGCGGTTTTAACTTTAATTCCTATAATATTAGTATATTACTTGAACTTTTTGCTAATAAAGTTCTTACTTATATTAATTATAATAAAGTTAGAAGATTCTAAATATATATTAATCTAATATATATATAAAATATTTCAAATATATTTTATATTAATATTTTATAATCATCTTTTAGCTTAGAAGTAAGTTGCCTAATTAATAATATAAAAAATTAAAGAATTTTTAATATATATAATATTAATTATAATATAATAATTAAAATTAACATTATTATAAAAAATAAAGCAAAATCTTTTTAGCGATTTCTTATACTTCTAATAATAAATATAATAGTATATGAGATATTTAAAAGACTTCTTCTTAACTTTATAATCTAAGCGATTAAATACTTTCTTAAACTTTTTAACTAAAGGATGGCCAAAATATTAATAAAGGCATTATAATTTAATATTAGTTAAATAATAAGAATTATAATTAAAGAATTTAACAAGATATATATATAAAGGGGATTTTTAAAGTAAAAAAGAATAACCAAATTAATATACAACTAATATAGGGCTATTAAATATAATTAATATATTTTTAAAATTATTAAAATATACCTTTAAGATATCTATATTAGTAAAATTTAGAAGAAAGGGGATATTAGCTTTAATAATATAAAATTAAATCTAGCTAATTAAGATATTAATAATTATAATACTTATTAAGCTTATTAATCTAATTTCAAATTAAATTATAATTAGGCCTTTAGATAACTTATTAAAAATTACAAATATATTAATATATTACAAAGTCTGGAATTAACCTAATCCAGCTATAGAATGCTTTGTAGCTTTTATATTAATTATAATTTTATAAAATTAAATTAAAGTATATTATAATAATATAGTTATATTATATATATTAACTTAATTAATAGAATCTTCTAAAAGCTCTTTTAGAGTTATATTTATTAAAATGTAATTTATAAATTTATTAGCTAAATTTAAGATTATTAAAGAAACTACTTCTTAAAAGATATTAAAATATATTATTACTAATTTATCTTTCTCAAAAGGAAGAATAAATTTAATATTACTATTATTATTATTATTAATATTAATAACTAAAGCTCTAAAAGCTTCTTAGATCTTAGCTTTAGAATTACTGTTACTTTTATATAATATAATAAATTGTTAAAAGCCTATTTTAAAGCGCTTATTAAAGTTAAAAGCTTTTATATTAAACTTATTATAATATTGAACTTTAAATTAATTCTTAACACTTTCAAGCTTTTAGGAAGAATATTTCTATAATTAATAATCTTCCTTCTTATAAATAAAGCAACAATTATAAAGTTACTTATAGCTGCGAGATTTATTAAACTTATTAAATTAAGGCCTATAGCCATAATATACTTGATTTATATAATTTTACTTTATACTAAGTTTAATATAAGGTTTTATATAAGTTATAAATACTTAGATTATAGGATAAGTTTAAGTTAATAATAAAGTCTGCTTTTTTTTATATATTATAATTACTAAAAAGAGCTTATTAATAAATTCTCTTTTATTAATTAAAGAATTAGCAATTATATATTAATAGGCAGATATACCTTCGCAGGCTGTAATAAGCTTAATATAGAAGAATTTAATACCTCAAAAACTAGAAGCTAGGCTATATCAAAATTTATAAAGGATATTAATTATAATTTTAAAGCAATCGCTAATTAATTTCTTAAGATTTCTTAATATTATATTTTATAATAATACTATATTCTAATTATTAAACATCTTATATTAATACCTAGGGCCTTTAAAGAAGGTTTTTAATTATATAATTATTTCTCTCAAATTTATTTGCTTATTTCTATTAATATAATAATAATCTTAAACTAAACCTTTTAACAACAATAGAAAAGTAATAATATATTGCTTATATAATAAGCCCACTTAATTATAAATATTATTAAATATCTTAAACTTATAATTAAAGACTTCCAAATCTCCTTTTCTATATTTCTACTTATTAATAAACATTTTTATAATATTAGCGATCTTTTTATTAAAGCCTTTGCAGCTATATTCTAAAATATATTATTCTTAATATTACTTCTTAATATATATATCTTTTTATTAATCTTAACCTTAAGATTCAAAATTCTAAAAGCTTCTAGAATTATTAGTTTTCTAACAATTATAATTTTAACATTTTTGCTATTTATACTTTTAATATAATTATGCTAGCTCTTATTCTTATTACTTAACTTATAAAGGTAGAATTATAGATTGGCGATTATTAGATTATAATAAAGTACCTTTTAAAGAATTTACAAATATAAAGCATTTAAAGGCTTTAAATATAAAATTTGTAGCAAAAAAGTAAATTTTATTATAAGGGATTTTAATAAGAATTTGGCTTATAAATAGCTAATTAATATTAGTTAAATCTTCTCTTATATATTATAAAGAAATATTATTAATTTTTAATTAAAGAAGAAAAGAGTTAAGGGTCCTTTAATCTAGCTTTATAAAAAGCTTATTAATCTTTTTATTAAATTATAAATATTTAATTTTTTATTATATAACTTATATAAAGTCATTCTTAATAAAAATACTTTTATTAAAATATATTTTTAATATATATATATTAAAAGCTTATAAATAATTATAAAATCGAATTCTCAAGCTTTAATTTATACTATCAAATTAATTAAATTTAAATTCTTTAAAATTATATATAAAGAGAGTTTATAAATTATTATTAATTTAATTATCTTTCTTATAAAACTTAAATTTATCTTTAATATATTATATAAGCTCTTTATTAATTGCCGAAATAGAATTAAATTAAGATTTATATTCTTAATTTAAGCTCTAATTAAATTCTCAAGCTTTAACTTATATTAAGCTTTTAAATATTATAGTAAATTAAGCCATTCTAAATTCAAATTAGCTAATATAAAAATCTAAAGTAATATTAATTTTATACTAAAGAAATCCAAAATATATTTAAAGATACTATTTAATAAAAGGAAGATTAATATAAGCAAAGTATATATATTCTTAAAACTTAATAATAAATTTAATATAAATAGTTACAAATATATTACAATATTATAAATATATAATTTTAGCTTTCTTAAAGCAAAGGGTTTATATTACAGTAAACTTTAAAGCTTTAATACTCTATTTAGCTCATAAAGTTAATAAAAGTAAAAGATATTATTAATAAGGGAATTTAATAAGGGAAATATTAAAATAATAGTTAATAAGATTATAAGGATTGATTTATAAAAAGCGTTTATAAGAGCTTTAATTTGCACCTGATAGAAGTATACTAAAGGTCTATTTATACTTCAAATTGACTATAGGGACAATTTATAAGGCAATTTCTCTTAAAGGTTAATTTTAAAGGATAATTTAAAAGTTAATTTCTTATAAAGGGCGGTTTCTTAATAAGGGTGGTTTTTAAAGGAAGATTTTGTAAGAAATATCTGGAAGCGTTTTCTCTTACAAATAAGAGTCCTAATTAATAATAGACATTTCTCTTAATATAAATTAGCCTTTGCAAGATTTGTAAATTAAAAATTAAAGAATTATAATGGTTTTAAGGGTGGTTTCAAGCTTCCTTAAAGAGGCTCTTAAAGGGGTAGAATTAAAGCTTCGCAATATTAATTAAAGTGAAATTAAAAGCTCTTAAAATGGGGTTTTCGTAATAATTTGAATTCATTCTTCTCTAATCTAAATATAGACTGATCAGTGTCGGATCACTCTTGAATACATGGCACCAATACGTATTATATGTAAGTGCTAGTTGTATTCGGTGGTGATAATGCTTAATTGAACTAGATCTACGTACAACCTAGTATATATGACTTCACCGGAACCGGGGTTATTATAACCCGATGCTTACATCAGCATCCCCAGCTTATGTAAGTCGATTCGGAAGGTCAGTATACCAACAATGGTGTTTCCTTGTTCACATTAAGTTAATAAGACTGCAGCGCACGAAATGAAGCTCAATATAGCAGAAGAAAACAATGATAATGCTATCGTAATCACTTCATTTCTTCATGTTTACGTTAAATTGTAGTGCTTGACCGTCCAAAAGCCCGATGAAATCCTATCGTGTTGGTACTAAAAGTGCACTTTGCACTGCAATTTTAGCACGGACACGAAGAGACTGTCCGTCTCCTTGAAAGCGCACGTACACAGTATATATTAGGGAGTAGTGTGATTGCTGTTTATTGCCAAATTAATAACCAAGCATCAGTGTCACAGACGTTGGCGAGGTGTTGAGGCTGAGCTGCAGGTCAGCATAAAGTATGACCAGGCTGACATGCGGGCTCCACTGCAATGAAATCGATCAATCTCCCATGCCTTTGAACAGCTAGGATTTGGTTGGAGGAAATGATACTACGTGATCGTTATTGCTATAAATTCACTTAATGCACTTTTCCAAGCTTCCTCTTCGAAGCCACCGTAGCGTACACTATTCAGTTCCTTCTATTCTGATCTCTCGGGTTTAGGTACCGAAATCGAAGACTTTGGCTGAACACTTTGTTAGTTAGATGAGCTAAACGTTACACCGTCTTATTAAAGAGAAATAAGCTGCGGATACCTGTGATTTTCCACCTTCATTTCTACCCTATTGTCATGATCCCTCTCAAGAGATTACTGAATGAGGAGGCTACCGAAGAGGGACAGTTTACTTGGAACGAAGAATACAGAAGTTCTCCTACCCAGAGGTGAGCAGGAAAATTCACGATATAGTCGCGACATTGACCGGAGACAGCGAAATACCTACCTTAGCTGAGAAAACTTGGGATGGATTGTGGGGGGATATCCTAAGCTCGGATGTCCCCAACAACGACATACTACATGCGGATGACGATGAAGACATCGGTACATCAATGCATATGGTTGAGGAGGATATAGAACAGTGGGCTATGCAGTATTTGCCCCCAGTAATCGAAGCGCCATCAGACTTGCAAAACCCTCTGTTAGAGCCATTAAAGTCAACTTCTGCTGGGAGCAGCACTAATCAATTGTGTTATGGAATGGTTAGTTTCACAGATACACTGTTATAAGCTATAGAAGTTCTTATAATTTGTGTGTAATCGCTTACACAAAAACACAGATTTACCGAGCTGCAGTCAAAGTCGAAGGCAACATGTTAGAGATTGATGCAAAGCTCAAAATAAT
>Ga0247734_1003017_pt1 | contig 10306 bp, 6 predicted proteins | sample UWRJL103311B2_FD_180933 | JGI IMG/M metagenome (GOLD analysis project Ga0247734, IMG submission 180933) | Plant litter microbial communities from Arlington Agricultural Research Station in Wisconsin, United States - UWRJ-L103-311B-2 | ecosystem: Environmental > Terrestrial > Plant litter >... | reverse complement strand
CAGGTATATAGTGAAGCGTTTCTATATAATGCTTGCTGTAATTCTTTCCATTTATCTTCTAATAGTATTGTAATATTTACGAATGTAAGGTGTTAAGATCTGGCACTTTTTAAATTTTTAGATTAATAATCTATGATTAAAATTAACCAGAACACACTTTTTAACAATTTTTTATAAAAATAAGACATAAATATTGTCAAAATGTTTTTTATAAATAAAAATGTTCCTAATTTTCGTAAAAAATAGAATATAAAAGAAAGTAAAAGAAAATTATTGCATCGGTCTAAATCTGCTTACTACTTATGAAACATTATTTACGTATCATCCTGGCGCTGTTATTGGCTGTTCCAGTGGCAAACGCACAAACTCTGACCGTGAAAGGCCGGGTGAATGGCATTAGTGATACAGATCTACTGCCAGGCGTAAGTGTCGTAATAAAAGGCACTCAACGAGGAACGACCACGAACTCAGAAGGCGCATTTCAAATTGAAGTGCCAGGTCCTTCAACCGTTCTGGTATTTAGCTTTGTAGGCTACAAGTCTGTTGAAGAGACAGTTGGTAACAGGGCTGAGATATCTGTAAAAATTTCACCGGAAAATAAATCACTTGAAGAAGTGGTAGTAGTAGGTTATGGAACACAAAGTAAACGCGCGGTTACCGGGTCTGTTATTTCTGTTAATTACGATAAATTTAAAGACCGCTCTTTTAGTAACGTAACACAGTCATTGGCCGGAACGATGCCCGGCGTTAATATTTCACAATCTCAGGGTGCTCCGGGTTCTTCGCCGGTTATAAAAATCCGTGGTGTAAGTTCTATTACAGCTGGTACCAATCCTTTAATCGTTGTGGATGGTGTGCCATTGGAAAACTTCAATTTAAACCTGATCAATCCGCAGGATATTGAATCTGTGGAAGTATTAAAAGATGCTTCCTCGGCAGCAATTTATGGTTCAAGAGGATCGAGCGGCGTAATTCTGGTTACCACGAAAATGGGTAAACCGGGTAAAATGAGTGTAAGTGCAAATGTGGAATACGGAACGCAAAAAGTAGGCCGCCAGATTAAAATGATGGACGCCCAGCAATATATTGAAACGTATGTTGACGCTAAAAACAATGCCTGGATGGCGCAGGGAGGCAAAGCTGCTGATCCTAATAGTGTTCGTCCGGCAACATTAAAAATCCCTGAAGATTTTACAACGAATCCCGGCCAATTTGGAAAAGGTACTAACTGGCAGGACGTGATGTTCCGTACCGCTCCTTCGTTTAATGCGCAGGTTTCGGTTTCGGGAGGCACAGAAAAAACACAATACATGTTCTCTGGCGCGTATCTGGACCAGACAGCTGTTCTTGACAATAATTATTACAAACGTTTATCGCTTCGTTCCAACATTAAAACAGCAATAAACAGTAAAGTTACGATTGGTTTAAATCTTGGAATTACAGCCATTTTTGACCGTACCGATGGAACACAGGGAAAAAGTGATGTGATCAGCCTTGGACTTCAAAGTGATCCGATCTTTCCTGTTTATAATGAAAACGGAAATTTGGGTTTCCGGGATCCTAATTCTACCTGGTTCCGGTTTACATCTTATGCGGATATGAATTTGTGGCATCCGTATTCGCTTACCCGTGAGGTAGATAAAGGCAAGAAGTCATTCAATACTTTGGGTACCGCTTTTCTTGAATATAACATTCTGGATGATCTGAAATTCCGGACCAGTCTGAGCGGAAACCTGTTCAATACAAGAAACAGTTTTTACTGGAATGACAAGCAAAAATATGGTTATTCAGCTGTGCTTGCTGCTCAGGGAAATGCTGGGGATGCTTATATGTTAAACTGGCTGAGTGAAAATACACTTACTTATGACAAAAAGATCGGCGATCATGCTTTCACTGGTTTGTTGGGTTATTCGATTCAAAAACAGCGTGATGAATCGATGTATGTAGCGGCAAATAATTTCCCAAACGACCTGGTTCATACTTTAAATGCAGGAACTGTTACTGCGGGAAATACCTCAGCCAGCGAGTGGTCACTGCTTTCATATCTTGCCCGTTTGCAATACAATTTTAAAAACAAATACTTTTTTGCCGGTACTATTCGCCGCGACGGAATGTCACGGTTTGGTGCGGATAATAAATGGGGTTATTTTCCTTCTGTTTCAGCGGGATGGCTTATTTCGGACGAAGCGTTTATGTCTGGCGTAAGTGCTGTTAATAATTTAAAACTAAGAGCCAGCTACGGTGTTACAGGTAACAATCAGATTCCTAACTACGGATCAATCAGTTTGTTGGGAGCTGCTCCTTATGTGAACGGTTCAACACTTGCCAATGGATTAAAAGTAAGCGGCCTTGCTAATTCCGGTTTGAAATGGGAAAAAACAGATCAGTTCAACATAGGCATTGATTTGGGTTTATTCAATAACCGGATCAATCTTTCAGCAGAATTTTACAATTCTATCACCCGTGATATGTTGCTTTTCGTGCCAATTCCTGACATCACAGGATTTTCATCACAGTTGAGTAATATTGGTAAAATGAGAAACAGAGGTGTTGAATTCAACATTTCCAGCAAAAATCTTACAGGAAATTTCACCTGGACTACTGACTTCAATATTTCCCGTAACCGTAACAAGGTATTGCAATTAGGTCCTGGAAATGCGCCTATTCAATATGTAGATAACGTGGTGACGGTCCGCACGGAAGTAGGGCAGCCTGTTTCTAATTTTTACGGATATGTGTTTGATGGTGTGTTCAATAACCAGGCGCAGATAGATGCTTATCCGCATCATGCAAGCACAACGCCGGGTGATCCAAAAGTTAGGGACGTAAACGGAGATGGCAAGATTAGTGATGCCGACCGCACGATCCTTGGAAATTATCAGCCAGATTTTACAGCAGGTATTACTAACACAGTAGGTTATAAAGGATTTGAATTCTCCTTTCTTTTTCAGGGATCTTTTGGTGGAGAAATTGCGAATAATAATGTTAGATATTTGGGCACGTGGGACAATGGCCGGAATTTCTTCGCTTCTATGTACAACTACTGGCGTTCTGAAAGTGAACCGGGAGACGGAACACATTTCAAACCAACAGTCAATTATCTGGGACTTCAAAAACAATTTTCTTCTTATTGGGTAGAAGACGCTTCGTTCGTAAGATTGAGAAATGTAAGGATTTCTTATGGTTTGCCATCCAAATGGACGAACAAAATCAAGGTCAACAATGCACGGATTTATGTCAATGCCGAGAATGTTCATCTTTTCAGCAAATACACAGGTTATGACCCTGAAAATACAACTTATGGTACTACATCTTACAGCAGCAGCATGGAAACTTCCGGTTCATACAGTAGTGGAAACGCGCCGGTTCCTGGTGCTTTTCAGGGAGTTGACTATGGTTCATACCCGTTGCCACGAACAATTACAGTCGGCATAAAAGCTGATTTTTGATTCTTGGCAAAAAAACATATCTGTGGTAAAACACTCAAGACTTTAATCTAAAAAACACAATGAAAAAGCTCATACAATTCCTGGCCGTAATAAGTTTTGTGGCTGTTTCCTGGGGATGTAAAGAATCCTTTCTGAACCTGGCGCCTGTTTCAAATCCGAATGCTGAAAATTTTTACAAGACAAAAGCAGATTTTGACTTAGCTGTGAATGCCGCTTATAATACGCTTTACACAGTTTATAATCCTGAAGGCCCCATTTCATACGCAGGAGAATTAATGGGAGACAATGTAACGATCTATAATATTTCAGGCAACCAGGCGGATAAATGGCAGTTCAGAGATTATTCTCTTGCTCCGGCCAATACAATGGTTTACCAGTTCTGGCAGGATTTTTACAAATCACTTTATAACATCAATATTGTTCTGAGCAAATTACAGGATGCTGATATTGATGCGACCTACAAAGCTCAGACACAAGGTGAAATGCTCTTTCTCAGATCTTTATACTATTATAATATGGTACAAATATGGGGAGATCTTCCGCTTGTAACAGCTCCGGTTACTGCTGCCGAAAGTTATAATATACTTCGTTCGCCTGCCGCTGAGGTTTATGCACAGATTATCAAAGACCTTTCGGAAGCAAAAGGCAAACTGGCATTGACTTCCACGATTGCAGGAAGATCTACAAAAGGCGCTGCACAAACTTTGCTTGGAAAAGTTTATCTGGTAAGCGGGGATAAAACCAATGCTGCGAAAGAATTGAAAGAAGTGTATGACCGCAAGCAATATGAGTTGCTGCCTTCGTATGCTTCGTTGTGGGATGTGAAAAATAAAAATACCAAAGAATCGATCTTTGAGATTCAGTTTTTAGGCGGTGCTGCTACTAATCCTTATAGCAATTATTACCTGGTTTTCTTCCCTAATTCCAATGCGCTTGGTTTCTATGGCGCAGGTATGAATCAGGTGGTGGATGATATCTGGAACGAGTATGAAAAAGGTGATGCAAGAAAAGCAGCATCAATTGATACAGGTTATGTAGATGCAAAAGGAAGTTTTACAGCGGCCAGATTTCCTAAAAAATGGACAGATAAAACGGCTCCGCTTATCAATCAGTCTATTGCTGCCAATAACAATTTTATGGTGCTGCGTTATGCTGACCTGCTTTTATTGCTTACTGAGGCAACCGGAGATGTTTCATACATGAATCAGGTTCGTAAAAGATCCGGTCTGCCGTTGTATGGTGAAAGCGGATATCCAGCCAAATATTCAACCGTTGAACTGGCCTTGGAACATGAGCGCCGAATTGAACTGGCCTTTGAATTTCATAGATGGTTTGACCTGAAAAGAACAAACCGGGCCATACCCGTTCTGACTGCAAAAGGGAAAAAGGTGAGTCAGGAAAAACTGGTTTTGCCAATACCCAATATTGTAAGGGACCAGAATGCAAAAATAACCCAGAACATAGGGTATTAATGAAAAACTGCTTTCTTGTCCTCTTAATTATCGTATCCCGGTCAGTAAATGGCCAGGATACGATTCGTTATACGGGTAGTACGCTCGTAAATGTGGATTATCATCACGGGCAGTTGAGTCCGGCAATCGGAGTGCATTCGATTCAGACATTGCGTGTAAACAGGAGTGATCCTGAAAAGGATTCTGCGATTATCTGGACCTATAATCATGCTCCGATGCTTGCTTACTGGAACGATACATTTTATATCAATTATTTAAGCAATCCCGTTGGCGAGCACGTTCCACCGGGACAAACATTACTTCAGACTTCTAAAGACGGAACGAAATGGTCAAAGCCGGTCGCAATATTCCCACCTTACAAAATTCCTGATGGCACAACTAAAAAAGGCAATCCGGGTATTGCCAAAAACCTTTATGCGGCAATGCATCAGCGTATGGGATTTTATGTTTCTAAAAGCAATAAATTACTGACACTGGGTTATTATGGCCTGGTTCTGGATGCAAAAGATGATCCGAATGATGGCCTGGGAATTGGCAGAGTGGTACGTGAGATCAGGAAAGACGGAAATTTTGGGCCCATTTATTTTATCAGGCATAATGTTTCCTGGAAACAAAAATCAGATTACCCATTGTACACAGACAGCAAAGATTCCGAATTTATAAAAGCGTGCGATGAACTGCTTGCCAATAAACTTGTTACCCAGCAATGGGCAGAAGAAGCAGACCGGGACGATCCGCTTATTTCTTTGAAGGGAGATTATAAAGCATTCAGTTATTATCATTTACCTGATAATCGGGTAGTAGGGCTTTGGAAAAATGCTTTGACGACTATTAGTAAAGACAATGGGAAGTCGTGGCTTTATCTTCCGGAAAGAGCACCAAAATTTGTAAATAGTAATGCCAAGATCTGGGGACAGAAAACCTCTGATGGCAAGTATGTTACGGTTTACAATCCATCAGAGTTCCGCTGGCCATTGGCACTTTCTGTTAGTGATGACGGATTAAATTATAAAAACCTTCTTCTGGTTCATGGCGAAATAACTTCCATGCGTTATGGAGGAAATTATAAATCTTATGGTCCGCAATATGTTCGTGGAATTGAAGAAGGAAACGGCACACCTCCCGATAAAAAGCTCTGGATTACTTACAGTGTAAATAAAGAAGATATCTGGGTGTCGTCCGTTCCGGTACCGGTAAGAGATAAAACGGACAAACATGCGGATGATCATTTCAACAATTTGCCGCAAGGGAAAGAGTTAGACGACTATAATATTTATAGTCCGCTTTGGGCTCCGGTCCGTATTGAAAAAAGTGATGGCAATTCAAAAGTGCTCTCATTAAGCGATTGGGATGCCTTCGATTTTGCCAAAGCAGAACGTGTGATTCCAGCTGCAAAAAAGCTGATTGCCGAATTTTCAATTACACCAAAACAAAATAATACAGGTTTGCTGGATATAGAATTTCAGGATGCAAAGGGTACGCCGGGCATCAGATTGTCTTTTGATTCAACAGGTGTTTTTCGTGTTAAAGCCGGATACCGAAATAAGGAATTAATGAAATATTCAGCCGGTAAACAATATGATATCAAAGTTCAGCTTGATTCAGAAACCAGGATTTACAGTGTGTCGGTTAATGGTAATGATCTGGGAAACAATATATTATTTGCGCCGTTGGAATCCGTTAACCGTTTAACTTTTAGAACTGGCGATACACGTCGTTTCCCAAATGCAGATACACCGACAGATCAGATGTATGACTTGCCTGATCCGGGCAGGAAGGACAAAGAGGCAACTTTTGAAATAAAATATGTAGTGACAAAAACTTTTTGAATAGGAAAAAGAACAAGAATTAAAAAGATTTATTCCTGATATGAAGAAATTTAAAATTGTAATACCTGTATTATTTTCCTGTCTTTCTATTGCAGATTTCAGTGTTGCTCAGGATAAAGGACTGGTAAATACTTCTCAGAGTTCTTTTGCAAAACTACATAGTGCTGACATGAACGCGGTGGTATGGACGCAGGGTTTTTGGGCTGACAGGTTTAAAGTCTGTCAGGAAACAATGGTGCCTCAGCTTTGGAAAACGTATACCGATCCGGAAATCAGTCATGCATACCGAAATTTTGAAATTGCAGCCGGACTGGAAAAAGGAAACTTCAAAGGACCATCATTTCATGACGGGGATTTTTATAAAACTTTCGAGGCTCTGGCAAGTACTTATGCCGTTACCAAAGATAAAAAGCTGGACGATCTTATGGATAAAGCGATTGCTGTAATGGCAAAAGCACAACGCGAAGATGGTTACATTTATACCAAAGCGATCATTGAACAAAAACAGAAAGGTGAAGCTAAAATGTTTGACGACTGCCTGAGTTTTGAGGCTTATAATTTCGGACATTTAATGACGGCAGCCTGCGTACATTATCGTGCAACCGGTAAAACCACATTGTTGGAAGTAGCCAAAAAAGCAGCTGATTTTTTAATTGGTTTTTATAATACTGCCACACCCGAACAGTCGCGGAACGCAATTTGTCCTTCTCATTACATGGGTTTGTCAGAGCTTTACAGGACAACACACGACCAGAAATATCTAACTCTGGTCAAGCATTTAATTGCCATAAAAGGTGCTTCGGAAGGAACGGATGATAATCAGGACCGCATTCCGTTTTTGAAGCAAACCAAAGTAATGGGCCATGCGGTAAGAGCCAATTATTTGTATGCCGGCGTTGCTGATGTTTATGCTGAAACAGGTGATCCTGAATTACTTGTACAATTGAATGTAATGTGGGAAGATGTGACGCAGCATAAAATGTATGTAACCGGCGGTTGCGGTTCATTATACGATGGCGTATCTCCGGACGGAACTTCTTACAAACCGGATGAAGTGCAAAAAATCCATCAGGCTTATGGTCGCGATTATCAATTGCCAAGTTTTACAGCGCATAATGAAACTTGTGCAAATATTGGTAATGTGCTGTGGAACTGGCGTATGCTACAAATTACAGGTGATGCGAAGTATGCAGATATTGTAGAACTGGCGCTATATAACAGTGTTTTATCAGGAATTAATTTAAAAGGAGATAAATTTTTATACACCAATCCTTTAAGTTATTCAGATGCCATGCCGTTTGAGCAGCGCTGGTCAAAAGATCGCCAGAGTTATATCTCTAAGTCTAATTGCTGTCCTCCTAATACCGTTCGCACCGTTTCAGAAGTAAGCCAGTATGCTTATAGTTTGTCAGACGCTGGTTTGTATTTCAATTTGTACGGAGGTAATAATCTTGATACCAAATTGAAAAACAGTGCTTTGAAATTAACCCAAACAACAGATTATCCCTGGGATGGAAAAATAAGTATCAAATTTGAAGAAACTCCCAAAGAAGCGTTTTCATTGTTTTTTAGAATTCCGGGCTGGTGCAGCGACGCAAAATTGATGGTAAATGGTAAAAATCAAACACTTAAACTTACTTCCGGAACATATGCTGAAATGAAAGGAAACTGGAAAGCAGGCGATAAAGTAGAGCTAATGCTGCCCATGCCAGTCAGACTGATTGAGTCTAATCCTTTGGTGGAAGAAACCCGCAACCAGGTAGCTGTAAAACGCGGCCCGGTAGTTTATTGCCTTGAATCCGTGGATCTTCCGAAAGATAAAACCATTTTTGATATTGCTATTTTAGCCAAAAATAATCTTAAACCTTCGAAAATTGTGATTGAAAACAGCCCGATTATGAGCTTACAAGGCGATGCTTTACTGGTTGATAATTCGGACTGGAATAAAAAATTATACCGGGAAGTGTCAACCGGAACAGCCAAGACTATTCCGGTTCGTCTGGTTCCGTATTATGCCTGGGGAAACCGCGGGCATAATGATATGTCAGTTTGGTTACCGCTGGCCAGATAAAAGTTTATGCATTGTCCAGCAAAAAACCGGGATCAATGTCCAGTTTTTTATATACAGCTTTTAGGAAAGGTACGTCCGGTTCGCGTTTACCACTCAGGATCTGGGAAAGTTTAGGCTTTCCCAATCCCAGCATATCAGCCAAAGCAGCTTGTGTAAGTTTAAGTTGAAAGCGCTTTAATTCAACCATTTCTGAAATGGTTTTAGGCATGGGGAGTGGATAATGAGTATCTTCATATTTTTCAGCTGACAGCGCCATATTACGAAGTTTATTAACTTCTTCTTCTGAAAGATTGCCCTCACCCTTATTCATTAAGGTAAGTATTTCCTTCATGGAATTAGTATAGTCCGTTTCGTTTAAGTATGTGATGTTATCGTTTTTCATAGGTTAGTTTTTGTATTGAATCGTTGAGGCATCTATTTTATCATATTCTGCATGTGTTCCAATGAAAACAATATACAGCGTACGTATGTCAAAATGAATTATTGCAACCAATCGGTAATTATTGCCTTTTATATTAAAACAGTATCTATTGTTGCCAACAGAATCTACCGAATTAAAGCTTTGTTTAACATCCGCAAACTTTGTCCAGTCAGCTGCTTTCGCTTGTTTATACCAGCTTAGCAATGTATCCGTTGATCGTGGTTCCAGCTTTACAAACTCATTAATTGTTGTTTTAGAAATAATTACCACTATGACTTTTGTTGATGAAAATCAAATGTAGTAATATGTTTTAAATAATAAAACATTATTTCGTATTATGAAATTTATAGTCAATTATTAACGATTAACTATCTAAGGTTAAAACTTGGATAATCTACACATAACTATAACTCCCGCAACCAGATATTTCTGAAACTAACGCGGCTATTGTGTTCCTGTAAACTTAATGGAAGTTTATTTTCGTGAAATTCATATTTCGGATATCCCTGATAAATCATTGGGCCTTTTAGCTCTGCATGGTTTAGTATTAATATGTTGTTATGAAAAACGGTCATGAAAGCAGGCGTTTTCAATGTTTTGTCAGGATTGAAAACGGGAGCGTTAAAAACAATATCAAAGGTCTGCCATGTTTGTGGCTTTCGTGAAGCATTGACTAAGGGAATGTGCTGTTTATAAACACTGCCTGCCTGTCCGTTGTAGTAAATCCGCGTTTCATAATTATAGGATTCATAAATCTGTAATTCATACAATCCCATCAAAAATACGCCGCTGTTGCCCCGGTTTGTGCTTTGATCTTCTTTAGGATCCGGTGTCTTCCATTCTATATGAATCTGTACACTGCCAAATTTTTGTTTCGTTTGAATATCTGTCGTTTTAGGAACAATTGTCAGTTCATCATTGGTAGCCAGCCATTTTACAGACGAGTGGTCCCGGTGTTCCCATTTGTCAATATCTTTCTTGCTGCCATAAAGAATAATTGCGTCCGATGGAGGCTGAGCATAATTTTCGGCAGGAATTACCAACGGAGGTTTTGAGGACCAGTC
>Ga0247734_1003016_pt1 | contig 10308 bp, 6 predicted proteins | sample UWRJL103311B2_FD_180933 | JGI IMG/M metagenome (GOLD analysis project Ga0247734, IMG submission 180933) | Plant litter microbial communities from Arlington Agricultural Research Station in Wisconsin, United States - UWRJ-L103-311B-2 | ecosystem: Environmental > Terrestrial > Plant litter >... | reverse complement strand
GTATAAGCTTTCTCTGCCCATGTTTTGGCAGTAGCAGCATCAACCTTAGTTAACCTCATTGCCAGTCTCAGCATCAGGGAGTAACCTGCTTTTTTCCATTTGGTTACGTTACCTGAATAATACAGGTCACCGCTAACAGTTGCAACAGCAGGATCTAAAGCAGTGATAGCTGCGTCTAAATTGGTCAGTAATGCAGTATAGATAGATTTCTGATCGTCATACTTTGGTGTAACATTACCAGACTCAGCCATCAGGGCTTCAGAGAATGGAATAGCTCCGTAAGCATCAGAGATACGCTGATATAAGAATATCTGGTTGATCTTTGCGATCTGGATCACGTTTTTAAATTTCTCAGGATCCTGAGCAGTAGCAACTTTGATGGACTGGTTCAGTTTACTTAAGGCAGTATAACCTTCATTCCAGATCCGGGCCTGGTAACCTATGGTACCGCTGGTGTTTACATATTTATCACCATTACCATAGTAACCTAATGTACTTGCCAGTCCCTGCATCATCATTGACTGGTATAACAACTGTGTGTAACCGGTATTGGCATAACCCAACTGTCCTGAGCTTAACAGGAAATTAGGGTCTGTATTTGATCCTGTACCCGCTTTAGGGTCTGTATTTGTTTCGGCCAAGTGCTCTTTCGAACAAGAGGTAGCAAATACTACCGCAGATAAAGCAATGTATATAAATATTTTTTTCATGACTGTTCTATTTAAATTTGAAGTTAACATTGAAACCATAGGTTCTTGTATAAGGCAGTGCTCCGCCTTCTACACCTGCAAGAGCAACCTGTGATGAGAAAGTATTCTCAGGATCGATGTTATCAGTATGTTTCATTATCGTAAACAGGTTACGGGCAACAAGGTTAACGCTTATAGAAGAAAATGGCAGTTTACCCAGCATATTCTGTTTGAAGGTATAACCCAGTGTAGCCTGGCGGAATTTAATGAAGCTACCGTCTAAAACAGCAAGTTTATTTACGTTGGTCATTAAACCTGTGTAATAATTCTGTGCATCAACACTTACTGTGTTTTTACTTCCGTCAGCTTGCACACCGTCAGCAATCACACCACCATCTCTTCCTGGCAATGTTGCTTTATTCAGACCATAGGTATAAGAATAAAATTCAGTAGCTGACAGGATTTTGTTTCCGAACCTATAGTCGATCAGGAAGCTCAGGTTCCAGTTTTTATACTGGAAATCATTGTTCCATCCACCATAGATGTTAGGAAGACCAGATCCCTGTGGTTTTAGGTCGCCACGAAGTGGGATACCGTTTGCACCAACTACAATTTTTCCGTTTGCATCATATTGATAATCATAAGCCATGATCTGGGCCACTGCATAACCTTTAACTACACCGATATAGGCATCACCAGGTCTGTAAGTACCAGTATTTAACGGTGCATTTGTACCTCCGTCAATGTTTAATACTTCAGTTTTAACGTGGGTAAAGTTAACGCTTGAATTCCAGTTGAAATCATTGCTTTTGATTGGCGTACCTGATAACATCAGCTCAATACCTGTATTTTTTGTTGAACCTAAGTTTACATATCTTGATTCAAATCCTGAAGATACAGAAGTTGTTGCCTGAACAACCTCACCGTCAGTTTTTCTGGTAAAGAACGATGCATCGATACCGATCCTGTTTTTCAGGAATTTTAATTCAGTACCTACCTCAAATTCTGCTAATGAGAACGGTTTAAGGTTTGCATTTGGCAGGATGTTGCTGTATGAAGCAGTAGTTGTACCATTGATGGCGTTACCAATCGTGTAATATTGCTGTGTTAAGTAAGCCGATGCAGGCTCACCACTTGTTTTAGCGTAAGATGCACGCAATTTACCAAAACTTAGCGGCTCCCATTTCGTTAGCTGCGAGAACACAAAGCTGGTTGAAACCGAAGGTGTAAAGATGCTGTTCTGGTTTACAGGAAGTGTAGAGAATGCATCATACCGTCCTGTAGTACTCAGGGTAAGTAAGCCTTTGTAGCTAAAGTCTGCAGTATAGTAATAAGAAGGGGTTTCCCTTGCGTTGTAATCGTAATTTACGTTTTTAGTTTTCGTGTTACTTGCTGTATACAAATAAGGAATGATAAAACTGTTACCACTTGAACCTGTTGATTCATAGGTAGCTTTACGGTAGTTGGCACCCACACTTGCATTCACATTAAAGTCTTTCAGCACATCTTTGTTGAAGTTCAGTAACGCGTCTGTGTTCATCTCTGTACGCTGAGCTTGTGATAGACCGTTCAGCTGGCCTAAGCCTCCGTTAGAATAAGCTGTTCCTGTAGGTGTTACAGAAAGTGCGCGGTCATTTGTTAAGTCGTAACCCAAACGTCCCTGTAATGACAGGTAGCTGGTGAAAGCATATTTTGCCGATACCACACTGATGAAACGTTTACGTGCATTGTTGTTTACCAGCTGGCTGGTTACGAAATACGGGTTCGTTACATAAGAGTTATCATTCCAGCTCATTTCTGCACCGGTTACTGTATTGTAACCCGGAGCAAGAGAAGTAACGTCTAAACTTGTAGGCAGGAACTGAAGTCCGTAGTTGGCATTTAAAGGTGAATCACTTAAATACGCTTTGTTTTTATCCTGTTGGTCAATGTAGTTTGCAACCAGGTTGAACGACAATTTATCTGTCAGTTGTTGGTTGGTACTAAAGTTGAATGTTTTTCTTACCAGGCCACTGTTAGGCAACACAGATTTTGCATCCAGGTTGGCAGCAGAAAAACGGTAAGTTCCTTTTTCACCACCACCGGCTACGGAAACACTGTTTGTTAAACTTGGAGCGGTACGGTAGAAAGTGCTCACGTTGTCAGTTACTGCAGAATACGGGTGAAGAATTCCATCAGCAGCATAGGTAGGAGCTCCGTCTAAACGCTGTCCCCATGAATATAAACCTGAACTGATTGCAGAGTTCTGGCTTGTTGGACGGGTGTTGTGTTGTCCCTGTCCGTATTCATATTGATAGTCAGAATTATCTACAGCTTTATCAAACTGTAAGTTGGCATTGTACTCAATTTGTACGCGGCCTTTTTTACCTGTTTTAGTGGTGATGTTAATTACACCGTTTGCCGCCCTTGCACCATATAATGCAGAAGCAGTAGATCCTTTCAGTACAGTCATGCTTTCCACATCATCAGGGTTGATGTTGCTGAAACCATCACCACCGTCAGAACCACCGTACTGACCTGCACCTGTACCTCTTTGTGAGTTATCTATCGGCACACCGTCAATTACGATCAGCGGAGAGTTGCTACCTGTAAAAGATGTTGTTCCACGGATATTCAAACGAACTGAAGATCCGGGGCCACCTGTTGAACCACCTACACTTAAACCGGCAACTCGGCCGCTCAATGAGTTGGCGATGTTTGATTCCCTCGCTTTGTCCATAGTTTCGCCGCCAACCTTAGTTACTGAATAACCCAGGGTTTTCTGATCCTTTGTGATACCCAAAGCCGTTACTACAACCTCATTCAGGTCGTTTGCACTTGGTTTGATGCTCACATTGATTGTGGTTCTTCCGTTAACAGGTACTTCCTGAGGAGTATATCCGATATAGGATACTACCAGGATTGCGTTATCCGGTACGCTCAGGGAGAACATACCGTCGCCGTTTGTTGTAGCGCCGCCTTTTCCGCCTTTGATCTGAACAGAAGCACCGATGACCGGTAAGCCGGTTTCATCAGTGATTTTACCTTTCACAATGATATCAGCTGCTTTTTCGCCAACCGGTACAATTACGATCAGGTTATTTGCCAGTACATTAAAAGTAAAGCCCGTATTTTTCAGGGTTTCGGTAAGGATATAAGGTACGTCTTTATCTGTTACATCAATACTGATGGTTTTTCCCGCAGGGATCTTGCGGTTGCTGAACATGAAACGGTAGTCAGACTTCGCCTCGATCTGTGCGAGGACATCTGTAAATTCTGCAGATGTCAGTTTTAAAGAGATTCTCTTTTGAGAATATACACCGGCAACAGCGCTTAGGTTAAATATAAGCATCAGTCCGAATGTAACTTTCATTATGGCCATAGATTTAGCTGGCGCATTTTTTGGCACTGCGCGTTGTAAGCGCGATAAAAATTTCATACTAGTATAAATTAGTGTGACAATTCAAGCTTCCGTCAGGAAGTTAAAAAATAGACAATTGGGTTTCATTTGATTTTGGGGGAATCTGTAAGTCCCGCATGTGTGCTAAGTTGAAATTTTTCTCATATGATCTGGGTTAGTTTATAGTTATGGTTTGTTGTCAGTAGATTCTGATATTGGAATCCGTGATAGCGTAATTAAATTTTTCTGTTAGCTGCAAAGCTTTGAGTGCTTCGCCGATATTCTCTTTTTCGATTATTCCTGTAAATCTTAACTGTTTTGCGCTTTCATTTTCAAAGTTGATATCCACATTGTACCATCTCTCCATACTTCTGGCAAGGTTTGAAAACTCCTCATTTTTGAAAGTGAGTTTATTATCCGTCCAGGAGGTTTCTATGATCGTAGCATGATCAGGTTTAAAATAGGTAAGCTGTCTCATCGCTGTGGTATTATCTGTATTGGTTAGTGCGGTCCTTCTATTATCATTACGAGGGTTTCTAAACACAAGTTTTTGTGAGGGCTTTAAATAAATCTGTTTTGTTGACGAATGATTTAACATTACAGTAATGGCACCATGTAATAAAGTAGTTTCAGTAACGTTCTCATTTGAATACGCTTTAACATTAAATGTTGTTCCCAGTACTTTAATGTCCATATCCTTGGTATGTATAATAAAAGGATGGGCAGCATCCTTGCTCACATCAAAAAAAGCTTCCCCTATCAGAAAAACATCTCTTGTCGAATCAGAAAATTTAGCAGGATACTCCAACCTGCTATCGGCATTCAATCTGATCTCAGTTCCGTCCGTTAAGGTAAAAACCGACCGCACTCCTTTTGGCGTTTCCTTAATGATCAGTTCTTTCCGGTAAGTAAAATAACTATGAAAAACAAAGAAGGTATAACATGCGATCAACAGGCCCGAAGCCGCTTTGGTCACCCAGTTGTATGAAGGAGTAACCAAAAGTTCATCATCTATGATATCAATATCCCCTGCATCTTCCGGGGTATCCTCTTCACCTGTTTCCCCGTCTTCTATCTTTTCCTGTATACGTTTAAAAAGGGCAGCACTATCATATTCCTCCTTATGGCTGTTCGACCAGTAGGCGCGCAGCAGATCCTCTTCGTTCCTGTCATAAAATGGCTCTCCCCGTAAGTAGATTAATTCGCGCTTTTCATCCACTGTGATTTCTCCAGTCAGATCTTTGGTAAGCAACTCAATAAACCTATCTTTTTCCATTCAGTATTTTTTTAAGAGCATTCCCATATAAGACACGGATCTTTTATCAAATGCTTACAGGATTCTAAAATAAAATTCAACAGGATAGTGTATTTTTAACACTTACATAGATTTTCAGAAGAAATAATGCACCGGATGATGATTTCAGCGGATAAAACCGCTATTTATTCCACAATTTGAAACGAATAATCACTAAAAACCCGAAAATCACCTGCTTTTTATTCATATCTTATAATTAAACCAACCAGATTATATTCATCATATTATTATTTTTTTGCCGGATGCTTTAAAAAGGAGAAGATTTTCTCATTTTCATGGGGATTTCCTAAAACACCGCGCTACAGACGATCCTAAGAAAAATGGCAATTGCTTTCGATGCCTTCCCGGCTGCGCTTCAGCAGCCTGCAGCATCGAAAGCAATTGCCATTTTTCCAGCGAAGCCGGATAACCTTTATAACACCCGGAAGGATTCTCCTTAGAACCGGGAAAGAGATACGGGAAAAGTATATGGAATGAGTATATGGAATGAGTGATTGGAAAGGATATAGTATAAGATTAAAGCATAAGGTATAGTATATATATACTATACGAACTTAGAGAGAAAGTTCTTCACGGTTAGGTATGGCCCCATTTCCTTACTCAGCTTTTTCATTGCCCTGAGGATCTGGGTCTGCACAGTCTTGTGCGAAATATTCAGGATCTCGGCAACTTCCTTATACTTCATTCCGTCTTCCTTTACCAGCTGGAATATAATTTTACATTGCTGCGGAAGTGTATCAATTGCCTGATCGAGTTTAAAGAACAGTTCTTTTCTTTCTATTTCGGCTTCGGGATTACTATAGGCTATCAGCTGGCTGTGGCTATCTTCAATTTGTACCAGCTGAACAGCGGCATTTTTCCTGAGATAATTCAATGCCCTGTTTTTTACTGAAATAAAGATATAGGTTTCCAGGTTCTCCACCTCGGTCATCTTTTGCCTCTGGTGCCAGAAAGTGACAAATACATCGGCAACTATCTCTTCAGCTATTTCTTTTTTGTTAACATATAACTCGCAAAACTTTATCAGCCGGGTATTAAAAATAATAAAGAACTGTTCAAATGATTTATGGTCATCCGAAAGGGCTATTTTAGTCCATAAGTTCTTTATATCGAGTCCTTTTTCTATCAAAATAACGTTGTTAAATCGTTTTAACTACTTTGCAAAATGAATTTATGATTAATATATTGTAATACAAACATTAACCGGCATTTACTCAGATTGTATCGGCGAATTGACTTAAATATTGCAAAATGGAAGCTTTTAGCGTGTGCAATTTTAAAAAAATAATGATCTTCTTCTCTCCTGGACTATCGTTAGACTTTATTAAATAAATTGGGCCTGCGGGTTGAACTGCAGGCCCAATTATTGGTTAGCTTTAAGCTTTTAACGCTAAAACGTACAAAAACTTAAGATAGTACTTTAACTTCATCTTCCTTTGCCGCAAGGTAACGCTCGGCGTCTAATGCTGCCATACAGCCTGAGCCTGCAGCAGTAATTGCCTGGCGGTAATAATGGTCCTGTACGTCTCCACATGCAAAAACACCTTCAACATTTGTTTTTGTTGAACCTGGGATGGTTTTTAAATATCCTGTATCATCCATTTCCAGCCAGCCTTTAAACATATCTGTATTGGGTTTGTGCCCGATGGCCACAAAGAAACCTTCCACTTCAAGATCCGATTCGAGGCCTGTCTGGTTATTATGAATCCTCAGGCCTGTTACGTTCTTTCCATTTCCAAGTACTTCCCTGGCTTCTGAGTTGTAGATCACTTCTATATTAGGTGTATTCAGCACGCGGTTCACCATCGCTTTGGAAGCCCTGAATTCATCACGACGAACAAGCATATAAACTTTTTTACACAACTTGGCAAGGTATGTTGCTTCCTCGGCAGCAGTATCTCCCGCGCCAACGATGGCCACATCCTGTCCACGGAAAAAGAAACCATCACAAACGGCACATGCCGAAACACCAAAACCATTGTAATGGGATTCACTTGGCAGGCCCAGCCATTTTGCGGTGGCACCGGTAGAGATGATCACCGTGTCAGCCGTGATTGTTTTGATCTCATCCACAACCACTTTATGGGGCATTGATGAAAAATCCACGGAACTCACATAACCAAAACGTATATCTGTTCCAAAACGTTCGGCCTGTTTACGAAAATCTTCCATCATTTCAGGTCCCATTACGCCGTTGGGATATCCGGGAAAATTATCAACATCTGTAGTTTGCGTCAGTTGACCCCCGGCTTCCATACCGGTATATAATACAGGTTTCAGATCTGCCCTGGCAGCATAAATTGCAGCTGTATACCCGGCAGGGCCCGAACCAATGATAAGGCATTGAACGTGTTCTATTTCTTGAGTAGTATCCATAATATATTTTCTATGATAACTCTGGCAGCGTTTACCGATAGTGATAGATGCCCGGGTTATTTGATATACAAAAATAAGCTTTAATGTGGGATGCGCAAAAGGTTAGTCCTTCTTAATTGATATTTTTACGCTGTGCTTGCTTATCCCGGAGCTTTTTGCCTGTCAGTGAAGAAACCACCTGGTCATCGGTGTATTCATCCTCCTGTTTCCCGCCTTTCATAACCCAGGTACCGTTTTTCTTTCCCGCCACATAAGAGCCTGAAATCTGTACCTTACCGTCATTAGTGTATAACTGGTAAAGTCCGTGTAATGCGCCCATGGCATAGTTAGCCATCTCTTTAACTTTCCCGTCGGGATAAAAGCTGAGCCACTTTCCTACACGCAGTCCATTGAGATATTTGCCGGTGAGGGCAATATACCTGGCCCTGCCATTGATTTCATAGCTGAGATTCTGGTAATTATTTTCAGGAGTGATCCAGTCATAGTATACGAATTTACCATGGGGTACCTGCAAACTGTCATCTTTGAACGTACCCGAGGTGAGCAGTACGCCGTCAAAATCGAACTTTTTAAAAGTATAAACACTATCCCCTTCTACCTTGCCAAAAACCGCATAGGTGACCGCTTTCGTTGAATCTGTCACGATCCGGTCCTTCCCATCCAGTAAAATCGTTTTAACCTGGCTATAAGTGTTTAAGCCGCCAAAAAGAAAAAGGAGACAAATGAGTATTCTCTTCATAGTGACATCAAATTTAGCAACTAGGTCTGGATAATTCCGACATTGAATTGTCTTTTTATTGGCGACTGATTAGCGGCCTCAATCCCCATAGAGATTACCTTACGTGTTTCCAGAGGATCAATGATCCCATCCACCCACAACCTTGACGCGGCATAATATGGAGTGGTCTGCCTATCGTACCTTTCAGTGATTTCCCGCAGCAGTTCAGCTTCCTTTTCCGGACTGATCACCTCCCCTTTTGATTTCAGGGCGGCGGCCTGGATCTGCAGCAATGTCTTTGCCGCCTGCGAGCCGCCCATCACGGCAATCTTAGCAGTAGGCCAGGCATAGATCAGCCTTGGGTCATAGGCCTTTCCGCACATCGCATAATTTCCTGCGCCGTAAGAATTCCCTACAACGATCGTAAACTTTGGCACTACCGAGTTTGCCACCGCATTAACCATTTTCGCACCGTCCTTGATGATGCCCCCCTGTTCAGAACGGCTGCCCACCATAAATCCGGTTACGTCCTGCAAGAACACCAATGGGATCTTCTTCTGGTTACAGTTCATAATGAACCGCGCAGCCTTATCGGCACTGTCTGAATAGATCACGCCGCCGAACTGCATTTCTCCTTTTTTTGATTTCACTACCTTGCGCTGGTTGGCTATAATACCTACCGCCCAGCCATCTACCCTGCCTAAGCCGCAGATGATACTCTGCCCGTACTCCTTTTTATATTCTTCAAATTCAGAATCATCTGTCAGGCGATAGATAATTTCATGCATATCATATTGCTTTTCCCTGTTTTCCGGAAGCAGCCCGTAGATTTCCTGTGGATCAAGCTTTGGCAATGCCGGTTTGATCCGGCTGAAGCCGGCCGATTGCGGCTCGCCAAGCATGCTCATGATCTTGCGGATGCTATCCAGGCAAGCCTGATCGTTCGGGTGTTTATAATCCGTAACGCCTGATATTTCGCAATGTGTGGTAGCGCCGCCAAGGGTTTCGTTATCCACATCCTCCCCTATCGCAGATTTCACCAGGTAAGACCCTGCAAGAAACACCGAGCCCGTCCCCTCAACGATCATAGCCTCATCACTCATGATCGGCAGGTATGCCCCTCCGGCAACACATGACCCCATAATTGCGGAGATCTGCACAATCCCATCGGCAGACATCAGGGCATTGTTCCTGAACATTCTGCCAAAATGTTCCTTATCAGGAAAGATCTCATCCTGCATAGGCAGGTAAACACCGGCGCTGTCCACCAGGTAGATCACCGGCAGCCGGTTTTCCATCGCAATTTCCTGTGCACGGAGATTTTTCTTGGCTGTCATAGGGAACCATGCACCTGCCTTAACGGTGGCATCATTGGCAACGATCATACACTGGCGACCCGAAACATAACCGATACCGCACACTACGCCCGCGGCAGGGCAACCGCCCTGGTCAGCATACATGCCCTCCGCAGCAAAAGCCGCAACTTCCAGAAATTCTGTATCCTTATCTATCAGATAAGCCACGCGCTCCCTGGCCAGCATTTTGCCCTTTTCCTTTTGCTTGGCCGCACTTTTTTCCCCACCACCTTTATATATCGTTTTCAGCCGCGTTTTGAGTTCATATACCAGCTGTTTGTTGATGTCTTCGTTTTTGTTAAATTCGATATCCATGGAGGCAAGATAGAAGTATTCTGTGAAATTACAGAAATCAGAACATAAATTTCCGGGGACTAAATAAGGCTTATTGTATGTTTTACACGCGATAGTCCGCGGCAAAAGCCACTCTCAGCATATGATATTATGAAGCGTAAAAATGCTCAGTGCAAATTTAA
>Ga0247734_1003014_pt1 | contig 10314 bp, 6 predicted proteins | sample UWRJL103311B2_FD_180933 | JGI IMG/M metagenome (GOLD analysis project Ga0247734, IMG submission 180933) | Plant litter microbial communities from Arlington Agricultural Research Station in Wisconsin, United States - UWRJ-L103-311B-2 | ecosystem: Environmental > Terrestrial > Plant litter >... | reverse complement strand
TGCTTATCGTGCTGGGCGCAGGCCTCGCGCTGGTGCTGGGCTTCGCGCTGGCGGGCTCGCTACCGCTGCTGCGCGCGAAACCGGCGCGGGCCTTGCGGGAGTTGTGAGGGTTCGCGGCGCGACGCCGCTCTTGCGCCCTTCCCCGTCATCCCGGCGCAGGCGGGGACCCAGGTATCGAACAAAGCCGCGAAGCGACGTTTTTCGCCGAGCTGGGTCCTGGCCTGCGCCGGGATGACGGGGGTGTTTGAACGAGCCGGGCGGCTAGATCACGCAAACACGTCGCGGTCGTCATAGATCGACTGCGGATCGCGGGTCTTGTAGACCAGCGTGCTGGCGAGGATGTCGTGCAGACCCTGCTTGCGCTCGGTGAAGGCGACCATGATGAAACCGATCAGCAGGATCAGGCTCGATAGGATCTTGGCGAAGTACCGCCCGGTGGCGCGCAGGAAGCTGATCCGTTCGCCGTGGACGTCGGTGACGACGAGGCCGATCGCCAGCTTGCCCAGCGTGCCCTGGAACTTCGAGCTTTCCATGCCCGCGAAGTAGACCCAGTTGATGATGTTGCTGACCAGGATCATCCCCGAAACCGCACCCCAGTTGATCGCTTCAGGGTTGGCGCCCAGACCCGCGAACGGCAGCATCATGCCGAACCCGAATGCGCCACCGACGATCGACGAGGCGATGTTCATCACGATACCGTCGATGATGTAGGCCAGAACCCGCCACCAGAAACCGCCGTACGGAACCATTTCATTTTCCCCTGACTTGCCCAATGCTCCGACGTTTCCATCTAACGCCGGAAATTACAAAGACTTTTTGACGGAAAAAAGGGCGCGAACGGCATGGCCCTTCGCGCCCTTGCTCAGGTGCGCGCCCGCCGCTCGCCTGCATCTCCTCCCAAAGTGCGGCGGCGCGGGCGCGCGGGTCTCACGCGTCCTGTTCCGAACTGGCGGTCAGAACCGGAAGCGTGCCGCCACGCCATACGTGCGCGACTGGTTGGGATAGCCCGAGATCGAGCCGGGCTGCGCCGGGCTGTCGAAGATCTGCAGGATGGTGCGGTCGTTCAGCAGGTTGCGGCCCCACACGGTCAGTTCGAGGCCGTTGGCCATCGCATAAGTCAGCGAGGCGTTGACGTCGTTGATGTCCTGCTTGAACTCGTTCGCCGCCGCCAGCGCCGCCGACACGTCGGTGACGTTGCCCTGGCTGTCGGTCACGACGAGGCCGGGCAGGCCCTCGACCAGCCGGAACTGCGCTTCGTAGTGATAATCGCCTCGCAGGATCAGCTTGCCCGAGCCGACCGGCTGCACGAACTCCGCCCCGAACGTCACCGACAGCGGCGACACGCCCGCCGGCGTGGTCCCCGAAAGGTCGCCGAAGGCCGAGAGGTTGAAGCTGTCGTACTTGGGGTTGAGGTACGTCCACGACATCGTCAGCGTCAGCGGGTCGATCGGCTTGGCCGAGCCTTCGAACTCGATCCCGAAGGCCGACTGCTTGCCCGCGTTGGCGAGGAAGAAGCCGGAGCCGGTGAAGATGTTCGACTGGAAGTTCTTGATGGTCTGCTTGAACACCGCGACGTTCGCCGAGACGATGCCCCAGTTGCCCTTGATGCCCAGTTCGTAGACCGTCGCGTCCTCGGGGTCGGCGTAGCGGCTGCCCGAGGTCAGGTTCGTCACCGTCAGCCCCTGCGCGCGCAGGGCGACGAGGTCGGCGGGGGTGGGCCGGCTGTCGCGCGAGAGATTGATCGAGGCGGCCTTGTAGCCGGTCGCCCAGGCGGCGTAGACGTTCACCGTGGGCGTCAGGTCCCAGGCGACGCGCGCGGTGTAGCTGAAGTCGCCGTCGCTCAGCTTATTGGATTCCACCGCGTTCGGCACGTTCATGAACGGCGGGAAATACTGCAGGTCGCGCAAGGCGTTGAGCGGGTTGGCGGCGGGGTTGTTGCGGTTGCCCGCGGCGAAGGCGACGAGCTGCTGATAGATCGGCGCGGTCGCCGGGTTGGTGGCGAAGGCGGTGACTTGCGCGGTGTTGGTGGGGTTCACCCCGACCGAGCGCAGCGCCCCGCCCAGCAGCAGTTGCTGGCGGAACGCGGCATAAGCGGACGCGTCGAAGTTGATGCCCGAGAACACGTCGTTCGAGGTGGTGTCGGTGGCGAATCGCTTGGTGTCGTGGGTGTAGTTGACGCCGCCGGTCAGCGTGAGGCCGGGCGCGACTTCGTAGTCGAGCTGGCCGAAGATCGACCACGCCTCGTTCTTCACCTTGTACGCTTCGGTCAGGCCGGTGCCCGAGCGGAAGAACTGGCCGGTGTACTTGGCCGGGTTGCCCTCCGAGGCGCCGAACGCGGTTTCGAGCGCGGGCACGCTGAGCGCCCCGCCCGACAAGCTCTGGACCAGCAGGTTGGCGTAGTTGCGGGCATCGTCGCCCCACAGCACCTGGTTGTCCTGGTCGATCTTCTCGTTGAAGTAGAAGCCGCCGATCAACCCGTGGAGCTTTTCGCCGATGTCGAAGCTGGCGCGCAGTTCCTGGGTGAAGGTCTTGATCCGCAAGTCCTGCCAGTTGCGGCCGAGCAGGTCGGCGCTGGAGAAGTCCGAATCCTGGTTGGTCAGCGCATTGGTGCGGCGATAGGCGGTGATCGAGGTCAGCTTCACGTCGCCCAGATCGTAATCCAGCTCGCCCGAGACGCCCCAGTTCTTGATCTTGTTGGTCGATTCGAAGTTGTTGTAGACGACGTTGTCGTACTTCTGGTCGGGCTGGTTGACCGCGCCGCCCAGCGCGAAGATCGCCGCCGTGGGCGTCGCCTGCCGCAAGTTGACGACCGCGCAGCAATTCTCGTCGATCTTGCCGTAATCGCCGATCAGCCGCAGTTCGAGGCCATCGTGATTGTCGAACAGCAACTGCCCGCGCCCGAACCAGCGGTCGCGCTCGTTCGTGCGCTCGCCCGTGGCGAGGTCACGCACGATGCCATCGCGCTTGTTGAGCCCGCCCGCGAGGCTGAACGCCACGTTCTCGCTCAGCGGCCCTGTTACCATGCCCTTGACCACCACGGCATCGTAATTGCCGTAGCTCGCCTCGACGTTGCCGCCGAAGGTGAACTGCGGCTTCCTGGTCACGATCGAGATCACGCCCGCCGAGGCGTTCTTGCCGAACAGTGTCGACTGCGGGCCGCGCAGCACCTCGATCCGCTCCACATCAGGGAAGTCCGCGATCATCGAGGCCGAGCGCGAGCGGTAGACACCGTCGACGAACAGGCCGACCGACGGCTCGATCCCGGCGTTGTTGGCGCCGTTGCCGAAGCCGCGGATGTAGAAGTTGGTGTTCGCGCTCGACTGTAGCTGGTTGACACGCAAGGAGGGGACGACCGACTGCAGGTCCTTGATGTCGCGGATCTGCGCGCGTTCGAGCGTCTGCGCGGTGGTGACGGAGACGGCGACCGGCACGTCCTGCAGCGTCTGCTCGCGCTTGGTGGCGGTGACGATGATGGTGTCGCCCTGGGGTTCGTCGGCGCTGCGCGTTTGCGCCTCCTGCGCCATCGCCCCGCCCGACCACGCAAGTCCCAGCGCCGCCCCGGCAAGTAGTCCTGCCCGCCGATAGCGCCTGTTGCAGCCATGCGTGAAAGTCATGCGCGAAGACCGCGCGCAGATGCCCGCCAAAACACCTTGCATCATCCCCTGTTCCTTCCTGCACGACTGCCCGCATCGTGCCCGTGCGGTGCTCGTCGCTTTCTTAGTTTTGCCATGCTACGGCGTTACAACTCGGGCGACAATCGCGACCCGCACCGATTTGCGGACAATTCGCATCATTGTTGCAGCGTTGCCACAACATTACGGCAGGGCCGCCTGTCTCACCCCGCTTGCCGAAATCACCGGCATGAGCTAAGGGCGCGCAAATTTTGCAGTGCAGCGTCGCCCTGCACCGCCAGTCCTCCTTATCGAAAGAAGACACGAATGTCCGCCCCGCTACCCATGCGCAACATCGCGATCATCGCGCACGTCGACCACGGCAAGACCACGCTCGTCGACCAGCTCTTCCGCCAGTCCGGCACTTTCCGCGACAACCAGCGCGTCGAAGAGCGCGCGATGGATTCGAACGACCTCGAAAAGGAGCGCGGCATCACCATCCTGGCGAAGCCGACCTCGATCGAGTGGAACGGCTATCGCATCAACATCGTCGACACTCCCGGACACGCCGACTTCGGCGCCGAGGTGGAGCGCATCCTCTCGATGGTCGACGGCGTGGTCCTGCTGGTCGACAGCTCGGAAGGCGCGATGCCGCAGACCAAGTTCGTCACCGGCAAGGCGCTGGGCCTCGGTCTGAAGCCGATCGTCGTCGTCAACAAGATCGACCGTCCCGACGGTCGTCACGCCGAAGTGCTCGACGAAGTGTTCGACCTGTTCGTGGCGCTCGACGCCAACGACGAGCAGCTCGACTTCCCCGTCCTCTACGCTTCGGGCCGCAACGGTTACGCCAGCGAAAACGCCGATGCCCGCGAAGGCACGCTGACCCCGCTGTTCGAGAAGATCATCGAGCACGTGCCCGCGCCCGAAGCCGACGTCGACGGACCGTTCAAGTTCCTCGTCACCCTGCTCGACCGCGACAACTTCCTGGGTCGCATCCTGACCGGCAAGGTCCAGTCGGGCACCGTCAAGCTGAACGACCAGATCCGCGCGCTCGACAACGACGGCAACATCGTCGAAACCGGCCGCGCCTCCAAGCTGCTGGCGTTCCACGGCCTCGACCGCATTCCCGTCGAATCGGCCAAGGCCGGCGACATCATCTCGATCGCGGGCCTCACCACCGCGACCGTGTCGAACACCATCGCCGATCCCTCCGTCACCGAGCCGCTGCACGCGCAGCCGATCGATCCGCCGACGCTGTCGATGCGTTTCGCGGTGAACGATTCGCCGATGGCCGGCCGTGAAGGCTCCAAGGTCACCAGCCGCATGATCCGCGACCGCCTGGCTCGCGAAGCCGAAACCAACGTCGCCATCCGCGTCACCGAATCGGCCGACAAGGACAGCTTCGAAGTCGCCGGTCGTGGCGAACTTCAGCTGGGCGTCGTCATCGAGACGATGCGCCGCGAAGGCTTCGAACTGGGCATCAGCCGCCCGCGCGTGCTGTTCCTCGAAGACGAGAACGGCAAGAAGACCGAGCCTTACGAAACCGTCGTCATCGACGTCGACGACGAATACTCGGGCACGGTCGTCGAGAAGATGGCGATCCGCAAGGGCGAGATGACCGACATGCGCCCCTCGGGCGGCGGCAAGACCCGCATCACCTTCATCGCGCCCTCGCGCGGCCTGATCGGCTACCACGGCGAGTTCCTGTCGGACACGCGCGGCACCGGCATCATGAACCGCCTGTTCGACAAGTACGGCCCCCACAAGGGCAAGATCGAAGGCCGCAAGAACGGCGTGCTGATCTCGAACGGCGCCGGTGAAGCCGTCGCTTACGCGCTCGGCCCGCTCGAAGAGCGCGGCGTGCTGTTCGTGGGTTCGGGCGAGCCGCTCTACGAAGGCATGATCATCGGCGAGAACGCCAAGCCCGACGATCTCGAAGTGAACCCGATGAAGTCGAAGCAGCTGACGAACTTCCGTTCGACCGGCAAGGACGACGCCATCCGCCTCACCCCGCCCCGCGTGATGACGCTGGAGCAGGCGATCGCCTACATCGACGACGACGAGATGGTCGAAGTGACCCCCAAGTCGGTCCGTCTGCGCAAGGCCCTGCTCGACCCGAACGAGCGCAAGAAGGCCGGCCGCAGCAAGAAGAACGACTGATCCGGGCAACCCGGCCCTTCGGGGTCGGGCCTTGCGGCAGACAAAAAAAGGGCGCGACGGCTTCGACCGTCGCGCCCTTTTTCGTGTCTAAACCGGCAAGGCCTGGCCTACCTCGCCCTTCCCTTCCGTTCGTGTCGAGCGAAGTCGAGACACGCGGGCGCCGCGCGGGGTGTCTCGACTTCGCTCGACACGAACGGAAGGGGGCTTGGTGCTCAAGCCTATCTTGAGCGTCCGGCTGGAAGGTGGAGGGGCAACGGGGTTCCCCATTGTCCCTCCTGTCCTCGCCGAAGCTAGATCAGAACCGGAAACCCACCGTCGCGCGCAGCGAGTGGTAGTCGAAGTTCTTGTCCGAGTTCTTCAGGCGCGTGGTCCCCGAACCCAGCAGGAAAGGGTTGGTCACGGGCGCGGTGCCGCGGCCGACTTCGACGTTGTACTTGTTGTCGCTATAGCGGTTGTACAAGTATTCGAGGCCGAGGCTGACGTGGTCCGCCACCATGATCTCGGTGCCGCCGCCGGCCTGCCAGCCCCAAACGCCCTTGCTGTCGCGGTGCTCGTCGAACGAGTTGGCGGTGTTGGTGGTGTAGAACGAGTGGTCGAGCTTGGCGTAGCTGCCGCCGCCGGTCACGTAAAACAGCGCGCCGCCGCCGGGCGTGTAGCCTGCGCGCAGGCGGGCCGAGGCCGACCAGTCCATCTCGCGCTGGATCGCGTAAGAGGCGGGCGTGGTGCTGTAGCCCGAGACCGCGTCCTTGGCTTCGGTCTTGGCGCCTTCGATCAGGCCGCCGACGACGAAGTTGCCCATGCGGCGGTCGTAGCCGATGCGGCCGCCGTATTCGGCGCCGTCACGGTCGCTGCGGCAACCGGCAGCACGGGTCGCGCCGCGGGCCTTGCCGGTGCAGAAGCCCGGCGAGAAAGCGTTGGCGCCGGTCGTGGTGGTGACGGAGTTGTTGTACTTGCCGTCGCCGTCAGTGTCGAACTTCAGGCGCTCGCTGGTGTCGTTGTTCTGCGCGGAATAGCCGCCGAAGCCCTGGATATAGACGCCGTTGAAATGGCTGTCGCGGCCTTCGGAAACCGGGGCGGCGTCCTGCGCGAAAGCGGGCGCAGCGAGGGTCGTGGCGGCCAGCACGGTGGCCGCCAGGAGGCGGGTCTTAAAAATCATGAAGTACCTTCCTGCAGTGTGGAGCGTTTTGTCGCTCTGCACAGGCAAGACGTTCGCGACGGGGTGTTGGTTGCCGTCTTTACGAAGCGGAAATACAAGTTTTAGAGACTGTTGCCTGATAGATACAGGTTCTTGCGTATCCCCGCTTCGTCTTGAACGAAACCCGCCCGGCCCCGCTTTTACGGAACCGGGCGCGCGGAATTTCAGACGATGTTCAGTGACTCAGAACGCCGCCGAGAGCGAGAACAGCACGGTCGATCCCGAAATCGACGAACCGTTCTTGGTCGAGGCGAAGTTCGGCGTGAGGTACGCCGATTCCGACTTGGTGATGTCGGTGTCGACATAGGCCACGCCCAGCGTCACCGGGCCCACCGCGACGTCGGCGCCGACCAGCCAGTCGAGATAGCTGCCGGTCGGGGCGACGCTGGTGCCGTTGGGGCCGAGGCCCGAGTTGCCGTCCGAATAGCCCAGGTGCGCCTTGAGCGTGACGGGGGTGTTCGGGATGCCGCTGCTGGCATCGCCCCAGACGTAGAAGTTGTCCGACTTGGCGTTGAACTTGTCGGGGATGCCGGTGGCGTAGGAATCGGCGTCGACGTACCAGCGGCCGAGCGCCTGCTGCTTGAGCGCGTAAGCGGCGCCGACCAGCACGGTCGCCGGGCCGACGGAGCCCGACAGCTTGACGTAAGGCTCGGCGAAGTCGGTGTTCGAAGCGCCGCCCGGATACATGTACCAGGTCAGGCCGACATCCAGCTTCACGCCGCTGGAGATCTCGGTGGCGAAACCGCCGTAGATGTCGAGTTCGGTGTTGGAACCGCCGAAGGTGCCCCAGCCCGACAGGTTCGAGCCCCAGGTGCCCACGTAAAAGCCGCTAGCGTGCGTGACGGAGACGCCGCCCTGAACCGCGAGTTCCTTGTCGGTCTGCGAGACGCCGCGGAAGCGGTAGTCGGTGACGAGCGCCACGTTGCCGGCGACGGTGAACTCGCTGGGGGCAGCCTCCTGCGCCATCGCGGGAGTGGCCACGAACGCGGCGGCGAAACCGGCGACGCCGGCGAAAAGACCAAACTTCATTTTACGGAACACCCTCATGTTGCTGTTTGTTACGTTCCGTCCTGCGAGCGACATGCCGGGCCATCGCTGCTTGGCGGGTCCGTTCCATGCCGTCATCCAGTGGGGTACGCAGGGTGCTTGTCTCGCTTCTTGCGAATACGTGACGAAATGTTGCTGATTACTGCAGCGCAACAAGTGTGCTTGCAGCGCAACAGACGGGGCGCGCCCTTTCGGGACGCGCGCTCCACTCCGTCATCCCGGCGAAGGCCGGGATGACGGGTCTGTGCCGAGGTGACAGGGCGGAGCAGCACCCTCACAAAAAACCGGGCGGGAACGCTGGTCGCGTCCCGCCCGGAAGGTGTGGGGCCGGGTGTGAGGTCCCGGCCCGCAGGTGTCAGGGGTCGGCGGTCAGCTCGCCAGCGGCAGCGGAAGCGGCCGCAGGATCGCGTCGGGGCCGGTGACGCGGTCACTCTGGCCGCCTTGCCGGCGACGGCTGATCCATTCCGACAGCGTTTCAGCCGTGGTGTGATCCATCGCCTTGACGCGGTCGAGGTCGAGGTGAACCGGGCGGTTGGCCGGCTGCTTTTCGAGCACTGCGTTGAGGCGGCTGAGGCCGACGAAGGTGGCCGCGCCGTTCAGTTCGACGCGGGTGCCCACGCCATCCTCGTGCTCGTTCACCTTGAGACGCAGATGCTTGTAGTGCGGCAGCAGTTCGATCACCGAGAGCGCGAGGCCGACGAGCACGCCGGTCAGCAGGTCGGTGGTGACGACCAGCACGAACGTCACTGCCCAGATCGCTGCGGGCAGCGGCCCGTGCGCCTTGAACAAGTGCGTGACGTGCTTGACGCTGACCAGCCGCCAGCCGGTCACGACCAGGATGCCGCCCAGCGCCGCCATCGGCACTTCGCGCAGCAGCCAGGGCAGCAGCGCCACGAAGCCGAGGATCCACGCGCCGTGGAGGATGGTCGACAGGCGCGTCTTGGCGCCCGCCTGGACGTTGGCCGAGGAGCGCACGATCACGCCGGTCATCGGCAGCGCGCCGAACACGCCGCACAGCAGGTTGCCGATGCCTTGCGCGCGCAGTTCCTTGTCGTACTGCGTGCGCACGCCGTCGTGCATGCGATCGACCGCGGCGGCCGAAAGCAGCGTCTCGGCGCTGGCGATGAAGGCGATGGCGAGCGCCGCCACGATCAGCGTCGGCTGGGCGAGCGGGGCGAACCAGGCCATGCTGGTGGGCAGGCTGAAGGCGGCGGCGATCGAGGCGGGAACCTCGATCCGCGCGACGTCGAGCCCGAAGCCCCAGGCCGCGCCGGTCGCCGCGAGCACGCCGAGCAGCGCGCCGGGCACCAGCGTCAGCGACTTGGGCCGCAGCTTCTCCCAGCCGAGCATGACCGCGATCGTCAGCAGGCCGATGGCCAGCGCCATCTCGGTCGAGGCGGCGTTCGAGAAGTCCAGCCCGAACACGCGGCCGGGCATGGCGGCAAGATTCTGCAGCCCGCTCGACATCGGTTTGGCGTCGAACAGGATGTGGAACTGGCCGATCACGATCAGCGCGCCGATGCCGGCGAGCATGCCGTGGACCACCGCCGGGCTGATCGCGCGGAACAGGCCGCCCAGCTTGAGCGCGCCGGCGATGAGCTGGAACGCGCCCGCCAGCAGCAGCACCGGTCCCAGCGCCTCGAGCCCGTTCTCGCGAACGAACTCGAAGACGATGACCGCAAGGCCGGCGGCGGGGCCGCTGACCTGCAGCGGCGAGCCCGCCAGCATGCCGACGACGAGGCCGCCGATGATGCCGGTGACGAGCCCGCGCTCGGCCGGCACGCCCGAGGCGATGGCGATGCCCATGCACAGCGGCATGGCGACCAGGAACACGACGATCGACGCCGTGAAGTCCCGCCCGAAGTGCGCGAAGGGGCCGGTCCGGGCTTCACCCGGTGCGGCGCCGGAGGGCGCGGTGCTCATTCCGCCGCTTCTGCGAATTCGGTTGCGAAGCGCGAGCGGGCGGCGAGCGCAACGGGCAGTTCGCGGTCTTCGCGCATTGCCTGGAACTCGCCGGTCTCGCCGTTGAGGCCGAGGACCTGGCCAGCGTGGATGTCGACGAACCAGCCATGCAGCGTGATCTCGCCGCGCGCGATGCCGGCGGCGACCGAGGGGTGCGTGCGCAAGTGGCTGAGTTGGGCGATGATGTTCTCCAGCGCGATCGCGCGCACGCGCTCCTTGCCGGTGAGGTCGGTGTGAATGGTGCTGACGATGCTTTCGGCAGCCGCGCCGTGCTTGAGCCAGGCGGCGACGTTGGGCATGGCTTCGAGCCCGGTGGGGTCCGACAGCGCCTTCATCGCG
>Ga0247734_1003013_pt1 | contig 10315 bp, 8 predicted proteins | sample UWRJL103311B2_FD_180933 | JGI IMG/M metagenome (GOLD analysis project Ga0247734, IMG submission 180933) | Plant litter microbial communities from Arlington Agricultural Research Station in Wisconsin, United States - UWRJ-L103-311B-2 | ecosystem: Environmental > Terrestrial > Plant litter >... | reverse complement strand
TATTTGCTGCCTGGAAAGAATGTAGCAAGGAAGAAAGAGGATGAGCAAGCCCATCAACAAGCCACCTCGCAATGGCGAGGAAGTGGAAATTCTCGAAATTCACCAAATTTGAGCAAAAAGGTTGCCATCCCAGCCATTCGCACTTGGTTATTTCGGGAGAGGCGATCCATATCGTAAAATAAGATACATATTTTACCGGTATACGCACACCAAGCACAACCTTTACAACCTTGCAATTTGCCCCCGGCCCTGGATGTTTAACAGGTGTCCTGGTCGATCAGTCGATAGAGACTGACCCGCTTTCCCTCCATTCATCAATCCACATCCTACTTAATATTAACGCTAAAACTTAAGGCAACTTGTTGCCCAGCCTTAGCCTGGCTCATGGTCCGTGGCTTCCTGGTGAGTCCAACTGTTTTGATCAAGCCTCACTGGGCCAGCCTATCCACCCCTGTCTGTATCTCAAGATCATATCAACCGTCATTCCTCCCTCCTCCCCACCAAGCGAAGATTCCCTCCTCCTACCGACCAACATCACCACCATTTCTAGAACTCCCTCACCTCCTCCACACGCTCCCTCATCACTCCACCGCTCCTCCCTCCTCCTAATCATCTTCACCACTTTACCAGAGACTTGTCCACTCCATCGTTCCTTCTGCACTATCACGACACTTTAAAGACCGCCCAAGGACACATCCAACTGTTAATTAATCACCGCGGAACCAAGGAGCCTTTTCTTATAATTGTTCAGTTGGATCTATCAGACCGCTCAAATTCCACAGGACCTACACGTTTTTCAGTTTTCCATTTTTTTGCCATGAATAATGTTCTGTTGACTCCTCCTGCCACCCCACCACCAAGCCGTGTCGCCGGAACCCATTGTCCCCCAACAGCGGAATCAAGGATAGGTATCTTCCTTGGAGAGTCGTTGCAGTTGAAGGGAATACTTGGGACAGGTGCTTATGGCGTTGTTTACTCCGCCATCGACCACTACACGCAAACATGGTACGCAGTAAAGGCATTGAGCAAAACAAACCCAGATGGAGAACCATTGGATCGAAGACAGCGGGAATTCCAAGCCCGGGAAATTCAGCTTCATTACGCAGCCTCTGCTCATCCTAACATAGTGTCAATGTTGAAGATCGTCGACGACAAAGACTGTACCTATGTCATCTTGGAGTATTGTCCAGAGGGAGACCTTTTTTCCAATATTACCGAGAAAGGAAGGTATGTGGGTAATGATGCTCTTGTCCAAAAGGCTTTTCTTCAGATCCTCAATGCCGTGGAGCACTGTCACCGCTTGGGAATATACCACAGAGATCTCAAGCCTGAGAATATCCTGGTTTCCAGCTCTGGATCCAATGTTTTGCTTGCCGATTTTGGCCTTGCTACCACCGATGAAGTGTCCGAGGACCATGGTTGTGGATCGACTTTCTACATGAGCCCAGGTAGGCATTCTTATCTACCCTTCCCTGTGCCAACTAACCGAAGTTTTTTCTTTCTCTCAGAATGTCTGGACAAATCAACCACCAGGAAGTCTTCATACAAATGTGCTCCAAACGACATCTGGTCTTTAGGTGTAATTCTTGTCAACCTGACATGTGGGCGTAATCCATGGAAACAGGCGTCCACCGAGGATTCAACCTATACAGCTTTTACAAGGAACCGCAACTTCTTGAAGACCATATTGCCCCTTTCAGATGACCTAAATGAAATATTGTCCATGATATTCGAGCCATGCCCTGAAAAACGCATCACCATCTTCGAACTCAAGGCGCGCATCATGGCCTGCAGGAACTTCTCTATTCCACAGTTGGCCACGCCACCACAATCTCCAAGTTTCACTCCTGTCTACGATTCGCCTTGCTCTCCTATTTCGGATGATGGATCAGACGTTTCGGATGATTCCGATTGCTCTCTTGTCTCCGATGAAGGGTCTCTGGATTCGGATTTCGAGTCCAGAATTTCTGAAGAAGATTCATTGTGTGCACCACTTTCGCCGTCGACTGACTCCGACTGTGACTCCGGATATGATTCCACCCCTGAGGAAACCTTTGAAGTTATTGCACCATCACAGGGCCAACAACGCCCTTCTAAACAACAATACGTTCTCCCGTCCCAGGAATGTTATCCTCGGGCGCCTGTACCAAAATCAGTGGCTCCTTACTCCGCCCATAATCCATGGCTCCAGGCCTGGTTTCAAACTGGATATCCTTATGGACAGGTTCAACCTGCTCCTCAGGTATATCACTCTACTCATTATGCACACCCTTACTCTCCTTTCCAGGCAAGAGATGGCTACTATTATTGAAGTTTAACTTGCTTTATATGTTTGGTTCGAATATGTTTAGTTTACTCTTGACAAGTTCTCTCCATTCTGCCTGGAACAGTCTGGACTTCCGGTGGTTTCATATTACTCTGGATGTTCGTCCACCGGAACCTTCTGCAACCTAGAGGGCTGGAAAGTCCGGACTGCCATGGAACCTGAGGAAATTTAACACGAAAAGTTCAAAAAGCGAAAATACCAGCGTCTGAAATCGCACTCACGTCGCCGTTCTACTCAACCTTGTACATATTTCTTTGTTTTACATATTTATAATGTTTTTCTTCTATGTTGATCATTCAAGCATGGCGCAACGGGCAAATTTGGTGGAAGCGTAAAAAATGGGGATAAATGTGGTGGCACTTGTCTGATGGGGGATAAAGATCTGATTTTTATCTAATTACTGCGACTGATCCGGAGTTTATGGGTTGGTGGTTCGGGGAGACATTGCTGCGTTTCAGATGAGCAACGCTTACATATTTTGGAGTTGGGCAACTTTTAGAGATTCTAACATACCCTTCATTTTGGCGAGGTCTGGCTGCGAAAGATTTTGGGAGTGTTAGATCGGCTGAGCATGACTTTATTCTTGCTCCAAGCCAAATGGATTCAAACTTCACTAGTCAGTGATGTTGATGACATTTATATACGTTTTCTAGTTAATGCTCTAGAAAGAGTTAACTAGAACCTTTTATGGGTGGTATGAGATATGAACGACGAACACTATTACATTACAATACAATTACCAGATTCACATCTAACACACAAAATTTGCCTAGACTTCACCCCTTGTGATTCTTTAATCGCAATCTTCACGCGAACTATTCACCCACTATTTTAAAACTCAAGCATCCGATATCCGTTATCTCTCCTGTTTATTTCAGAGCTTCTCATATTAATCAATTTAGCTATATTAATTGAGTTTCGTATGCGCTCATAGTCATCGAACCAGTGCGTATGGAGCATGCCAGAGGTAATCTAAACTTTTGACCCCCCCAAGCTTGCACTATACAGCACTCTACAAGGGGCTACAGCATCTCGACGCCTATCAATCTACCGGTTTCATTACCCCTCTACAGATACCCACACCAACTCGGAAATCGATAGAAGAAACGCAGCACCATGCAAATTAACGCACTACCATGGTAATTCTGCATAGCCAACCAACCGTTTTCCCCATCATGTTCTGCAGGAAGATGCAGAAGATGCAGAAGATTACATTTTATTGGATGCTTTTCTGGTGGGGAGCGTTAATGTTGTGGGCCGGAAATGTCGGTGAGATGGCTGGCTTATTGGATGGAGTGGGAAACGCCACCGTTCGCCTTGGATTTTCGAGCTTGGAGCTTTGATTTGAAGGAAAAGGACGAGGCAGGATTGCAGGAGGCTAGGGAAGCCCGGTGTGGCAGCCAATTGCTGAGAGGGTTGGGAGTCAAGCAGGTTTAAGCAGGGTGTGACTGGCATGGCAAGGTTGAGCGAAGTATGCAGCAAAATGTGCTGCCACTCACATTGTGGGGATCGTATCCTACAGTAGTGTTAGTATGTTGGCGACAAGTGGTCAGAGTGAGACTGGAAATTGCGAGCGTCCACGTGGAACGGCATATTTTGACGGGTGTCAGTCAGGTTGGAAAGCCAGATGCAGGTTTACGTATGGATAAGCTGCAGATGAGGGATATGTGGTACAGTCCGTTTGTAGAAAGGACGATAAATTGCATATCGATATCGCTCTACGAGTAAGTAGGTGCATTCAGGCTACCAATTTTGTGAATAAGTTGGTGGTATGGGTGGATTTAGAGATGGGATGAATGACTTCATGGATATTTTCTCGTCGGCCGTCTCAATTAATTTAGGTCATACAAGTAGAAACAGTTTCGTATGCTTTCCAGATTCTTTAGTCCGATGATGCTGGCATCCAAATTATTAGTTGTAAGTTGGCTTTCACCGCACGCCTCTAGACTCGTCAATAATAAGGATAAGTTCTCTGGTGCTATGTTCTAACGATTTGGTGGAGAAGAAGAGAAGGAGTTTTAAATTTACTCCCGTAACGGCCTGGTTTGTTTATGGTGAATGGTTGAAAAGGGGATTTGAAGCCAAGTGGCTTTTCAATAACTACAATCACATTTAAGTTATAAACAGCCTTGTTCATCTATCACAGAGAGAAAATTAAAACTTCTTTTTATCACGAAATGACTAGCAGTGACCAGGTACTAATATTTGTAATTATCATCCGAGTTTGAATACTACAAAGTCAAGTATGTACAAACGCTCTCAAATTGTTCTCAACGAAGTTTTTAAGGAAGGTTTAAATATATCCGCAACCTTAACCATAAAAGCCACTTTCTAGATCATGACTATCGATTTGCCTCTCAGTTCTTTCGCAATAATTCAGTGTTTTGAAAATATCCGTACTAAAAGTCGAAGCACACAGGTCCATATGATTCGGCCAAGAGAGGTCTCAAAGTCCTAACCTTCTTCAAGCTTCCCCAATGCTGCTATAACTTTCCCTCCGCTCTTGCTTCCAGAATATAAGTGAAATATACCGGAAGTCTGTTTTCTGGATCTAACGAGGTGAGGAATACTAAGTTTCGCGCCTTTGAAAACTTTAAGACGACTTCCAATTCATTGTGCATGTGAGTGGAAGTAGCTTTGACTCGCTTATGGTCAGAAAGGGGTAGCGAGGTGAAGGTTTGATGAGCGGGGCGGAACTTAATGTACAATTGCATTTCGGCTACATAAAGTATGATCAATTCAAATAATGTAGTTGAATACGATCGGATCTACCAAGATTCACACGTCCACTCAAAATTAGACATTTTTACTATAGATCAAAGATTTACGGGGTACGGGCCTCTAGAACATCTAGCTTGGTAGGGTAACTAATATAGGCTCGAGACTTCTAACTAGTGGCTCTTAACACTTCAGCCTTACACCCATTGAGTTCTGGCCAAAACGAGTGATACTTAGGGCGATAATAGTTTCAAAACATTCACGCCAATCCAGTTTTTTGTGACGCTAATTGCAGTCTTTCCTTCTACCCTCCAACCAAAGTTAATTCCATCCATCAAAGATTGATATGCTCCATAGTGACGAGTGTTATAGGCGAGTAGCTTAAAACGTTCAGTTATTATTAGACTATCCTATGTGTCTCTCTAGCATAATCTCGTGGCATCAATTGTTCCAGCCCTCTGTAGCAGGCACTTAGCATTGGCTGCCACTGGAATGTACAGTACATACTCGGCGTAAAAAAGGATGCGCCTACATGAGGTACGAGAACGATTAGGGCTTTCAAGCCGCTCCCGAATATCACGACTACTCCTTATTATTGTACTGTACCTGTCCAAATACAGAAGCCCCAGCATCTACACCGCAAGTCCTGGCCCCACAAAACGAAACCCATTGGAGCCGTGCACACAAAATGTAGCTGTCAACCACAAGTCGCAGATCTTGGGAAGCACTCTGTTGCTATCGGAGTTACATGGAGGGGTTATCCCACGGCACATTTCTGTTTATGTGCCTTTAAGTTTCCAATTAGAGTTTGTTTGCACGACCATTCCAGAAGATCCGAGTAAAGTCTACTAGCAGGCTTGTGATCTTGGCGCCAGTAAACTCTATTTTGATAGGTGAGGTATTTTGTTTGTGGGGTCGGCTCATAGAGTTGGTGAGGTCTGCTTTGACCTTCTATGATGCACACGCGTAGTTTCGTCATGATAATCATGGGAGGTACGGGAAGCTTGGAAACTTGAGGACGGCACGGGAAGCCGTGACTACGCTTAAGAAACTAGCCTGTTGATCGATAGCTGATCTACTAATCATGCTAAGCAACACCCGGTTCTACTATGGCCTCTTTGCATTATGCATCTCCCAATTCGAAGAAGAAGGTTTCAGTTTCAGCCTACTAACACTATTGGCTAGAGACCTCGAGACCAGGTCTTACGCGCTCTATTCAAAAATTATTGGCCGATTTGAAACTACGGATTTCGTAGTTGCCCGAATTGGAACAAAGAATTAATATGATAAGTACGAAGTACAACAGTCGCAATGAACAAAAGTTCGTAAGGAAGTAGACCAATCAATAACACTCTGGGTCGCATTTTCTTTTCGAGTTTGAGTTCTCTGAAGTTCCATTTCTATCTTCACTTTCTTGAATCTAGTCAATATGATTAATCCATATCTACTCCATACGATACGGGAGAAATAAGCGAGATATAAAAGGGGTCCAATACCTACCACACGTGATATAACGATGTCAAATACAGTTATCTGAAGATGCTTTATAAGGCTAAAAGCCTTATATTCTACCCTCTATAGGTGAATAATGTACTTTCGGCTTCTCTCTAGTTTCATAGTTTGTATATTCCGAAAGTACATCTGTTTTAAAGTCAAAGTGTCAAGTTGTCTCGTAATTTAGTGGGATGAGCTTTTGGAGAACTTCTGAGAATTCAAGCTAGACTTCAAGCTGGTTCGGAATTCCCAAACGAATAAATTTCCTTCTAGAGTGCTCAATCATGTCTCTTATATCTCCAACTTAGGTTAAGATACATCCCATGAAGCGAGCTAGTACGAACTGAAATCCTCCATGAGCATTTGTACAAAGTAAGAGAAGCTCAACTCACTTTTATCTGTCCACTATTAGATAAGGAGCTTTCATACTAGCATTTCTAATATAATGCAGTTTTATAGCGTTCTCAAATTCACAACGTGAATAATTTCAGTTCGTGAGGGAGAGTCTTGCCTTTTCACGGATCATATGTCGTCTGATAACAGACTGCTGAGGGAGAGATGTGGCCCTTCAATATAAAACCGATACAATCACTTGGTTCGAATCATTTGCATCAAAAGACCAAAATCACAAAATCCAAATACCGGTGCTCTCTGAATATTGTTTAAAATTTGGAATACCAAAGCAAATCCATGAAGCCCTGGCCCTGGCCCTGCTTTATGTTTAATCTGCAACATGGAAACAAGGGCAGATACAGTACTAATTACATGTAATGCTCTCATCATCGTAATTTTAAATTCACAGGCGAAAACTACAAGTATCAATGACAGTTTGGAAGAGGTTTCTCGTCTCGTCTCGTCTGTTTTGGGACGTTTAATCATCCATCACTTTCTCGATAAACAGTCAAAATACATGGCAAAAACTACATCACAGTTATGACCACCTTACTGAGACCACCTGCGCTAGTTTCTCTTCGCTTGCGTTGAGATCCAAACCCTGTGTTTTTGAGGACACCATCCTCCCTGCTATATAATTCCTTAGGTCTGACACCAGCCACCATCCCATTGTCTTGAAAGTAGCTGCTCCGCATAGATATTACGAGCTCGTAGAAGTTTAGGTCGGATGAGGAGGGTTTTGGAACCCTAAAGCTGGACTTGCGGCGAAGCTGATGGGCAAAGGGCAGGAATTAATTTGGGAGTAGGTGTTGGAAATGATGTTCGCGAACCATCACAGTCGGGATAAAGAATAAACCATCACAGTTGTAATAGATAGGAAAATCAGCCTATGCCAGCGAAGCATATGTAGTAAAATAAGCCTAGTATAGCTTATATGTGTTGCTGACACAGCGTCGATATAGTTCTTGAATTTCAGGAGAGACTATAAGTCGCATAGCGTTCAACTGAGAATCCGGCCTTCTGCTATAATTAGAGCTAAGCCTGAGACGTTGAGTGCTGTACTGTACGAATCAGGAGATATATCTAGAGTGGATGTATCAGGCCGCGACGGGTGTTTGGTATACTGTCAATACAGGCATCCAATTTGCTAAAGCTGTATGCATGAAGCACAACGTACAGTTAATCTTTCCAAAACCACCCACTGTTCTCCCAAACTTGGTGTTGGATATTTGTCCAAGGAACCCGGGAGGCAAAAAGTTCTTCCCTCACAACTTCACTACGCAAGAACGGAAGGGTAATTGTAATCCATTCGTCTCTTTGCAAAAATTTGTTCTTGCTTGTTGGCTAAAGACATAATCTATGTTCACTGCGGAGTTTCCACCAATGGCCGAATTTCCGCCAAGGATGGTTCTGCACTGGCACTACATCTTGCACCGCATTGTTCAGAATTGATAGGCGTCATACATATTTTTGAATATTCAACCCAATTGTTTCATTGTGTTGTTGGTTGCTGTCACTCATAACCTAGGGTAGTAACAGTTTAAAACTACAATATTGGAGTTTGTCACAAAAGGAGAGAAATATAAGAGAACACTTGGCTTCTTTCTGAATTTAGTGATATTATTCGCTTAATTTTTCTTTATGTGTTTATGAAGGGGGTTGCATTGGGAAAACTGTTAGCCGAATTGCCTGATTGGAAATCCGGGGTAACGGCGGCAAGGATATGTTGTCAGAGAAGTAGACACACTAGCCTAAGAATGTTCTTTTCTTGAGAGACAGACGCATTCTGGACAGTATTACTATACTCGACGATTCTTGGGACTCGTGATGTCCCCGCTTGCCAACTATATGGCTCTTTGAAACGCAATCTATTCATTGGAGATATCTGACAATGCTAGTAAATAAAGTATGGAAAAACTACATATCCAATTAATCCAGCTTTGTAGGCTGGTGTTACATTAGTCCCGTGTTTCGGTAGTTTTTTCAAGTCTGTTTACATATTTACTTGCACCAGTTCCGCCAAAGTTCTCATCTTCCAACATACCAAACAGACATCATGAAGTGCCTTCAGCATATTGCAACAACGGCGACCCTCATTGGGTTCGCTTTAGCTCAAGCAAAGTTGAAAATCAGTACGAGATACCATAATCTAGCATTGCGAACCTTGAACACTAACAAAAATCCCTTGTAGTGCCTCTAGGAGACAGCATAACCGAAATCACTTGTTGGAGAGCGACCGTTTGGGACAATCTTGCAGCGGCTGGTCTCACAAGTAAAGTCCAGTTTGTTGGTTCAATGACCAATAATCCTCAGAATTGTGCAGCTAAGGTTAGCGTTGAAGTTGACGAATTTAGAATAGACTGACAATTTAAAAAGACCCAGGGCTGGGACTTACATCACGAAGGTCATTCTGGATACCTTGCAATCAACATTGCAAATAACAACTTGAAGGGCTGGCTCGCCTCTGCAAAGCCCGATTTGATCATGTTCATGCTAGGTACCAACGATGTCAACGGGCAGAGAAAGACATCTGATATCACTGCTGCCTACACCAAGATGGTTGGATTGATGCGGGAAAGTAACCCGAACATGAAAATAATTGTAAGCTTACTGTAATGTACTGTACTTACCAAAAGTCTTACTGACATTCATAAAAGATTGATACAGTCATCCCACTTCCTATGGCGCAAGCAAGGGTTACAGATCTTAACAATGCCATACCAGACTGGGCCAGGTCCCTAAATACCACCGCTTCCCCTATTTGGATCGCCGATTGTAGCACCGGATATACCTCTAGCATGTTACGAGATGGTATTCACCCCAATGCACAGGGCGATGCTCTCATTGCATCCCGCATCTCTCCAGTTCTCATCAACGCAATCAACGCTGGAGCAACTCCCGCTCCAACGACATTATCAACTGCCACAGTTCCAGCGACTTCCACTGCAGCGCCAAGCCAAACGGGCACACCTGTTGGAGGTGAGCTTCCTAAGTATTCTCAATGTGGTGGATCTGGTTGGGCTGGATCGGGATCTTGTGTTGCAGGAACTGCCTGCACAGTCCAAAACCAATATTACTCACAATGTATCTAAGCCCATGTATGCCTTGGGAGCATTTACTTTTTGGACGAGAACATCTTGGAAGATTGAAATAACTTTTTACTACCACAGCTAGTGATAACTAGAGGATACCCATTGCACAATAAGTCATTCATATTCTTCTTAGAAAGAATTTCAAATATAATGTTCATTATTGAATGTCGGTATAATGACCGAATATCATTCTGGTCACGTGTTCCGTTTGAACCTGATCAGTAGTTATATCAACACCATCACTTACGTAGATCTTACAATACAAGCCAACTGATTACCACCGAATACAATA
>Ga0247734_1003012_pt1 | contig 10316 bp, 10 predicted proteins | sample UWRJL103311B2_FD_180933 | JGI IMG/M metagenome (GOLD analysis project Ga0247734, IMG submission 180933) | Plant litter microbial communities from Arlington Agricultural Research Station in Wisconsin, United States - UWRJ-L103-311B-2 | ecosystem: Environmental > Terrestrial > Plant litter >... | reverse complement strand
GTAGACAGTCCAATCAAAGACGTAGTCGTACTGGAAACCCTCACGGACGAACAGGTCACGGAAGATCTTTCGGAGGTAGGAGTAGTCTGGCTTGTCATCGAATCGAAGCGAGCGGGTGTAGTTGAGGTAGATGGCGAACTCGTTGGGGAAGCCACGGCAAAGCACCTCGGTGGGGGTGGTCATCTTCTTCTCCATGATTCGGTCGTACTTCTGCTTCTTGGTCGCAGCCTTCAAGCCTTGCCAAGGAAGAGAACCACGGCAGAAATAGAGCATAACGTATCCGAGCGACTCCATATCGTCACGACGGGATTGCTCTGTAAAACAAAGTTAGCATGCATACATCAAAGTTGCACATGTGCCAGCCAAATAACGTACCGACGCCCAAGTGGGTGTTGATGGAAGCATAACGGGCGGTACCGGTCAAGTTCTTGTTCTCACGGTATGGGATGTGGAAGTGCGTCTTTGGGTCACGGTACTTCTTGGCCAAACCGAAATCAATGACATTGACCTGGTTACCACGCTTGCCAATGCCCATGAGGAAGTTGTCGGGCTTGATATCACGATGGATGAACGACTTGGCGTGGATGTACTCGATGCGGGAGATGAGTTGATCGGCGAGGAGGAGAACGGTCTTCAAGGAGAACTTGCGGTTGCAGAAGTTGAACAGATCCTCCAAACTGGGTCCGAGGAGATCGAGCACCATGGCATTGTAGTCACACTCAGTTCCAAACCAACGAACGAATGGGATACCGACACCTCCAGCGAGGGATTTGTAGACACGGGCCTCATATTCGAGTTGTGGGTGCTTGGCCTTGACGCTCTCGAGCTTGATGGCGATTTCCTCGCCGGAAATGATGTTGGTTCCGAGGTAGATATCACCAAAGGATCCACTACCGATCTTTCGGCCGATACGGTACTTGTTACCGACGCGGAGATCCTGCGAGGGAGGTTAGCATGCTGCGGCGGTAGGAAAGCTTCGCAAGTGTTGTGGTGCAGAGGACTAAAGAAAAATGTACACTGGCACGAGGCTGTGGTCCAGCTCAAACGCTGACCATTTGGCAGCATCAAGATCTCGACCTACAACAGCACCAGTTATACAGGATATGGGTATGACAAGAAGGTGCTTGCAGAGGCGTGAAGAAAGGGAGTATAAACCAGAGGGTTGGATTTGGACTTGGAAGCGGGTGGATTCACCATAGTAGTCATCTTGACGATGGACTCTAGGTATCGGGCTTTCCGACACGAGAGTTGATGAGTGGTATTAGGGTAGAGGTATTAATCGACCGTCAGAAAGATCGAGATTATCTGATACTGGAGGAAGTCTAAATGCAGACGGGTCTATTAGTGCTGTGGTCTTTTTGAGGTAAAAGTTGGTTGATGATGGAAGGAAAGGTAAAGGGTGGTGGTTGCCAGACCCCGAAGCGGTGAGGAGGTTAAATCAGGCAGATCCCGTAAGCGGCTGAGGGCGAAGATGGGAGTGAATTGGGCGGCAGCAGCATTCACCAGCAACACAATGAAGGCGAGCGTCTGCCAATGCCGAAAGGATATCTGGATGTAGTGGAATGATAGGTGAAGGGGAGAGTGCGGAGAGTATCATGCTGACACGTACCTGTGTGACTTCCAACGAGCTGCACTGGTGGTTGGTGAACGGGGGGAAGGGCCGACCGTGAGAAGCGTTGGTGCCAACCAAGATGAACGAGCGAGCAGAGGGAATTAGAGGTTGCGAGTGAGAGAGAGGAATCTCGGGATGCCTCGAGGCAGCGTTGGATTATTTGCTCGAGATCAAAGATCCGGATCGTGGGAGGTGAGTAGTGGTGGTGGTGGTGGGGAGAGAGGAAGGTGTTGGTGGGGAGAGAGATGATGGATGAGAGGACGTCGAGCAAGAATGCTCATGAGGCCGCTGGTTGGGCTTGGGGTTGGAGGCTTAGCTTAGCTTAGCTTGACTCGCTTAGGGGTCATGCCAAGCCCTTGCGAGTACGTTTGCGTTGGTGCGGAAGGGCGCGAGTGGTGGATGAGGGTGATGCGGGAATTAAACTTGGGATGTAGGGGTTAGGGGAGAGATATAGATAGATGGACCCTCCTGTAATTGGAATTGGAATTGGAATTATAATTATTATTAGGTTTGTAAATTACGATTGCAATTAAAAATAGTAATCAAATTGGAATTATAAGAGCAAGTAAGTAAATACGTTACATTACATTGCATTACGGAATATACGAAGATGCAGTACAGTACAGTACAATACTTTGTAAGGATTGTGAATATTATTAATAACGGATGATGATGTTGATGAGTGATGCTTGATTGATTTTAAGGTATTACTTACTGTACGGGTATCTCCGTAAACATTATTGTATAGTATAGTAGTGAATCATGAATAAAAATGAATATATCCTAACTCATATCCTAAATCATATTGTATTGCATTGTATTGCTTTGTATTCTACCACTCTACTACTGTCTGTATATGATACATCTAACTATCAACAGCAAAAATGATTGGTAATCATCATGAATAGGTAAATAGCAATATCTTGATTAATAAAACAGAGGAGGATGCAAACCGCTTGCTATTTATTTATTATTTTATTTCACTTTATTCTATTATACTCAACAGCCCAGTTCAGCCTGGACTTGTTCACTTCGTTGCATCTATCATCCATCATCCATCATTGCTTTTGCTTCTTTCGTTGCAGCAAAATAGAGGGGTATTGGCCCCAGGCAAGGTTACATTGTACAATCCGGTACACTGTACATGGACATGTACGTGTTACCTGTTAGACGAAGGCATCGGTGTCGGTGTCAGTGGCGGTGTTGGTGTCAGTGTTGGTGGTGTTGGTACGATTACCATACCAAACGTGTTACATACATGCCCTACGCAGCACCCATTGCATAAACTCCCATAGTCAGGATGATGGTCATTGTTGGTATCAATGCCTTGAAGCCAGCCAGCCAGCGAGCGAGCCCAATGTGACTTTCTTTCGCGGTCCTCGTTTCCGGTCGGGTCTGCTGGTTAGGTGAGAGTTACGAGGTTCGTGGCTGGTGGCATTATTCAGCAACGGGTCGATGGATCTATAATTGAGAACATGTAATGTGATGTAAAGTCCCGAGGACGGAGATACGGCGGTAGTGGAGTGGACTGGACTGGACTGGAGTGGACTGGATTGGATTGTACAGTACATCCATCCCTATTCTAATCTGGGAACACTTCGCTGCCGGTGCTGATTCAGATGCAAGCCCGTGCGACAATGTAATGCCGCAATGTCTTGCTTTATTACTACTCTGTGTATTACTCTGTGAATCAAATAGGCAAATGAAATATACGAATGTAACGAATGTAACAAATGAAACGAACCTAATGAAAAAGTGATTGTGATTGTGATTGTGACCGGGAACATGACCGTGACCATGGCTCCATGGCCATTACTATTATTATTATTACCATGACATGATCCAATACGCCCTTTGCTGGATCTGATGTCAAAGGGAAGCAACAGAAGAGAGTGCAGTACAGAGCAGTTGCAGTAGAATGTCGTGCAATACGTACAATTAGTACGATACAGATAATATAATTGTGATAATAGAGAGTAGTATCGTGCCGTAAATAATGTCGTATGTGGGAACTCTAATAACTGATGGATGATGGATGATGGATGATGGATGATGGCCTGTCCAGTTTATTGCGGCAGTAATCACCCAACACAAAAGCCGCCTGAAAGAGGGGCAAGGCAGCACACACCAGACAAGACCGACTGACTGACTAAAACCAGACACAATATCACCAAATAGTCTGTCAATATATGTCAATCAATATGTCAATCAATCAATCAAAGCCAGTGGGGAAGGGAAAAAACGAAGAAGAAAGGGAAAAAACTGCCCAACCAACCAACCACCAGCAACAAGCCTAACCAGCAGCAAGCCCCGAGCCCCAGCCCAAGACAAGGCGAAAACGCCGGCAGCTGACTCGTCTTGGTCTTCTTCTTCCTATCAGAATTCACATTTTCACACTCATCATGTCTGTCAGTCTGTCAGTCTGGCCATGATTCTGATTTGGAACCTGATTTTGAACCTGATCTTGATTTTGATTTTGATATTGATTCTAGGCCCTGGGTTGCCTCTCCTATTGTCACATCCCATATCCCGTCACATACTGGTACGACGGACTGTGATAGGTAGTACTGTAGGTAGTACTGTATGTAGTACTGTAATACTGTAGTACTATTACTATTACTAGTACTTGTACTGTTACTGTTACTGATAGTATTACTCCCTATCATAATACTGTTGCCCTACCTCATTCATTCATCCATTCATTCATTTTGGTACAGTGTCTGTGGGATATCTCTTGTCCTATAATCAATCTTCTCTCCTCCTATTACATACATACTAGGTTAGTTATTCCGCTTTTGTCTTCACCTATTCGCCCTGCCCTGCCCTGCCCTGCACGCCTGAGTTTGGGTCACCGAGCAGGCTCTCTATCTACTCTCCTACTCTACTCTACTCTTCTCTACTCTTCTCTACTCTGCTCTCTCCTCTCCTCTTCTCCATCTCCATCTCCATCTCCATCTCTTCGCGGCCGCCCAACCAACCAACCAGCCAGCCCAACGAAAAGAAAGAGAAACCCCCCTAATCCCCAATCAGCAAAAGTAGAATCCTTCCAAAACCCTTCCCTTCTAGCTTGCCCGCGGAAAGACGGGTGGGTAAGGGGTAAGGGGTAAGTGGTTAAGTACTGTACTGTACTTCGTACAAGCGTACAAATACCGCATGTAACTAAGTAATAACTAACCACCATAATTCTCCCCCTTTCACCTTTGCCGCCCTTTGCCGCCCCAAATAAATCCTCTCTCCAGCATCTTCCCTGCCCGAATGATTGCTTGATTTGCCTGCCCACTTACTTCCCCGAGCCTGGTCCTTGAAACTACCCGGCACTTGCTTGCCCCTTTTTTCTTCTTCCTTTCAATTTTTTATTATTATTAGTTTTAGTATTTTAAAATAGTACTGTAGTCGCCAAAAAATTTTTTTTTATAATAATACATAGTTGCGTATATCTACATACTACTTACTTCCCCCTTCTCACAGGTGCTGTGCTGTGCTGTGCTGTGCTGTGCTCGCTGCCCGGGGTTCTTTTCTTTGGGCACCAATTTGCACGCGGCAATCTCACGTGGTTTCAACCACGAGCAGCGAGAAAGAGGAGGTATGGTATGATATGGTATGTTATGGTATGTCATGTATGTAGGTAGACTGACGTAGGCAGGCAAATAAAGACAATACATGCAGATGCAGCCTACTAACGACTAATCACTACTTACAAGTATTCCGTAAACCTTAATTATGCCATCCAAGTTACTTACTTCTTACTTCTTACTTCTTACTTCTTATTTACTACTTAGGTTGGTTGGGTGGTAGGGAGTTGGTTTTGCCCTGCAAAGCATACGGCGGCATTTCCATCCATCCCTCCATTAGAATACAATAAATACTAAAATAACAAATAAACACCTCTCTCGACTTATTATTACAACCCAACTCAACTCAACTCAACTCAACCTAACCCAAAACCCGAAACCCAAAACCCAAAACCCAATCCCAATCCCAATCCCACCTCTCCAGCAGCCAGCCCCCCTTTTTTACCCTTTTACAGGTGGAAGAGCTAGGTATATTACGCAAGACCGTAAACTTAATGCACACTTACATACATACTGCCCAGTTTTTCTATTTGAGTTTATTCTCATTAGAGTTAAGAGTTGCGACACCTCGGATTTACATACGAAGGGCTCCGGGGCTCCGGGGCTCCGGGGCTTCGGCGGAGATATCGATTATAGATCACATTACTCACCCAGCTCATTCGCTTGTCCTGGTTATCTACGTCCGTATCAGAATTGGTATTGTAATCCACCTATGTAGTGGGCGGGAAGAAGGCGTTCGGATTATTCTTTGGTATCGCTTACTATCAAATCATTTTCAATTTTCAATTATTTAATGTTACTCGAGAACTCCATGTTGTGAAGCGTGGTGAAGCCTGGGGGTGGGGTTACTACTACTACTACTAATAATAATACTTACCTACAGTACAGTATAGTACAGTACATACCTCCCGCCGGCAGAACACCGGTTACAGGCACGAATCAATGAAATGAATGAAACGAAATGAAATGAAATGAGAAATGATGCTGGAATTTTTGCTACCCATCCCAAAACCCAAAACCCAAACTCAAAACCCCAAATCCCCTCGGAATATTACCGACGCTCCATATAAGTATCACCGAGCGACCCCCAAACAAACCAAACAACCAACACAAGACGATTAAAAAAAAACGAAATTACAAATATATAAAACGACTCAGTTGATTGCTCCACCACGCAGCAGGGGGAAGGAAGGCCAAATTACATATGACCATGTTACTACTCTATTATTACTATACTACCATATTTAACATTCCGGACCTTGCCTTTGCAAAAAAAGTATAACTAACTTTCTCGCTTCTCGCTAGAACTGGATGGATGGATTGTTTGTGTATTTTACGGAGCATATAGTAACCTTTTTTCTTTCTTATGTACGTATGTAAGTATTTCCCATCTTGGTCACCGCAAAAAAAGAAAAAAAGAACAAGAGAGAGAGAGAGAGACATGAGCTGAGACAAAGTGCGTCATACGTAGAGAGAGGTAAACCACCACCAGCCAGTTAGTTGCACAGCTCTACAAGATACAAGATACAACATAACCAACCAAAGAAAAGAAACCAAGAAAAGCAAAGAAAAGAAATCAAGGCAAACATTTCCTAAATATAGCAAAAACCCAATCCTCTCCACGCCAAAAAGAAAAATCAAGAAAAAGTCACCCAATCGATCCCTTCCCCCTCTCGTCTCTTCTTTCCATCAATCTATCAATCTATCTATCCATCTATCCATCTTCGCCCCCATCGCCCCCACAAGCACCACTTGCACCACTTCCCAATACCCATTCATTGTCTGTACATACCAACTGAAAACAAAACCAAAACATTACTTACTTACTTACTAACCAAACCAAACACAAAACCAAACCTATCCAACCACACCCCTCCCTTCTCCCCTCTCCCCACACTCTCCCTCCCCTGCACCCCATCTGTACCACCCACCATCATCGGATATCGGACTATCAGGGGGCGGCCATCAATCAGTATCGCTGCTTACGAGGGAGGGTGTCGAGGGTGTGTGTGCGGCGGTTTTGTATGCTTGCTGATTGAATAATAATTGATTGATTGATGATGTAAGTGGCAGCTGCCAGCAGCTAGCAAACCATACAAGGCAAGGCAAGACAAGCTGCAACACAAGGACAAATATATATGTATGTATGTATCCGAGTGTATGTAAGTATGATGTGGGGTATATGATGCGGGGTGCAGCAACAGCACAGCACAGCATAGCACAGCATAGCACAATGAGAGCGTGAGCAGAGAGAGGTATCTTTTACAACATTGTTTTATTTAATTTGATTTGATTTGATTTGATTTAGTTAGTGAAAGTAGGGTATGCTATATAGTCTCTAGTGACATAACATAACACCCTTATATCCTCTCTAAGGGTTTCTTTTCCCTTTACTTGTGTGCTGTATTGTAGCAATATTTTTCACTGCATCTGGGATTTTGATTTTATATATATATATGTGTGGAATATGGATGGAGATGGAGATGGAGATGGAGATGGAGATGGAGATGGAGATGAGGGAGGTATGGTATAGTTTTAAGGCACGACATGTCGCTGAAAGAAGGGGCCGAGGAAGGAGGGGTATAGAGGATGGGCATGCATCTATATAAATACGAAGGAGATAGATAAGACGTTTGGAGAGGTTTTACCTCTCACCTTGTCCCTTCTTCTTACTATTTCACTCCTTGCGCTCTAGTAATTCCACGAGAGACGAGAGATAGGGCAAACTCCCCCTAGTAGAAAAAGGCTGACACTTTTTTCTTTTACTCTATGGGCTGGGCGGGGTCTAGATGCGATCTTCACTTGGGGTAATGCTGCTTCTGGGAGAGACAATTAGGAGATGCGGATTTGTTATTGGATTGTACTGGACGAGGAGCGCGGCGGGGGGGAAAGAGGATAGGTAGAGAGGAAGAGGAGAGAAACAACCAACCTGTGACTTGAAATCGTATCTGCACTATATATGTATATAACATATATATATAAAATATGCATATATAAACACGCGGTCGGTTCTATCTGGAGATGTAGTTAGCGAACACATATCCATCAGCTCCCCCGTTCCCTTTTCGCCTATCCCTCTCTCCCCCCTCTCTGTATGTATATTTATATGCATACATACATGTGCTTTGTGTGGTTTGCGTATATGTATCATCAACTCCTGCCCACCCAGTCCAGCATTATGCAATTATCCATACATATATAGAGTCTGTAAACGTATCTCCCCTCCCCCACATACACACATATACGTTGTATATATCTTTCTGCATTTATAGATAAACAAAGGTGAGATCTGACCCTCTTTCCGTATTTGATATTTGCAAAAATAAAGTATGGATTGGATGAACGAATAACGTGAACTCGCTCCCTGGTATGCCTTTTTTTCTCTTTCTTTTGGTACCGCTTGCTTACCCCGTACCAAGCGTATGATATCGATCAATCAGGGTAATAGTACTTGTAGAGTTATAGTTGTAGTATCCCTTCGCGTAAACCTGCGGGGTTGGGCCGAAGATAGATTGATGGTATTGATGGTACCCTAGTATGTGTGTTTTGGTTTGGTATTTTCATTCCTTGGACAAGTGTCTATGGCTTTTCATAATTCCTCCATTTTGTAAATCGTGTTAGAATAACGAAGAGTGACATAGAGACGCGAAATGATGGAAGAATTACGAGGAATAGGAATCACGGGGAATGGAAATCACGAGGAAGGGAAATCACGAGGAAGGAAATCACAACGAGGAAAACCCAGGACGTCGATCAACCAAAAACTTCTTTTCCGTTCTCCAAACCCATACATGCCACATTTCTACCTACAGAAAGAACACTCCGGGACATGCAAATCACCCTATTGTACATTATTCTTCCTGTCCCCGTCCGCCCAGGTCTACCAAGTACAGCGAGTGACTCGAAATGAAAACTTCTTCCTCCTTCCTTTCCTTTCCCTGACTTTGCTTTCCTTCCCTGGCTCTCCTGTGCTGTGGTGCTCTGCTTCTGCTGTATAGCCGATACTTCCCCACCCATGTAGCTTGCGCTGTCTGATATTCAATTCATCATCACATATACGTTCTCAAAGTCATTCAATCTCCTCGCTTCCTTCTCATAATAAAAGACAAAGACACAAACATATGAAGAAGAAGTAAAGCCGGCTGGCCGGTACTGTGGAGAAGAAAAACAATCGGGAACAAAGGAAAAGTTATGATCCAAACTCAACGCCTGATCCCTAAACGCAAAACTCTTCAAAAGTAGATTCCGCCCATAATGAGATCCTAAACTCGATCGCTTCGCATCATCCTCGCTGTGTCGTAATAATATCAAGTCATAAGTTGTGGAGAGGATGGCCAGCGGACATTAGACGAGGTTGACTTGGCTTCCTCCAGCAGCAACATCTTTCCCGCTAGGACTCATTTCTCTCTTCCCGCTAGGATTGTTTAAACCTAGACCGAGACCGCCGGAATTACCGTCGGTTTCTTTTCTGCTGCGAGCTACTTCTTCCTCCTGGTCCAGTCGCTTCCTCCAATCTGCGAGGCTAGAGCTAAGCTCAGATCCTTTGCTCTCTCCGACCGCAAGAGGACTTCGCTCGACTGGTCTATCTTCAAAGTCGAAGGCATTGCTAAGACGGTAGTTTTTGTTTGTGGTCTCCCAATGAGACCGTAGGCTTTCTAGCTCGTTGGCCAAGCTGTCCAAGGCCATGGAGTTGCGATTTCCGTTGTCACCGTAGAGTGAGGTATCAGAGACAGATTCTGCTCCAGACACGTTGCGCTGGTGAGTACCACCGCCAGTTGGCACTTCAACGCGCTGGGATTGCCGACGCGCATTGTCGACTGAGTTTACCATCTGGTCCAAGAGCATGGTGACCTTCTGTTCTGCATCCTCAGCACGTCTTTCGAGAAGCGCGTTCTCTTCCTGCAACTGCTCTAGGTCTGCTTTGGCTTGTTGAGTGGAGTGGGCGAGCTGTTTCTGAGTCGACTCATGGTTCTGCTTCAATTGATCCCGCTCTTGGTTTGCAGATGCCAGCTCCTTCTGCACTTGAGCCATTTGCTGCTCTAGCTGCGAAACCGACGTCTTGAGGCTAGCCTGTAGTGTTTCGATCTGGCTGTTGAGACCGGAGCGTTCTTCCTCCCAGCTGGCAGGTCCTT
>Ga0247734_1003010_pt1 | contig 10319 bp, 12 predicted proteins | sample UWRJL103311B2_FD_180933 | JGI IMG/M metagenome (GOLD analysis project Ga0247734, IMG submission 180933) | Plant litter microbial communities from Arlington Agricultural Research Station in Wisconsin, United States - UWRJ-L103-311B-2 | ecosystem: Environmental > Terrestrial > Plant litter >... | reverse complement strand
GGGCTGTTTGCTGGAAGACGATAACAGCCAGTGTACGACTAAGGTCTATGTTGGAAATCGCTCAGCACTCGTCCCGAGACCAAACTAAAGGCTACGATACGTAATCGGTGAGGCGGCTGGGAAAGGGTTTGTTGAACCTTCCCGCGTCGCGCATTCGAGTATATGGCAGTAGGAGGATGGGGGATTGGGTAGCGATTCCTTGGGTTTGATGGAGTTTCGTGGTGTTGGGAGCGATGCGATGCGATGGTGGTGGTCGTGTTGAGGCCTGTCAATGGGACGGTATCGCGCAACTGAAGTCAGAACTGGGAGAAGAAGCGAAGGTCTGATAGATGGACACAGAGCGAAACGACAATTGAGCAATTTGGACGATTGGTGAGAGACGACTTGGCGCAACAAGAACTGTCGCAAATATAAAAGCGAAGTGAAGCTATTCACAGATCATTTTGGGTGATCGGAGCAGAGAGGGTGTTTGTTGGGTTCTGGAGCAATTGGATGGGTAGCGTTGGCGGACCAGGACTAACCTGCAAAATCGGGGGAAGCGAAAGGATCGATGCCACATTTGGCTGATGGATCGTCGTGCTGGCGTTGCAGCCATATATATTAGGCTTCAAGAGATTAATGCCTTACTCATGTGACATTCGGCCCGGCTTGGCCTTCTAGCGGCGGACACTTAAAGCTTTTTTTTTTCTTTCCCTTTCCTTTTCAGTTTTTGTACTCTTTTCTAACACAACCACATTAAACAACAGCGCATTACTGAAGCCTTCGAGAGGAAATTGAGTTTCCAGCCTCAAGTCTTCTGCTACTCTTTCTGAGCGGCATCACAAATATATGTGCTTAGACACTGCCACTGTCCTAGCGAAGCTCTGGGACTCTATACATGACCACTTTGGAACTAGAGTTATTGCTATGCATAGTCTCGAACTCTCGCAACTGACATTCCACACAGCTCCTGATGTCTGTTGACTCCAAAATGGTATGTCTCCCAATTCATTTCTAAACTCAACCTCTTTCATTTCTCTTATGATGACAACATATGATACTTCTTTCCATACTGCATTCGACCATGACGAAGTCAACCTTTTCGGGAGGCAGATCCGTCTGTCTCTTGTTACTTGCCGGTACACTTGTCTGAAGAACTATACTCAATTGTGTTTGCATGTTCAGAATTTGAATGCAACATTATGCTAACTTATCAAAGCTTTAATTGTTAAACCACGCCAAATCTGATCGCAAATCCTACCCTCCCCTCACAATACTGCGTATATATCCATCCACGGCGCACACCCCTATCCTCGCAGATGGTTCTTTGGTTCCTTTATATGTAGTAGCTGAATGCTGCACAGTTGCTCTCGTAACTTCTATACTTTGATGACGAAGAACACTGCAAGTGTGGTCTTCCGCTCGAGCTGACAAAGGTGCACGAGGTTGCTTTTCTGGATTTTCTTTGAGAATGATTCCTCATACTCTCAAAACCACAAGTAGCCAAGAATTAATGCCCACTGTATAATTTAAACAACTATTTACAACGATTCATCTTCGATCACTCCTCAATTTGACTATTGTTTAAGCTAGCTAATGCTCGTCTAAAGTCATGTAGCTGCAGACGGAACACTTAGTCTCTGATATAGCATATGAGTGTTTGTGGTAGTTCTGGCATAATGTTGCAATTTAATGACGAAATAAATTTTAGCCCTATACTCTCTTCTTTTGTTTATGTGAACAACCTCGTTCCCCTATAGCTGTTCGCTCCCTTCCGAAGACAAAGTGCAATTCTTTGTAGATCCATGAGTAACTATCCAGTTAAGATTTGTCCTGTGGTCTAAATGATACGCCCCTAGGTTTGGATCTCCTGGATAATTCCGCCAGGCTAATTCCGCTAGGCTAATGAATTTCTGGCAATAATTGTATCCGTACAAAACATTTCTTTCTTTGCACGTACTAGAACGATGAACATTTAGTACAACAAGCACAATTCATTTCTTTAGAGACGCTGTGTTGTGGGAGTCTGGCCGCTACAAGGCAATAGATAGTTAGATGAAGGGAAAACTGCTTTTACTTTAAGTCACTTGCTATTCTCTGGAGTTATTGAGAGCAGTTTTGTTGGTGGATGCTCTTCTGAAGTGCGCGGTGTTATACATGGCTGCACAATGAAGCTGAAGGGGAACAACGATTGCTTGTAGAGTTGCTGCGCAGTTTAAAGTATATGGCATGGGGCCAGTGTTGGTATAATCTGCACCTATACTGTAATCTTATAATTTATCAAATCCGCCCAATCCTTCGCATACCATGCGATCCATAATTCCATCCCGAAACTCCGTATCGTCCATCCGTGCATCAATGAAGTGGTGTTATCATCAAATGCAGTCGATTGTCAAGAGGCTAAAATTCCGTCGCTCTGCCCTCTTTCCCGATTGACCCTCGCACCTACCAAACCCCTCCGATTTCTACCCATGCGTCCTCTCCCGAGCCAGTTAAGCTTCAAACCCCTTGTTAATTCCTCCATCTTCTTTTGGCTTGCCTCATCACCGCCCCCTCCTACACCTACTGACGCGAGCACACTCATGCACTGCAACATCCTACCCACTGTCTCTGTCACTCGATTTCCGCTATCCTCGTTACGCTCTCGGGCTTGGGAGAATGGGCGTGGGGGAGGCGGCATGTTGATCCCCAAACCAGTGTTGGATGAGTGCTCGGAGTTGTAGGATACGTTCGATATAGCTCGGGAGCGGTTCCCTGAACCATCGCCAGAGGAGCCGAGAAGAGTAGTTGTTTGAGAACCATAAGAGGCGTGAGATGGGTCGAGGGACATGGCTGTAGAGGGACGGCCACCAGATATGTGGCTAAAAGAGTCCGGGGACGTGGAGAGGGCATCGTTAGTTGGGATTGCAAGGGCAACATTCTCCAAAGAGAGTCTTGAAAATATCGTTTTGAGAGTCTCAAAACGTGGGAGGATAACTATATCCCGATATGAAGTAAGAACGATGCGGCGCACTTCGAGTGCGAGGGAGGCAGGAATGTCAGTTACGCCATTCGTCGAGGATGGGAGAGCACCCCAAAAGTCTCGTGCCTGGTCGGAGGTCATAAGAGTGCCATGGCCGGAAAATTCTAGATCCAAAGGTAAGAACACTGCTTGCATGTAGGGCAAAATAGACGTGAAGGTGAAAAGCCACATCTCAACTAAGTGGGGAATCAATCGGTCATCTGGAGTTCGACGCAGCGTTTGGTCGAGAGAGCTAAATCCTGTTGACAGGAGGTCACGAAGGTCTTCGATTATCGTATCTGGTCGCCGTTTTGCCACACAGCGTTGTAAATGCGTTCTGTTCTATGTTAGTATAGATTATTATAGGTGTGGGAAGACTTACGATACAAGCCGATTAAAATCCTCCACAGGTAATCGTAAATCTTCGCCTTCGAATATAATCAAAAGCTTAGCTTTCAAAAATGGCCAGGCATCGTCTGGTCCCATATTGTTCAGTCCATATTTACTAAGATCTTGAGCTTCTTTGTCATATATCGATGCCGGGTAAGCATAGCTTCCATGAGATACTGTCGAACCAAGCTGCGCTCCCATTGTTGAAGAACCTAAGCTCGATGGCCCAGGCCATTCATTACCAACCTGGTACGATAGCTCACTCTCCCTCAATGCATCGCTTTTTTCTTCTTTCTTCTTCTCTCTTAGAGCTCTTCCACCATGTCTTAGATCCAGCCCACTCATACTTTTTGCAAAACTCGTACTGGACGGACCTGGACTAGGGGGGAGATTGAAGTTATAGAAACTGCTGGGCGCACTAGGATCCGCGGGCCTTGAGTTTGATGCAGATGATGACAAAGGTAGATGGTGATCGTCTTTTCCACTCAACTTATGCTTCTGTCTCGACAGGAAATGGTGCTTCTTTCCATCCTTTTCCTTTTCTGGTTGATCGATAGCCCTAATAGTTGCTGAACTTGAATTTGCCATGCTGTACATACTTGCCGCACTGCTCATACTCATACTATCGGTAAGGCCTGAGTAAAATTAGCACCTGTTTGGGTAAGGATTGCAAATTGGGAATATATTAGTCCTTTGAGATTCAGGTGTCAGATTTTCAAGGCATAGCCTCTAAACCGTAGACTTCTCCCGAATCCCGAATGCCAAATCCATCCGGATCAGAACTGAACAGATCTCACTGGTGATACTCATATTCACCCTCTGAAAACCCACTAACGAAAATGAACCTATCTTACTTGGACTTGGCAAGGCCACAGATCTCCCATCTTTATCTTTATTTGTCCCGATTTTTCCGGGTCTTGAAAAAAGCTTGACTTTAGGTTTTTCAGCCTTGACAGGTTTGTCACTTGGAAGGTTCATCCGATCAAAATCCGTTGCTGGCAATTGAGGTGAAGTCAAGGGAGATTTCGGGAACACCACATTTGCAGCTGTTTGGGCAGCATTTCTGCGGCCACCTAGAAGACCGTTATGATAATCATGGCCACCGAATCCGTGTTCGCGCGGTATAGATGCTTCGGTAACGCTTAATACTGGGGGACTCGTAGGACCTCTAGAAGGTCTCCGGCTGGATATTTGAGATCTGGCAAAAAGTCTGTCAGTCATATATATTATGATATGTACTTGTAGCTGCTAAAAAGGTCTGGACTTATGCCCAATTAGCTGAATCTGACCGCTGAACTCCATATACACATATATCGTATAATTGGAATTTCCGAGCTTGAGGAGACATGTATAGAAATGCATACCCAGAGGTGTCTAAGTGCGGCGGCGTAGGAGCGGTTTGCGATCTCTGTCTTGCATGGTTGGATTGATGTTGCATAGCAGCTTGAGCAGCAATCTGGCTTGCGCTCAACGCCTTGTCCAGATTTCCCATAATCGACGATGACGCGCTAGCAAGATACGGCTCGAATGCTCCCTGAGTCTGCGAGTGCTTTCTGCCGTGTCTGTGTATATCTATAACCGGGCTCCGTGTTGAAATACTCAGCGCCGGGCTTGCGTTTCTCGAAACATTAGGCATAGGAGGGGTTGGTCGTGAGAAGTTCGTCAGAGAGCTGGTGCTGGAATTATGAGCTGAGACTGCGTACAGAGGGCGTGGAGGATGTGGTCCATCACTTTGTCGTTTGGAACCAGCCAAAGGGCTATAATCTTCGTCCGAAGACTCAACTCTTCGTATTAGTGGTCTTGAGGAAGACTGTTCTCGATGTTGTACCATGGGCGAGAATCCCCCTCGCCCGGTAACGGGAGTCCCTGTCGTCGACATGCTTGCCGATTTGTGAAATGCATAAAGTTATTCACATAGTGGATAGCGAAGGAAAGAATGAGGGTTTAACTTATGTGCAGAAGATCAGGAGTTATGTCCAGTTGTATATCTGATGAGAAGTGAAGGGTGAATCACGTACAAACATTAGCCCTTCATAGTCAGGGTTTGGTTTCGAACGCCATCAACCACAGCCAACGCCAACAATCCGGCTCTGACGTCGAAGACTTGGATGGATATGGATATGTCCCGCCAAACCGGGAAAGTCTATTATTAATATTGGATTCACCTTTGAAACCTCCCTTCCTTAGTCAGAGATTTCAGCTCCCGGACTCAATTTAACGCTACTGGTCAATAACAGCTTGAAGACTGCTACAACATTGACTCCACCTCTTCCATAAATTCTCTTCCCAGCAATTATGGCAACAATCACATCTGAAGCTCCTGCCGCATCTACAAACTCCCACCAAACGCTCTCCGCGTCCTACAGATCTCCCAAAAATGCGGATTTTACCCATGTCCATGAAATCCCAACCCCGCGTGCCAGCAATCCTGCAGATAAATCGGCATATCTAAGTACTTTACGAGCAGCGGTAGTAACTATGCAAGACCGTTTGAATGCGGAGCTCACTGTACGAATGGATGAGGATAAGGCTCTTGAAGCAAGTAACAAATCTGGCGCAGGAAAGACGAAGGCGGTGGACGAGGCAAAGGAAGAGGATAATTACGGCGAAGAGGTTCCCGAGGAGGATTGAACATTATGGTCTACAAATATACATTTATACATAGGGTCAGATAGTTGGATGTTGGGTTTCTTCTCGACAATCAACCTTTCCATCCCCACACTCCTGTTTTCTGTCGCTCAGATTGCCCTTTATCACGACCTACACAACCATAGTGTACGACGGAGTTGTCTGGCAGGACAGCTATTACGCTTCCTCCTAGCCTTTTATGGCATATCCTGCATACTCTTTCTTCCTGCACGACAACTCTCCGGTTCTTTCCTCCTTCACCACCAGTCATTCCGTCCCCGAGCTGTAGAGTGGCCGCTGCACTCATTACCTCGCTTTTCCTTAATTCCACTTCAATTCGTGCTTCATTCATGATGGAGTTCGCGGCTCGAATGCGACCACGGAAATAAGATTCCAGCTCCGCCACTGGAAGGGTTTTGGGTATGAGATTCAAGGTTGAGACGGCTGGCAAACGTGACCCATGTTTAGAAAGGAGGTCGAGAGCTGGTGCCCAATTTGGTTGGTATGGTGAAGGGGGTGTAAGGTACAAAGAAAGCAGTGTATGGTAAATTGATGGAACTTGATCATCAGGGCCAGACGTCGATGGCCTACGGATTTGTAGAGGTGAAGCATCAGCTGATTCATGACCTAAATGAACTCGATTGCAATATCTGGAGGAGGTTAGCGCCTAGTTTGCAATTGGACAAGCAAACTTGCTCTTCTGCTTTCTCAAAGTTTTTGAGCTTGAACACGTATATCTCTAGTGCTTCTTTGTCGTGTCCCATATTACTTAAGATAACCGCCTGCGCCTCGTAGAACTTGGGATCTATGAAAGTAAGCATTATGTCGATTTGTGAAATGTCATAGTACTAACCATCCCTGGGTATATTTGCCAATGCTTTACTAAGTGAATACTGTGTGCTTGAACGCAAAAAAGAAATTAACCTTCCCATTAAATCCTTCCAGCTGTCTGATTCTTTGTCTTTCATCTTCTTCAAATCATCCACATATGCCTGGGCTAATCGGTCATGGAACTCCAAAGTCAAGTCATTGAGTTCGTTAATAACGTGTTCTAGATACCTCACCTCGAGATCTGTATCAATATCTTTCAAAAAGTTAGCGACCTTGTCTCGGGGAAGAGTTTCCGCATTTTCGGTGTCTGCCAGGAATATTTCCATCCCAAGCTTAGGGTCAACCCGTAAAGGCCATTCCACAAACTCCAAGATCAAGTCGATCATTTCTGGGGGTAGATTTTGTAGGTAGCCAACTGTCCGCTGTGGCCCATGAAGAGTAGGTGCGTTTTCATTCTCTTCACTTGCCATCCCGAACTGTTGAAGTATTTCTAACGCAGGGCGATGTAGCTTTTTCCCATAGAAAAAGTCGACGAGATCGTTATAGCGTTTGCTCTCCAACAGCTTCTCTTTGACCACATCAGGATCACAGAAGTTGGGAATTCTAAAGAAAGGACCTGCTAACCCAGGCCGTACAAGCATATATGACCTAAACAGGGTTGTATCTACAAGCCTTGCGGTTTCACGAAGCCTTGTCTCTCGATCTTTATCATAACCAGACACCGTCGTATCTAATAAGGACTCAAATGCAGCTTGAGGTGAACTATTCTGCCCATCCAACTTTACAGGTAGCAGAGTACCGGTCTCCGCATCTATGAACTGCTTCATAGTGTTTCGGGTTTGCACGAGAAATTGGTTGAGCTCCAGAGCTGCATTAGCCAAGTCTTCCCCTTCAAGTGGTACTACTACAGATTTGGTAGCATTGTTCTCCCCTGCTTCACTGTCTTCTAATTTCATATACGATCGAATAGAAGAGGTGTCTGAAATTGCTTTTTTGTGCGATTTGAGAAGCTTCTGCAGCACTGCTGGCTTAGGTGAATCTAGAGTCTCTACTGTTTCGCCTGTGGTCAAAGTGTCGCCTTGTGCATGCCCATTTGAACCTTCGATATCTGTTTCTGCATCTACTATTTCCTCATCAAAAGTAGTAAGATCTCCTGCAATGATCCTTGGGTACAGCTTGATAACTCTTTCAGGGGGTGCTTGGACATCTGGGGCCATGAATATGTTCATTGCTTGTCGATATTTTCGTTGGTCAAACAATTTCTGCGCCTTTTGAATCTTGATCTCCCGGAGGCGGTGTTGCTTATTTTTCACCAAAGCGTCTTCTAGCATATCCAACAGACTAATGGCTTCATCATGTTCTCCTTTCTCAACAAGTTCATCCACTTGTGAGTTATAGTCTGTTGCTCCCATTCCCCAAATACAACGGTCGCTCATTACATAAAAGCCCTTTCCAGCATGCGGTAGGCTAACCCCAGGCGGAGGAAAGTGAAGCTGGCTTGCATTTGGTAGCGTTATGGACTGTAGTAATGTTAAGGTATCTGGGTTCCGTACTTCCAAGGCACCTTTCGCTGGAGACTGAAGTGCCAAAATATAAGGATATGAATATCCTATAGCATCCGGTGCTTGCGCCCATGGTATTTGCTTCTTTTCAATAACAGGGTTCCCGTCAGAAGTTATAAACAGAGAATTGACATCTTTGACTAGAAGTAGTTCACCATCCGCCAGTTTTGTAGCAAGGGGTTTTGGCACATATCCACCAAGGCCCATGTAACCCATACTAGCTGAGCCAACTCCAAACCGACCCCCTTGCGCACCAGCAGCTCCGCCAATAGCTCCAGGTCCAACGACTTCATCAGTTGTCTGATTAATCACGTCAACTATAACATAACCAGAATTCATCCCACAAATAATATTGGTCGCAGATGCCCATGTTAACGTTCGTATTGACTCGGGGAGCGCAATTTCAGTGACATCCTGCGAATATTCGGAATCGTGCCATGACCAGAGTAATAGCCTTCTCTTGACGGCTACTGCAAGACGTGATATTATCTCCGGGATTCCAGTTGCTGAATCTTTCGAAATATCTGTGGTCACTGCGAACGTTGTAGCATTCCTCGTCTTCAACAGCTGTTCTTGCAAAGTATATGATTGATCATCGTGTATAGAGACGTAATAATTTGACAGAGAAATAAGAATATTGGCTTCTTTAATTCTGGCAAGCTGCTCTACAGCTCGGCTTGAGAACCTCTCAAGCTCTCTTAGAAGTTCCACTGGCTTTGGGGCAGACGATGAACCTGGTCGAGATGGCGGTTGCTCGCTTTGCTTCGGTGCGCCATTCTCTTTCGTGCCATCACTTAGTGGCTCATTGACACGGTATATTCGAAGGCTTCCTGTGTTTAATCCTACCAGAAGTCGATCCCCTAAACAATTAGCATCCTTTACGAATAAGTGGCATAAGCCGTACCGTATGCTAGAATAGATTCAATCTTTGACTTGTCCCGCTGCCTGAGCTCCAGAATCGGGCGAGCTGTAAATGCGGACAGCATGGCGGCCAGTTGTCCCCTCTAGTATTATGGGGTCTAGCTCTGGGATACAGAATCATGGATGCCAAGTATGTATTTAAGCAAGGCTTTGTGACCTTTGAAGCACGAATAGTTCTTGGGCCATGCTCTGGCTTGCATGCGAGATTGCTCGAGCTCGGTACGTTGGTGTTGATGTTGACAATAATGACGATTCTGCCAAGCATTTTGATAGATCCCCTGCACCAATTGTTAAGAGGAGCTCTTAATCTCAAATGAACTATGGACAAATCCATACTTGAGCCTACTACCTCCATAAAACTGAATGAATTCTACATACAATGTAAGGACAGGGTATTGAGGGTATCAAGGTTCCCCCTAAGCACAATGCTACTAATTTAGGAAGGTACCTTTTCGATCACGATCTTGTGCATCTTCTTTTATGATAGCAAAGAGCAAATTGCATTACCACCATAGGTTCTGTCATACTACTAGACCCAGTCTCAGAAATTTAGAATCTAATTTAGGGCCGCTGGAAGAAATCAGAAGCTATCAAAGCTTAATGGTGACTCTCAGTGTTGCATTAAATTGATTGTTCTTCAGTCAAGCTCAATTCTTTTGCCTTTCAGGAAGAACCGCCCCGCCAGCTTTCCCAATATATATCCCGCATAAGCACCAGTGACAATAGTTACGGGCCATTTCTGCCATTCCCTGTCCCAGTCCAGTGGAATTGGAATAGCACCAAGCCACCCTCCCAAAAAACATCCAACCGCTGCCCCAAAGACCTCATCTATGGGACTATGGACGGACACGACTTCTTTCCATATCTTGCTATCGGATCCATGTACATATACAAGTGGGAAGATGGCCAAGAGCGCTAGATGCGAGGAGCAGAGTATGGTATGCGGAATATGTGTAGTAAGAGGCGCGCCAAAAAGGATCTGGACCGCTGTGAGGATCGGCACCGAG
>Ga0247734_1003008_pt1 | contig 10323 bp, 12 predicted proteins | sample UWRJL103311B2_FD_180933 | JGI IMG/M metagenome (GOLD analysis project Ga0247734, IMG submission 180933) | Plant litter microbial communities from Arlington Agricultural Research Station in Wisconsin, United States - UWRJ-L103-311B-2 | ecosystem: Environmental > Terrestrial > Plant litter >... | reverse complement strand
CTTTGTGCCACTTCTAGGGGTTTGCATAGCATTGCTGGTAACCTGTTCTGAGCGAATGCCATTGTCTGAATGAGAGGGCCGGGTAGGAAGCTTCGGAGTTCGCAAGGACGATAGATCTGTGCTTGAGTTGCTGGCTTTCCCTCTTCCGTGAGCCGCCGATGGAGGTCGCGTAGAAGATCCACTTTTCGCAGGAGTGGGTGCTTGGAATTGTGCATCCAACTCTTCTAACGAAGGGAAGCGGTTTTCTGCCTCTGGATTATTCGACGATGAAGGACGCGAATTAGGGGGTTGAGAACTCCACGAGGATCCCGAAGCAGTAGCACGGACAGACACAGGGGTGAGAGACTGAGGATTTGGTGGCTGGGAAGATGGGACTAGGTATTGTAATCGAGGTGAAGATGTCTTCCCCATCTCGAACCGTGAGTGAACCGGAGAAGTAGTGGCAAGTCCAGTTCTCAACTTTCGAGCTTCTGCTAGTGTAGGGGGCCTGTCAGAAGATGCATTCATCAGTCCTAACCCTTCAAACGCGTCTCTTCGGCTTCCTGCAAGTGCTGGGGAGGGATTTCGTATGACACTTGCGTTCGTACTGCTGGGTGCAAGTTGGCCATTGGAAGGCGGGCTGGAAACCTGTCGCCCTTGCGATTTCCCTGTTGGATCAAATGAATCCCACAGCTTCTCGCCAAAATCATCTCCAAATCCTGCCGAGCCAGGCGCCTTAGCTGCCTGAGCAGGCTGGTCAACTACCCAGGCATCATCTGAACTACCCTTGTCCTTCGCTGCTGGATTGCTCTTCATTGCTGCATAAGTCCAGGCTTGATCGCCTTCATGGTCGAACCCATTGTCCATCCAGTTCTTCCCCTTCTGAGGACTAGAGGGCCTTGAATGAGATCTCGGCCGCCCTCTTCTCATAGGCTCGATTGCCTCCAAAACTTTGTCTCGTGCCTGTGTTCCGGCATTCTTGGAAGGCGAATCTGCATGCTGTTGCTTGGCTGGCTTAATGATAACGGTACTCTCAACAGGATTGGGCGCTTGTTTGGGACGTGGTGGAAGAGAGGGGGCAACGGGAATGGTATATTGATAGGCCGATTGAGTGCCTCGCAGCTGATGAACCTTTGCTAGAAGTTCGAATACAGTTGGGCGCTGGTATCCATGTTCTCGCAGCATAGAACCTAATGACAATAAGAACAAATTGTCTTGTCAAGCAAAGAGACAAACCTATGAGTGCATTCATTTGTCCAGAATAAACTGGATATGGCGGTATGCGGTACTGCACGTTCATAATAGCCAAAGGGCCGTGCTCTTCAAATGGCGTGGTATAATAGCACAATTTGTAGAGCAGAACTCCTAGAGCCCAGACATCACTCTTCTCGTCTACTGGCCTTCGCTGGTAAACATCGATCATCTCTGGTGCGCGATACTGAAGAGTTGTATGACGGTTTAGGTCGGCTTCTAAAGCCCGTATCTCCTGGGTGTTTGCCGGAGGTTTCGAAACATTCGTAGCAGAACCGAAGTCACAAAGCTTGAACGACGTTGCACTGGATTGGAGAATGTTTTCGACCTTCAGGTCACGATGCAGTAGTGGCGGACGCAGATTGTGCATGCAAGCCACGCCCTCGCAGACGTCGACAAATATTTGGAGGATTTCAGCTTCAGTAAGTCGTTCTCTCAATCGCCGGTTCATCATGTCAATGATTCCTCCACCTAGAAAGAAGTCAGATCACACTCAATAATGCTACGTGCAAGATATGGACGCATACCAGGACAGAACTCCATCAGAATAAATACTTCGTATTGGCCGTTTTGCATTCTATGCCATGCAGCATCGATGAGGTGAACGATGTTGGAGTGTCCTTTGAGCAGCCGCTGTAGGAAGACAGTTAATGACTGACCCTGATTCAGCCCAGAAGAGCGCTGACCATAATGTCAACCTCTTTCTTGACTTCAGAAAGCATTGCTTCTGTTGAGACAGCGATTCGCTTGAGAACATGATGTGTTGTACCGTACACGGGTGTAGCCGTTCGAACAAGATAGACGTGTGCGAACCCTCCTGCGTAGAATTTTCAGCGGATGAAGCATTGCATTTTCAAGGCTGCCGCACCTTGCGAAAGATATCGTTCGACTTGGACGTTGTACTTGTTCACTGTGATGGATTGGCCTGGAATAAGCGTGCCCTTCGATGTTTGCCCATAGCCTGGGAATCCCGGAGCAGCCATTGACTCAAGAGCTTGTGGCACTAGAGTACGAAGAGCGAAATGGATCTCAACATGAGCTGACGGCGCAGCAACAGAGGTGGAGGTTGATGAGAGTGGGTTGGTAACTGCGAGAGAACGCTCAGAAAGCGCTGCAAGAGTGCACTGGCAATCAAGGACACGTGGATATCCCCATCCGACCATCCATCTGGTTTCTGACGTTTAGTGACGCGATTGTACTTGCAGCGAACCTCCTTAGCCTTTGACCACCAAGATGGCTTCCTCTACATTACGTTCTCTTCACGACTCTAGTGTACCGTTCTCGAGGCCATCAACTCCGGCCATTCCCTTGCGCCTTGGATTCATCGGCATCGGCGCGATGGGATATATGATGTCTCGAAATCTAGCCACTAAGAATCACTACAAGCCAGGAAACCCCCCACTACTAGTCTGGAACAGGACTATCTCTAAATCTGAACAGCTACTCTCCGAGATCGGCGAAAGCAAAGTCGCTATCGCGCAGTCGGTAGAGCAAGTCGTGTCTGACTGTGACATTATCTTCACCAATCTGGCAACGGATGAGGTCGTGAAATCTATCTACGACCAAATTGCAAAGGCCCTTTCCGTACGCTGCATGCTAGGCATCTCGGAAAATTATGCTGATTGTTTTATAGGATCATCCTCTAAGCAGAAAGAAGACCTTCGTGGAATGCAGCACTGTATGTTGTCCTCCAAGCTACCTCTGTCTCCTTAGCTAAGGCCTTCGCATATCCACAGATCTACCCTCACTTTGCAGGTGTGTTACACGATTAGATAATACTATTCTTGTTCTGACATCTTTTATAGGTGAACTGGATGCCCTGATTTCGTCCATACCTCATGCACACTTCATTACTTGTCCTGTATTTGGTACTCCCGGTGTTGCAGGTGAGCATCCCCTGCTTCAGGCTGTCGAAGACGCTGTTATTAATCCCTACGACAGATAAGGCGCAACTTCTAATTGGTGAGATCCCGCGAGACTCAAATTTCATGTGGCGCCGCGAGCTAATGCATTGGTCGCTTACTCCTCAGTGATGAGCGGTGATTACCAAAGTAAGAAGGAGGTCGCACCATATCTCGTCCCGGCCGTGGGAAGAAAGATCGTAGACTTAGGGGGAAATGTTGAGAAAGGTGGGTGTGTTGTCTTTGTCGCATCGCGTCCATACAATCCTTACATTTTCAAAGCCCCAACCTTCAAGCTTGTAGGCAACTCGATGATACTTGGAACAATTGAAATTATGTCAGAGGCATACACGCTTGCTGAGAAGTCTGGAATAGGTGCTGATAACATGCATACTATCGTGAAAGGTATGTCACATTCGTCTTCTCGTCGCAGTGCTAGTCACTTATTCCTTATAACAGAGCTTTTCCCTGCACCTGGGTGAGCCCCGCTAAGTTTTTTTATGAACCTTCAACTTCTAATCGATGTTTAGAATGCTCGCGTACTCCGACCGTATGTCGAACGATAACTTTGACGGAACCACAGGGTTCTCGATCGACGGTGGCCTCAAAGATGCAAGCCACATAAGGCGCCTCACTGCGTACTACGGTGCACCAATGCCCTCTGTAGACATCGCTCACCAGCACATGATAACTGCCAAAGCAATACATTCAGTCCACAAGACTGAAGGTAAGGAAGTTGTTGAAAATCTCGACTGGACTGGCATCCTGGCCGGTACACGGTGAGTTGCCTCCTTCTGCCTACTCGGGAGAGCCTTTGACATAAGCTTTACAGAGTTGCAGCAGGTCTAGATCCTTTCGACAGTGGAAAGGTTTGAGCAGTCCTGATTTCGTATAGAACCCTTTGCTGACCCCTTCCACCATAGCACGCAGGAGTGGTCGTTGAAGAAGAATAAATGTATAGAATTGAACAGTTAATTATCATATGTAGTAATTGGGTGCTAGAATGAAAGGTCGTTCAGCTCGCAGCGTGCACACCGATATCTTTCCTTGATCTGTTTAAAGTGACTGAGTATAATGCAGCAACGGGCAAATTGTGGATGGATTTCGGAGACAGATGAATCCTCGTGGTTTATGCTCCCCTGGAATCAAAGCAACAACACAAGTCATCCGTTCAGATCCAAGGCCGAGACCCGTGGGCTATAGGCTCAGAGGGAAAGTAAAATAGTCTGTTCGGTTAGCATTCTGTATAGAATACACTTGCTCAACCTGTCGTCCAACTATTACCAGTGATATCTATTAGCTTCTCATGTTCCGGTAGCCTCAAAGTATCTCTTCAGTCGTCGTGGTTGGGGCATATAATTTTTCAACTCCTATTTGAATACTTGCTATGACAAAGCTTCATGCCACTATTTCTCTGACCTTGCTCATCAAATCTGCATCATCGGCCAACTCAACTGCCAAATGTGCCAAAACCCTAGCAATCTTCTCCGTCTGCTCATACGCATAATCCTCCCCTGCCATCTCTGCAAATTCGGGCATATGATTGAACGGGCATGTTGCTCTGTCCTCTGAGCAGATACCAAAGTTGGCATGCAAGACAACTTGCCCGGCCTCTTTCAGTACGTAAGTATCTTCTGTGACCACAGGTAGCTGGATGAAGGATGCGTCGGTGGATGCGGGAGCTTGCTCTGATATCACCCATTGTTCCTGCTCTTCATTGGCCATCAAGTCGATTAGCATTCCCGGAAGAACAGGTGTAACTTCCAATGCTGGATATTCTATGTCCCAAGAGATGGACGATGCAGTGACTGAAGCGACGACTGCATCCTCAACATCGCTCATGTCGATGCTATACCTCGAGCGAACGGAGACAGTAACTCCAATATCCAGCACGGTAGTGTTTCCGGGCAAATAAAACAATAGGTCTGGATCGGCAGTAGAAAGTGTGCGATAAGCTTCGAGAGAAAGCGAAAGTGGCCCCTCCGTCCCAAGAGCTGCATGGCCGCTATGAAATTTCACGTCAATAATAGCTCCAAAATGGAACGAGAATTTGTAAATGTACCCAGGCCCCTCGAAATGGATCGAAACCCCCCCTTGATCCTCAGTCAAGGCATATGTAACCTCCGCGAAAGCATCGTTGGATTCCTTCGTTGTGTTGATAGCTTTGGCCACGTCTACCATAGAGGACCCGGTGACTCCAAGGTCGATTGTAGTCTGTACGACGTTTAAGGTGTACGCTCCGACATTCAGAATGGGAGTTGCCGTCGTTTGGCTTCCTGGCAAAGGAAGTCCCTTTAAGTCCCTGATCGTGACCATAGCGTCCCAGGCTTCTTTAACTGCCCTGTACAAAAGCGAGGCTTAGATTTACGTTTCTCAGAGAGAGAAAATATGGCGACATACTGCGAATGAGAATGCCCATGTAAAGTCAAAAACAGGTCTCTCCTCGCCTTCATTGGCTGAATCGCATTGGAAACAGTGGGATGTGCCATGAACACGATATCCAAGGCTTCAAATGCACCAGCATTTTGCAATCGGCGTTTGCCTCCTGTATCTTCTTCGTCTGGAGTGCCGAATATGGTGATGTTCGCTGGGATTCCTAGCTGTTCATCCAGTCCGGTCAGCAGCCGTTCTGGGATGATCAGCGCAAGAAGATTACCTCGACCACAGCCCTACGCATCATGGAGCCTGCTGCAAGACCATTTAACAGAATGAGATTGTGCCCGCAAGCATGCCCAATATCCAATAGCGCGTCATATTCGCTCAGAAACCCAATACTTGGAAGTTTGGTGCCATCTGTCGAGGGCAGATTGACATAGTTCAATGACCATGCAGTGGGCTCTCCGTAAGCAGACGGCGTTACGGTCCACGGCTCTCCTGGATCGGGCAATGTCAGAAAAATGGTTCTACTATCTCAGTAAATGGGAAATGGCACCTGTATTGCCTTCGAAATACGACACAACTCGTTCATGAGCGTAGAACTCTTGTCGGCTCGTTTCTGGATTGTTCCATACGTCGACAGCGATTTCCCGCAAGTCTGCGTATACTTCAGAAGAGATGTCCTGCAGCAGGGAAGAGAGGGAAGAGAGATCCGTAGCAAGAGCTGTCTGGGCAACCGCAAGAAAGACAAAATGTGAGAAGAACATGGTGGCTATAGTTTGCAGACAGAAAATGACTTCTGCTTTATATACATAGCTGCCAGTCGTCGAAGCTGCGAGCTCTCGCTGTCAACACCGGAGTCTTCGGATTGGTTCGTCAGACTCGGAGAGACCACTCCCTGAGTTCAAATGAGATCAGCCTCCCCCAACCTCATCGTGAGAGGTTCCTGAGCGTTTAGTAGTTTCTTCTTACGCGTTCAGGGACATTGGGCCCTATGATAGACTACAACGTAGTAAGCTTTCCGAGAGCCCGCCTATGGGAGCCCGAGCCTCTTAGGCCGTCATCAGTAGCGCGCGAAGCTGAAACGGATCCGCATCACAACCGTATTACTATCATTTCGGATACGCCGGGAAAAGTGCCTCAGGAATACTGGTGAAGGTGAGAGATCTAAGCGAGCGTGACATATGTCACGCATTTCCTCGGGCTTGGAACCCCTTCTGCAATAAAGTGCAAGACTATTATTCGAGTAGGCCTAGATAACTTGTTGCGGTATTCCTCCCCTCTGTCCCCTCTTCTTCCCTTCTTCCTACTCAAGTGAGCCATTAGCCGAGCAGTTCGAGACTTCATGTAGTAGCGGAAGCTTACCATGGATTCAAAAGAAATATGTCTTGAGCTTGCAGATCGGTACCGGCTAAATTCCACTCTGTCTTTCTGATGCATGGCTGCAACCCGGGCTGGCAACTTGATCTGCAGATATTTAAAGGGATTCACTTGCTCCCTGCTTGAGAGAAGGGAAGCCAATTTCCCATCTTCAATATCGATATCGAGGCAAGTGTTCACCAGCTGGAGCGTCCGTAAATGAGGGACGAGGTGATCATGAGACGGGTTCGAGGGCTGGGGTATCATTAGATCCATTAAGCGATCGTCAATGACTGGTTCGTCGCTGGTGATGGACAGTAGGGATAGGTCTGGAGATGCTCTGAGGATGATTTCGAGGTCCTCAGGTGGCATGTAGACACTGCGCAGTCTAAGGCTTTTCAAAGAACACTCAGAGCGAGTGATCAGATTGGGGATGCCAAAGTCTGAGAAATTACTCCAGGCATCAGTAGAAATATGCAAATGTTTCAGTTTTGGGAGTGTAAGGTGATCTGTTACGACCTTGAGTTGACCGAGAACAGAACCATGAAACGATAGACCTGTTAATAATCCAAGATTAATGTCCTGCGGAAATGCATTTAGACGCAAGCCCTGGGCTACGACATGTTTGGAAGTGATTGTGCGCAAGTTTTTGCCGCATAGGTTGAGCAATTTATACAGCTGTGGAATAGTGAGGAGATTATGGAGTTCGATGTCTTGTAAGCGGTTCCAGGGAAAAAGATCATAGTTGAGCATGACTTCGGTTGGACCTCCCCAGCGCACTAAAGTGCAATTTGGAGAGAGATCGAGTAGATGTGCTAGGTCAATCAGTGCACTTGCACCGTGCCTGTCACTTCGCGTATCTGCAGAGAGCATACCGACGCTTTGCAGCATAGGATAGGCCTGCACATCCCCGGTAAATGACATGAAAGGGCGGCTGTTAAAGAAGTGGCCATCCACTTCGAACTGGACATGTTTCCAGCGATGAATGTGGGTGCAAATGAGATCAAACAGGGCCAGAGTGGTAGGTTCTAGGTCGAAAGATTTTAGTCGAATGGTGAGGCTAAGAGCGCCGGATCTCTCCAGATAGTGTTTGACCAAAATATGCCCTCCAGCTTTGTGGTAGGAGGGGACAACGATAGCTAGAACGCCTGAAATTGGTATGAGACTCCCAAATCGAAGGGAGTGGATTACCTATAGAGTCCCAAAGAAAGGGAAGCTGGAGAGCTAGATTTCTCCACAGCTGCTCAAGAGGTATCAGAGAAATAATATTGAAAGTTTTGATCACAACAACGAACCTTGGAGACTGAGGACAGGGATAGAGGTGCTTCATGTATTACAGGTAAATGTGCATCAATCTGCGCAGAAAGCCCATGCAATTGTGCATGATTTTTTCTGGGAAGGCTGTAGTCGAATATCTGTTCTACCACTTCCAGAGGCAGAACGTTCACGAAAGACATGGTGGTGATAAATCACGAGTACTAAATCCGAATATTCTTGTCATTAGCGGCCGAAAGCGGGCCGGTCAGAAATGGAAATGCGTAGCGCCCGATCATATTTGGCAGGAGCCTTGCTGGTTTGTTTGCGCTTTGTTCTTCCAGCCATGGACGATCAGGCAAAGTCCAAATCCACTCCTACTCAACCACCACCACCACCAATTGCCGCCGCCCCAGGAAGACTACCCTTTGGACTAAGCGAAAGCCAGATGGCTGAGGTCGTTGCAGGCAGTGACCGTCCTCTCGACGTGAAGGATGCCTTGGGATATCTAGACGCGGTCAAGAACCAGTTCAAGGACCATCCAGACGTTTACAACCTGTTTCTCGACATCATGAAGGATTTCAAGAGCCAAGCGTGCGTTGCTCTTCTATTTCTTGGGCATAAACTGCTGGCTGACAATGGTGTGCCGAGGCAGTATTGATACACCTGGAGTCATAAATCGCGTGTCTAGGCTCTTCAAAGGACATCCGGTACTTATACAAGGCTTCAACACATTTCTTCCAGTGGGTTATCGCATTGATGTGTCCACCGACCCTCTGGACCCAACCTCCATCACTGTCACCACCCCTACTGGTACGCATCAGCACCACACAACCAGCCCTACTCTGCCAGGCCTCAGGACTTCCAGAGACATCCCTGGTTTTGGACCAAATATTGCCCAGCCATTCGTCGGCCTCCCACCTGTCCAGGTTGCGCCACTTGTACCCGTCGCACCAATATCGCGTGCAATAACACCGCATAACGTTGCACCAACCAAGTCGACACCTTCTGAGATTCATCTCTCCGGTTCCAAATCAAAACCGCAGACACACCAGGATGCTTCACTGCTAATGAATAACGAAGACAGGCAGTCCGAATTTACGGATGCCATACAGTACCTTAACCTTATAAAGGCTCGCTACAACAACGATGACAACGCGACCTACAAGCAGTTCTTGGACATTTTGCAGGCATACCAGAAAGAACAGCGGAGCACCTCAGACGTACGTAGCCGACTGCTTTGATAGTGTGCGTAATACTGACATGACCCTTTTTGTAGACTCATGTATACTCTCAAGTACAAAAACTCTTCAAAGATGCTCCCGATCTCTTGGCCGACTTTCGCAACTTTCTTCCTGAAGCCATGAATGTTCGTCCACCAACAGAAACAGCATGGAATACATTCCCCGACTCTCCTCCCCCTGTTCCGGCCCCGAAAAAAGCTACGACCGCTGTGACTGCGAAACGGAAACGGAAACCAATAGAGAAAGATTCCACTCCAGCCCCACCTCCAAAGGCTACGACAGGCCGAGTAAGTTACCTACCTAATTGCATTTCGCCCTCGAACTGAACCCTCTCCTCATAGGCAACGAAAAAGCCCAAGCAAACTCACATACCTGAATCTCCACCTCCTCGATATAGAGAACCGACACCCCCTCCTCCACCAGAATTCATCCCAGGCTCCGGTTACGCGCCACAGGCTGTCCCATCGCGTCTTAGCCCTTCATCCGACAAACTTCTCTTCTTTGACAGAGCCAAGAAGATTCTAGAGACCAGAGATACGTACGAAGAGTTCCTCAAATTGCTGAATCTGTATTCAAAGGAGATCATCGACCTTCCGAGTCTCGTTGAATCTTCGCAGGTCTTCTTGGGTGATAATAGAGAGCTCATGGAAGACTTTAAATCTCTAGTGGGATGGGATCGACGCCGCGACAATGTAGAGGACGGCCCTCCTGGTAGCATTCGAACTGGCCCGCCCGAAGCTCTAGCTGCGCTGTATGTGGATGATGGACAAGGACCTAGTTATAGGAGATTACCAGCAAGTGTGAGTCCCACATTCCTCATTCATTCACTCATCCCCGCTCACCTTCACTCCAGGAGGTTCGGTTGGCTTGTTCGGGACGCGATGAACTATGTAGATCGGTGCTCAATGATGAGTGGGTATCACATCCAACATGGGCGTCCGAGGATGCTGGCTTCGTCA
>Ga0247734_1003006_pt1 | contig 10326 bp, 5 predicted proteins | sample UWRJL103311B2_FD_180933 | JGI IMG/M metagenome (GOLD analysis project Ga0247734, IMG submission 180933) | Plant litter microbial communities from Arlington Agricultural Research Station in Wisconsin, United States - UWRJ-L103-311B-2 | ecosystem: Environmental > Terrestrial > Plant litter >... | reverse complement strand
CCCCCTATCAACAAAAGCCGCCAGTTGAATTAGAGTGAGTGTTCTTGTGTATAGTAATATCTATCCCACTTGTTTAAAAGATTTATAGTCAACTAACAACATCAAAGGGATTCTAATGCCGGTTACACCTTTTTCGATTCGCGATAAATACGTCTAAGCTATCCATCCCTCCTACTCTTTATTCCGGATAGCCATTTTGTCCTACGCGGAATTCCACCGACATAACAACCATTAAACCAGGACAAGGAAGCTGTGTAGCTGTGCTCGATTTATACAGAAGTCTACATGCCAACTACTTCTTGATGCCGACTAAATCGCATGATATCAGTCATGAATGTGCTTCAGCATCGTATCTTGGGCCTTCAATAGATTTGACTCATATAATCGGTGCCTGATGAATGACTACAGCGAGTTCTCAGCTGCCATAATTAACATGAAAGAAGAGAGCACACAAAATATGTCGCACTGGTAGGATGGTGATAGCAACCCCTTTTCTGGGCTTGCTACCTACCATCCAGTATGGCTGCCTCAAGGCACCCACTTAATTCCCTGTAGAAATAGCTATTCTACTTCCCAACACTATATATAATCAGACGTATTTGACCAACCTTTGCTACCTTCTCATTACTAATATCTTCAAGTGCCTATGTGCAACACTACATTCACTATTCAGCGCCACAATATATAAAGCAGAATCATTGTTAACTAAACTGCCTTTCATTGTATAATTTGTTATTTTAATTTCTCGATTTATAATGCCGATGCGCTACCCTAGATATCTTAGATAATTTGAGAGAAACAGTAGTACAAGTATTTATCAACTAGCTCTGACAACAACACATCCTTTGCAACCATGAGCACCTCCCCTTCGAAACCCGCTATCAGGGACCCAGAAGATGAGAAGCAGAAATTTAAATCTATATCTGCACCCTCTGACTGGGTGGAGGAATGCGCCCAAGTGGTTATCATATTGTCCATCGGGGTAACATTTTCAACAATTGTCAGTATAAAGTCATCCGGAAGCTCGGCGAGGGCTCTTACTGCACAATGTGGCTGGCCCGTGAGCTAAGGTAAGTTCCCCTTTTACTCCGCCTGTCAGTGACGCTATTAAGGTTGCTTAATTCCTTTGATAAACCGCTAATGTATCGCCCTGAATATTCTTGTCTCGGAAATATCAGGATCAGCAGCCGAGCTACACATTTTGCAACATATCACCAAAGTTGCTCCAGCAGATGTGGCTCGTCATATTACACGACTACTGGGCGAGTTCGAACACCATGGTCCCGATGGTATCCACAAGTGTCTGGTATTCAGTCCCATCGGACCTGGGGTGAATACCATGGTCGAGGAGCTACCCCAGTTCAAACCTCACATGTGGGGAATGAAGATCATTATCCACCTAAGGTGGCAAAGAGCATAATTAAGTAGCTCTTGCAAGTACTGGCATTCATCTATGAGAATGTTATTACCCATGAGGGTTTCCAGCCAGGTAACGTACTCTCCGGTCTCAACGATGTCAACTTGGAGCCCGAGGACGTGCTCTGGTGGAGAGAAAACGTGCAATCCAAGTCAAACTCGCCTCCGGTACAAAGACTCGAGAATAAACAAGACAAGTTGGCACCGGTATGTATTTGTGTAACACAAGAGCTTACACCCTTTACTGACTATACACAAGGCTACAGGACTAAATCATCTGACATGAATTACGGTTAACACCTCCTGTTGCCAATATCTGTTTTCATTTATTTTGTCATTCTTTTGTCGTTTTCAATTCTTTCTCACTGATATCTGTGCTTTTGCTGAGTTACACTAAACGGCATATATCTTTCCAGCACCGCCAACAAATCCTGTTACTTTAATCGTCTTTCAAACTCCTGAGTTTATTATTACTGGAGCCGTCAACGAAACTCTTGATATCTGGAGTTTCGGCTGTCTTGGCTTTGACCTCGTAGGGCCTGAGTTTGAAGATGGTAATTATCTGCTCTCTCTTACCGCCCTGCTCGGTACCCTCCGATGAGTCTTCAAGGCTAAGTCCCTTCGCTATATTTCATGCCAGAAAGAGGTTTCCAGCTGTCAACTCGGGGGATTTGCGGAGGGGAAGGAACCGTTTATGATAGGGCAAACTTCCTTGTGGGAGTTGTTCGACGAGGCTAATCTGAGTCTTTATAAAAATAAAAGTAGGAAGCTTGATAAGTGAAGAAGCTAATTCGGTGGATTATACAGCATGAACTCTTCAATACTTCAAAAAGGTCTTCACTTACGGAAATTTTGTTCGATACATGGTTTTCCGGGATTGCGGATGAGATCCGCTTGTCTAAATAAACTTATTTGTAGGCTAGTCTAGTTACAGTGGTATTTACTGGTTCTAGATATTCGATTTTATACCACATCCTTTAGTGTCACTCGTCATCCCTTCTAACTACCGCTAATTTTGGCTCTCTAAAAGCCAAAGTCTGCCAGGAAAAAGCTGGTCCACAAAGCCCTCATCTTGAGCATTCCCCTTAACTTCACGCTCAATTACTTCTCTTAGCATGGCAGTGACCTTAAGTTTTAGTGATAACATGAACAAGCTGACGACATTATTGCTTATACAATGCCCCTTAGCACTTTTTGGTGGAAGATCGAAGAATATTATGCACACCGCGCTGACGTAACGAGAAAGCTACCCTGTACGCCTGATTCCGAATATTCTCTATGCTAATCAATTCGATGCGAATAGAAAGTGTATCGCCTTTGGTGCATCACTTTGAGGGAGCTTGGTAACAAGACCAATCACCTGAAGATTTGTAACCAAATCGCACTTATTGGTAAGTAATACATGCCCAGCTTAATTCATACTGGCAGTAGCACAAAAGGAGTAATTGATTTTATAATATGATAAAATTTGATTGTTACTCATATCAATTCAACTATGATCTAATAATTTGTTTGTTTAATTGTCCTCTTCGTCTATCCATCCGGTGCAGAGATTTTTCCAATATTATATATCCTTCTACATTTCCGAAAACTTGTTCGCAATTCGTCTGTTTACATTCCAGATGGATATATGATATGGTTAAAAGAGAAAAGTATCAAACCTCCAGATCTCTTTTCGGTCATTGTGCGGTGGAGGCAATGGTTCACTTACAGCATTTCCATGCAGACAATGAGGAAACTTGTCGAAATGCAAAATAGAGGTTTACTAAGTAGAAGCAAATTGTGGATGAACTATCAATCCACTGGCCTATAGATCAAGGCATTGTAAGTTAATGGATGGACACTTGTCAAAGAAAACCTGGCTATTGCGCTTTCGGCGTTGCCATTCGTTGAAATATCCTTGTTATGAGAGCTACTTGATTACATTTTGTTTAAATCAAGAACAAAACAATACACCAGTGGTTTAATCCAGTCAAACTGATCAAAAAGTCCTGCCTTAATGCCAAGTACGTTGATGCAATCCGACTCTCGCTATACCACTGCAAATAATTAGCTCCCCATCTGAAGAGTTAGTACAGCTTATAAATGGGTCCCACCAACACTCATGATTTCTTCCAACAGCATCAATGTTTGAGAAGATAGTTCTTCCAATACAACTAGCAAGTGTTATACTCTGGAGAGGCTTGCAGCAGTAAACAGGCACTACCAGATGATACCATTGCTAGACTTGCAAATGATATTCTTTCTTAAGTCTCAGCCCGCTACAACAAAGATACACATAAGCGATGGAATTCTGGGCCTTTTTGATATGTTATTTTTTTGCAGTTTTTAGTTACACTTAGAGCTGGTGTTAATGTCATGCGATATGAAGGGAAAATAGTTGCCTTCCTGTTTAAGTTCATAACAAGAAAGTCTTTATATGAACGATTTACGGGCAACACAACATTTAATAACTTTCAAATCCAATTTCATACCCTTTTATTAATCCAAAAAGAATCCTAGTATAAATAAACAGCTCACGCAAATAGTTGCAAGTTTAATAATATTAGTAGACGGGCACCATCCTTTTGTATATGCACTTCCATTTCACCTTGTTGTGTAAGTTTTGCTGCCTCCGTTGTGCATGACACTTCTTCTACTGCTATGGGAAAATAATCAAACGAGTTTTTTTAATTATCAAGTAGCATGCGTAACAACAAGTATTCATTTCGCTCAGATTCCTGTTCCTCGGATTAATAAAGACGTAAATCAACAGAAAACCTAGGGTTCTTCCGCTAACAGCCACCCTTAACTTTTCAAGTTTCAAGTACCACTTCCAGGTCTCATCAATTTACACCCACTAATTATTAAAGATGATGCCTGCAGGACACATAAAACAGTACTATAGCATAAATAAGAATATCCATTTTCAAGTTGTGTTTACGTTAAATTAAGAGTAAGAGTAATCTATCATTATGTCATATGATGTTCTACTACAAGCAATCTTCTACAATAACTACAACTATAGAGCAAATCTTTTTGGAAAATTCTTTTTAGTTTGATTTGATATGCTGGTGAGTCTTATTTATAAGATTCTATTATATACGTGTAACTCCTTGGGATAAGAATTTGTATTAAACCTTCCAATTACAAAGCTAAGACAATTTAAGTGATTTTACAATATCCTATAACACTACTGCCGGATCACTTTGAATACGCTCAGTTACACGTGTTCATTGTATAAGGCGGTGATCAATTTTATTATAAGTTCTACACACAGGGTAATTGTGTTGAGATCGAATCCCCAGACGCCGCGCTCAAAACGCGAGGGACCACGTGAGCATACACACACGTGCTATTACGATTCAAAGGTTAAGAAGTATACCAGCAACTACTCTTAAAGTTGAAAAGCAAATTATCATATAAAATACCAGCTTTTGAAAAGGGATAAATTTTAAAATAGCTCTATTGATTCTTTCCGGCAATATTAATAGCTGCCTTATATACATGGCGTCCAAGTGTAATCTGACCTCGAGTCGGGGATCCAACACGTGACCCAGCTCGACCGGCATTACTTCAGCACGGCGCCAGCTAAACTATATTCCCGTCGGCCCCCTTGAGGCTCCCTCGACCTCATATCATCAACACTAGCTTCTAAGTAAACTTTACAATACCAATCGATCACAGTATAGCGATATGAAATAGTATGAGATCACCAAAGAAGAAGAACCAAAAAGCAAGGGTCAAGAGTAAGGGTAGTGAGGTTATATTAGGACGAAGGTTTCTAATGCCTCAGAGGCGTTTTTAGACTAAATAAAGGGGTGTCCTTAGCTCCTTCTCACTGTACGAATACTGTACAAGTGAAATCAAAAGAGTTTAGTAGCACGGGTAAAGCCGGATTAGCAAGCGTTGAGAGTGGCGTCTTTGGTATAAGGTCAAATTCGAAACCAGCGCCTTGGCTAAAAATGGGTTTGGCAAGTATTTCGCCAATTACACCAAAGCATTAATCTGTGTTTACAGCCCAGAACTGATCATGGGTGTATTAGCTGCTGTTGCATGTAAAAACCGAAAGACCTCTCTGAGTATCTGTAATATCGGTAATATTTCACAGATATCAAAGCTGCGCTGTGCTGCTAGATTTCATTTTTGAAGGCTTTTTCCTCGACCTATAATTATTCTGGAAGAGTATTTAATTAACGTGAGTTAGGAGCTCCTTTAAGGGTGGACACATCCTCCTAGGCTAGACGATAAATAGATCACCGTCTGACCCCGCTCCAGCAAAATGGCAAATCGGCGGGGAAGCTCCTCGTTGCACCCATGTGTAAGATCAGTGGCTCGGCGGGAGTAAGCCTTAGTCGCTCGTTAGTAGAGGGTGCTTCCAAATCAAGCATCATCCAGACACGACTCAGGTACGGCTAAAGGATAAACCATACCTGGAATCAGTTCTTAGCCAGCATTTTCGGTTCTAACCACGTAACGGATAGAAAAGATAAACATTTCATCCCATACAAACCTTCCCGCGCACTCCAACAGTACGCCACACCTATATAGCTTGGAGGCATTGTTTGGTTTAAATACGCATCTATGTTTTGTTACATGTTTAGTTTGCACGCGAATCCTCCTCGACCCGGTGCTGTGGATGGAAATACTATGCCCCCACCTTGAACGTAAACCAGAGGCTTAATGCATGCAATAGCTTCAAGACCACCTACGTAGCCTTAGAGCTAACCATTCCAAAATTTCCGAAACATGAAACTAAGTGCCAGGATCCAGGATCTTTTTGGGTTTGAAACTACTGTTACCTATGTTTATATCAAGCCCAGCCCCTGTTGCTCTGTCGCTATTCTGCCTCGACAACTCTTGCACAGACACCACAGCATATCATTTGCGCCTGTACTTCGCAGTGTTGATCAGTACATATCACTCTGTCATGAAGTTTACATACATAACAAATGTTTTGATTATAGCATTTTCAACTTTTGTTCAGGCAGATTTTATGCAATATGTTTCTCTGATGCCGCCTTGTGGAGTATGGCTCTCAACATTAACAGTGATGATGCTATTCTAAGCTGACAAAGTATAGTTGAAATGTATTCTAGAAGTATTACCAAACTCAGTTTGTGGTCTGTCAAACGAAACTTGTGTATGCACAAATGCCGAAGTAATAGCAGCAACAACTTTGTGTGTTACTCAAAACTGTACAGTGATAGAAAGCCTTCGTAAGTGATGTGGATTTGATACTAATTAACATGTTAACGCCTATGGTTAGAAGTAGCCAACATCAGTGAACGATCGTGTGGAAGAATTGCGCAATCAAGGCAACCTTATCTTATTAGCACGGTGGCCTTCGAAGGCATTGTTTTAATAGCTGGAGGGCTTCGGATATTTATTCGTCTGCATCTTGAGGGAGGACTAAATTCAGATGATTATCTTATGATTGCAGCTTTGGTTCGTAACGCTCGAACATTCAATTGTAGTACTAATAAATATATAGATTTTATCAATTCCGTTTGCTTGCATGGGAGTACTGAGTATGTAGTTACCCATATTTTCCTTACTTTGCCGAGAATTTCTAACTTTCATGCAGCTGCCGTGTATGGATTTGGCTTGAATATATGGGATATCAAACCGGATGACCTAACCATGGCATTGAGGGTAAGCTCTCTCGATTCTCCTAGGGCTCGAAACGTTTAATAACAAGTGGACAGATATTTTTTGTCGACCAGACGCTCTATATTGTCATTCTTGCACTATGCAAATTCTCCATCCTTATGTTCTACCTACGAATATTTCCCTCAAGAACTTTCAGAATAGCCTGCCAAATTCTCGCTAGCTGCACAGCTGTCTATACGATAACGTTCATTTTACTTGCCGTACTTCAGTGTACTCCCGTATCCTACAACTGGGAAGGGTGGAAGGGCGAATCGAAAGGTTCATGTCAAAATCTAAGCGCACGAGCGTACGCGTCTGCTGCCGTCAACCTTGCACTAGATTTCGCAGTGCTATTGCTCCCAGTTCCATGGTTAATAAGACTCCGGGTATCATTGAGAAAGAAACTTAATGTCCTCCTCATGTTTAGTGTTGGCGTTTTGTAAGTTTTCAAAACGCATATTGGGTAGAGCATTGCTGACTGATGGGTTTATCCAGTATATGTATTACATCTGTTATCCGCCTTACGAAACTCATCAAATTCCGGGCTACAACCAACCCAACATGTATGAATATTCCCCAATCGATATATACATCACTAACCTGAACAAGGGGATTATGTGGAAACGATTTACTGGACTGCAATTGAAGTTTATGTTTCAGTGATTGTTCCATGCTTACCAGCGATCCGATCGCTTCTCTCCCATCGATATCCTAAATTATTTGGAAACGAATCCCAGAATCATAAGAGGAGCAAGCACGAGAACTCAAGTGCCACGAAGGATTCTTTCTTCATAACGCAACCCACGAAACCCAAGATAGCCGCGGAGTATTCTGAACATGGCGACTTTTTAATTGAATTGTCTCTGGTGGATAGAGCGAAGGGGTCGGTTTCTACAGGCGTAACGGCCGGTAATAGGACCAGCGAAGAGGAGCTTGTCGGTAGGCAAGGGATTTCTGTTTCCACGAATACACGAATTGAAGCGTCAAGTTATAAGATGGATATCGAAGAGGGGATGGGAATAGATAGACAAGTGAATAATTTCATTTGATAGTGAGTCGTCAAATAAAAGGCTCTCTTCAACTCAAATGTGAAATAATACAGTGATCTGTGATGGTTTTCCAGATCGCTGCAGCGATTTTGACATTTATACTACTTAATATTAATCAGCATGTTCTCCCATGAAGTCTTTTCAATTTAACGGAACAGTGATATATTATTACAACTCATGTATGCCTGTAAACGTTCATGAGCTACTATTTCAGCGAAAAGGGATTATCCACTATCAGTCTTGACTCACTCTTTCTGTCAAATGGCCGTTGTAAAACGCCGTTAAACGCCGTTTGCAAGTTACTTGGATCAGGGAGTTTTGGTTATGTTTACCTACGCTGCCCAGGAAGGTACTACGCTATAGAGCGGAGGGCAATTATTTAAGGAATGACATGCGCATATTGTTCCTCGGTTGAATAAAGTGTTGGAACATAAGGTACGGTACGTTATTGCTTTTGTGGGTTTCTATCGAGGGTTAGTTCTTAATTAACTGCAGATCCCTCTGAACGATACCAAGCGTCCGGATGATCATCAAAGCTCTCCTCAAATAAGAAGAATCAAATCGACTGATGATTGTAGAAACCATATTTAAAGTACTTTGATACCATCAATTACTGATTGTAAGCATACTTAAATAATCATGCTTAGGATATTCTCACAACTCATTGAGAGGTCTTGATGCTGGATACAAAGGTCCAGTTTATAGATATAGTGTAAACTTGTGATATCACGAACTTGCTTCAGACACACATGCTCAGCAAGTTCCTATCCCATACCATATGCCATATGAATAGCAATTTGAAGCAGGCTCGTGGGAAAGGAAGTGGGTGATCACGTGACCAACATTCAAAACTTTTGGAAGCGAATAGGATACATCATTAAAAATTTGTATTGAAACCGTCCGATAACGCCGTACACTACTGTTAATGCTGGGTATTTCCTTTTCTTCCATAACTATCAAGAACATCGATATCCGTCACTTCATTCGCCAAGTCAGCTTCGTCAGCGCCACGGCTTGGCCTGCTTTGCTGGTTTCATTTTAACGCCATCATAATCGCCATCAGCAACTCTTGCCCGCATCACAGGAGCACTGCCCCTAACATCATCAACAACAGCAATGGGCCGGTCTTTCTGGATTTCTGCTTCACGCCCGCATTGCTTTCTTCGGGAGGCATCTTGCTGCCCTTGCGGTTGAATTCACACGCTCGCTTAGAATCCGCCTGGGCAGCGCCGGGCTCCTCGTGATCATCCTCCACAATTAGGCTTCGTCCCATACATGCAGCGGCCTCCCGGAACTCATCATAGCCCGAGAGATCGCAAAGGATGTATTCGCAGTTGGTAGTACCGTTGGTGGTGTCATTGGTGCTGACGGCATAGACGGTCACGTTTGACGGACAGCATGCTTCACACGACATCAGCATCGCGTGTCTTCGCAAGGGGAGGAGGAGAAACTACGTAGGAAGCTGCTTACAGTGGAGGAGCGGAAGTGTTCGCGATGTATGCAAGCTGATACATGCACCGGTATTGTTGGTTGGAAGCGGTGGAATGTAGACCTGAGCAACAAGGCAAGCTGGATTGAGAGCTCTGACCATTGCGAAGCCCTCAGTCCATTTTCAAGCGGGATTTGGGGAATTTTTAGATGCCTCAGACGGACTGCGGAGGGTGTGAATTCCAGCGCGCGCGAGAGAGAGATATATATATGTATATATAATGACAGCCAAGTCCCAAGCAGCCAACTCAAGGAGCTGGGCACTGGGCGGTGTCGTGATTGTCTTGTTTGCTGCTTGGCCGCGCCGGCGAGGAGATGATGTTCACAGCCAACGCAGAATGCCGACGTGTGTAGGACGACTGGGCGTTCATAGAGACGCAAGCCGTGGATGGAGTGGACAGCGGAGATGGGAGATAAGGGGGAGGAAGAGGGAAATCATCAATCATCTTGGGAGGTTGGGGCGGAGGAGGTCTTTGTTGTCCTTTGTTGGACGGGGTGATGATTGCCAAGTGTGTGCCCAGACGCCGAGATTCCCCTTTGACTTGGCTTCCCCCCGATCAACGCGTTTTTCATGGAGGTTTTGCCGCTTGGCGGAATTTCGGATTGCTTGGGAGCTGACTATCGTACCATCTTGGCGTCGGTTTCATCGGGCTGGCAAAATCGAGGCGTGTTGGTTTATGTTTCAGCGGTGGGTGGTGGTGGTGGTGGTGGTGATATTAACTTTATGTTATTGCAACAACAG
>Ga0247734_1003005_pt1 | contig 10327 bp, 10 predicted proteins | sample UWRJL103311B2_FD_180933 | JGI IMG/M metagenome (GOLD analysis project Ga0247734, IMG submission 180933) | Plant litter microbial communities from Arlington Agricultural Research Station in Wisconsin, United States - UWRJ-L103-311B-2 | ecosystem: Environmental > Terrestrial > Plant litter >... | reverse complement strand
GCCAATTTTTTGTTGCTCGAGAGGCCTACAAGCACCTCGCTGTCGGTGGTCGCTTGATCTTGATGGGCAGCATCACAGGCCAAGCCAAGGGAGTTCCCAAACACGCCGTGTACTCTGGAAGCAAGGGGGCTATTGAAACCTTTACTAGGTGCATGGCTATTGGTACGTATCTCTCTTAATGTGTTATTGTGTATGGCTGATTAAGTTCCAGACTTTGGGGACAAGAGGATTACTGTCAACTGCATTGCTCCCGGTGGCATCAAGACAGACATGTACCACGCCGTATGCAGCGAGTATATCCCAGGAGGAGACAAGATGAACAACGATGAGGTTGATGAGTATGCTAAAACCTGGTCACCACTGCACAGAGTTGGTCTTCCAATTGATGTTGCGCGGGTTGTGTGCTTCTTGGCCAGTCAAGACGGCGAGTGGATCAACGGCAAGGTTATTGGCATCGATGGTGCTGCATGCATGTGAGGAAGACTACGTGTGCTCCAAGCATCTACTTTGCATAGTTTAGACACAGATTCCCAACCCCAGTTCTTCCAGATCTCTCCGGTCTATGCGTGACCAAAGTGTTCAAGCATGGTATAGTTCTGTCGTAATTGGTGTACACAATAACTTTGCGTGGTAGGAGAAGAATTTCCGCTATAAAAAGCTCTGGGAGTGTTGTAATGCATTTTGGTGTTGATTGAGAAATGGTGATATAAATGTATACATCTGGATGATTTGTCAGTTAGTATATCTTCCAGAACCAACACTTTTCCTCTGTCATATGTCATATCAAGCCTCATATAAACTTGCACTAGTGAGTTGACTAGTTTACTGAGTCGAGCAGTCAGTCAACTAGTCTATCAATCATGTATATCCCATTGGCATACTTCACAGCAGCGAATTGAACCGTACCGTAGATTAAATTGGTCTTCGGCTATAGAGCTATGCTATAACCAGCATTTAGTTGAGACAAGATTCTTCGATTCGGTCACCCGTCACCTTGGAATTTGGTATTTCCTTGCGCAATACCAAAACACACGCACACGGCAAGAGCGACGCGCACAAGTCCACCTAGATACACCACCTCGACTATCTTCCCTCAGCTACCACCAACGCGAGCCAAAAACCCAGACCACATCAACACATCAACATCATACTGATTCATATACCCCAAAATATCAAGATGTGTATGTTCTACACGGCAATCTGGACGTGCGGCTGCAGCGAAAACTTGGCCAGTCCGTGTGGTGAATACGCACTCCGTCGTTTCGATCCCGACTTCATCTTTGAAATGCAAGAGTGTCCAGCACTTTGGCTCAACGGCGCAAAAGTCAAGGCCATGAAGTGCTCGGAGTGCTTAATCAAAGATTTCAGAGAGAACCGGGAGAAAGTCAAAGCAACCCGGTATTTTTCGATCTTTCTGTGCTGCTTCAATAGCGGAGCATATAATCCTTTCGTTGATGACCTGGCTAATGACTTTGCCATAGGAGCGCGCTTTGGAAAACATTGCATGAGGGATTGGTTCGAACACCCAAACAGAATAAAGACGGAGGGAAGAAAAAGCAGGTAGAGATAGCATGATTCTAGGAGGTGATAGCTTATGGTTGAGCACCTTGTCCCACCCAGCAAGTACATCATTATCAACGGGATTCTGGGAGGATCGCGCAATCACAATACCCGGAGATGTGAATTGAAATATTGGGAATAAAGGCAGGAAGATCAAGGGGGGTTCCTTACAACGTTGGTCGCGGATTTGAATTCTAGATTATCATCTCAGTATGCCCACACGCGCGCGGCGCCGCGACCTGTACTCGCCCGAATACCTTTCTCGTGGGCAAAATCAAGGAATTCTGCTTCCCCAGTCTCATATTACATTCTTTGATGTCGCGCAGAGAGAAACTGTCAATTGTGGTTGGGCCTAGCTTGGCCGTGCAGTATGTATGCTTTACCATTTTACTTTCCCCGAGCGCGTTTCGGCCCCATTGCCGCATAACGGAGCTTCAGAGCGTATCAAAATCATCACCAAAATGCATCATTGCGGGAAGGGGTAAGGTGCGTTGAGAATCCGGAGCCCACCCCCACTGCTGGTTGACGTGCCCGCACCAGATTCTCTCCATGCTTGTATGGTGCAGACCGCCACCTCAGGCTTCCAATCATATATCCAACACTAACATCTGTATCTCCACTATTGTACTTCTTTCTCTACAAGACTCGCTCACTTTGTTTTGTATTCATATTCACTATTGTTATGTCTCATCACCAATACCAGTCGGTTTATTAATCATGGCCCCTCTTGTTAAGCAGATCAAATGGTTATACAATGAGTTCGGGATAGCTTCAGTCTGGACGACTGGAAAAGATGCATGGCTATTGATCCTCTCTCGATGCTGTCGAATGTTTGCATACGGTGCAAACTCGCTAATCCTGGCAGTCTTCTTTTCGTCTCTGAACTTTTCCGATTTTTATATCGGCTTGTTCATGACAATGACTCTAGCCGGTGATGTCCTCTTGTCGCTCCTCTTGACCTTGGTAGCGGACAAAGTTGGGCGCAGGAAGATCTTGATTCTTGGCTCCTTTTTAATGATGACATCCGGAACAATATTCGCTCTATTTGAGAACTACTGGGTATTGTTGTTCGCTGCTGTCATTGGAATTATAAGCGCTACGGGTAGCGACTTTGGGCCATTTCGTGCAATCGAGGAGAGCACTTTGTCACATTTGACAACCCCAAAGACGAGATCCGATGTATTATCATGGTACGTGACAACTTCGAGCATTGGATCGGCTCTTGGAACCGAGTTTTCGGGACGGATGGTGGAATACTTGAAGGCCAAGGAAGGCTGGACGTTGAGAGATGCGTACCACACAATCTTTTGGGTATATGTGGCCGGAGGTTTCATTAATATGGCATGTACACTGTCATTAAGTGCAAAATGCGAAGCTGAGGAAAAGGTCCCTGAAACTGAGGCTTCTGAAATGCTGCTCGATGAAAGAGGATCCCAGCATGAGGATGACGATGACGATAACAACCGAGAGCCAGTCACACCGAAGAAGCAGAGTCTATTTGCTCAAATTTCTTCCGAAACCCGATGGATCATGTATAGGTTGTGGTTCTTATTGTCTGTTGACTCCCTAGCAGACGGAATGGTGGGATATTCTCTCACGAATTACTTTCTTGACCAGAAATTTCACATGTCCAAATCAACACTTGGAGACATCATCTCGGCCAGCTATCTTCTATCGTCACTCTCTACAATATTCGCCGGACCACTAGCCCGCCGTCTTGGACTCATCAACACCATGGTATTCACCCACCTCCCATCATCCGCTGCCGTTCTCCTTTTCCCTTTTCCCAATAACCTCGTCCTAACCGTCATACTCTTCTTCATACGCACCGGTCTAAACAATATGGATCAAGCACCACGTGCAGCCTTCATCGCTGCTGTCGTAAAACCAGAAGAACGTACCGCTGTAATGGGCATCACCAGCATGTTACGCACATTATCTTCAACTGCCGGCCCTAGCGTGACGGGCGCCTTAGCAGGAAGTAATCACTTCTGGGTGGCATATGTAGCGGCTGGCTCGTTAAGAATCGCCTACGATTTGGGACTCTGGGCTATGTTTATTAATATGAAATTGTATAAGCATGAGGAAAAAGGAGGGGAAGAGAATAAGATTGGGAATACGAGACGGAGTATAGACGAGGAGGAGCTAAGGGAGCTTTGAGGGCTCAGTTCGAGACACTTATCTGGAAAAGGGGCTATGTAAACTACTCTTATTTCGCGGAAAACTCATAGCTGAGACATATATTATCAGTATCTATGTAAATATTTGCGATCAACCCAAGAGTAGAACTAGATACAGTAAAATTGGCTTATAGTATATAGATTTGACAAAATTCAAGCTAATAGAAGTCTTGCCTGCCTTGCGGGCGGGGAGATGGTAGTTCCAAAACTCCAGCTACTCGTGATGGTGCAATGCTTATCCCTTCCGCCCCTTGATTGATAGGAGTTCAGAGAAATGCAACCCATGTCGATTATTCTTCTGATAAAATTCGGCGAAAATTTGCTGCTTTTATATGCTGATTTATTGGATATGATGTGTCTTCTACTGGTTATAGTGACTTCTGATCTTGGGAAACTTGAATGGTATGCCACCTGTCTCAATGCTTGCTTCACCACAGCTATGACTTTTCTGGTTGATGTTACTGTCTCGAAGGGGTTCTCTGGAATCTTTGCAGGCAAAATGGTATACTTATATCCTTACAACGCGGTGGAAGGGCTGCATTTCATGGTAGTAAACATGATGGAGGGATATCGTCAGGGAAATAAACCATGTAATTGATTCGCTTCCAGCTCTCCAAAATCAACTAAACCCCACGCACTGCCATATAAGCCGATGTATGAGTGATTCGTTGCGAACGAGATCACTTTTCCGGCTGTTGAAGAAGCAACAGTGTTGAAAGGGAAAGGGCTACCTCCCACACTCTGGAGACTTGAGTCTTGTTGCGCCATATGGTGCTTTTCAGCGGGAATCTGCTACAGCTGCACTAATGTTTAGTGTTTCTTTTTTGGAATCTTATATCTTGATTCCACACATGTGTACTTCTCTCTAGGCCCCTGTTCTCCGGCTCCATGATTTCATCGGGACGCTTATTCAACACAATTTATAGTTTCCAGATTTCGAGCCGTTTTCCAGTCATGCGTTGAGTGAAAGTGTGAAATGTAACAACTGCAATTTCGAAAACCGTTCTGGCTTTTTCTTGGAGGTTGGAGACCTATTTTGATTGTTATGAATGACAAGATCTTTTAAATAGCAGATTTCGCTTTGATTTACTGCATTGCGTTTTTTAGAGATACTTAGAGACTCCGGTATGATCAGATTTGGTCATGTAAGTTGTATGACTTTGGGCTATCATGTTGCCTATGAAGATAAAGTAAAATTGCTACTCTGTTCTATGGAATTAGCCCTTGGATGGAGGGTGGGCTCTCCATTAAAAAGCTGCATGCTTGAGTATCTGTGGTGTTGTGATACATTTTGTTTTCCGCTTTGACTTTCACAGCTGAAGGTTCGTTTGTAAGTTTAAGGTGATCGCCACCTCCCTTTCTTGTATCTAGATGCTTGAAAAATGGGATTTGACCTGATTAGATGTTTCGCTGCAATATTTTTAGACTCAAAGAATCTATAAATCAAGATTGAATAATTGACATGAGTTTGGAAACATTTTAAAAGTTAGTCTGAACACTTGGACGTTGAAATAATGGGAGAAATTATAGCACTGTTTTACCATATCATCAGAGCACATTATTTTAGTAAATCAACTTATCAACCAGTATATACAAATGCTTGATCCTAGCGAACAATCCGAGGGAGTAAAATCGCAACAGTAATTGATTCCAAAGGATTTCCTGTAGCTTTCAAGAGATTTATCAAATGATAAGAATAATAATCTTTGGAAAGTAATTTGTAGATACGCCACTGCATATTTAAGTTTCTTACCAGTAGATCAAATAGCCCAGCTGGCTTGTAGTAATATGCAAGTTTTAAACAGATATTGAAATCTCGAGGACGCTTTTATACAACCAAAGTGTTTTTTCGTAAAGTAACTTAGAACCAATCGTTGACAAAGCTGTGCAGATGTAGAATGAGCCCACTTTGTTGTTTTGTTTGCGTTAATCAGCGGAGTTGAGACATGTTCAGCATCTCTTTGGGGTGGGAAAAAGCTAGATCGAGAGTGATTGAGATTGAACATCTCTCTTCAAGAGTAAGTCCCACGAAGGAAATGTTATGGGAGAAAATAAAGCAGTGGAGTTGATTTTGGGAATGATATTCAATTATTGCTGTTCATTCACCCCTGCATGTAGAGTGCCAGTCTATATATAGAGAGCATTGAATAGTCGCTTAACAAAGCATTGTTCAAAGATATAGTATACCAAACAGCTAGTAAGAAATGAAACTCAAGTTTAAGATAATTTTAGAAAGTTTTTATTTAACTAAGACATTAGTCACCAGATGACTTTAGGGATATAAATGTGTGGCAATAAGTATTAGCCTAAAGAGCAAGATAAATTTCTGACAGGGTAAAGTATTTGATTAGAGTCGTTGGATACCCGGTTGCCTTAAAATGTCTTTTTGCGTAGCTAGTGTTATGTGATATAAACACGCCACAAGTCCCCCCAGAACAACAGGTGTTCTCACGATAAAAACAACGCCAGGCTGATTAAAGAAGTATAGGAATCTGGGAGAGACCAATTCGCACCGGTTGGATATTGGTTTATTATTAATTAGGAATGTATTTTAACTTAAGTATTGAATCTTGGAAAGTTGCAGACTGTACTAAATATAGCCAGAAGATTAATGCCAACGTGTTATATAACTGTTATAACCGAGATAAGCATAGCCTTGTAATAAACCACCAAGGGATCCGTGGGTGGATTATCGAAGTTAATGTATTATTTATAGCTGAGGATGGCAAATAAGAACGGTTTTACGAGTAATATGATTATATACAAGGACAGGTGCAGAAGAGGCCAGGTTTATTGAGATGTTTATAACAGGAGCAAGTTCAGTAGGATCTGGATTAGTTGGGTCTTGTATAATTGGTGTTTCACAGGTAATATTTTATTGAACTGAAATGCTCTATCTACTAAGATACAAGACTTGTGATATCTCTTATGTTACTGAATAGTTAATATTCTATTGAATCAAAGTCTTCTATTAATTGAGATCAAGAGTTGAAATATCAAGTGTGTTACTAGATAGGTAATAATCTATTGCATTGAAACGTTCTATCAACTGAGATATAAGAGGTATAGATATTCAGGGTTACTGAATAAGTAACATTTCCTTGAATTGAACCGTTCTATTAATCGAGATTTGTGAGTTATAGCTATCCATGGTTTAAAAAAATTGTATTACGTTAAATAGAGACGTTCTATTCATTAAAATACAATAGTTGTAGATATCCAGCTGTACTTGAAGGAGAAGTCTATTGTAATCTTGTACTACCTGAGATACCAAAGACTCAATATTGCCTTTGTTTATTAAAAGGTATTATATCACCAAGAGTTATTCTCATTAAATCATTGGCACAAGGGACATTAGGAAATTTTCAGGTAAATCGTTTTTCTTTTTGACAAAACCCCAGAAACGCCTATTATGTACGCCCCGCGACTTATAAACTCATGCCCCTATAGGCGTCCGCAATTAGTCTACATTGGAAGAATGCTTAGGGCAGAAAGAAGCAGAACCATTCCCTTCATATACTCAAGACGCTTTCCCTCATAGTACTCAGCAGACTGAGGGGGCATGCCAAGCTTCTGCTGATCAAGATTTAACTCTTCCGCAATTTCGTTCATTCTATCATCATCGATATCCACATCATGGCCCTCGAAACCGTCATCCAAAGATTCATTGATATTCTCGAAGTTCGTGACATCTAATTGAAAGGTGAGCCACAGTTGTAAACTTTACCTAGGGTTGAACTTACAGTCATGATGCATCTCGTAAGTCATCAATTCCTGATTGGTGATAAGTCCAATACGCAATAACGGCGTGAATGGATCATGTTTCGCAATTGGATTGGGCCATTTACCCATCCACTCCATCATCATCACATTCCAGAACTCCGGCTTGTCAAACTTCTTTTTATGCACAACATCGAGAACATAAGTCGACTTGTGCTTCTTCTTCTCCTCCTCTCCGGCAGCATCAGCATCCAAATATGACTGCTCGGAAACACTTAGCTCCCCATAATCCTCTTGTCCCCTCTTCTCCGGCTCCAGAATGTCTCTTTTATGGGTACGGCCCACATTCTTGATATACTTCATCCCGATCTCGGGGTAGATATGGCCAGCTTCTAGGACATACCCTGGGACAACATCGAGGGGAGCTTGATACTTCTTAGCATCTTGAGTGGCTCTCAGGAAGTTATGATTTCTCTGCCTCGCTTGCTTCAAAACGCCTGCGCGTTGCATCTTTACCCCTTGGTCTGTGTTTTCGGAAGAGGGGATGAGATCGAAGATATGACGCTTGTATTTGCTATATGCGCCTTGAAAGCTCTTGGTGTTTCTGTACAGGCCTTTGCAATTCTCTCCGTACTTTGCGACACGTTCTGCGTTGTAGCCGGCGACGACTTGGTCCCACTGTGCAATTGTTAGGTTAGTTCACTGCCATTGGGAGGTCAAGGAGGATATGTGATAGAGGGACCCGTAAAGCTTATAGTAGCAAAAGTAGTCTTGGGGGATACTTACCTCAATTATATTATTGGGTGTACCGTTGCGACCAGATAACGAATTCAGTCTCTCAGTGGTGGTGACAACTACACGATCTAGTCTTAGTGCCATACTGGTTTAAAAGAATATGTAGAGCGGTGATTATAGATAGGAGAAGAACTTACAATTGTATGCAGCGACATACTGCCTCTGCTCCATAATACTAAGTACATCCGTCCACAAGTCGACCTTGGGCCAATTACCAACTCCCCAGGCACGAGTGGCTTCAGTGTTTGCCATGTCTGACATCTTGACTGATGTGAATCCTCTAGATGAGCGAGGAAATTCTTCGGTATTGGTTCAGTGTTGTTCAAAAAAGAGGAGAGCGCTAGGAGAGAGGATGAGTGTTTGCTCTGACTGCGATTTTGCTTTGCGTTGCGCGAACAAAGGACAGGATATGGACTTCTTAACCTGCTCAGCTAAATAAACAAAAAAAAAATCCCTGGATCTGTGAATTTGTGAAGTTGTGAAGTTGTGAAGTTGTGATATTGAAAAGACAAACGTGTTTCGTTCACAGCTTGGTTCGGGAGACGGAGGATTAGAAGCAAGATGCTACAGCTATAACCAGGAGGTTTCTTGGCGCAGAGCCTGACAGATTGATTCGCTCGGCCCTTACTACGCTAAACACCGATATAAATCGGCGAGTATTCATCACGTGGGTAGGCGAGTAGTGAAGGATAGTAGAATAAAAAAATCAATAGCTCATTGTAGGGTTGTTTAATTCTCCTGTCGCTATGACATTATTATTATTCACAGATTCTTGCCTCTTGACTACTCTTTTTATCAGCATCATCTCCCAAGCCTGTTCTCGTTTTCAGTTCATCTTTTTCTATAAAAGCACGATCGCAAATCGGTTTATTCACTTTGACTCTGCGAGTGTCGAGATGTTCTCGCTTAAGAAAAGGGGGTAGGAGTCACGTGCTAATCCACTCGTCTCTGCATCTAAATTATTAGTTTGGCATTTGTCTTTCGGACAATGTTCTATAGAATTGAAAATGAAATTAAAGTAAAAAGATAGTTGTAATGGAATATGTGAAGCTCGCATATGGCTAGGTTTCATTAAATACAGCAACTCATGCATATCAATCAAATCAACTAGAGGGAGGGATGTGTGCCTCAAGCTGCCTGTATTCTCTCAGGTGTATGTACACCTCATACCGAGGCCTAGCAACCTTCACCACCTTTGTATAGCTAGTTACTTTGGTTTTTATTTGTTAGATTAATGGATTGGGAATACCATGTTTACTGTTGTAATTGCTACCCCTTACCATTGTTTGAACTCTAGAGGAAGACGTCAGGAAACAATTGCTTTTCATATATGTGTTGGATGTGAACAATCTCAATGACTGCTAAGAAATTTCCTTTAGGAATCTCAAATAATGGTGTTCTAAATATCTACATGAATTACCCAATGCCAAGGTATGTTGAAAATGAAAAAATATATACGAAGAAGTGTAACTCAAGTGCCATAACCCCATCAAGGACGCCAGTTCTTTCTGAACCTGTGAACATGTTCCAACACTCTCTCTTCCCTGCTTTTCGGACCAGGTATTGTACATCTGGACTTCCTCCCATATTCTCTCCGTGTTCTGTCGGCTTTCGTGTTAAGTGTGAATGGGTCTGCAAATCAACAAAGACTTGAGACAATCCTGACCTTATGCAGGGCGTCGTTGACGCAAGAAAATGTAGTGTCATTATTCCATATGCCATCAATCTGGAGACTGCAGTACGCAATTGAGCTTCAAAAAGCAGACTGCCCTCTTCTCCAGTCTAGCCGGTGGTCCACCTCTGATCTCAATATCCCTATTATCTCCGTCAAGTGCGTGCCTTCGTGTTGTTTCATCATCTCGTGCATCGTTGTAAGAACATTAAGATCCCTCCTTTTCTTGAACAGTAAACAAACATATATGACGCAATGATCTTCTCTATTTAGTTGTCCAAAGACAACGTTATCATCAGTAGGCACCGTACCCGCCTTGCTGCTGGGGAGGACTTCTTTGCTGCGGTGGATACTGCATCTGTTGTTGCTGTGGCGGGCTTCTAGCGCCACTATTTGGTCC
>Ga0247734_1003004_pt1 | contig 10327 bp, 5 predicted proteins | sample UWRJL103311B2_FD_180933 | JGI IMG/M metagenome (GOLD analysis project Ga0247734, IMG submission 180933) | Plant litter microbial communities from Arlington Agricultural Research Station in Wisconsin, United States - UWRJ-L103-311B-2 | ecosystem: Environmental > Terrestrial > Plant litter >... | reverse complement strand
GCTATCTCCAGAAAATTGAGTGCCTCGTTAAACTCGCCTTTGGCAAACAGGTAGGCTACCATGCGGTAGTAAAGCTCTGCAGCTTCCGGGTTGTTCTTTATGGCTTGCGAAATCACTTCAATAGCATCTACCAGGCGCTGCTGCTCATATAAAATAGATGAATAATCCAGCCAGGCATCCACATCAAGCGGGTTCAGTTCTACCACTTTTTCGTAAGCACGTTCGGCTTCGGGCAGGTGCCCCAGCTTATACTCGGCATCAGCAATGGCAAACCAGTAATCGGCGTTGGCAATATCCAGATCGAGCGCTTTTTTGTAAAAGTGCAGGGCCTCAAAATAACGTTCTTCAAAATCAAGTGTAACACCAATCCCAAACCAGGCATCTGCCAGTTTAGCATCCATCTTAACCGACTTTTTGTAGAACGATCGCGCCTCGTCCATCTGTTCCAGCTTTTCGTAGCACTCGCCAATAGCGCAATAGGTATCGGCATTGGGTTGCTCATACTCAAAAGTTTCGCGGTAAACTTCTATCGCCTCGGCATATTTCTCTAAATTAACCAGGGCATTACCTTTGTTAAAGTAAGCCGATGCAAAGCTGTCTTTGATCAGGATGGCGTAATCGTACGCGTCGATAGCTTTCTCAAACAGGCTCAGTTTAGTGTAAGCGTTACCCAGGTTATACCACGCGGCATAGCTGTAAGGCTCGTTATCAATATAGGCCTGGTAAAATTGCACACTCTCCTGCTGGTTATCCAAAACATCGTAGCAAAATGCCAGTTCATACAAGGCATCCTGGTTTTCCATGTTTTGCTTAAGGCATAGTTTAAGGTACGTAATAGCGGTATCATACTCGCCCATGTTTTGGTAAACGTAGGCTATATGCAGTAATATCTCGTCAGTTTCTTCGGCCAGGTCAAGTGCTTTCTCGTAGTTTTCCAATGCCTCAGTATTGCGCTCCATGCTTTCATAAAGGTTTCCCCTGATGATGTAGATATCGGCATCGCTGGCTTCCAGCATGGCGGCTTTATCAAGTGCGGCAAAGGCTTCTGATGCGCGGTTTGTTACTACCAGCAGTTGGGCCTGTTTTATAAGGAATACAGCAGCAAATGGGTGCTGATTGCGGGCATATTCTGATACCTGCAAGGCTTTCGCCGGATCGTTCTTTTCGATGTAGTAGTCGATGATGTTCTCAAAAGCCTGCGCATCAAAAAAGTACTGATCATGATTGCGTATCATTTCTTCGTACCGTTCTACCGAAAACTTTGGATCTTCGGTAAAACCAAATTCAAATTCTTCTTCCATTCAAGTTTATTTGCAGAACACACGTCCCTTGGGGATGATATAATCCGCAAGGCTTTATAACATGAGTTCAAATTACAACAATAAGCTGCTTAAAAGCAATTAAGTTTTCAACATACACACATTCTTAACACCTCTTTTTACAAGTGCCTGATAATAAATGGGAAGCATTTGGGTTAAGGGCAGTGTGGTTAATTTAATTTGCCCTAAAGATTTTTAACTTTGGCAAAAGTAACAATTATGAATTTAGTAATTTCTGATATTCTGCATCATTTACATATAAACGACATAAACGAGGCTTTTAGTACCGGCAGCATCTGGGGCAGCAGCGCTGAGGCAGAGGTAAATGACGTAATATCGCCCGTAGACGGAAAAAAGATTGCGTCGGTAAAATTTGCAACCGCCGGTGATTATAACCACGTGGTAGAAACCGCGGCAAAGGCTTTTAAGACATGGCGCACCATCCCCGCCCCTAAACGCGGCGAAATTGTACGGCAGATAGGCGAGCAGTTACGTGCCAACAAAAAACAGCTGGGCACGCTGGTATCCTACGAAATGGGCAAAAGCCTGCAGGAGGGTTACGGCGAAGTGCAGGAGATGATTGATATCTGCGATTTTGCAGTGGGTTTAAGCCGCCAGTTATATGGCCTTACCATGCACAGCGAACGCCCCGAGCACCGCATGTATGAGCAGTATCACCCGCTGGGCATTGTAGGCGTGATTTCTGCCTTTAACTTCCCGGTGGCGGTTTGGAGCTGGAACGCCATGCTGGCCTGGGTTTGCGGCGATGTATGCATTTGGAAACCATCCGAAAAAACACCTTTAACCGCTATTGCCTGCCAGCGCATTGCACAGCAGGTTTTTAAAGCAAATAATATTGATGAAGGCGTAAGCTGCCTCGTAATTGGCGACCGCGGCATAGGCGAGCTAATGGCTAACGATACCCGTGTACCCTTAGTTTCGGCCACCGGCTCTACCCGCATGGGCAAGGCCGTGAGCGCGGCGGTTGGCGCACGCCTGGGTAACAGCCTGCTGGAACTTGGCGGTAACAACGCTATTATTATTACCGAGAATGCCGATTTGGATATGTCGCTTATTGGTGCGGTGTTTGGTGCGGTGGGTACAGCCGGCCAGCGTTGCACCAGCACCCGCAGGTTAATTATCCACGAGAGTGTTTATGAAACTTTTAAACAGAAACTGATTAACGCTTACGCGCAGATAAAAATTGGCAATCCGTTGGATGAGAACAACCACATGGGCCCGCTGATAGATCAGGACGCTGTAGCTTTATATTTAGATTCGATTGAGAAATGCAAAGCCGAAGGCGGCAAATTTGCGGTAGAAGGCGGCAAACTGGAAGGTGATGCTTATGCATCCGGCTGCTATGTAAAGCCCTGCATTGCAGAGGTAAAGAACCATTACCAGATTGTTCAGCACGAAACTTTTGCGCCCATCCTGTACCTAATCAAATACACTACAATAGAAGAAGCTATTGAACTGCAGAATGGCGTACCACAGGGTTTGTCATCAGCCATCATGACCAATAGCCTGCGCGAAGCGGAAACTTTTTTATCCTACGCTGGTTCTGATTGCGGCATTGCCAATGTAAACATAGGCACATCGGGTGCCGAAATTGGCGGCGCATTTGGCGGTGAAAAGGAAACCGGCGGCGGCCGCGAATCGGGCTCTGATGCCTGGAAAGTGTACATGAGGCGCCAAACAAATACTATTAATTATTCAAAAACGTTGCCTTTAGCACAAGGCATTAAATTCGACCTTTAATATTTTTTATAACCATTTATATTACACATGCATAAATTTTGTAAGATACTACCGGGAGTAGTGCTTTTTGGTACTATGCTGAGCGGCTTTGCCGGAAATGCACAAACAGCCCCCAAACCTGTTGCCGAACTGCCAAAAACATGGCACCTGATGGACCTGAAAACTGATGGCTACTTTGGCATCAGCCTTAAACAAGCCTACCAGTTTGTGGCCACCAAAAAAAGTAAGCCCGTAATTGTAGCTACTATAGACAGCGGCATTGATACCGCGCAAAAAGACCTGGCATCCATCCTGTGGGTAAACACCAAAGAAATTCCCGGTAACGGCATTGACGATGACAAGAACGGTTATATTGATGATGTACACGGCTGGGATTTTTTAGGCGGCCCCGGCGGCAAATGCGATTTTACCGAAACTACCGAAGAAGTGCGCGAATTTAATCGCCTTAAAGATAAATATGCAGCCTTAACCACCGCCCCTGCAGGCAGCGAAAAAGAGTTCGCCTATTGGGAAAAGGTAAAACTGGTGCATGATGAAACGCTGAAAAAATCTACCGAAGAAATTCAGCAATTACAACCGGCTATGAACGCATTAATGGCTACCAGCGGCTTTATTAAAAAAGCGCTTAACTTAAAAAGTGATGGTTCTTTTACCGCTGCAGACCTTGGCCGTATTAAGACTACCAACGATACCATCAGCCAAAGCAAAATGGTTTGGCAATCGATATTTGAGCAGGAAGGCGGTACCTCTACCAACGCCAAGATCATGAAAGACCTGAGCGAATACCTGGCCAAATTAAACAACGATGTTAACCCTGACCTGGATGCCCGCAAACGCATTGTTGGCGACGACCCTAACGTGCAGGATGGTAAACCATACGGCAGCAACATCCTTAAATTTCCGGATGCATCGCACGGTACCGGTGTGGCCGGCTTAATTGGCGCGGTGCGCAACAACAGCTATGGTGTAAACGGTGTAGCAGATAACGTAAGGCTGATGGGTATTAAAGCCGTACCAAACGGCGATGAGTACGACAAAGATATTGCCAACGCCATCCATTACGCGGTTGATAACGGCGCACGGGTTATTAACATGAGCTTTGGTAAAAAGCTATCCCCGCATAAAGCCTGGGTAGATGAAGCCTTTAAATACGCCGCATCAAAAGACGTATTGCTGATACAGGCATCTGGTAACGATAACCAGGATGTGGATGCAAAACCCGAGTTCCCGAATGATTTGTTTGAGGATGGTTCCGCTACTGATGCTGATAATGTCATTAGCGTAGGCGCATCGGGCGCTAAACTTGATGAAGAACTGGCTGGCTCGTTCAGCAACTACGGTAAAAAGAATGTAGATGTATTTGCACCTGGTGTAAAGGTAACCTCTATTGACATGGATGCAGAGTTCAATACCGCCGATGGTACCAGCTTTGCCTCGCCCATCACCGCAGGTATAGCGGCACTTATTATGGAATACTACCCAAGCCTGAGCGCTAAACAGGTTAAACAAGTGATACTGGAATCGGCCACGCCGCTAACAGGAACCATGGTATTTAAACCCGGCACCAAAGAGAAGGTTGATTTTACTACCCTATCTAAAACGGGTGGTGTAGTGAATGCTTACAAAGCATTAGTTGCGGCTTCGAAACTGAAAGGTGAGAGAGGGATATAAAATCCTTTTGTTAATAACAATAAAGCCGGCTCTTTTGGAGGGCCGGCTTTATTGTTATATCTTTTTGTCATTTCGAACGAGGTACGAAGAGAAATGACAAGAAAAAAACTGGACTGCCTAAAATATCGCTTCAGCAATCTTCTTTGTTGGCCCCGGGTTACCCATGGTATAAAAGTGCAGTACAGGTGCGCCAAACTTCATCAGTTCTTTACACTGATTGATCATCCACTCTATACCGATATCCTTTACATCCTTTTCTGCCTTAGCATCGTGGATCGCATCGCTCAGATCCTCTGGGATATCGATATGGAAAGTTTTAGAAAGGTTAACCAGTTGTTTGGAGGTAGTAATTGGTTTTAACCCCGGTATGATGGGCACGTTGATACCATTGGCGCGGCAGCTGTTCACAAAATCAAAATACTTTTGGTTATCAAAGAACATCTGGGTTACAATAAAACCCGCGCCCATATCTACCTTTTGTTTCAGATACTTAAAGTCGGTTTTGAGGTTAGGGGCTTCGAAGTGTTTCTCCGGATAACCAGCTACGCCGATACAGAAATCCGTTTTCAGGATCCCCTCGTGGTTCTCGTGCAGGTAAATGCCTTTATTCATGTTTACTACCTGCTGCAACAGGTCGGTAGCGTAACAATGGCCGTTGGGCGTTGGCACAAAGGAAGCGTCGCCTCGGCGAGCGTCGCCACGCAGCACCAGTACGTTCTCTATGCCTAAAAATTGCAGGTCTATCAGGCCGTTCTCGGTTTCGTCCTTAGTAAAACCACCACACAATAAATGCGGAACGGTATCTACCTTATATTTATTCATGATAGCCGCGCAGATGGCAATAGTACCAGGGCGTTTGCGGTAAGCCAGTTTCTCCAGCAAACCGGTTTCGTGTTGTTTATAAATATAATCCTCGCGCAGCGAAGTAACATCAATAAACGGCGGCTTAAACTCCATCAGCGGATCGATAGCGTTATAAATACCCTGGATGCTCTCCCCCTTTAAAGGCGGAATAAGTTCAAAAGAGAAAAGTGTTTTGCCTGCGGCGTTTGCGATATTTTCGGTAATCTTCATTTATAGTATCAAGTAGTTAGTATCAAGTATCAAGACTTGCCTATATGTTCAGGCTTTTCTGTAAGCCATATATCATTCTTTGTATTTCTGAAAGCAGTAAAGTAACATCGTTTAGTTGTAATTCTGTTATATAACCAAATTCTTTTGCAATAATGCATTGTGTTTCGAGTTCAAAAGCCGACCCTAAAGATATATTCAGAAACTGATATAACTCGTTATTAGATTTTCTTCCACAGCCTTCAGCTATGTTAGATGGTATGGAAACCGCGGCCCTTGTCATTTGTGATATCAAACCGTATCTTTCATCAGATGGGAAAGTTCTGGTTATGCTAAACGTAAGTTTACTTACCTCTATTCCAGCTTTCCAAACTTTTAACTCTTTAAAGTTATGCATCCTTTGTCTTGATACTTGATACTAACTACTTGATACTTTCTTAATAATTCAAATTCGGCCCCAACCAACGCTCTACGTCTTCCAGCGGCATGTTTTTCCTTACTGCATAATCTTCTACCTGGTCTTTACTGATCTTGCCTAAACCGAAGTACCTGGCTTGCGGATGTGCAAAGTAGAACCCGCTTACTGATGCGGCCGGCATCATGGCCAGGCTTTCGGTAAGGTGCATGTGGGCATTGTCTTCGGCTTTCAGGATCTCGAATAAGGTAGTTTTCTCCGTATGATCCGGACAGGCGGGATAACCCGGTGCCGGGCGGATCCCCTGATATTCTTCCTTGATCAGTTCGTCGGTACCCAGTTGCTCGCCTTTGCTATAGCCCCAATATTCTTTACGCACCAGTTCGTGCATTTTTTCGGCAAAGGCCTCGGCTAAACGGTCGGCAAGGGCTTTGGCCATAATACTGTTGTAGTCATCATGGTCGGCTTCAAACTCGGCCACCAGTTCGTCGCAGCCAATACCGGTAGTTACGGCAAAGCCCCCCCAGTAATCGGGCACGCCGCTTCCTTTTGGTGCGATGAAATCCGAGAGCGCGTAATACGGCTCGTTCCTTGCCTTTTCTGCCTGCTGGCGCAAGGTATGGATGCGTGTAAGCAAAGTACTGCGGGTATCGTCGGTATAAATTTCTATATCATCGCCAACGCTGTTTGCCGGCCAAAAGCCAATAACGCCGCTTGCCCTTAGCAGTTTATTATCTACAATACGTTTTAACAGCACCTGTGCATCATCAAAAAGCTTTTTGGCTTCGGTGCCTACGTATTTATCATTAAAAATCTTTGGATAGCTACCCCGTAGCTCCCAGGTATGGAAAAAAGGGGTCCAGTCGATATACGGTACCAGTTCTTCCAGCGGGTAGGCATCAAATACCTTTGTACCTGTTATAGCTGGTTTAGGTGCTACATCGCCATCCAGACTGATCTGGAACCTTCCGGCGCGGGCTTCTTCAATACTTAAAAAACGTTTGTCGCTCTTTTTGTTGGCGTGTGCTTCGCGGGCTTTTGCGTATTCATCTTTTATACCCTGGATGTAAGCATCGCGGCCATCACGATTCATCAGGCTGCTGCACACCGTTACGCTGCGCGATGCATCCAGCACGTGGATAGCCGCACCCGAATAATTTGGCGCCACCTTTACCGCAGCGTGAATGCGTGAGGTAGTGGCACCGCCAATAATCAGCGGAATAGTAAATCCCTGGCGCTCCATTTCTTTGGCAAAATGCACCATCTCATCCAATGAAGGGGTGATCAGGCCACTAAGACCAATAATATCTACATCGTGCTTCCTGGCTTCTTCTATAATGCGTTGTGCGGGCACCATCACGCCGAGGTCTATCACCTCAAAGTTGTTACAGGCCAATACCACGCCTACAATGTTTTTACCAATATCGTGCACATCGCCTTTTACGGTAGCCATCAGTATCTTGCCTGCGTTTGCACGTGAGCCGCTGCTATCTTCACCGGCATCTATTACACGTTGTTTTTCCAGTTCGATGAAAGGCAGCAGGTAAGCTACGGCCTTCTTCATAACACGGGCCGATTTTACCACCTGTGGCAGAAACATTTTACCGGCGCCGAATAAGTCGCCCACTACGTTCATACCGTCCATCAGCGGGCCTTCAATTACTTCCAGCGGTTTGGCAAATTTCTGGCGGGCCTCTTCCACGTCATCGTCCAGGTATTCTATAATACCTTTTACCAGCGCGTGCGATAAACGCTGCTCCACCGGGTTTTTACGCCATTCCTCATCGCGTACAATCTCTTTCCCTTTAGATTTAATTGTATCGGCAAATTCAACCAAACGTTCGGTGGCATCATCACGGCGATTCAGCAGTACATCTTCCACCAGTTCCAGCAGGTTCTTGGGGATCTCTTCGTAAACTTCCAGCATCCCGGCGTTTACAATTCCCATATCTAAACCTGCTTTAATTGCATGGTACAAAAATGCCGAGTGCATGGCCTCGCGCACCACGTTATTACCGCGGAACGAGAAGGAAATATTACTTACACCACCACTTACTTTGGCGTAGGGCAGGTTATTTTTTATCCAGCGGGTAGCCTCAATAAAGTCTACAGCGTAGTTGTTATGTTCTTCTAAACCGGTTGCTACGGTGAGGATGTTGGGGTCGAAAATGATATCCTGCGGCGGGAAGCCAACCTCATCTACCAGGATGCGGTAACTGCGGCCACAGATCTCTTTACGGCGTTCCAGGGAATCGGCTTGGCCGGTTTCATCAAAGGCCATTACCACGGCAGCGGCGCCATAGCTCAATATCTTGCGGGCGTATTCTTTAAACTTTTCTTCGCCCTCTTTCAGCGAGATGGAGTTTACAATACCCTTCCCTTGCAGGCATTTTAAACCGGCCTCAATAACCGTCCATTTACTGGAGTCGATCATGATGGGCAGTTTGGCAATATCAGGCTCGGATGCTACCAGGTTGAGGAACTTTACCATTACGGCTTCCGAATCTATCATCCCCTCATCCATGTTGATATCAATCACCTGCGCGCCGCCTTCTACCTGCTGCAGGGCAACAGTAAGGGCGGCTTCGTAATCTTCAGCAAGGATAAGTTTGGAGAATTTTGGCGAACCGGTAATATTGGTACGTTCTCCTATGTTTACAAAATTGGTTTCGGGCGTAAGCGTAACCGATTCCAATCCGCTGAGGCGTAAAAACGGTGCTATCTCCGGCTTTTTGCGAGGGCTGTATTTGGCAGCTTTATCGGCAATGCACTGGATATGATCTGGCGTAGTACCGCAACAACCACCCACAATGTTTACCAGCCCGGCTTTAATAAAATCGTCTACCTGGTGTGCAGTTTCGTGCGGTGTTTCGTCGTATGCGCCAAATTCGTTTGGTAAACCTGCGTTAGGATAGGCAGAAATATACACGCCTGCCTTTTCAGAAAGCTCCTCTAAGTGCGGGCGCATTTCCTTTGCACCCAAAGCACAGTTTAACCCTACGGATAGCAGGTTAGCGTGGCTGATAGAGTTCCAGAAAGCCTCCACCGTTTGCCCCGAAAGGGTACGGCCGGAAGCATCAGTAATAGTACCGGAGATCATCACGCCACCAGTATCTCTAAAGGCCAGGTAATCTTTACCGGCTTCTTTACATTCTTTTTTATACCTGTCAATGGCAAACAGCGCTGCCTTGGCGTTGAGGGTATCAAATATGGTTTCTACCAAAAGCACGTCCGATCCGCCATCTACCAGGCCGCGGACCTGTTCGTAATAAGCATCGGCCAAATCATCAAAGGTAACGGCTCGGTAACCAGGGTCGTTTACATCCGGTGATAACGATGCAGTACGGTTGGTTGGCCCCACGGCACCTGCTACAAAGCGTGGCTTCGCAGGGTTCCTGGCGGTATACTCGTCGGCTACTTCGCGGGCAATGCGCGCGCCTTCGTAGCTCAGTTCGTAATCCAGTTCTTCGAGGTGATAATCGGCCAGGGAAATCCTCTGCGTGCTGAAGGTATTGGTTTCAATAATATCTGCTCCGGCATCTAAATATTCGGCATGGATAGCCTTGATAACATCCGGGCGGGTAATGTTCAGCAAATCATTATTGCCCTTAAGGTCGGATGCATGATCGCGAAAACGCTCGCCGCGGAAATCTTCCTCGGTAAGCTCATAACGCTGTATCATGGTACCCATTGCCCCGTCGATAACCAGGATGCGTTTCTCTAATTCTTGTCTAATGTCCATTGTTGGTATCAAGTAGCAAGTATCAGGTATCAGGTACGGAAAATTCCGGGTGCCCGATTTTAATATCAGCGCAAAACAAAAGTCTTACTACTTGATACTAATTACTTGATACTTATATAACTTATTTCGAAAAGTCAGGCAGTAATTGTATGACTTTCGCTTATCTTTCCCAGCCGATTTTCTCCCGGTTGAGTAGAATGTAGCACCTTGTAAGCACAGGTTGCCAAGACATCGCAGGGTCTAATCCCTCCGCCTTTCTCCATAAGCATTACAAATATGAATATTAATGTTGTAAAGTGCAAATACTGTAATTGTTAGTAGTGATTTTAACATTGGAATAGCAATGTG
>Ga0247734_1003003_pt1 | contig 10331 bp, 13 predicted proteins | sample UWRJL103311B2_FD_180933 | JGI IMG/M metagenome (GOLD analysis project Ga0247734, IMG submission 180933) | Plant litter microbial communities from Arlington Agricultural Research Station in Wisconsin, United States - UWRJ-L103-311B-2 | ecosystem: Environmental > Terrestrial > Plant litter >... | reverse complement strand
CGGCTGGGCGACGGGTGGGTTCTACCTGTCGCTCGGGGCGCCGCTCGTGAGCCAGGAGCTGGGGGGCGAGCTCCACGTGCAGCAGGGCCTCGTCGTCACCGCGCTGGCCGGCGCGGCGGCCCTTTCGTGCTTCGTCGCGCGCCACCAGACGTCGCGCCGCGTCACGATCGGCGGCACGTCGGCCCTGGCGATCGGCACCGCCCTCACGATCGTCGCGCTGGTGGCCGGGACCTACTGGGGCTTCGTGGCCGCGTCCGTCGTGGCCGGGGCAGGCTTCGGCGCGGCGTTCCTGGGCATCATGCGATCGATCACCCCGGCGGTCGCACCCCACGAGCGCGGTGAGCTGTTCGCCGCGGTGTACGTCGTGGGCTATCTCGCGTTCAGCGGGCCCGCCGTGGTCGCCGGCACCGTGTCGCCGCACGTCGGGCTCGCCGCGACGACGTACGTGTACGCGGCGCTCGTCGTCCTGCTGGCCTGCACCGCCGCGCTGCTGCGACGGTTCGGGTCGACGGACTGACCTACTCGTCGTCCTCGAGACGGAAGCCGATCTTCATCGTCACCTGGTAGTGCGACACGTCGCTGTCGGCGATCTGTCCGCGGATGCCGGTGACCTCGAACCAGTCGAGGTGGCGCAGCGTCTGCGTGGCACGCTTGATGCCGTTGTCGACGGCCTCGGTGATCCCGTCCGGGGACGTGCCGACGATCTCGGTGATGCGGTATGTGCGATCAGTCATGACCCGAGGGTACGACCCGGCGTGCAGGCTCCACCCACGGGCGTAGGCTGACGGTGTGTCCGAGTCCCGCGAACCCCGCAAGCAGCAGGTCTTCTCGATCACGACCGCCGCGGAGTCCCAGACCGACGACCGCATGCGTCGCGAGAAGCGCTACGCGATCTCGATGGCGGTGCGGACGATCTGCTTCCTGGGTGGCGTCGTGCTCGTGATGCAGCCCATGCCGTGGGCGGTGCTCGGCTGGTTGATGTTCGTCGGCGCGGTGTTCCTCCCCTACGCCGCCGTCATCTTCGCCAACGCCGGCGTCCGCAAGAAGGGCGACGGACCGTCGCCGTTCGGACCCGAGCCCGGTCGGCAGATCGAGCCTCCCCGCACGAACCCGCTCGATCGTGGCTGACGCGCTCATCTGCTCGGCCAAGGGCTGCACGGAGGACGCGGTGCACCAGGTCGTGTGGAACAACCCGAAGCTGCACACGCCCGATCGTCGCAAGATCTGGCTCGCCTGCGACGAGCACGAGTCGTCGCTGCGCTCGTTCCTCGACGCGCGCGACTTCTACCGCGAGACCGTGCCGCTCTAGCCGCCGATCGCGGACATCGGGCGGTCGGACTGCAGGAACGTCGGATCGTCGATCCCGTGTCCGGGCAGCTTCATCGTCATCGCCGCGACCCATCGCTCGGCGATCTCGACGTCGGAGGCGCCCGCTCGCATCGCGGCGCGCAGGTCCGACTCCTCGCGGGCGAACAGGCAGTTCATGATCTGCCCGTCGGCCGTCAGCCGCACCCGGTTGCAGTCGCCGCAGAACGGCTTGGTGACCGAGCCGATGATGCCGACCGTGTGCGGCCCGTCGTCGACGCGGAACTTCTCGGCCGGCGCCGACCCGCGACCGTCCAGCGGCGTCAGCGCGAAGTGCTCGCCGAGCAGCGCCAAGGTCTCGTCGGCGGTGACCATGGCCTCGCGGTTCCAGCCGTGCTGGGCGTCGAGCGGCATCTGCTCGATGAAGCGCAGCTCGTACTCGTGCTTGATGCACCAGCGCAGCAGGTCGGGCGCCTCCAGGTCGTTGATGCCCCTCAGCAGCACCGCGTTGACCTTGACGGGACGCAGCCCCGCCTCGTGCGCGGCCGCCAGACCGTCGATGACGTCGCGGAGCCGGTCGCGGCGGGTGATCGTCTCGAACGTCGCCGGATCGGTCGTGTCGAGGCTGATGTTGACCCGGTCGAGCCCGGCGTCCGCGAGGGCGCGGGCCGTGTGCTTGAGCCCCAGGCCGTTCGACGTCATCGCGGTGCGCGGACCCGACGGGAGCGCCTTGGTGGCCGCGACGATGGCCGGCAGGCTGCGGCGCAGCAGCGGCTCGCCGCCCGTGAACCGGACGTCGCGGATGCCGAGCATCTCGACGCCGATGCGGATCAGCCGGTTGAGCTCGTCGTCGCTGAGCGTCTCGTCCGTCGGCAGCCAGTCGAGTCCCTCGGCGGGCATGCAGTACTGGCAGCGCAGGTTGCACCGGTCGGTCAACGAGACGCGCAGGTCGGTGGCCACCCGCCCATGTCCGTCGATCAGCTCCATCCCCCCATCGTAGGCGGAGGTGACGAACCCGGCTCCCCCGTGCTTGGCCGCGGCAACTACCGTCATGGTGTGTACCGGTTCATGCTGAGCGCGCGATGGTTGGGCTTCCTGCTCTTCGTGGTCGTGCTCGCCGCCGTCTGCACCCGTCTCGGGTTCTGGCAGATGCACAAGCTCGAGCTGCGGCTCGACCGCAACGACATCATCACGTCGCACTTCGACGCCGAGCCGGTCGACCTGTCCACCGTCCTGGCGGGCGGTCGCGAGATCGACCGCACGACCGAGTGGACCCGCGTCCGCGCGACCGGGACGTACGACGTCGACCACCAGGTCACGGTCAAGTTCACGACGCGCGACGGGGCGCCCGGCGTCGACGTCGTCACGCCGCTCGTGCTGGCATCGGGCGACGCCGTCCTGGTGGACCGCGGCTGGATCGAGACGCAGAACACGGTGCAGCGACCCGACGTCCCTGCGCCCCCGGACGGCGAGGTCACGATCGAGGGCTGGCTGCGGCAGAACAACGGGGCCGGCGGGGACGCGGTCCGTCCGATCGACGGGCAGATCCGCGCCGTGTCGAGCGACGGGATGGCCGGCAGCGTCCCGTACGACCTCACCAACGGCTACGTGAACCTCCAGCAGCAGACGCCCGAGCCGGCCACGACCCTGGCCGCGGAGCCGGAGCCCGAGCTGGGCCAGGGGCCGCACTTCTTCTACGCCCTGCAGTGGTGGTTCTTCGCCCTGCTTGCCGTCGTCGGCTACTTCTGGTTCGCTCGTGCCGAGGCGAAGGAACGTCGCAGTCCCAGCCGCATCGACGGCTTCGCCGAGCAGAAGAAGGCGGCCAAGGAGCCCGTGTGATGCGTCAGCAGATCCGCGACGTCGTGCGGTCCGTCGCGGACCTGGTCGAGCACCACTACGTCTTCGCCGACATCGGCGCGCAGGTCGCCGCGACGCTGCGCGGAAGCACGTTCGAGGCGACGTCCGAGGAGGAGCTGGCGGCCCTGGTGACCCGTGCGCTCCAGTCCGCCAACGGCGACCGGCACCTGCGGCTGCTCTGGCACGCGGAGCCGGTCGTCGACCTGGCCGATCCCGCCGCAGCGGCGGCCGAGCACGTCCGCCAGGCCGAGCAGTCGTCCTACGGGGTCGTCGGTCCGTCGTGGCTGGAGGGGCACGTCGCCGTCGTGACGTTCAGGCCCCTGCTGTTCCACCCGTCGGTCAGCGGGGACGCACTCACGACCACGCTGCAGTCCGTCGGCGACGCCCGCGGTCTCGTGCTCGACGTCCGCAGCTGCCTCGGAGGCGCCCCGTCGGCGGTCTGCCTGGTCCTGACGTACCTGCTCGGACCCGAGCTGCACCTGACGGACCTGGTGACCCGCGACCCCGACGAGCTGCGCCAGCTGTGGACACTGCCCTGGGTGCCGGGGACGTCGGTCGGGGACGACGTGCCGGTGGCCGTGCTGACGTCGTCGTCGACGTTCTCCGGCGCCGAGGACCTCGCCTACACGCTCCAGGCCCACGGGCGCGCGATCGTCGTCGGCGAGGCGTCCGGTGGCGGCGCCCATCCGCGCGAGGGCTTCCGGATCTCCGACCACCTGGAGGTCACGGTCCCGGTGGCCCGGGCCGTCAACGTCCGTACCGGCGGGAACTGGGAGGGCACCGGCGTCGTCCCCGACCTGGCGGCCTCCGCGGCGTCCGCCCTCGACGCCGCCCACGCCCGCCTGCTGGCGGACGGCGCCGGCTAGGCCAGCGTCACGAGGTCGAGGTAGCTCTCGGACCAGAGGTCCTCGTCGCCGTCGGGCAGCAGCAGGACCCGGTCGGGCTCCAGGGCGCGCACGGCACCCTCGTCGTGCGAGACCAGCACGATGGCGCCCTCGTAGTTGCGGATGGCCCGCAGGACCTCCTCGCGCGAGGCGGGGTCGAGGTTGTTGGTGGGCTCGTCGAGCAGCAGGACGTTCGCGCTGGAGACGATCAGGCTGGCCAGCGCGAGTCGGGTCTTCTCACCGCCGGAGAGCACCCCGGCCGGCTTCGACGTGTCGTCGCCGCTGAACAGGAACGAGCCCAGGACGCTGCGCGCCTCGGTGTCCGTCAGCTGGGGGGCGGACGACTGCATGTTCTCCAGGACCGTGCGCGAGGTGTCCAGCGTCTCGTGCTCCTGGGCGAAGTAGCCGATCTTGAGGCCGTGACCGGGCTGCAGCTCACCGGAGTCGGGCGTCAACGTGCCGGCGAGCATGCGCAGCAGGGTCGTCTTGCCCGCGCCGTTGAGGCCCAGGATGACGACACGGCTGCCCTTGTCGATGGCCAGGTCGACGCCCGTGAAGATCTCGAGCGAGCCGTACGACTTCGACAGGCCCTCCGCCATGAGCGGCGTCTTGCCGCAGGGCGCAGGCTTCGGGAACTTGATGTTGGCGACCTTGTCCTGCACCCGCTCGCCCTCGAGCCCGGACACGAGCTGCTCGGCGCGACGCAGCATCTGCTGGGCCGTCGACGCCTTGGAGGCCTTGGCCCGGAACTTGTTGGCCTGCGACGTGAGCGCGTCGGCCTTCTTGACCGCCAGGGAGCGCTCGCGCTTGCGGCGGGCCTCGTCGGCCTCGCGCTGCTTGACGTACGAGCGCCAGCCCATGTTGTAGATGTCGATCGTCGAGCGGTTGGCGTCGAGGTAGAGGACCTTGTTGACGGTCTCCTCGATCAGGTCGACGTCGTGGCTGATGATGACGACGCCGCCGTTGAACGACTTGAGGAAGCCCCGCAGCCACGTCACCGAGTCGGCGTCGAGGTGGTTGGTGGGCTCGTCCAGCAGCAGCGTGTCGGCGTCGGAGAACAGGATGCGCGCGAGCTCGATGCGTCGGCGCTGGCCGCCGGACAGCGTCGAGAGCGGCTGCTCGAGGACCCGGTCGGGCAGGCCCAGCGCGTGCGAGATCGTGGCGGCCTCGGACTCCGCGGCGTATCCGCCCCCGGCGCCGAAGGCGGTGTCGGCCCGCGTGTAGGCCTTCATGGCCTTCTCGGCGATGACCGGGTCGGGCGATCCCATGTCGATCTCGGCCTTGCGCATCGCCGTCAGCGCCTCGTCGAGGCCTCGCGCGCCCAGGATCCGGTCGCGGGCGGTCGTGGCCAGGTCGCCGGACTTGGGGTCCTGCGGGAGGTAGCCGATCGTGCCGGTCGACGTGATCGATCCGGCGGCCGGCTGGCCGTCGCCCGACAGCATGCGGGTCAGCGTCGTCTTGCCGGCGCCGTTGCGGCCGACGAGGCCGACCTTGTCACCCTTGTCGACGCGGAAGGAGACATCGGACATCAGGACGCGGGCGCCGAAGCGCAGCTCCACATTGGAGACGGTGAGCATGAAGAACTTTCAGCTGAAGGAGAAAAAATGGGGTCGAAGAAACGAGCCCGACGTCATTCCCGCTGGTAGAAGCTCACACCCCCAGTCTACGTCCCCGCTGACGCGTGGGTTACGTACCGCTGACGCGCGGGTTGGTGTCACTGGTCACAGCGAGAACCCACGCGTCGACGGTGCGCAACCCGCGCGTCAGCGGTGGGGTCAACCGATGTTGAAGCCGAGGGCGCGGAGCATCTCGCGGCCGTCGTCGGTGATCTTGTCCGGGCCCCACGGCGGCATCCAGACCCAGTCGATCCGGAAGTCGTTGACGATGCCGTCGAGCGCGGCGCGCGTCTGGTCCTCGATGACGTCGGTCAGCGGGCAGGCCGCGGACGTCAGCGTCATCGACAGGACCGTGTTGCTGTGCTCGTCGACCTCGGCGTTGTAGACCAGGCCGAGATCGACGACGTTGATGCCGAGCTCGGGGTCGACGACGTCCTTCATGGCCTCCAGGACGTCAGCGGTCGTGGTCGCGCCGGCCGGGGCGGTCGACACCGCCGGGAGGTCGGAGTGGTCTACCTGCGTCTGGTCGGTCATGCGTGATCTCCCGTGGTTGCGGCGGATGTGGTCGAAGAGGTGGCGACGAGCGCCTGCGAGACGGCGTCCTTCCAGGCCATCCAGCCCAGCAGGGCGCACTTGACGCGTGCCGGGAACTGGGCGACGCCGGCGAAGGCGATGCCGTCCTCGAGGACGTCCTCGTCGGGCTCGACCTTGCCCTTGCCCTGCATGAGCTCGGTGAACGTGGCCAGCACGGCCATGCCCTCCGTGACGCTCTTGCCGATGACGAGGTCGTTCAGCACCGACGTGGACGCCTGGCTGATCGAGCAGCCCTGGGCGGCGTACGAGATGTCGGAGACGGTCTCGCCGTCCAGATGCACGCGCAGCGTGATCTCGTCGCCGCACGTGGGGTTGACGTGGTGGACCTCGGCCTCGAAGGGCTCACGAAGTCCGGCACCGTGCGGGTGCTTGTAGTGGTCCAGGATGATCTCCTGGTAGAGCGCGTCGACGTTCACGGTCCCCCTCAGGCTCCGAAGTACTTCTTGGTGTGGTGCAACGCCTCGACCAGCGCATCAATTTCCTGCTCGGTCGTGTACAGGTAGAACGACGCACGCGTCGTCGACTGCACGCCGAAGCGCAGGTGCGCCGGCTTGGCGCAGTGGTGGCCGGCCCGGACGGCGACGCCGCGTGAGTCGAGCAGCTGCGAGACGTCGTGCGGGTGCACGCCCTCGAGCGTGAAGCTGATCGCTCCCCCGCGGTCGACGGCCTCCTTGGGCCCGACGACCGTCAGGCCGTCGATCTCCTGCAGGGCAGCCAGCGCGTAGGCCGTGACCTGCTGCTCGTGGGCCGCGATGCGGTCCATGCCGATCGCGCTCAGGTAGTCGACGGCGGCACCCAGCCCGACGGACTGTGCGATGGGCGGGGTGCCGGCCTCGAACCGTGCCGGCGGCGGCGCGTACGTCGACTGCTGCATCGTGACGGTCTCGATCATCTCGCCGCCACCGAGGAACGGCGGCAGCTCGGCGAGCAGGTCGTACCGACCCCACAGGACGCCGATGCCGGTCGGTCCGACGAGCTTGTGGCCCGTGAACGCGACGAAGTCGGCGCCGAGGGCGGCGACGTCGACCGGGATCTGCGGGACGGCCTGGGACGCGTCGACCACGACCAGCGCACCGACGGAGTGCGCCTTGCGGATCACGACGTCCAGCGGGTTGATGGTGCCCAGCATGTTGGACACCCAGGTCAGCGACACGACCTTGGTGCGCTCGGTGATGAGCGTGTCGATGTCGTCGAGGTCGAGGCGTCCCTCGTCGGTGACGCCGAACCAGCGCAGCGTCGCGCCGGTGCGCTGCGTGACCTGCTGCCACGGCACGATGTTGGAGTGGTGCTCCATCTCGGTGATGACGACCTCGTCGCCCGCACCGATGCGTCCCGCGTCGCCGAGGACCCGCGCCACCAGGTTGAGCGCCTCGGAGGCGTTCTTGGTGAACACGACCTCGTCGCGGCTGGGGGCCCCGATGAAGGCGGCCACCTTGTCGCGACCGAGCTCGAACGCCGCGCTCGCCTCGGCGCCGAGCTGGTGCATCGCGCGGGCGACGTTGGCGTTGTGGTGCCGGTAGTGGTCGTCGATCGCCTCGATGACCTGCAACGGCTTCTGCGACGTGTTGGCGCTGTCGAGGTACACCAACGGGAGGTCGCCGGACAGGCGACGACCCAGGATCGGGAAGTCCTCCCTGATCCGTGCGACGTCGTACGTCGTCGTGCCCTCGACGACGGTCACGCCGGGGCCACCGCGTCCGCTGCGGCCTTGACGTACTTGTCGTAGCCGTTGGCCTCGAGCTCGTCGGCGAGCTCGGCCCCGCCCTGGTCGGCGACCCGGCCGGCGACGAAGACGTGCACGAAGTCGGGCTTGATGTAGCGCAGGATGCGCGTGTAGTGCGTGATGAGCAGGACACCGCGGTCGCCCTGGGCGCTGTAGCGGTTGACCCCCTCGGACACGACGCGCAGGGCGTCGATGTCGAGGCCGGAGTCGGTCTCGTCGAGGACGGCGAACTTCGGGTTGAGCAGCTCGAGCTGGGCGATCTCGTGGCGCTTCTTCTCGCCGCCGGAGAAGCCCTCGTTGACGCTGCGCTGGGCGAAGTCCTTGTCGAGCGTGACCCGCTCGAGCGCCTCGTTGACGTCCTTGACCCACGTGCGGAGCTTGGGCGCCTCACCGTCGATGGCGGTCTTGGCGGTGCGCAGGAAGTTCGCGACCGAGACGCCGGGAACCTCGACGGGGTACTGCATCGCGAGGAACAGCCCGGCGCGGGCCCGCTCGTCGACCTTCATCGAGAGGATGTCGACGCCGTCGAGCGTGACGCTGCCGCCGGTGATGTTGTACTTCGGGTGACCGGCGATGGAGTACGCGAGGGTCGACTTGCCGGAGCCGTTGGGGCCCATGATGGCGTGGACCTCCCCGGACTTCACGGTCAGGTCGACGCCTTTGAGGATCTCCTTCTCGCCCTCCTCGGTCGTGACCGAGACGTGCAGGTCCTTGATCTCAAGGGTTGCCATGTGGGTTCAGCTCCTGTCGGCGGAGAGGTCGACCATGACGACGTCTCCGGTGATCTGGGTGGGGTAGGTGGGTACGGATTCGGTGGCAGGCAGGTTGACGGGCTTGCCGGTCCGGACGTCGAAGCGCGATCCGTGCAGCCAGCACTCGATCTCACAGCCCTCGACGTCGCCCTCGGACAGCGGGATGGACGCGTGCGAGCACTCGTCGCGGATGGCGTAGACGTCGTCGCCGTCCCGGACCAGGGCGATCTCCTGGCCGTCGACCTCGACGGCCAGCGCACCACCCTGGGGGACGTCGGCGAGCTGCGCCGCTTCCACGAAGCTCATGCGTCGATGCGTCCCACGTGCTCGGCGAGCTCGTCCTCGATCGAGGCGATGAGCCGCTCCTGCAGGGACGGGACGCCGATGCGACGGATGATGTCGTGGAAGAAGCCGTGGACGACGAGGCGACGGGCCTCCTCCTCGGGGATCCCGCGGCTCTGCAGGTAGAACAGGTGCTGGTCGTCGAAGCGGCCCGTCGTGGACGCGTGACCCGCGCCCTCGATCTCGCCGGTCTCGATCTCCAGGTTCGGCACCGAGTCGGCCTTGGCACCGTCGGTCAGCACGAGGTTGTCGTTGCTCTCGTACGTCAGGATGCCCTCGGCCTCCTTGCGGATCAGCACGTTGCCGATCCACACCGTGTGCGCGTCCTGACCCTGCAGCGCGCCCTTGTACTCGACGTTGCTCTTGGTGCGGGGAGCCGTGTGGTCGGCGAACAGGCGGTGCTCGATGTGCTGGCCGGCGTCGGCGAAGTAGACGCCCAGCATGTCGACGCTGCCGCCGGTGCCCCGGTAGTCGGCCGAGGTGCTGGCGCGGACGACGTCGCCGCCGAGCGACACCGCGACGTGCTTGAGCGTCGCGTCGCGGCCGACCGTGGCGTGCTGCGTCACGACGTGGACGCTGTCGTCGTTCCAGTCCTGGACCGTCACGAACGTCAGCTCGGCACCGTCCTCGAGGACGACCTCGATGTTCTCGGCCCACGTGGCCGAGCCGCTGTAGTCGACGATCACGACGGACTTGCTGAACCGGCCGGCGCGGACGAGCAGGTGACCTGCGGCGGCCTGGTCGATGCCCCCGCCGCGCAGGTGCAGGGTCGTGGGCTCCTCGACGACGGCGTCGGCCGGGACCGTGATCTCGAAGACGGACGTCGCGGCAGCCCAGGCCCGAGCCGACACGCGGTCGACCGGCACGTAGCCGGACACACCGCGGGCGGAGTCGGCGACCGGGACCGACACGGCGGTCACGCCGGGCGCGGCGTCGACCTCGACCGTGAAGTCGTCACCGTCGAGCGCGGTGTCCTGGTGCAGGCCGCGGAGACGCTTGAGCGGGGTGAACCGCCAGATCTCCTCGAGCCCGGTCGGGACGGGGTGGTCGGCGAGGTCGAACGACCCCTCCGGGTGCAGGTGGCTCTCGACCGGCGAGAGCTCCAGAGCCTCGGCGATGCTCAACCGACTGCTCCTTCCATCTGGAGCTCGATCAGACGGTTGAGCTCGAGGGCGTACTCCATCGGCAGCTCGCGCGCGATCGGCTCGACGAATCCACGGACGATCATCGCCATGGCCTCGTCCTCCTCCATGCCGCG
>Ga0247734_1003002_pt1 | contig 10337 bp, 11 predicted proteins | sample UWRJL103311B2_FD_180933 | JGI IMG/M metagenome (GOLD analysis project Ga0247734, IMG submission 180933) | Plant litter microbial communities from Arlington Agricultural Research Station in Wisconsin, United States - UWRJ-L103-311B-2 | ecosystem: Environmental > Terrestrial > Plant litter >... | reverse complement strand
ACATCCAAAGCTGCGATTTTAGCAGCAGCAGCTACAGCTACGTTAAAGAAGGTGATGCCGCTTTAACAACATTTGATATCAGCCACGATAAAAAATACCGCATCCCTTTTATTAAAGAGGCAACCGCAGCTGCAGGTGGCAAACTTACCTTGTTTGTATCGCCATGGAGCCCACCCGCTTTTATGAAAGATAACAACGATGTACTGCACGGCGGTAAGCTAAAAAAAGAGTTTGACCAAAGCTGGGCCAACTTCTATGTAAAATTCATTAAAGCGTACGAAAAAGAGAACATCCCGGTATGGGGATTATCGGTACAGAACGAGCCGATGGCCACCCAAACCTGGGAATCGTGCAAGTACACTGCCGAGGAAGAACGTGACTTTGTAAAGAACTACTTAGGCCCAACACTGGCTAAAAGCGGCATGGCATCTAAAAAGCTGATTGTGTGGGACCATAACCGCGACTTATTATACCAACGCGCCAGTACTATCCTGGAAGACCCGGCTGCTGCCAAATACATCTGGGGTGTAGGTTTTCACTGGTACGAAACATGGACTGGTGCCGGTCAGAATTTTGAGGCGCTTCGCCTTACGCATAACGCCTTCCCGGATAAGAACTTAATTTTCACCGAGGGCTGTGTAGAGAAGTTTGATTTTAACCGCATTAACGACTGGGCACTGGGCGAACGCTATGGCTTATCGATGATAAACGATTTTAACGGCGGCACTGTAGGCTGGACAGATTGGAATATCCTTTTAGATGAAAAAGGCGGACCAAACCACGTAGGTAATTTCTGCTTCGCACCTATCCACGCCGATACCCGTAGCGGAGAGTTGATTTATACTAACTCTTATTATTACATGGGTCATTTCTCTAAATACATTCGCCCAGGCGCTAAACGTGTTGCTGCGGCAGCCAGCAGGGATAAACTGCTTACTACCGCTTACATGAACCCCGATGGTAAACTGGCTGTAGTGGTAATGAATATGACCGACGAAAAGATCGATTACAGTTTGTGGATAAAAGGCAAAGCTGCCAAAACCACTGCCGAGCCGCATTCAATTGCAACATTGGTAGTGCAATAAAGCACTGATCTGAAAAATACTACTATAAAAAAGGAGCGTTGGAATTTATCCGGCGCTCCTTTTTCATAAATTAATGTACTATAATTAACCTTGTTGACTGTTACCCAGGCCAAGCAGGTTAAGGCTAATACCGTTACCGATAGAGAGCTCGTATTTGCGGTAACTATCTCCATTACGGCTTTCTGATGACACCGTTAACAAGCTATCGGTACCAATTGAGATGCCTGTACCATACGATACAGAACCAGCGCCAGCAGAACCGCCGTTAATATGCAGCAGCTCTTGTTGTGTTAATTCTTGTGTTTTCATGATTGTAGTTATTTACAAATATGTTGATGTTACACAGAACGTGCCAGTGTTAACTCCTTATCCTTAAAAAGAGTAACACACAACTAAAAGTTGTATTTAACAAACAACAGCAAATATCGGCCCGATTTTGATTACAGTATGCTGAAAACATACAAAAACAAAATCTACCAAATGAAAACAAACACAATTACTTACGCGGCGCTGCTTTGCATGGGCATAGCCGCGGCATCGTGTAAAGGCGGCGGTTCATCCTCGTCTGCAGATAGCACGGCAACCGATAGCGCTGTAACAGCACCATCGGCATACACCGCAAAAAAGTTTGAAATTAGACCTAAAGGCCCTGCACCAGCTTGGGCGCCTGATATTAAACCCGAAATGCAGGCTGTTATAGAAAAACTGGCCAGCTACGGCGATAAGCCCATCCCAGAGCTTACCGCTGTTGAGGCCCGTAAAAACCACACACCTACAGATGCGGTAATGGATCTGATGAAGGAAAACAATGTACCCAAGCCCGTATTTAATGTTGATACTATAGGTAAAGAGATCCCGGTTGAAGGCGGCGGCAGTATCCATGCCAGGGTGTATATCCCTAAAACAGGCAAAGCATCGTACCCGGTTATAGTGTACTACCATGGCGGCGGCTTTGTAATAGCCAACCTGGATGTGTACGATGCATCTGCTAATGTACTTGCCGATAAAGTAGGCGCTGTTGTGGTATCGGTGGCTTATCGTTTAGCACCCGAGCATAAATTCCCAATTGCACATAACGATGCCTTTGCAGCTTATAAATGGGTGGTTGCCAACGCTGCTTCTATCCAGGGCGATCCTAAAAAAATCGCAGTAGCAGGTGAAAGTGCTGGCGGTAACTTAGCTGTAAACACCGCTATTAAAGCACGCGATACCAAAACAATGCTACCTACAGCAATTCTGACGGTGTATCCGGTTGCCGGCTCAGACATGAATACAAAATCGTACATCAAGAACGCCGCTGCCAAACCTCTGGATAAACCAATGATGGCATGGTTTGTAAAAAACTACCTGAACAGTATGGCCGAAGGTAAAGACCCACGCATTAACCTGGTTGCTGCCGATCTGAAAGGCCTGCCCCCAACCACCATCATCACTGCCGAACTGGACCCGCTGCAAAGCGACGGCATGCTGCTGACCGATAAATTAAAAGCAGCCGGTGTGACTGTGGACAGTAAGAACTGGGATGGTGTAACGCACGAGTTCTTTGGTATGGGTGCCATTGTGCCCCAGGCTATGGAAGCAGAAACTTATGCTGCAGATCAGTTGAAAAAAGCTTTCGGGTTGTAACGAGTTGAGTTTTAAATTATAAAACGGCTACTCGAAAGGGTGGCCGTTTTGGTTTTGTAGAGGCGCAGTACTTTGCGTCTCCGCCTCATCAAGTGTCCACACTTGATGAATATAATTTGTTAGCGTCACGCTTACATTACTTAATTCGTAAAACGTGGACGCTTATCATGTGGTTATGCCAAGTGTGGACACCCGACGCGGCGGAGGGAGTATTTATAGTAAATATCACTATTATTTGGCTCAATAATTGTCGCTTTTTTATCCTAATGTATCCTTATGCAAAAAATATACTTTTTCAATTTTTTACTATTCACAGCCACCAACTTAATGGCCCAAACACCGGATAGTTTATTAAAACCATCACCGGTTAAAACGTTAACCGCACGCCAATACGATGCGTTAATGAAGGGCGAAGATTTGTACAATATGAGTTTAGCCGCAGATGTTAACGGCTTTCCATCGGCACAAAAGGCTTTAAAGCATAAGAAGGAACTGGACCTTAGCCCGGCACAAACCGCGGCTTTGGGTAAAATAAACACCGAACTGCAACGCAAAAAGATAGAAATGGGCGGCATAATCATTAAAAACGAACGCGTTATTGATAGCCTTTTTCGCACCCGTAAACTTAACGATGGTACCATCATATTCTACACAAACCGCTACGGAATATACCAGGGAGAGCTTAGAAACGCCATTTTACAGGCCGCATATAAAACCTATAGCTTGCTTACCACAGCACAGGTAAACAAACTAAAGCAATACAAAAATGATAATTAATGGTTATGCCAATTGAATTTTTTAATTTAGCGCCTCAATAAATTGTATGAAGATTACATTTGATTTTGAAAAACCACTGGCAGAGCTTCAGGGGCAGATAGAGAAAGTACAGCAGGTGGAAGAGAAGAACAAGCTGGATATGAGCGCCACCATAGCCGAACTGGAAGCCAAGCTTGAAACCACCAAAAAAGAAATATACAGCAATCTTACCGGCTGGCAAAAGGTGCAGATCTCGCGCCACCCGGAGAGGCCATACACCCTGCAGTACCTCGAACTGATGTGCGATGACTTCATCGAACTGCACGGCGACCGTACCGTAGGCGATGACAAAGCTATAATAGGCGGTTTTGGCACCATGAACGGCGAAACCGTTATGTTCATCGGCCATCAAAAAGGGCGCAACACCAAAGAGCGCCAGTACCGTAATTTTGGTATGGCTAACCCGGAGGGTTACCGTAAAGCTTTACGACTAATGAAAATGGCCGAAAAATTTGGCAAACCGGTTGTTACGCTGATTGACACCCCGGGTGCATTCCCTGGATTAGAAGCTGAAGAGCGCGGACAAGGTGAGGCCATTGCCCGCAACTTGTTAGAGATGTCGGTATTAAAGGTGCCGGTTATCTGCGTTATTATTGGTGAAGGGGCATCTGGCGGTGCATTGGGGATAGGTATTGGCGATAAGGTAATGATGCTGGATAACAGCTGGTATTCGGTTATCTCTCCGGAAAACTGCTCTACTATCCTGTTTAAAACATGGGAACAAAAAGAGCGCGCAGCAGAAATGCTGAAGCTTACTTCTACCGAGATGTTGAAAAATAAACTGATAGACGGTGTAATTAAAGAACCCCTTGGCGGCGCGCATCAGGACCCGGTTGCTATGGCCGCCACATTGAAGAAACAGCTCCTTAAAGACCTTAAAGCCTTAGGCGAACGCAATGTAGATGAACTGGTTGCAGAGCGTATTGATAAGTTCTGCAACATGGGTGTGGTTTTGGAAGACTAAGCTCAGATACAAGAGTTAAGAACCAAGAGACAAGAAACAAAGGAAGCGGCTGATGGCCGCTTTCTTTGTTTCTGAATTTTGCAATTTATACTCATCGCGTCATTGCGGTTTTTACATGTAGGGTTTTGTTGCGAATTACTTCCCTTACTTCTTCTCCAACTCTGTAACTACTGCTTTTGCTGTCGCATTAGTCGGGTCAAGCGCTAAAGCTTTTTTATAATTCAGCAGCGCTTTAAGCATATCGCCTTTAGCATAATAAGCTTCGCCCAGGCTATCAAATACGTTGCCCGACTGTGGGAACAGTGTAGTATTATATTCAAAAACCAATATGGCATCATCCAACCGCTGGCTGTTTTTATAGAAATAACCGATCTCGTTTAAAGTTGATTCATTTTCGAAACCGTATTCATCTGCAGATTTAGCTTTTAGTCCTTTATAAAACGACAGAATCCGCTCGCCTTTTAGCGTGTCCAGGTGTTTTTGGTAATTGGCCAGGATAGATTTCCGGGGCTGCCCGTAGGGTTTGCCATCCAATATGGCTTGTATAGCGCGGTTAATGTCGTACAGGTTGTTCTGTTTATTATTGGTCATTAGTATCACCGTTCTGCCTGCGGGCGGGTTGGCTACTAATAACGCCTGGTAGTTTAAACTGGTGCCATCATGTCCGTGGCTGATGATCTTGCCGCCTTCCATACTACCGCCACCCAAACCACATTGTTTATTAGGTCCGAAGGGTGTGAGGATTTCCAGCGTAGATGCAGGACTGATCAGTTTGAACTTCTCTATCGCCAGTTCCCATTTATAAAAATCATCCAGCGTAACAGTCGTCCACCCCGATATGGGCGATACCAGCGGCGATTGTACATAGCCGTTATTGTATGATTTTGCCATCATTGGCGTTTTATCATCCGGATCTACAATAGCGGTTGCCATGCTGAGCGGCTTCAGCATTTTTTCTGTCACAAAATTGATAAAGGTAAGGCCTGTTATCTTTTCTATCACCTGCCGCTGTAATAGTGTATTACTATTATTGTAAGCATATTGGGTGCCGGGTTCAAAATCGAGCTTATCTACTTGCTGCAGGGAAGCCATAGCGTCGGCATCATTTTTAAAGTTCTGCCATTTTAGATTGGGAAGCCCGCTGGTGTATTGCAAAAGGTTTTTTATGCTGATGCCACTTGCCCAGGCAGGCAGTTGCGGCAGATATTTGGCAACCTTATCATCCAGGTTCAGTTTACCCTGTTCTTTCAGCATCATAATACCAACGGCGTTAAACTCCTTGGCTATAGACCCGATGTGAAAACGGTATTTATCAGTAAGTTTCTCTTCCCTGGTAGCATCGGTAAAACCAATAGCGGTTTTGTAAACTACTTTGCCCTTATCTACTACCAAAACATTACCGCTGAACAAACCCAGGCGGTTAGTACGGTGAATCATACTATCGATAACCACAGCCTTGCTTTGCGCAAAAGCAGTAGTGAACGAAAAGGTTATAAATGTTATAATGAGCGATGCTTTGTAGCGGTTCTTCATGGTTACAGGTTACTTGTAATTATAAGACACTGTAGGATTAAGAATGTTACCGCTGGCGCGAGATTGGAGTAGTATACTTTTCTGCTGTGAGATTAGCATAGCGTATTTCGTGGTGAATAATGCTTAAATTTTTCAGCTTAAGGCAGCTGAAAGCTGCACCCATGCATGCCACGGGTTGAAAACCCGCGGCAGCAATAAATAGTATGAACAATTCTTACTTCTTCACCTTAATATAAGTTTCCACTATCACGTGATCAATTTTCAGGCTGTCAATTTTCTCAATTCCTTTTTGCACCAGCGTATCGCCTTTAAAAGTTACTTTAAAATTGAAGGTATGGTTCTCCCACTCGCGGTAGTTACAGTATTGCAGGTTTTCGGTATAGTTATCGGCTTCAAAAACATAAGTACCCGCGCCAGAATCAAATACCGGTTTGCTGCCGTCTTTCAGATCGTGTTTAAAAAATGCAAAGTGGTCGGCATTGATCACCTTTATCATTTCTTGCTTTTGCTCTTTTACCGGATAGGTAAAAACGCTGTCGCCTTTGGTAATGGTTACCGCTGATACCAGTTTCCAGGTGCCCTGGATAAGTGGAAGAGGTTTTTCTACAATAGTTGTTTCTGTTACCTTTTGTTTACAGGCAGCAAGCAGAACAAGCGGGATGAATAAAAATTTAACTTTCATTGTAATGTGAGATTTATGTATTTAGTTGTTAGATTTTATTTCTTTCCAATTTACAATATCATAGTGACCCGCATATTCGGCAACATCGTTTACATCATAAAGCTCGGGACTGGCTTCAAAACCAATTGACTTTAAATATTGTACATATTGGTAATGAATGGCAAATATCTTTTCAAAATTTTTTGATGGAATAATAATTGCCCATGCTTCTTTGTTTACATTTTCGGGGTAAAAAATGGTTTTTTTACAATGTGCAAGAATAACACCGTTAATAACATTTACTTCACGTATGTCTTCAAGCATAGACCCTTGTTCCATGTTCATACCCCATTCTTTACTGCCATTTAAAATGATCATTTTATAGGGTTTTATTAGTGGAACTTCAAAATCGTCCCAATCTCCCCTATCGGTATAAAATGGATCTATTTTTTTTGATGAACTATTACACGAGCTTAGGAAAAGTATTACAGCAATAATTACCATTGATAATGTGCTCCCTGGCTTCAAAAAAATCGCTTTCAAATTCATAACACCAGTTGATTATACAACCGTTGGATGGTTTCGTCCCCATCGATGCAGAAACCGGGGTGCACTTTAGAGGTTTGTACAACCGTGCTGCGCGTAGCCGTTAACCAACGGAAACGAGATGCTGCATCCAGCAGACCGATAGGCCCGCCATCTTTGCTTCCTTCGCAAATGCGTTTAAAGGAGAGCAGGTTCTCTTCCAGCCCGGCAATATCTATATTGATAAAAAACGCCAGCAGGCGCTCTTCATCAATATGATAGATCATTTTTAAATATTTGTGCTTAGAACAGTACAGGATAACCCCCACGTTCATAAACTCCTCGCGTTCTACCCTGGGCACCACGCGGATAACGGCATACTCAAATAAGTAACGATCTTGCATGTTGTGCTTCTTTTACAAATATACTTGAGTTAGCTATCCGTTTATTTAAAAATTGGGCATACACCTGCCGCTGGTCGTCTTCCGTTTCAAAGGACCTGTCTGTAAGCCATTCGTCCGGGATGATGGATACGATGGCGTTGATGAGTTCCGGTGTAAGGATGGCCTTAAATTCTTCGTCAACCTGTTCCAGGTGGGCGGCTTTACGCAGCAATACATGGTCTTTAATCTGCACAAAAGGGCGCAACGACTGCTCTTCCCAGTTATCCATACTATGATGAAAGTACAGGGCAGCGCCATGATCTATCAGCCATAGTTCTTTATGCCACATCAGCATATTGGTGTTTCGGGCGGTGCGGTCTACATTGGTGAGCATAGCATCAAGCCACACTATCTGCGATGCCAGCATAGGATCAACTACGGTAACCGTTGGGTCGAAAGTAATAGCACCCTGTAGATAATGCAGCGCCAGGTTAAACCCTACGCTGAATTTAAGCAGATCCTGTATCTCTTCGTCGGCCTCGGTACGGCCAAAGGCTTCATCCAGGTTAACAAAAACCAGTTCGGGCATTTTTAAACCAAGCTTGCGGGCAATTTCGCCGCCCAGCAGTTCGGCAATTAAAGCCTTAGGGCCCTGGCCTGCGCCGCGGAATTTAAGTACGTATAAAAAGCCATCATCAGCTTCGGCAATGGCCGGTAACGAACCACCCTCGCGCAGCGGGGTAACGTAACGGGTTACATTAACGGTTCGTAATTGTGGAGGTATAATGATCATAATAATTTTGCAGCACTAATATAGAATTAATATTTCACCGCAGTTTGCTATCTTTAGAAACCCCGACATCAACAACATGAACTTACTGATCGCTTACATATTTTACAAAATAGGTTCTAAACGGCTTATCGGCGGTTTTAACAGCTTTGTTTATGGCCTGTTGCTGTGGCCAATAGGTATATTTATGGTTTTAGGTTCGCGCAGGCTGGATGACCAAGCGGCCAATACTTTTATGGCAGAAAAATTTAGCCCCGTAAAACAAAAAAGCGAATAGCCCAACCGGCTACTCGCTTCACAATCAAAATTAAATTAGGGGACTCAGGATTACTTGCCTTCGGCAGGCGCCATAACATCTTTCTTATTCTTGTGCTTTTCTTTCAGCTGAGCCTTTAATTGCTCATATGTTTGCGTTTGGCTGGCCGTAAACACCGCTTTCAAGTCTTTATCGGCACTTAACAGGATGGCTTTGCGGGCCTGTTTGTTTGCTTTCTTATTATCGGCCGTTACGGTAGCTTTTTTAAGGCTATCCATTTGTGTGGCACGCTTAACCAGGATAATATTCACCTTTGCAGACTGGTCTGCCGTTAAGCTCAGCTTTTTCTGCAGCACAGCAGTAAATTGTTGTGCTTTTTGCTCGGGCGTTTTGTGGCCCTTGTGTTGTTTGGTTTGTGCCTGGGCTAAAACACTTATGCCCAGTACCATAATTATCATTAAAAGGAATTTTTTCATTGTTTTTATATTTTGATAGATAGACTGAAGTTAGCGATAATAGTTTAATCAGGCCAGAGATTACCACAGAGGGCACGGAATTTTATTTGAGATCTATCCGCATAAAGGTAACACACCGAGAAAACCCCCAGGCATAAATTTACAAGCCCGGGCATGTGCAACCGACCCAAACTTAATTAACCCAATAAACTTATAACTTAATTAACTAAACCAACTACAGCTTAAATCAACTTCTTGCACTTGGCAATCAGTTCGGTACCGTCATAGATGAGCAGGTCGCCGTCTTTGTCAACCACGTAGGTTTCATTGGGGCGTTCCACGCTGGTATATTTATTGTCGTCTTTTGTAAGCTCCGACGCCGCGGGGGTGATGGGCGGGGTATCGTTCAGCTTAAGATTAGTACCTACAAAGGTAATGGCCTGCAGGTAAAATTTATCTTTATTAGTCACCAGCTCGTAAGCTATCTGCTCGCCTTTTTCAGATTTTATGGCTTCATCGTGCCAGGCGCCAATTAGTTTGCCGCTATCAACTGCTGCGGGTACCGGGGCCTGTAAAGTCAGACTATCGGCTTTTACCGCTGTGCTTTCGCCCGGTTTATCTGAATTGCCGCAAGCCGCAATGGCTATTGCTGCTGCTATTAAAACTGCTGCTGATTTACCCGCACGTACTAATTGATGAGCCATGTTAAATAGATTAGTTTGCGCCAAAAGTACAAAACAGGATGCTTAGGTTGTTCGGAATTATGTCAGGATTTCACTCACATACCTGTTCAACGTGGCCAGGTTATGCACAGCATCACCCATGGTGTTGTTAAAATAGGCATAAACTGTTTTACCCTCCTGTTGCCAGGCATGTATATATTGGGTATATTCGGCTAAAAAATCATCGTTATAGCCGCCTCGGTAATCGCCTTTAGGGCCATGAAACCTAAGGTAAACAAATTGCGCATCTTGCTCCAGCATTGGCGTTGCCGAAGCGGGCATATCGTGCATTACTACGCCCATTTGGTATTTTTTCAGCATGCTATAAATATCATTATTGTACCAGCTTCTGCTGCGGAACTCTATGGCGATGTGCCATTCTCCTGCCAAATCTGCCTTGCGGATCTCCTGCAATAAAACCTGCATTTGCGGCAAATAAGCTATAGTGATACTTGCCGGAAACTGTACCAGCAAACTCCCCTTTTTATTGCCCGCCTGGCTAATGGTTTGCATAAGCGTGC
>Ga0247734_1002999_pt1 | contig 10348 bp, 11 predicted proteins | sample UWRJL103311B2_FD_180933 | JGI IMG/M metagenome (GOLD analysis project Ga0247734, IMG submission 180933) | Plant litter microbial communities from Arlington Agricultural Research Station in Wisconsin, United States - UWRJ-L103-311B-2 | ecosystem: Environmental > Terrestrial > Plant litter >... | reverse complement strand
ACCTCGACAGCCAGATCTGGTCAGTGAGCGAAATCATCAGCCAGCTTTCCCATTCCGTCGGCCTGCGCGCCGGAGACTTGATCATGACCGGCACACCGCCTGGCGTCGCAGCGCTTCAGACGGGGGACGTGATCAACGCGGGCATCACCGGCATCGGCGAACTGGAAATGCGCGTCGGCAGCCGTCGCTGACTGACCCGCGCCACACGCAATCAGACACGCAACAGGAGAACAATAATGACTGAACAATCCCTCGCAAAAATCGCTTTGGTCACCGGCGCAGGCAGTGGCATCGGTCGCGCCGTGGCACTGGGGCTGCTGGAAGACGGCTACAAGGTCGTCGTCACCGGACGCCGCATCGAACCGCTGGAAGAGCTCGTGGCCTTGGCCCGCGAGCAGGGCGGCGAAGCGCTGGCGGTCTCCACCGACGTGCGCGATCCGGCCAGCGTCGACGCGCTGTTCGCGACCATTGAAGAGGTTTACGGCCGACTCGACGTTGTCTTCAACAACGCGGGTGTCAACGCTCCTGCGGTGCCGATGGACGAGTTGCCGGTCGAGAAATGGCTGAGCGTGATCGACACCAACGTCACCGGCGTTTTCCTCTGCAGCCGTGGCGCGTTCGGCTTGATGCGCAAGCAGTCGCCGCAAGGGGGCCGGATCATCAACAACGGTTCGATTTCCGCCCATGTGCCGCGGCCGTTCACCGCGCCGTACACGGCCAGCAAACACGCGGTGTTGGGCCTCACCAAGAGCCTCGCGCTGGATGGCCGCGAATTCAACATCGCTTGCAGCCAGATCGACATCGGCAACGCATTGACCGAGCTGTCGGTGCGCATGACCAAGGGCGTGCGCCAAGCCAATGGCTCGATAGCGGTAGAGCCGATGATCGACGTCAAACACATCGCCGACGCCGTGCGCTACATCTCGGCGCTGCCACTGTCGGCCAACGTGCTGAACATGACCGTCATGGCGACCAACATGCCTTTCGTGGGCCGTGGTTGATCCTTTTTGCCTTCTGATGCAAGCGAGACTTCGATGAAACCTGAAATCCTGCAACTGAGCCCGATCCTCATCCCCGACATCAACGCGCAGTTGAATGCGCTCTACACCGTGCGCCCGTATTTTCAACAAACCGACAAGGCCGCGTACCTGGCCAAGCACGGCGCTAACATCCGCGGGGTTGTCACCGGCGGACATACGGGCATCACGCGGGCGGTGATGGAGCAACTGCCCAAGGTCGAGGTGATCGCGGTCAATGGCGTTGGAACCGATGCCGTCGATCTGGCGTACGCCCGTGATCGCGGCATTCGCGTGACTGCAACGATTGGCGCACTGACCGAAGACGTCGCGGACCTCGCCATCGGCCTGTTGATTTCAGCCTGTCGCGGGTTGGGAACGGGCGACCGCTACGTGCGTTCCGGCGAATGGGCCAGAACCGCTACGCCACTGGTGCCGTTGCCTTTGGCGCGTCAGTTCAGCGGCATGCGCGTGGGCATCGTGGGGCTGGGGCGGGTCGGGCGTGCCGTGGCCACCCGAGCCGCGGCGTTCGGGTGCCCGATCCGCTACACCGACCTCAATGCAATGAGCGACGTGCCTTACATCTTCGTCAGTGATCTGGTGGAACTGGCCCGTCAAAGCGACGCACTGATCGTCGCAGCGGCAGCCGACAAAGCCAAAGGCATCATCAACGCCCGGGTGCTGGAAGCGTTGGGCGCGGAGGGGTATCTGATCAACGTCGCGCGGGGCAGCCTGGTCAACGAGCCAGACCTCGTCGCCGCCTTGCAATCGGGATCAATCGCAGGCGCCGGGCTGGACGTGTTCGTCGATGAGCCAAACGTGCCCGACGTGTTGTTCGGGCTGGAAACCGTCATCCTCCAACCCCATCGCGCCAGCGCCACCGTGCAGACGCGTACCAAGATGGGCGAGATGGTATTGGCGAGTCTGGCGGCAGTTCTGGAGGGTAAGGAGCCGGTTGGCGCCGTCGCGTAGATTTTGCCGAATCCGCTGGTCATTCCGGAGCCGGCTTGCGGGCGAAATCAGTGCATGAGTCATCTCATCTGTCACTGGCTTGCCGCATTCGCCAACACGCCGGCCTCGACGCCCCTCGGGCAGCATCAAAACCTCGCCGACCCCGACGCCAGTTCCGCGACCAGAAAATCAATGAACGCCCGAGTTTTCAATGGCACTCGGCGCGCCGAGGGGTACACCGCATTCACCGAAATCGCCGGGGCCTGCCAGTCGGTCAACACCGCCTGCAAGCGCCCCTCCGCCACGGCTCGTTCGACGATGAAGTTGGGCAACAACGCGATGCCCATTCCCCCCACCGCCGCCTGAGCCAGAATGTCGCCATTGTTCGCGTGCAACGGCCCACTGACCGTGACACGTTGCGTCTCTTTGCCGTTGCACAGTTGCAGGCTGATCCCGCTTTGCAGGTAGCCGTAACTGAGAAAAGGGTGATTCGCCAGGTCTTTCGGCGTCTGCGGCGCGCCATGTTTGGCGAGGTATCCAGGCGACGCGACCATCAGCCGAGGCGCGGGCGCCAGCGAGCGCGCCACCAGCGAGGAGTCCGGCAGACTGGCGATGCGGATCGTCACGTCAAAGCCGCCTTTCACCGGGTCGACCTGTTGATCGCTGAGCACCACCTGCAACTCGACATTCGGGTGCAGCGCATTGAACCGCGGAATCAACGGCCCCAGCCGACTCAGTCCGAACGACATCGGCGCGTTGACCCGCAACACCCCGCGAATCTCGCCCATGCCCGTGCGCGCCCGTTGTTCGGCTTCATCCAAAGCCGCAATGACATCGCGACAGGCGTCGTAGTACTCCGCCCCGGCTTCAGTCAGATGCAGGCTGCGCGTCGTGCGTTGCAGCAACTGCACGCCAATCGCCTCTTCCAGCGACTGAATCTGTTTGCTGACTTTCGAACGCGGTACGTCCAGCGCGCGGGCAGCTGCAGCGAACCCGTTGGCACCTACGGTGGCAACAAACGCGCGCATGCATTCGATGCGATCCATGAGCGTTCCTATTTTGGAAACAATGAGTCTCAATTCTAAGGGATTGTCCCGATATCACCCAGTCCGTAGATTGGCCCCCAAGCCAGCAAGCAAACAGCGCAACGCGCTCTAGCGGCTAACCCTACGACCCTTATCGAATCCAGAGGAACATGCCATGTCTATCCGCGAACTGCTGAACCCGACCAATGCTGCACTGATTCTGATCGACCACCAGCCTCAGATGGCCTTCGGCGTGCAGTCGATCGATCGCCAAACCTTGAAGAACAACACCGTGGGCCTGGCCAAAGCCGCCAAAATCTTCAACGTGCCAACGATCTACACCTCGGTCGAAACCCAGAGCTTCAGTGGTTACATTTGGCCAGAATTGCTGGCCGTGCACCCGGACCAACAGCCTATCGAGCGCACCTCGATGAACTCCTGGGAAGACAAGAAACTGGTCGAAGCCGTCAAAGCGACCGGTCGCAAGAAGCTGATCATCGCCGCCCTTTGGACCGAGGTCTGCCTGAACTTCCCAACCCTCGACGCGCTGGCGGAAGGCTACGAGGTTTACATCGTCACCGATGCTTCGGGCGGCACCACCAAAGAAGCCCACGACATGTCTGTGCAACGCATGATTCAGGCAGGCGCGGTCCCGGTGACCTGGCAACAAGTGCTGCTCGAATTCCAACGCGATTGGGCACACAAAGAGACTTACGAAGCGGTCATGCAACTGGTGCTCGAACACAGCGGCGCCTACGGCATGGGTGTCGACTACGCCTACACCATGGTCCACGGCGCACCACAGCGTCAGGTGAGCTAACTCACACGGTTTGGTGAAGCTTCCTACCCGATGGCGCGAATGAACCTGCGCCATCGTCACAGTGGTGGTGTCCAGCTTGGAGCCGATTCTGTAGGAGACGCCGGAGGCACGACGGCAGCGATCTGGCACGAAACGGCAGCAAATCCAGCGAATACGCTGCCTCTGACACCCCTGCGATCAATGCTGCTTCGGCTCGAACTCTCCGGAAAACAACTCATCCTCCGCATCCGGCGCCACTGGAATCGCATGCTCTTCCGACGCCCACGCGCCCAGATCGATCAGTTTGCAGCGGTCAGAACAGAACGGTCGAAATTTGCTCTCGGGCGTCCATTCCACAGGCGCCCCGCAGGTTGGACAATCGACGGTCATTGGTTGGCTCATCATTGGCCTCCACGCAAAGTCAGGTAAAAGTGATGCAGTCGCTCGACCTCGCTTCTCAGCCAGATCGGGTCGCGGTCGTTGACGATCACATCGTCTGCCCGACTCAGTCGCTCCTCGCGACTCGCCTGCGCCTTGAGGATCGCTCGGACCTGCGCCTCGTTGGTCTTGTCGCGAAGCACTGTGCGCTCGATCTGCACCGCCTCCGGCACATCGATCACCAACACACGTTGCACCATCTGATGCTGCGTTGTTTCAAGCAACAGCGGCGACACCAGAATCGCGTAGGGCGACTCAGCGCGGGCCAGGTATTGGCGGATTTCCTCACGAATCAACGGGTGTAGGAGCCCTTCGAGCCAGACCCGCTGCTGAGGGTCATTGAAAATCAGCTCTCGCAACGCGCCACGGTTCAGCGTGCCATCGGCCTGCAGCACACCTTCACCGAAATGCTCGGCAATCTGCGCCAGGGCAGGGCGCCCAGGCTCAACCACCCAACGCGCGGCATTATCGGCATCCACCAAATGAACGCCCAGATCGACGAAACACTGCGCCGCCGCACTCTTGCCGCTGCCAATGCCGCCTGTCAGGCCTAGGATCCAGGGAGTTGCAGGTTGCTGCGTGTGAGGAGAGGTCATCTGAAGCCAGCGATCTGCAAATATGAAGTCGTTATTTGATCACCCCAGAGCAAGGCGATCCACCCCGCAATCGCCAGATACGGCCCGAACGGGATCGGCGTACTCGTCTCGACATTGCGCAAACGCAGCAAAATCAGGCCTAACACCGCGCCGACAATCGACGACAACAAAATCGTCAACGGCAAAATCTGCCAGCCACCCCAAGCGCCCAGCATCGACAGCAACTTGAAATCGCCATAACCCATGCCTTCCTTGCCCGTGATCAGCTTGAACAGCCAAAACACCCCCCACAACACCAAATACCCCGCCACCGCGCCCCACAGCGCATCGGAAAGCGAAGCGAAAAGCCCGAACGAATTGACGATCAACCCCAACCACAGCAGCGGCAACACAATTGCATCCGGCAGTAATTGGTGATCGGCATCGATCAAACTCATCGCCAACAATCCCCAACTCAACACCAACACTGCGCCCGCCTGCCAACCGAAACCGAAATGCCAGGCCACATACGCCGACAACATCCCACAGGCCAGTTCGACCAGCGGATAGCGTTTGCTGATCGGCGCCTTGCAGCTCGAACACTTCCCGCCCAAAACCAGGTAGCTAATGACCGGCAGATTCTCCCATGCGCGGATCTTGTGCGAACAATGCGGGCAGCGGGAATGGGGGAGGAGGAGGTTGAAGGTTTCCGGCGTGGGTTCTGGAGGGACCTCCAGCACTTCACGGGCCTGGGTTTTCCAGTCGCGCAGCATCATTTTTGGGAGACGGTAAACGACGACGTTTAGGAAACTGCCGACGAGAAGACCAAGGATTAACGCACAAACGGCGAAGGCCAGCGGGGAGCTGGCCAGGAAGTCGGGGAGGGACATGGTTAGACGACGTTTCCGAGCTGGAAGATGGGGAGGTACATGGCCAGAACAAGGCCACCGACGACCACACCCAACACCGCCATGATCATCGGCTCCATCAGGCTTGTCAGGCTGTCGACCATGTTATCGACCTCTTCTTCGTAGTAGGTCGCAACTTTGTCGAGCATTGAATCCAGTGCCCCGGACTCTTCCCCAATAGACGTCATTTGCACTGCGAGCGTGGGAAAGACCCCCGTCGCGCGCATCGAAAAATTGAGCTGCATCCCGGTTGATACGTCCTGTTTCACCTTATTAACCGCATTTTTGAAGACAATGTTACCTGTCGCACCTGATACGGAATCCAGGGCATCCACCAGCGGAACACCTGCGGCGAAAGTTGTTGCGAGCGTTCGTGCATATCTAGCTACCGCGGATTTATAGAGAAGCGGCCCAATGATAGGCGCTTTCAAGAGTCCTCTATCCAGGCCATTACGGAATTTTTCGGAAGTCCGATACGCATGCCTGAAGCCCACGATTAACAGAATCAGGGCAATTATCACGATGAGCCAATAATCTTGCAGCGCTTGAGAGAGATTGATCACCATCGTCGTAAATGCCGGTAACTCAGCCCCGAAGCCCGCAAAAAGAGACTGAAACTGCGGGACAACCTTGATCAGCAAGATGCCTGTAACGATGAAAGCCACAATGACCACCGCAATCGGGTAAGTCATGGCTTTTTTGATTTTGGCCTTTAACGATTCTGTTTTTTCTTTGTACGTAGCCACTCGGTCTAACAGCGATTCGAGAGCACCAGCTTGCTCGCCCGCATCGACTAGGTTGCAGAACAGGTCATCAAAATACTGTGGCTTTTGCCGCAAGGCGGTCGCGAAGCTATGACCCGCCGCCACCTCCTGCTTGATGTCGTCTACGAGCTTACGCATGTTCGGGTTCGCCGAGCCTTCGCTGATGATGTCGAAGGACTGCAGCAGCGGCACTCCCGCTTTCATCATCGTCGCCATCTGTCGCGAGAAAAACGCTATGTCGAGCGGCTTGATCTTTTTGCCGGAGCTAAAAATCGAAACAGACTTTTTGCGAACTTTGAGTGGGTTGATCCCTTGTTTACGGAGCTGAGCTTTTACCAGAGCTGGATTGTGTCCCGTCAGCTCACCATTAACTTTCGCCCCTTTTCTGTCCAGGCCTTCCCAGGCATAGACAACGGCTTTGGCCACCTTTGGGGGTTTCACTGCTTTGGTTGCCATGCCTAATCCTTGGTTACCCGGTTTATTTCTTCAAGACTCGTAACGCCTTGCATCGCCTTTATAAGGCCCGAGGTGCGTAGGTCGTGGAAGCCGTCTTTGCGCATCTGTCTGGAAATTTCGAGAGAGTTACCTTCTTCCATGATGATCCTCTCCAACTCCGGCGTTGTCTTGACGACTTCGTAAACGCCGACGCGCCCTTTGTAGCCTGCATTGCACTGATCGCAGCCGACGGGAGAATAAAGCGTGAAGGTACCTATCTTATCCTCGGGAAAACCCTCCGCCAGAAGCGTTTCGCGAGGCACATCAATCTCTTTTTTACAGTGAACGCATAATTTACGCGCCAAGCGTTGCGCGATAATCAGGTTAATGGCCGTTGCAATGTTGAAAGCTGCGACGCCCATGTGGTGCAACCTCGTCAGGGTCTCAGCTGCACTATTGGTGTGAAGCGTGGACAACACCATGTGGCCTGTTTGCGAAGCCTTGATCGCAATTTCTGCCGTTTCGAGGTCACGAATCTCCCCCACCATGATGACGTCAGGGTCTTGGCGCAAGAAGGCTCTCAACGCCTGAGAGAAGTCCATCCCCTGCCGGGGGTTAACGTTCACCTGGTTGATGCCTTCAAGGTTGATCTCTACAGGGTCCTCGGCTGTGGAGATGTTGATATCCACAGTGTTCAGGATGTTTAGTCCCGTGTAGAGCGACACCGTTTTCCCTGAACCTGTCGGGCCGGTGACAAGAATCATGCCCTGAGGTTGCTGAAGCGCCTGAAGGTAAAGCGCCTTCTGCTCAGGCTCATAACCCAAGGCATCAATGCCCATTTGTGCGCTTGTCGGGTCAAGAATCCGCATGACGATCTTCTCGCCCCATAACGTCGGAAGCGTATTCACCCGAAAATCGATGGCGCGATTTTTGGAGATGCGAAGCTTGATGCGACCGTCCTGCGGTTTTCTGCGTTCGGAAATATCCAGCCCAGCCATCACTTTCAAGCGCGCAGCAATTCGTCCGGCGAGCTGGGTTGGAGGTTTGGCAACCTCGTGAAGAATGCCGTCGGTGCGAAGGCGTACCCGAAACGTTTTTTCATAGGGTTCGAAATGCAGGTCAGATGATCCAAGGCGGATGGCATCCATCAGCATCTTGTTGACGAAGCGAACGACGGGCGCATCTTCTGCGTCGACTTCGTCGAGTGTGGTCTCCTTGCTCTCTGTGACCGATTCCACCTCGAGGCTGAGGTCAACGTCGGCCATTTCACTCAGGCCTCCATGGGTGTCGAACATTTTGTCGATGGCGACGGTGAGCTTGTCGTCTTCGACTAGAATCGCTTCCGTGTTCAAGCCCGTACTGAACTGAATATCAGTGATCGCTTGGTGATTTGTCGGATCTGAAACGCCCACGAATAACTTATTGCCGCGGCGCCACAGCGGCATCGCTGAGTGCTGTCGAACAAGCTTTTCACTCACCAGCCCTTTCGGTTGGCTGTCTTTATCTAGATTGGCTAAATCCAGAAATGGTAAGCCGAACTGGTCAGATGCCATTTCAGCTAAAACCAGGCTGTTGACCAGCTTGTTCTGCACCAGATAGCTGACCAGTGAGAGCTTGTCTTTGCGCGCTTGCTGGTAAGCCTGTTGAGCGGTTTTTTCGTTAAGAAGCTCAGCGACAACGAGTTGTTTAGCCAAGCCGGTGAGGACAACATCAGTCATAAAGCCACCAAGCGCGAACAATATGTGGTTTATAGCCTAGTCAGGCTGCGCTGCCAATTTGAGTTCAATGCGGTGACAAAAAACGTCACGTATGTCTGCGCGTTGTCACGGAGCGGCGATCAGATACTCGCTGTGTCTAGCATTTATCTCGTCTCACCTTCTTGGCATGGCCCTTGCTGACCCGGAGAGTGTGAGCGTAACAATTCGTGAACCAGGAGAAGTATCATGAAATCGCAGAAGGGCTTCACCCTTATTGAGTTGATGATTGTAGTGGCAATTGTCGGGATTTTGGCTGCTGTCGCTATCCCTGCATACTCGAAATATCAAGCGAAAGCTAAAGTAACGGCAGGGCTTGCAGAAATTTCTGCACTCAAAACTGTTTACGAAGATCTCATTAACCAAGGTACCACCCCAAGTAACACTAATATGAGCGTTCCAACCACAGCTGGCGCAAACTGCTTAACCACGGTTGGTGCAACCACGGCAGCGTTGAAGTGTGATCTGCAAAATGCGCCCCCAGCTGTTACCAGCAAAGCTATAACACTGGCGCGTGATGCTACTGGCCAATGGACTTGCACGACCAACGTCGATGTTGATTACCGGCCTAAGGGATGCGGCGCCGCGCCGACCACTGGTGGCTAAGCTACGGCCTAGTGTCATCGTTTTTGATTAGCTTTTGTAAAGATATAAGCCGAAATAGCTCAGTCGGTAGAGCAGCGCACTCGTAACGCGAAGGTCGTAGGTTCGATTCCTATTTTCGGCACCAGCGTCACAAAAAAGCCCGGCCCTGATTTGTCAGGGCCGGGCTTTTTTGTTGCTTTCGCTGGTGTCATCTAGGCAGCCAGCGCGCCCCGCTTAGGGCATCAATCCACACAGAACAGGCGCTTCCCGTGCGAAATCATAACGACCAGTGGTCGACGATTTTGTTCTTGTTGAACGAGATGGTCAGGCCGTTGCTGTGGTTTTCGACGTCGCCGTTCACTTTGCCAGCGGCGGTTGAGGCGGCGCCAGAGGCTTGGTTGGCGGAGTTGGCCATGCCCAACGCGCTGCCGACGGCACCAGCACCGGGGATGTAGCCGACCAGGTTGGAGGCGGCGCTCAGGTTACCGGTCTTGCTGTAACTCCAGTAGTAGCTGCCGTCCGAGTAGGTCGACTGGCCGTCCGGTACGCCGTAAAGCGCCTGCACTTCAGCCTGTGTGGTTTTGTGCGGAATGATGTGGCTTTGGACGTAACTGGCGCTGAACTTGTCTTCGCCGCCCATCGAGGCGCAACCGGAAATGAGGGTAACAGCCAGCGCGCACAGCAGTTTCGTTTTCACAGAAATTCTCCTTCCCTGAGTGATAATCCGATTATTAGAATTTGTTACAAATCTGAATAATTCGCGATTGTAGCGAGAGAAGTGGGTTTTTCAACTGCAAAAAGGTGCGTCAGTTCGCATTTTTTGCCCCGCTGAGAACCATTCGTCATGAGCATGGTTCTGCGAGGAAGACGGGCGCCGGAGAGGGCGACGCCGGTGGCAACGTTATCGCGCCAGTCAGATACTCAACCGCATCGACAAATCCACGGCCTTCACATCCTTGGTCAACGTCCCGATCGAGATGTAATCCACCCCCGTTTCCGCAATCGAGCGCAGGGTCGCGTCCGTCACGCCGCCGCTCGCTTCAAGCTTGGCCTTGCCCGCTGTCAGGCGGACGGCTTCGCGCATGTCGTCGTGGCTGA
>Ga0247734_1002998_pt1 | contig 10348 bp, 12 predicted proteins | sample UWRJL103311B2_FD_180933 | JGI IMG/M metagenome (GOLD analysis project Ga0247734, IMG submission 180933) | Plant litter microbial communities from Arlington Agricultural Research Station in Wisconsin, United States - UWRJ-L103-311B-2 | ecosystem: Environmental > Terrestrial > Plant litter >... | reverse complement strand
TCCGTCCCGGACTGACGCGGGAATCTAACCCGTCGTCACCTCGTTGACATGTACCGGAGACGTTCTCCGCAACAGATGTCAAGGATGAGGTGGTCGTCATGGGACGACTCGACGACAAGGTAGTACTGATCACCGGCACGGGCAGCGGGATGGGCCGCGCGGCCGCACTCCTGTTCGCGCAGGAGGGCGCGCTGGTCATCGGCAGCGACCTGGACAAGGACAACGCGGACGAGACGGTCCGCCTCGTCCAGGAGGCCGGCTACTCGATGCACTCGACGGCGCCCGTCGACCTGGGCGACGTCACCGAGGTCAGGCAATGGGTGGCCGACGCGGCGAAGGTCCACGGCCGGATCGACGTGCTGTACAACAACGCCGGCGGCCTGCGCTTCGGACCGTTCGACCAGATGCCCGAGGAGGACTACCGCTTCACGGTGCGCAACGAGCTCGATCTCGTCTGGTTCGCGACCCAGGCGGCCTGGCCCCACCTGGCGGCGTCCCGCGGCACGATCGTCAACGTCGGCTCGATCGCCGGCATCATCGGCACCCGCGACCTGCCGCAGACGGCGCACGCCGTCACGAAGGGCGCCGTCATCGCGTTGACGCGCCAGCTCGCCGCCGAGGGCGCCGCGGTCGGCATCCGCGTCAACTCGATCAGCCCGGGCGTGATCTCCTCGCCCCCCGTCCTGGCCCTGCTGGAGGAGCTCGGCGATGCCGCCCCGATCCGGTCGATGGTCCAGGGAACGGCTGCCCGCAAGCCCGGTGAGCCCATCGACGTCGCGTACGCGGCGGTGTTCCTGGCGTCCGACGAGTCCCGGTACGTCAACGGGCAGGACCTCGTCGTGGACGGCGGTGCGACGGTCATCCTCGGCTGAGGACGAGCGCACAGAGTCGACGAGCACAAGTCGACGAGCACAGAGTCATGGAGGGCCCATCGGCCCTCCATGACTTTTCTTTGATCAGGTTTTTCCCTGCCGTAGCAGCGTCGATCGATCCTGGCGGACCTTCGGGTCACGACCTCGACCAATCCACCCCCACCCCTCGTGGCGAAGTACCGGTGTAAGCCCCCCAGACCTCACCAGCACGACAACCCTCAAGGATGTGGATCACATGAGCACCATTCGCTCGCACAAGAAGATGTTCGCCGGTATCGCCCTCGCCGCCGTGGCGGCCCTGCCGCTCGCCGCCTGCTCCTCGTCCGACTCGGCCGGATCCTCGTCCTCGTCGTCGGAGTCCAAGGTCTCGGTCGCCAAGCCCGTCGCCCGCATCAACGCGCTGTCCGGCGACACCACGGCCGTCGCCCTCGACGCCGGCTTCACCGACGCCCTCGGCTCGCTCGGCCTCGAGGCCGGCGTGACCGGCGACGCCAAGCTGACCGACGGCTCGCTCGTCTTCCCGATCACGGGCGGCAACGTCACGTACTTCAAGCCGGGCACCGCCAAGCCGTACGTCATCGGCCAGGTCCAGCACGAGGGCTCGGGCTTCTCGCTGACGGCCGGCGACACGACCGTCGAGATCACGAACCTCAACGTGGACCCGGGCATCTCGCGCGTCTACGGCGACGTGTCGGTCAACGGCGAGTCGGTCGTCAGCTCCGCGTTCATCTTCCAGCTGCGTGGCGCGACCCTGAAGCCGCTGCAGGTCGAGGGCGACACCGCCATCCTCGAGGGCACCAAGGTCTTCGTCAGCCCCGTCGCCGCCGGCCTGCTCAACGACACGTTCAAGACCGACGCCGTCACCGACCAGCTCCTGGTGGGCGTCGCGAAGATCACCGTCAACACCACCCCCGCCAGCTGATCGACATCAGCTGCCACCCGCACGGGTGACATCGTCGCAGTGGGCGCCTCTCTCGGGAGGCGCCCACTGCCGCGTCCGGACGGTCACACCGAGTGGTGCAGGTCGGCGACCGCGCGCGCCTCGGCCCGCAACGCCTGCACGACGAGCCGGACCGACGGCCGCTCGAACCGGTCGGGACGCAGCAGCGCCGCGATCTCCCGCTTGGCCCGGATGCCCACGAGCGGGCGCGTCACGAGGCCGTTGCCGTGCTCGCGGGTCGTGAACCGGGGCAGGATCGCGATGCCGTGGCCGCCGGCGACGAGCGCCTCGACGATGCCGTTGTCGGAGATCCGCTGCGCGATGTGCACCGGCTCGCCGGTCGCCGCGACGACGAGGCTCAGCACCCGGTCGAACGGGTAGTCGCGGGGCACGCCGATCCACGTCTCCCCCACGACGTCCTTCGGCGTGAGGCTGGCCTTGCGCGCCAGAGGGTGGTCCTCGGGCAGGGCGACGTCGAGCGGCTCGCTCATGAGCGGGACGACCTGCAGCCCACGCTCGTGCCACGACGCCGACGTCATCGGGGTGTCGGCGATGACCAGGTCGTAGTCGGGCGTCAGATCGGCGAAGTCGACCGTGACGCCGTCCTCGTCCGAGCAGATGAGCTCGACCTCGGGGACGTCGGCCATGCGGCGGAGCATGCCCGGGAGCAGCATCTCTCCGCCCGTCGGGAACGTCGCCACCCGCACCAGTCCGGCGGGGCTGGCCATGTACTCGCGCCACCGCCCCTCGGCGCGCTCGATCGCGACGGCGATCTCGGTCGCGGTCTGGGCCAGGGCGCGACCCGCCGACGTCAGGGCGACACCGCGACCGGCAGGCTCGACCAGCGTGTACCCGGCCTCGCGCTCGAGCACCTTGAGCTGCTGCGACACCGCGGACGGTGTGACCTTCATCGCGTCGGCGACGGCACCGACGGTGCCCCGCTCCGACAATTCCCGCAATAACGCCAGACGATGCACATCCATGTAGGAATGCTACACGTTAGGTGTAGAAATGTTGGCTTGTCCTGAACTATCGCGATGGCCAGACTGGACCTAGCGAACCGAGCAGCGGTTCACCGGAAGCCTTGAAGGAGGCCACCATGATCGTCATCGCAGTTGTTCTCGCCGGCATCAGTGTCATCGGCGCAGCCAAGACGGTGCAGTCCGTCTCCACGGATGGCTTCGGACGCGTGCCCACCCGCCACCTCTGATCCATCCCGTACCTGCAGACAGGGCCCCCGCGACGTCGTCGCGGGGGCCCTGTCGTCGTGCGGCGACCCGTCAGGCGACCCGCGAGCGGTAGCCGGGCAGCAGCTCGTCGACGAGCGCATCGGTCTCGGCCGCCGAGCCCATCGGTGAGCCGTGCTCGGCGATCGCCGCGTACATCTGACCCGCGACCCGCTCCAGGTCGTCACGGTCGCCGAAGTGACCCTCCAGCCGCAGCCTCGAGCGCCACAGCTCCTCGCTCGCCGGGGACATCCGCAGACCCTGGGCCAGCGCGGCCCGCGCCGCGCCCGCGTCCTCACGGACGGCGGCCGCCTCGGCCGCGGCGAGCACCGTCAGGTTGACCGCCATCGCGATGTCGCCCTCGAGCGTCGTGGTGCCCAGCCAGCCGTACCGGCCGGCCGGCACGTCGGCGAACGGCGCACCCGCCACCAGGTCGAGCGCCGCGCGCAGGTGCGTCTCGCGTCGAGCGCCGTCATCACCGGCACGGTTGAGCGCATCGCGGAACGACGTCCAGTCGAGGTCGACGGCTCCCGGCGCGAACGTCCAGATGCCGATCTCCTGCTGCAGCACCGGCGTGCCGTCCGACGTCGCGCCGAGCCACGCGGAGAGCTGACCCAGCGCGGTGTCGCGCACCTCCGCCTCGACACCCCGCGGCCAGACGGCCGCGCTGATGCGGTTGGCGTGCACGCCGGTGGGGTGCACGGCCAGGAAGGCGGCCAGCTCGGTGAGCAGCTCGCGGCGTCCGGGATCGACGTCGCCGGGCGCCCAGACCTCGACGGGACCCAGGATGCGGATCCGTGCGACGGACTCGTGCTCCGCGGCGACCCGGTGCTCGGCCACCAGGGCGTCGACGAGCTGGTCCATGCTGACGCGGCGCGATCCGGCGGCCGGCTCGTGCAGGGCGACGAGCCCCCGGACGGCATCCACCGTCAGCACCTGCGCGGCGACGTCGATGCCCAGCACCGGCGACGACACACGGCCCTCCGGGCGGGCCGTGAGCCGGACCGCGTTGCTGGCGGTGGCACCGACCACGACGACGCCCAGCGACACCGCGGGATCGGCGGCGAGCTCGGTCAGACGGGTCAGCTCGTCGGCGCTCGGCACACCCGAGCAGACGACCAGCTGGTAGCTCCAGTCGATCGCGTCGGGCCGGGCGACCCGTGCGTCACGAGCCGACACCGCGCCGGCGTCGCGCACGGCCGACCGCTGGTAGCGGGCCACGTTGTCGAGGCCCTCGAGCACGCGTCCGAGGTCGTCGGCGTGGCGGATGCTGCGCGAACCGACGTGCGACAGGTCGTCGGCGAAGCCGACCAGGGTCACGATCCTGTCGTCGGCCCACGGATGGGTCGCGGTGTCGACCGCGATGCTGAGCGCCAGGCCACGGGCGACGTCACCGTCACCGTCGAGCGAGATGATCCCGTCGACCGACTCGGGATCGAGCAGCAGCACCGTCCCGTCGTCGCGGCGACCGATGCTGACCAGGCCCGGCAGCGGCGAGAGGCCCGAGCCCGTCACCTCGACGTCGCGGTCGAGCGTCCACACCGAGCCACGCGCGGTCCATCCCTCCGGGGCCTCGATCGTGGGCTCCTCGTCGAACACCATCGCGAGGCCCCCGTCCGACAGCGATGCCCGGGCCGGGGCGGCGAAGCCGGGACGGCCGTTGAGCGATCGCACCGCGCGGTCGAGCCAGCCGGCGGTCGTGACGTCGGCCTCGTCGCGCAGCCGGCTGCCCGGCGTCGGCGGCACGGGGTCGGGATCGTGCGGGTCGGTCCCGGACGGATCGCGCGTGGCCCACCAGTCGGCGACGGTGGCCGACGCCCGGCGACGGCGGAGCCCGAGGAACGCACCGGCCAGGGCGAGACCACCGGCCACGCCGAAGAACGGGGTCCACGCGCCGTCGACGTGCAGCCCGCCGGCCTCGTCGGCCTGTGTCGCCGAGCCGTCCTCGGCGACCGCGCCGCCCGTGACGTCGACCGGGGTCGCGGGAGCGGGCGCCTCGACCGGCACCTCGGCGACGGCCGCGTGGTCGACGACCTTGAGGCCCGGTCCGACCGCGTCGGACGGAAGCTTCAGCACCCAGCCGGGGTGGATCAGGTCGGCCTTCTGCAGCTTGCGGCCGTCAGGCTGCTCGATGTCCTTGTTGAGCTCCCAGATCTCCTGGTAGCGACGGCCCTCGCCGAGGTATCGGTCGGCGATGTCCCACAGGGTGTCGTAGTGACGGCCCTCCGGCGGCTTGACGTCGTAGTAGGTCGTGACGCCCAGCGCGACGTCCGTCGTGGTGGCGCGGTCGAGGTCACCGAGGGTCGGCAGCGTCCCGTCCGGCAGCTCGGCGGGCAGGACGACCTGCGGCACCGTGGCTGTCACGATCTGGCTGGGGGCGGCGGCCTCGGACGTGCCGGACGACGTGGCAGCGTTGGCCGACGACATGCCCACCGAGGTGACGGCAGCGAGCAGGACGATCGACGCGATCAGCCGTCGCGCGAGCGTCTGCGTGCCGATCCCGCCACCGGGGATGTGGGGCGCCAGCCCGCTCTTGCGTCGCTCGGCGACGGCCTCGACCAGCAGGCACACCACGAAGTGCGCCCAGGCGAGCCACACCACGACGGCCAGCACGGCCAGCACGGTCTCACCGGTGGTGGGCGTGCTGAGCCAGTCGACCGACGGGGCCTCGTCGGGCCACGGGGTGCCGAAGGCGGCCAGCAGGCCGATGGGGACGCCCACGACGATCGCGATCGTGCCGACCAGGGCCGCAGCGCCCTGCGCCACCTGCGCCAGGCGGTTCGGCGGCTCGGTGATGGCGGGGAGCCGGTTCTCGGGAGAACTGTCGATGGTCGAAGGCATCGTGCGCTCCTGTGGGGTCGGGGTCAGTAGATGACGGCGGGGGGCTGGTTCGGCGCCTGGACCTCCTGGACCGGCACCACCTGACGGATACGCATCGTGAAGCCGTCGCCGAGGTTCTTCATGTCGGTCCCGTCGCCGTAGCTGACCTGCCACGCGACGGTGATGTCGGCGTAGAAGGCGTCGTCGATCGTGGCGGGGATCGGCTTCGTCGCGTACTTGCGCGCCGACGCCGACGAGCGGGGGAACGTGATCGAGCAGGCGTCGGCCGGCTGGTCCTTCGGGGCGGCACCCTCGCGGTACGGCGTCGAGGGGACGCAGGTGGTGCCGGGGATGCCTTGCTGGTTCGGGTCGATCGTGATCGACGTCGCCCGCGCCTCCATGACGACCCCGTTGACGTCGATCCGCCGGTAGGGCGCGCCGTCGGGCTGGCCCTGGTACTGGCCGTCGTCGACGACCTCGGTGGTGAGGGGGTCGAGCCAGCGGAACGTGAAGAACGTGGGGACGCCCACGATGGGCGTGGTGTTGGGGCGGGTCCGCATGAACGGGATCGGCATCTGCGTCGTCGAGCCGAACTGCTTCCACAGGAAGTCGGTGATGGGGTTGTGACGGTCCTCGATGTCGGTGCCGTTCTTGACGAAGACGATCGACAGCTCCAGCGTCCGCTCACGGCCGCCCGCGTAGGTGTCGAAGTCGATGCCGCCCAGGCACGTCATGAGCATGTAGCGGCCCTCTTCGGGACGCGGGTTGAACGGGGTCTGGATCGCCGGCGGGATCTCGCTGTAGCGGCACTGCTGCAGCTTCTGGTTGCCGTACCGCTCGCGCAGCGTCTGCACGTCTCCGTCGCCGCCGACCGACACGCACGACATGCCCATGCCGCCACCGTTGGCGTACACCGAGCAGGACTTCGCCGGGGCGTCGTAGTGCGCCTGCTTGGTGCCGTCGCTGAGATCGGGAAGATCGCCCGACGGAGGAGTCGACGTGTCGCAGTCGGGATTCGTCTGGGGGCAGGCGATGGACGGCGCCGACGGCAGCACGACCATGACAGCGCTTGCCACGAGCACCAGCACGAACGATGCGACCGCGCTGCGTCGCGATCGCCTCATGACGGCGCTCCGCCCGGACAGGTGCCGGTGTCATCGAACGCCCGCAGCACCCACTGGCCCGAGGCGCTGCTGAGCTCGGCCTTCTGCCGGTACCAGATCTGCCCGTCATCGCCGACGATCTTGCCGCTGCTGTCGCGAATGCCCGTCGTGGGCGCCCACAGGCACATGGTCAGCGTGGCCCGCGTGCCTTCGGTCTTCGCCGACAGGACCTTGACGTCCCCCTCCGTCGCGACCGTGTACTTGTTCTTGGTGGACGCGTCGATGGCACTGACGAACTTGCGGAGCACCGACTTGCTCGTCTTCTGCTCCAAGCCGGGCACGAGCGAACCCTGGTTGATCGACGCGCCCAGTGCTTCGTTGATGTGCGTCCACTCGATCACCGCTGGATCACCCTGGTACCGCGCGAAGTCCTGGATCCTGAAGGTCACGCCGTTCGGCCCGGGCGGCTGGGTGGCAACCGTCGGCTCAGGTGCCGGAGCGGGCGTCGTGGTCGCGGGAGCGGCGGTCGTCGCCTTCGTCGGATCGGCCGCCGGCTCGTCGCTGCCGCCACTGCAGGCCGCGAGCAGTCCGCTCATCGCCACGATCGCTGCGCCTGTTGCCAGCCAATGCCGCATCACTGCAGGCTCCCCCCGGAGTTAGTCGTGCCGAACCAGACCCCCACCATACCGAGATTCCCCTCCAACGCCGACACGAACCAGCTCATCCCGCATCACCCGGGTCCTTGCACTCCTCGGGCGCGTCCTCGTCGGTCTCGTCCTCGTCCTCGTCCTCGTCGTTCCCACCGTCGCCGTCCTGGTCCGCGTCATCGGTCGGCTTGGGCGTGCAGGGTGTCACCTCGACCTCGGGCGGGACGGGCGGCGCTGTCGCCGTCGGGGCGCTGGTGGCGGGGGGTGCGACGGACGGGGGCGCGACGGTCGGCACCTTGCCGCTGTCGGGCTTCGAGATGCCGCTGACCGGGCGCGCCAGCGCCTCGCCGCTCGCCTCGAGCACGGGCCGGTTGATGATGCCCAGCAGGATCGCCTTGATGTTGATGCTCGTCGAGACCGAGACCGCTGTGAAGTCGCCCGCGGGGTCCTGGACCGTCTTGAGCACGGCCCGGCACGACACCAGCTGCACGTCACGGGCCATGGCCGTCGCGCAGTAGTCCTGGGCCGCGGCCAGCGCCTTGGCGGGGACGAGGTCGAGCCGCGGGTCGGTGACGTCGATGGCCTGGGCCCCTGCACGGGCCGCCTCCTGCGCGTAGGCGATCGCCCGCCCCTTGCCGTTGAGCTGGCGGCCGCCGTCGATGACGAGGGCCGCGAGCATCAGGATCGCCAGCGACACGATGACGACGAACGGCGTGATGGACCCGCGCTCGTCGCGGATCCTCATCGGTAGCCCCGGTAGCGGTCCAGCGGGCTCGTGAACGTCCGGAAGATCTTGACCTCCGTGAGCGGCAGCGCCCCGAGATCGCTCAGGTCGAGCGTGCAGCGAACCGTCACCGTGACGGTGTCGATCGCCTGCGGGTCGTTGGGATCGGGCAGGCCGAAGGCGTTCGCGGACAGCACCGGCGGATCGGCGGCCGCGGTCTTCTCGCACGACGGTGGCGCGTCGTGCATGGAGTCCTTGACGACCTGGTTGACGACCTTGGTGACGTCGCCCCGCGTGTTCTGGGCCGTCGCGGCGCGGGCGGCGTCGCGGGCGGCCTGGTCGACCAGGTTCTCGGTCTGCGCATAGCGGCCGAACGCGATGATCAGCATCAGCAGCGCGAGCAGGAACGGTGCGACGATGACCAGCTCGAGGCTGGCGGTGCCGGCATCACGTCGAGTCGTCCTCATTCGCGCGTGTCCCCACGGAACTGCTCCAGCGTCGCCTCGGACGACTGCTGGACGTCCACGGCCCCACCCAGCGGCAGCACGACCTTGCCGATCACCAGCATCGTGACGCGCCCCGTCTTGGTGTCGATCGAGCCGACGGCGGTCACGTCCTTCAGCCGGCCGATCTTGGAGGCGTAGCCCTCCGTGACCTGCTCGGCCGCCGACACGAACGCATCGGGATCGGCGTTGTTGCCGGCCAGGCGCAGGTACGAGACACCTTCGCGCGATGCCGACTGCGCCGTGTTGACGGAGTAGAAGTACAGCCCCGCCTGGATGATCGTGAAGATCAGCAGCAGGAAGACCGGCGCGATGATCGAGAACTCGATCGCGCTGGTCCCCCGGTCACGGCGTGTTGCTGCCCTGCTTGATCTTGTCGGAGTTGTCCTCGACCACGGTCTGGATGACGCGGGCGACGACGAGCGCCAGGACCACCAGGACGGCCGAGATGATCGCCCACTCGATCGCGGAAGCGCCTCGCTCGTTGAAACCCTGGCGGCGGGCACGGTCAGCGCGGGAGCGCACGAACGTGATGATGCCCATGGCGTAGAACACTTCGGCTGACACGAATTTTTCCCCCGATACATGGGCCGTCACTCAACCGAGCTGACTGACGGCGGGATAGGCCAAGAATACCAAGAACGCGACGCACATGAGCAGTTGCGCCATCAGCATGGACTGCGAGCTCTCACCCGCAGCGCCTTCGATGTCGACCATCTCCTTGCGGCGCATGCTCTCGGCGCGCGCCATGAGCGACATGCGGATGCGCGCGCCCTCGTCACCGGCGAGCGCGAGGGCCGACGCGAGGTCGCGCAGCTCCTCCACGCCGAGGTCGCGACCCAGCCGCGCGATGCCCTCCCACGGGGTCCAGCCCATGATGCGGGCGTTGGACAGCGCCTGTCGCATGCGGACCATGGCCCAGTGGTCACCGAACGACGACGCCGCCATGAGCGCCTCGGGCAGGCCGCGCCCACCGGCGAGGTTCATCGCGACGAGGTCGAGGAAGGCACCCGTCACGTGGCGGAAGTCGCGGCGCCGCTTCTCGGCCTCGCTGTGCAGCGTCAGGTCGGGCAGGAAGAAGCCGAAGACAGCGCCGGCCAGGGCCAGGACGATCGGCACGCCGAGTCCGCCGACCAGCCCGCTGAGCCGCACCACGACGGGCAGCCAGACGAAGGCACCGAGTGCCAGGAGCGCCTTGGTGCCCAGGTGCGTCGACATCGAGCGGTTCATGACCGCGAGGTCCTCGCGGGTGCGCATGAGCTGCCAGCCGCGGGCGCCGACCTCGGCCTCGATGCGCTCGCCGAGGGTCGTCCGCACCCGGTCGAGCCGGCCGTCGAGCTCGGCCCCGGCGGCGCTCGCCGTCAGGGACCGGCGCGGACGGCGCTGGCGGTCGAGCCGGTGGAGGGTGGCCGCGACGCCCGGGACGGGACGGCGCAGCGCCAGCACGATGACCAGCACACCCGCGCCGACGCTGGCTCCGGCCAGCAGCTCGAGGATCATGCGTCGGACCTCG
>Ga0247734_1002997_pt1 | contig 10350 bp, 5 predicted proteins | sample UWRJL103311B2_FD_180933 | JGI IMG/M metagenome (GOLD analysis project Ga0247734, IMG submission 180933) | Plant litter microbial communities from Arlington Agricultural Research Station in Wisconsin, United States - UWRJ-L103-311B-2 | ecosystem: Environmental > Terrestrial > Plant litter >... | reverse complement strand
GCGGCTGCCCCTGACGGGGCAGCCGCTCTTCGCTTTTCAAGGTATTAGCATCACCACAGAAGATGAGTCGTGCACCCTGTTTGCTGCGCGACAGCGCGGCGCGTAGCGGCGGGACGACTCCCACAGGGTTCGGTTGGCGCCTGAGAGCGGTGCTTGGTCAGCACGGTCAGCCCCTGGAGCCCGCAGTACATCGCCATCGACTGCGGCATCGTCGGCTCGGGGCAGCATCCGACGATATGGGCAGCGCGTTTAGCGCGGAACGACCGGCTTACGCTTGGGCGGTTTAGGGCCTTTGCCTTTGGCGGCATCCATGCGCTCTTTCGCCGCTTGCTTGTTGCGGGCCATGGCCGCCGCCTTGGCTTCTTCGCGCTTGTCCCACGGCTTGCTGCCGTCGCTGCCACGGGGTGGCAGGCCCGTGTGCTGGGTCTGGATCAGCGTGGTCTTGGCCACTTTATGGCTACCGGCTGGCGTCGAGTTCTTGCGACGGGCGCTCTGGTAGCTGTCGGTGGTCGGCTGATGCGACGGGATCAGTTGATCCTTGCCCGAACCGATCAGGTCAGCGCGGCCCATGCGGATCAGTGCCTCACGCAACATTGGCCAGCCTTTCGGGTCGTGATAGCGCAGGAACGCCTTATGCAGACGGCGCTGGTCTTCGCTTTTCACGATGGTCACCGCGTCGCTCTTGTAGGTGACCTTGCGCAGCGGGTTCTTGCCCGAGTGATACATGGCGGTGGCCGTGGCCATCGGCGACGGATAGAACGCCTGCACCTGGTCGGCACGGAAACCATTGCCCTTGAGCCACAGCGCCAGGTTCATCATGTCTTCATCGGTGGTGCCCGGGTGGGCGGCGATGAAGTAAGGAATCAGGTACTGCTCCTTGCCTGCTTCCTTGGAGTACTTCTCGAACATGCGCTTGAACTTGTCATAGCTGCCAATGCCCGGTTTCATCATCTGGTTGAGCGGACCTTCCTCGGTGTGTTCCGGGGCGATCTTCAGGTAGCCACCGACGTGGTGGGTCACCAGCTCCTTGACGTATTCCGGCGACTCGACCGCGAGGTCATAGCGCAGGCCGGAGGCGATCAGGATCTTCTTCACACCCGGCAATGCACGGGCGCTGCGATACAGCTGAATCAACGACGAGTGGTCAGTGTTCAGGTTCGGGCAGATGCCAGGGAACACGCAGGACGGCTTGCGGCACGCGGATTCGATTTCCGGGCTCTTGCAGGCGATGCGATACATGTTCGCGGTCGGCCCGCCCAGGTCGGAAATGACCCCTGTAAAGCCCGGCACCTTGTCGCGAATCTCTTCGATTTCTCGAATGATCGATTCTTCGGAACGGTTCTGGATGATGCGGCCTTCGTGCTCGGTGATCGAGCAGAAGGTGCAGCCACCGAAGCAGCCACGCATGATGTTGACCGAGAAGCGGATCATGTCGTAGGCCGGGATTTTTTCCTTGCCGTACGCAGGATGCGGAACACGTGCGTAAGGCATGCCGAACACGTAGTCCATTTCTTCAGTGGTCATGGGAATCGGTGGCGGGTTGAACCAGACGTCAACTTCGCCATGCTTCTGGACCAGCGCGCGGGCGTTGCCGGGGTTGGTTTCCAGGTGCAATACGCGGTTGGCGTGGGCATACAGCACCGCATCACCACGGACCTTTTCCACGGACGGCAAACGGATGACCGTCTTGTCGCGGGTCATGCGCGGGCTGGCGAGAATCTGCACGACTTTGGCTTCGTTCGGATCTTCAACCGGACCCTTTTCCTGCTCGATGGCGCAAGCCTGGGTGTCCTGAGTGTTCACGTACGGGTTGATGATCTTGTCGATCTTGCCCGGCCGGTCGATACGCGTGGAGTCCACTTCGTACCAGTCTTTCGGCGTGTCACGACGGATGAACGCGGTGCCGCGCACGTCGGTGATGTCTTCGATCTTGTGGCCGTAGGACAGACGCTGGGCCACCTCGACGATGGCGCGTTCGGCGTTGCCGTACAGCAGAATGTCGGCGGCGGCGTCGATCAGGATCGAGTTGCGAACCTTGTCCTGCCAGTAGTCGTAATGCGCGATGCGGCGCAGGGACGCTTCAATGCCGCCCAGTACGATAGGCACGTGCTTGTAGGCTTCCTTGCAGCGCTGGCTGTACACGAGGCTGGCGCGATCCGGGCGTTTGCCGGCCATGCCGCCTGGGGTGTAGGCATCGTCGGAACGGATTTTCTTGTCCGCGGTGTAGCGGTTGATCATCGAGTCTATGATGCCTGCAGCGACACCGAAGAACAGGTTCGGCTCGCCGAGTTTCATGAAGTCGTCTTTGGACTGCCAGTTCGGCTGGGCAATGATCCCGACGCGGAAGCCCTGAGACTCCAGCAGCCGGCCGATGATTGCCATGCCGAACGACGGGTGATCGACGTACGCATCACCGGTGACGATGATGATGTCGCAGGAATCCCAGCCAAGCTGATCCATTTCTTCCCGGCTCATGGGCAGGAAAGGCGCTGGTCCGAAACATTCGGCCCAGTATTTGGGATAGTCAAATAACGGCTTGGCTGCTTGCATGTCGATGCCCGGCGTTGGTGTACGGGAAGGCGAGTCTCTCTACAGAAAATCGCGGCCGCGGAATATAGCACAAAATTTGATCAAGTCCGACGACAGTGGTCGGATTAAATCTTCATCCCTTCACCTGTGCGCCATGTCGAAGCAACACGATAACTAAGTACCGCCGCGCCCGCATGTGCATGCAGTTAGCTTGCCTTTTTACGCCCCGATAAAGGCAATGCCAGCATGACATCCACTGTAGACAGCACCCTCATGACCAGTGAAACCTGGTCCGACTACCAGGCGCTGGAGCTGATCAAAGCCCAGCTAAGCGCCTCCCTTGCCCACCTGAATGACGATCAACGCCAGCGTTATCTGAAGCTCTGCCGGATAGAACCCCGGGCCAGACAGGACCTGGCCGAAGCCATTCAGAACTTCAAACGCGATTTTGAAGAAACTGCCAACACCGAACTGGTCGAGCTGTTTCGCGAAAAGACCGGGCAGACCCTGGACCTGCACACCACCTGGCTGCACACCCGCGTGCTTGAGATCCCTCAACGCAAGGACGCCAAGGACCCCATCGAGCTGCTGGGCAACCTGTTCAGGCCACGGATCAAGCGCGCGCTGGCCGATGACGCACCCCGCGAACGGTTCATGTCCACGACGCTGTGGCAGGCGGCGAAGGACAATTTTGCTTTTCACCTCTCCAGCCGTCTGCACTCGGGCCTGGATTTCCAGCGCGCCAGTGTCATTAATACCAGCGCCGAAGGATCACTGAGCCATAGCATCGAAAACCTGCCGGTGACCCACTGCATCGATCTGATTCGGCAATACGACTTTGCTTCACGCCTGCGCACGGCCCTGACAAGCCATATCGCCACCACCCTCAATCCGTTGATTTTTGCCCACCGCAAAGCCAGCTTCGAACTGGATCTGCTCGAAGCCCTGCGCGGCAAAAAGATCCCCGACGACGGCGTTCGGCTGATGCCTGCACTCACCCAAACCAACGCGCTCAAATGGCAGTTTTTTCACATCTACTTCGGCTGGCAGTTATTGCCGACGCCGACCACCCTGCCCCTGCCTTTCTGCGTATGCTCATTGCCAGATGGCTCAGGGGTGTTCAGCTATTTTCCAAATCGGCCGCAAGGCGCGCTACGCCATCACCGCACATCGACGGACGCTATCACTTCGTTACGGGAACAGATTTGTGCCGATGCCAAGGCCAATCGAATCGACTGGCTGCTGCGTACGCTGTCACTGGCCGATCAGGCGGTTCTGCTCGGCGAAATCAAAACCACGGCCATCAACGAAAACCAATTGAACTGGCTGGCCAAACAGCTCTACACCGCATTCAACAGCCGCAGCCCCGCCACCGAACGGATCTATATCCGCGCTGAAATCAATCAGCCAAAGCCAGCCACCCACTCACTGCTGACTGCGATGGAAATGCGCCATAGCCTGCTCATTTCCCAGGATCTGCAAAGCATCGCCACGTCGACCGCAAGCAAGGATTGGGAGCAAATCAAAAAGACCTTGCAGTACATCGGCAGTGAAATACTTGAGCTGCTCACTCTGCCCGCACCCGGCGGCGTCACCGGGATGAACCGCCTGATGATCATCGCCAGCCTCGGCACCCTCACCTATAACGCGATCAGCGCAAGTGAGGCGTTGGCCAGAGGTCAGTCTGCGGAGTTCATTCAGGCGATGGGCGACATTGCCGAGCTGATGATCAGCAGCCGCATTCAATGGGTCGGCGCGAAACTGTCGGCGCAGCGCACGCAGCAACTGATCGCCGCCATCGGCAAACCTCGTGCGAGCGACATGCCGAACGGAGACCGCAGGCTCTGGCTGCCGGATCTGCGTGCCTATACAGAACTGGATCGCCAATTGCTGAACGGCTTGAGCCGGAGCCCCGCTGGCCTGTTTGAAAAGGATGGCAAGGCTTACGCGCGGATCGAGGTCGATGGTCAAGCTCGGGTAGGCGAACTGGTTTATGACGCAGACTTCAAGCAATACCGACTCAAGCACCCGGACGCGCAGCAATATCAGCCGTTGGTGCGTTACGACCAGCATCACAGGCGCTGGCATTTGGCGCCTGCTGACGTCAGCCAACTGACCAGCACCGAGTTGCTGCAAACCATGCTGCGCCCTGACCTGCCCGCGCTCAGCCGTGAAGATGTGCAGTATCTACTGGCGCTGACAGCGGTGACTCGCCCACAGCTGGAGGCCACCTGGAATGGCGATGCGCCGCCGCCATGGACACTGGAATTCGCCACGCGTGACCTGCAACGCAGACGCGCAACCGGTACGCACGACGTGCCAGGGCAAGAAATCAGTTCGCCCCTATCAGCCTTGCGCCAGCGCTTCAATGATTTGCCTGAAGCGGCCGTCCGTGAGCTGCTGCGTGAACATCCAGCGCTCAAAGACATCACCCGTCATACGCCACTGGCCCCGGCGCAACATGCGGCCATCGACAAGGCTGTCACCCAGAGCCGTCTGATTAATGTCTTTAATACGCTTAGCGACCCTGAAGGCCGCGGCATGGCGCCGGACGCGGAGGCGATTGCCTGCACCTTACTGACTGTCCAGCCGGGCTGGCCAGCGGATCTGTGCATTCAGGTCTATCAAGGCGCACTGGATTTCAATGGTGGAATCGTCAAAACCAACCGGCTGCTGAGCAGTTATGGCGATGAGGGCGCGCCCCATGCGGTGATGCTTGCGCGGCTCAACGACCGCTATGCCGGATACGACCAGACCCATCACGACATGCTTCAACCCCAAAGGGCTGACTATCCACTGATGTCGGCGCTTCTACGCACGCTCACCGACGGGCAGCGTGCCCGGCTGAACTATCAGCTCAATGACGGCGCTAAACTCGCAGAGGTTATTCTCAGTGCGGCGCAAACCAACTCGGCTTTCCTCGCTGATCTACTCCCTCAGCCAACCACTTTTGATCTAACGACTGATCGTCTCGCGGCATTCCTGCTCCCTCACGACTACAGCGCCAGTCACGTCGACAGCAATGGCCTGTACACCGACGACGGCAAATTGTATGCGCGCATTGATGGTGATTTTTTTCGGGTGCTGCATGACCGCGAAGCGTCCAGCCCGGACCGCAACGTCATGCGCATCGTCAGGCCGGGCGACCCTGTCGCGGATGACGTCGGCAACCTTTACGTAGCAAGTCGCGTTGGGCGTAGCGAGCCGATCACTCGCAACGCACAAGGTCTATGGGTGGGCGCAATCACTGGGCTGAGTGGCGGCGCGCCAAAGTCGGATCGCATGAAAGCCATGCGCGAAAAAACCCTGGCCGAGCGCCAGCAATACATCAGTAGCGAACTCGCGCTGCAGCATGTGATTTCCGAGTTCGAGACGCATTTTTCCCAGCCCGGAACCAGCACCTACTTTCTCTTGGCGGGAAATGACTATTACCACCTCAAGCAAATGACTCACGAAAGCCTTCACGTTCAGGTTCTGCGCCATCGCAAGACCGCTACCACTGACTTTGAAGACTTGCCGCCCAACATCCCGCTCAGGCGTGAAGCACTCATCGGTAAAGTCATTGAGCTGGAAAACATTGACCAGAGTTACAGCAGAGTGTCCGACCTTTATCAGGGCATCAGCACACTGGAACTTCAGGCCATGGAGGCCACCGGTCTCGCTGAGCTGAACATCCAGGGGCAGGTTCCGCTGTACAAGCCGATGCAGGACGCCAACGCGAACGTCATCTGGTTGATTGAGCGCTTCAAGGCACTGGTTCACGACGAGATCGACCGTTTGCTGATCAAGCTCGACGAATTCCCTGTCGCGCCGGAGCCGCAGACCCGACGCACCCCCAGCCCGGGCAAGAAGAAAGCAATTGCGGCAACCTCCCGCGTCACGCCACCGCCGACAGCGCCCAAGAACCGGGTCGAGATAACCACTCAGGACAACACCGTCCTCAGCGGCAAACCGCGTGGAGACAACCCCAATATCGTCGACATCCTGGACAGTCGCGGTCAGCGTAAAGCAACTTATCTGCGTTCCAGCGACGGCCAGTACTGGGTCGAACACCGTGCCACTGCGACGCGGTCTCCCGGCACAAGCCAGGCAGCACCTCCAGCCTGGGAACCGTATGAAGCCGCTGCGCAAAAGCTGATCAAAGAAGCGAGCCGCTACGAATCAGTGGCGGACTATCTGGGACGCAAGAAAGGTTCAGCCCCTTCCGCGCCGGAAGGCCTGCTGGAGTATCACGCCAACCGCCTGGAGGAGCACGCCAACGACATTCAGGAAATAGCGTCGCAACTCACTGACGCACAACAGAGCCAGCAAGCCCTGGGCAAGCGCGATGAACTGCGTGAAAAGGCCCGCTACCTGCGGCAAAAAGGCCGAACGCTGCGCATCGACCTGATCCTCGCCAACAACGCGCCGGTGGCCAATGACCTGCAATACCTGGCCGACAGCGCCAACCTGAGCGTGCGCAAAATCCGAGAACGCATTGCCCTGGAGCGTGCAGGCTCCAGCAGGCAGCAGGTGTCTCGGGATTACATCGACGAGTTCGAATTGAAGATAAGGGATCGCAACCAGGTCTGGGCGTATGCCCATCTGCACTACGCAGAGCTGGCTAGCGACGGCGCGGCGTTTACTGCGGCGCACCTGAAACGCCCCGAGCAGCGCTTTCAGGGCGCACAACTGCAAGTCCAGGAAGCGCAATCAGGCCGCCGCTATGAAATCCATCGCGGGGCATTGGAGAAAAATCAGGTGCTGGATATTTTGTTGTCTGAACGATTCGCCTGAGCCAAGGCTTAATCTTCGTCGAAGTTGTAACTGCCCGGTGCCAGGTTCTCAAAGCGGGTGTACTTACCGATGAACGCCAGCCGTGTGGTGCCGATAGGACCGTTACGCTGCTTACCGATGATGATTTCCGCGATGCCTTTGTGTTCGGTTTCCGGGTGATACACCTCGTCCCGGTAAACGAACATGATCACGTCAGCATCCTGCTCGATCGCTCCGGATTCCCGCAAGTCGGAGTTGATCGGGCGCTTGTTCGGCCGTTGCTCCAGGGAGCGGTTGAGCTGGGACAGAGCAACAACCGGGCAGTTGAATTCTTTGGCCAGGGCTTTCAACGAGCGGGAAATCTCGGAAATCTCGTTGGTCCGGTTATCGCCACCGGAACCCGGGATCTGCATCAATTGCAGGTAGTCGATCATGATCAGCGCGATGTCGCCGTGCTCACGCACCAGACGACGGGTCCGGGCACGCATTTCCGAAGGGCTGATGCCCGCCGTGTCATCGATGAACAGCTTGCGCTCGTTGAGCAGGTTGACCGCAGACGTCAGGCGTGGCCAATCGTCGTCTTCCAGGCGACCGGCACGGACCTTGGTCTGGTCGATACGGCCCAGGGACGAAAGCATACGCATGATCAGCGATTCGCCTGGCATCTCCAGCGAGTAAACCAGCACCGCTTTGTCGCTGCGCAGTACCGCGTTCTCCACCAGGTTCATGGCGAAGGTGGTTTTACCCATGGACGGACGGCCGGCGACGATGATCAGGTCGGACGGCTGCAGCCCGCTGGTCTTTTCATCCAGATCGGTATAACCCGTGGACAGGCCAGTAATCGCGTTGTCGGTGTTGAACAGGGTATCGATGCGGTCGATGGCCTTGGTCAGCAGGTCGGTCACGCTAACGGGGCCGCCCGTTTTCGGACGGGCTTCGGCAATCTGGAAGATCTGCCGTTCGGCTTCGTCGAGAATCTCGGCGGCGTTTCGGCCTTCAGGGTTGAAGGCGCTGTCAGCGATCTCGGTGCTGATGCCAATCAACTGCCGCAGCGTGGCTCGCTCGCGAACGATCTGCGCGTAAGCCTTGATGTTGGCGACCGACGGAATGTTTTTCGCCAGTTCACTGAGGTAGCCCAGACCGCCGACTTGCGAGGTTTGGCCTTCCTTTTCCAGCTGTTCGGCCAGAGTCACTACGTCGATGGGCTGGTTCTGGTCAGCCAGACGAGCGATGGCGCGGAAGATCAAGCGGTGGTCATGCCGATAGAAATCACCGTCCGACACCTGATCGAGCACGCGTTCCCAGGCGTTGTTGTCCAGCATCAGACCGCCGAGCACTGCCTGTTCGGCCTCGATGGAGTGAGGCGGCACCTTCAGGGCAGCGGTTTGCAGATCATATTGCTCGGGTGCGGAGATATCGTTCATGACCACTCAGAATCAGGGGTTGTGAAAACCGGGCTGTAAAAACCCGTGGTACAGAAAGACAAAGGGCACGGCCTGAAGAACAGGTCGTGCCCGATGTTAATCCTCTGGCGAGCAAGCCGCCAGACGATTAGTACTGCTTAAGCAGCCACCACAACAACGCGTACGGTTGCTTCTACGTCGCTGTGCAGGTGCACGGCTACGTCGAATTCGCCAACGTTGCGGATAGTGCCGTTCGGCAGACGAACTTCGCTTTTCGCAACTTCAACGCCAGAGGCGGTCAGTGCATCAGCGATGTCGTGAGTGCCGATCGAACCGAACAGCTTGCCTTCGTCACCGGCGGTGGCAGTGATAGTCACTTCCAGCTCAGCCAGTTGGGCAGCGCGAGTTTCGGCCGAAGCTTTTTTGTCTGCAGCCAGTTTTTCCAGCTCGGCACGACGCTCTTCGAACGCTGCAATGTTAGCAGCGGTCGCAGCGGTAGCCTTGCCGTATGGCAGCAGGTAGTTACGACCGTAACCGGCCTTAACATTTACTTTGTCGCCCAGGTTGCCCAGGTTCGCGACTTTTTCCAGAAGGATCAGTTGCATGTGAAAATCCTCTTAACTTTTAACCTTCACCGTTCGCAGGGCCATTACCTGCATCCTTCGATGCACGGCGACCGCGAAAATCAATCAGGCTGTCGACAATGGCTAACAACACCAACAACGGGTAGGTCAGCTGCATGAACACCAGCAGCGTGATGTACATCCCCACCAGCCAGAATCTGGCCAGTCGCTTTTCAGCCACCAAACCATGTATCAGGGCCAGCCCGGCGAATACCAGCGGTACGCTGCACAACGGTGTCAGCATCGCCATGTGAGGACCGAAGTTCGGTCCTACAAGCATGCACACCAGCAGCACCAACGCCGGTACCAGCGGGAGTCTCACGGCGCGAAATTCACGCCCGAAACCACCAGGGTTGTACAACAACGCTTGCCAGTAACGCCCGATAATCAGGCTCAATACACTGACGACTTGCAGCAAGGCCGCTATCAGGCCGTTCAGGACCGGTGCAATCAGTGCTCCCAGACGCGCTCGCTCTTCTACGGACATCTGATCGTAGAGACCGGCGAGCATTGTCGGCAGGTGTTTCTGCAACTCCTGCGACATCGCCTCAATCGGTTCGCGGAAAACCGCGCCCAGAACCACTGCATACAACAGACCCAATGCCACGCTGACCAGCAGCACGCGGACCCAGGATTCGCTGGCGCGTAAAACCATCGCCAACCCCAGCGACCCGACCAGCACCATGAAGATGCGGGGATCACCGAAATACCACCAGAACAACGCTGGCAGCAGAGCCCAGGCAATGATGCCAAAAGCATCATTCAACCCGCGCCGCAGGAGCACAAGGCAACCTGCAGCAGCACTCAACCAGAACAACAACGGCAATGCCGCACATCCGACCACTACGAGAGTGGCCTGCATGCGGCCGCGCATGATGAATTCAGCGATGGCGCGCATGCGTACTATCCCTTGTTACTTGTCGACTGCCCGGTCTCAGCGGCCGTGGCTGTCGGTGTAGGCCAGCAGGGCCAGGAAGCGGGCGCGCTTGATAGCGGTGGCCAGCTGACGCTGATAACGTGCTTTGGTACCAGTGATACGG